>Ga0209211_10009489_pt1 | contig 12953 bp, 13 predicted proteins | sample RifGroA2_FD_183992 | JGI IMG/M metagenome (GOLD analysis project Ga0209211, IMG submission 183992) | Groundwater microbial communities from Rifle, Colorado, USA - Groundwater A2 (SPAdes) (version 2) | ecosystem: Environmental > Aquatic > Deep subsurface > Groundwater | place: Rifle, Colorado... | reverse complement strand
CTTTCCAGGTGCAGAAATCAACCTTAATTGAGCAGATGGCCAAGCTGGTCCAAGACAAGAGAATCGACGGCATTAAAGACATTAGAGACGAATCAGACAAAGACGGCTTAAGAATCGCCATAGACCTGCAAAGAGACGCTTACCCGCAAAAGGTTTTAAATCACCTTTACAAGTTTACTGATTTACAAAAGACTTTTCATATAAATCTTTTAGCTTTAGTCAACGGCATTCAGCCCAAAGTTTTGTCATTGGTAGAAATACTTTACTATTTCCTTTTATACAGAAAAGAAGTGGTTTTCAGAAGAATCAATTATGATTTAGAGAAAGCCAAGGACAGAATCCATATCCTAGAGGGCTTGCATAAATGCCTGGGCAATATTGATGCCGTTATCAGGATTATTAAGGCATCGGCAAACAGGGATGAAGCTGAAAAGAATTTAATCAAGCGCTTTAAATTAAGCAAGATTCAGGCCAATGCTATTTTAGAAACCAAGCTGGCGGCTTTAGCCAAGCTGGAAAGGAAGAAAATCGAGGATGAGCTGGCAGAAATCCAGCAGAAAATCAAGGAGTTGATTTCAATCTTGAAAAGCCCGGACAAGATAAAAGCCGTTGTTAAAAAAGAGATTGAAGAAGTGAAACAGGTTTTCGGCGACGACAGGCGGACTAAAGTCAACCTTGGCCAAATTGAAGAAATAGCTGAGATTGATTTAATCCCCCAGGAAGAAACCATTGTCACCTTGACATCAGGCGGCTACATCAAGAGAATCAACCCCTCAATTTACAAGCTTCAAAAAAGAGGCGGCAAAGGCATTTTAGGCATGAAAACCACTCAGGAAGATATTGTTGAGCATTTCATCCAGGCTATGACTCATGACGACCTTTATTTCTTTGCCGATTCGGGCAAGGTCTTCAAGACCCAGGCCTTTGAAATTCCGGAAGGAACCAGGGTGGCTCGCGGCCGAGGCTTGCTTAACTTCTTGGAAATTTCCCAGCAAGACAAGATCTTGTCCATGATTACCTCGAATAAGAAGGACCAAGAGCAATATTTGGTGATGGTGACTAAAAACGGAGTCATTAAAAAAACAGTGACTGAGAGCTTTGCCAATGTCAGAAAGTCCGGCCTGATTGCCATTACTCTTAAAAAAGGAGATTTATTGAGAGGAGTGGTTAAGAGCTCCGGCAGCGATGAAATTATTATTGTGACCAGAAACGGCCAAGCTATCCGCTTTAAAGAAAAAGACTTAAGGGAAATGGGCAGGCAAGCCGCCGGCATCAGAAGCATCAGGTTAAAAAAAGCCGATGAAGTTATCGGCATGGGCAGAATACAAATGCAAAATTTGAAAACAGAGAAACAGTATTTATTAGTATTGACTGAAAATGGCTATGGCAAGAGAACGGAAATTAAAGATTATAGAATTCAAGGCCGGGGCGGTTCTGGCATAAAAACAGGCAATGTCACTTCAAAGACAGGGTCGATTATCGCTGCCAAAGTCATCTCTGATGAAGAGGACTTAATTGTTATCTCCAGGAAAGGCCAGGTTATCAGAACTATAATCAGCCAGATTCCAAAATTATCCAGAGCTACCCAGGGAGTCAGGATCATGCGGTTAGACGATGGGGATAAAGTGGCTTCGGTAACTTGTATTTGAGATTAATTTTTTGGTATAGTAAATTATATTAAGTTGTCCTCCTTCGCTAAAGCTTCGGAAGGACATCTTTCGCTATTCAAGGAAATTAAACCCTTGGGATATCGTTAGATGGCCTGCCATCCGTAGCTCTAAGCGAAGCGAGGAGCGAAGGATGGAGTTTTTAAACCCAGAACAAATTTTAAGCCAATTAGACTTATCAAGAAGCGGGATGCTGGCGGCTGATTTTGGCTGCGGTATTGGCGGCTGGGCCATTCCCCTGGCCAATAAATTAAAAGACGGCCGGGTTTATGCGATTGATGTCCAGGAAGAAGCCTTGTCTGCTTTAAAGATGAAAGCGGAGATGGCCAAGGTAACCAATATAAAATCAATCAAGGCTAATTTAGAAGGGGGTTTAGGTTCTCTTATTCAGAATAATCTCTTAGATTTAGTTTTATTGACCAATCTTTTGTTCCAGGTAAAGAACAAAAAAGCAATTATTGAAGAAGCTAAAAGGGTTCTAAGGCCAGGCGGCCGGATTTTAATTGTTGACTGGAAGATGGATTCAGCTGTCGGCCCGTCAGAGGGCAGGGTTGATCCTGCCAAAGTGAAAGAAATGGCAGGAGATTTGGGCCTTTCTTTAGATAAGGAAATTTCAGCTGGAAATTATCACTACGGTTTAATCTTTATTAAGCCTTAAGGCGCCCCTTGATTTTTGTTGCAGTTTAGTTTTAAATAAGATATGATAAATAATATGAAATATCGTTTATTAATCTTTTTAATCGCGGCTTGGGTTATAGTTTTGCCGATTTTAGCGTCGGCGGTTACATTTGAAAATCCTTTAACATATGATACTTTCGAAGAGTTAATTGACGCCATCGTTACTTTTATTTTTACCGCTTCTTTGCTTCTAGCCCCGATCATGGTTCTGATCGGAGCCTTCACCTTAATGACGGCAGCGGGAAATCCCGCTAAAGTTAAGACAGCCAATAACATTTTTATTTATACCGGCGTCGGCCTTTTAATTGTTTTCATGGGCAAGGGATTAGTATCTGCCATCAAGGCTTTAATGGGAGGTTAAGAATAACACGGAGTTTTAAATATTAATTTAAAGGTCGGTACAGATTAATTCTTATTAAATAACCTTAAATGATGAAATCTTCTTTTTACGTTTTATTCCTTGCAATCTTAATAGTAAGCATGGTATTGCCAGTTATAGCCTCGGCGCAAATAGAATGTTGCCAGCTTTCCAAAGCCATTGAAGTAGATGGAACCCCCTACGGTGCCCGCGCTATTGTCGGCCCTGATGGCGGAACCTGCCCTCTTGGCCCTATTAGTTCAGTAACCGATAAATGGGGAGTGATTTGTTTCTTGAACATGATGAATATAGTCATCAACTGGATTTTTATCGCCTTAATGATTCTGGTGATTATTTTAGTTTTACTGGGCGCTTTCAAATTAATGACTGCGGCTGGAGATACGGCTAAAGTGACTGCTGGAAGAAACCAGATAATGTATGCAGCCATCGGCCTCATCGTTGCTTTAGTGGCCAGGGCAGTCCCTTCAATTGTCAGATCAATATTTGGTTAATCAATCAGTTTAAATAAACTGGCAAAAACAGCGTTTTTAAAAACACTGTTTTTGTTTTCATTGACGACAGCCGTCAATGATAGTTAAAATAACAAATAGCGCGGACGTGGCACCAAATTTCTTTTGGGGCAAACACGCATATTGTCGGAGTGGCGAAACAGGCAGACGCGTTGGACTTAGGATCCAATGGGGCAACCCATGAGGGTTCGAATCCCTCCTCCGACACATTGAGTTTTAAGTCCCGTTTCTAGCGGGACGACTCCCACCGTCCGCACAATGATATTACAGAGAGGAATTTTTTCTACCTGTTGATGGGCGGCGACTATCGCCGCCCATTGAATTTCCGCAACGCCGCGCGCTTCGCGCGCGTGGAGTGTCAGGCCTGTCCCGAGCGAAACCGAGGGGTTCAATCCGAAAATTTTTTGAGCGAATGATTTTTTGAGGGGTAAAGGGGTCGTTTCGTCTATTCCGTTAAGCATTTGAGCGTTTTTTATCCAATCGCGCAGAGGTTCAATCCAAACATTAGCCCCTTGCTTCAACTTGCCGATTTTCTCCTCCAACGACTTCTTGCGAGAGAGAAGGTTTGCCTTCTCGGAGCGGTAGCTTTCTCGCTCAATATCTTGGTCAAGATATGCGTCAAGAAGGCGTTGGAGTTTTTGAGAAATACCCTGTATCTCGCCCCGCATGGTTTGAGCAAGGGCGGTCGTTGATTGGGCGGCTTCCTTTTCGTCCCGCTCGGACATTTTCAATAACTCCGCCGCCCAGTCGTCCGGCAAAGCATACTTTTTGAGAAGGTTTGATAACTGCCGATTGAGTTCCTCCTTGCGGACAGGCGGCTCGGAGCACTGGATTGTCTTGGATTTGTGGGTACATCGGTAATAGGTGTATTCGTGGACATTGCCGTTTTTCTGCCGTTTTATCCTATGCTCGGCGGTTATCATCATACCGCACAAGCCGCACCGGATAAGTCCGCAAAGGGCTTGTGGGTTGTTCGTGGAATTCTTGGGCGGTTTGCTCCGCTCTTTTAAGGCCGCCTGAACCTTATCAAAAAGTTGCTTGGAAATAATCGGCTGATATTTGCCTTCGTGAAGTTCCCCGGCGTAACGAAATAGCCCGACATAAAAGGGATTAGATAACATATAAGAAACTTGGTCGCGCTTTATCGGTTTGCCGCCCTTCGTTTTAATACCCTCGTGGGCAAGGAAGTTGGCGGCATCTTCCAGCCGCCAGTTGCCCTCGGCGTAGAGTTCAAACAATCTTTGATCGCTTGCGGTCCACAGCAACGAGTTTGGTGCGGGAATCGTTGATATAGCCGATGGGAGCGTGGCCCGGATACTCGCCGCGCTTCGCTTTTTCCATCAGGCCGCGTTTGGTATTAGAGCTTAAATCAATAATAAACTGGTTGGCCATTCCGAATTCTACGCTCATCAAAAGAATATTGTCCGTGGGGCGATAACTGCGGTCGTGAGTTTGGATGTGCTGGATGATGCCGCGCTGGAGCATCCAGCTTACTTGCCCGCCGTCCACCGGATTGCGGGCAAGGCGATCAAGTTTCCAGCAGACAATCCCTTGCGCCTCGCCGCGTTCTATGCGAGCGAGCATTTCGTTAAAGACAGGACGGCCGGGAACTTTGGCCGATTGTTTTTCAATAAATTCTTCGGCGACATTCAATCCTTCGTTTTTTACGACGCCCCGCAAAACGGCAAGTTGGTCATCAATGGACCGGACTTGCTTGTCTTCAACATCAGTTGATTTGCGGGCGTATAGGAAATAATTGATGCTCATAAGTTTTGGTTATTTAGAAGAAGTGTTATAATGGATATGTAAATGGGGACTTACTTATATTGTAATACTATCACAAAGCATAGTAAATAACTACTATATGCCTAAACGGTCAATTATTTCCGAAAACATAAAGAAATACCGAGCCAAGCTTGGTATTTCACAAGACAGGCTCTCCAAGCTGTCCGATGTTACCTACAACACGATTATTAAGATTGAATCGGGGGCGACTTATAATCCACGTGTCGAGACATTAAAAAAAATCGCCGACGCGCTTAAGGTTGCGATTGATGATTTAATGAAATAAACCTATGGCACTATTCAAAATCAACGGCCCGGCCGTAAAAAAGATAACCGCAAAAGACCTTGATTTGGAACGAGATCTCCAAGAGCTATTTGAGACGAATTTGGAGGAGATTTTAAGTATTATTTTTCTTGCACACGAATACTCAACCAGTTTCGGTGGGCGTATTGACACTCTCGGCATAGATAAAAACGGCTCGCCGTGCATTATTGAATACAAGAAAAATCAAAACGATAATGTCATCAATCAAGGACTTTCGTATTTGCGCTGGCTTTTAGATCACAGAGCCGATTTTGAAATTTTGTGCCAGAACAAGAAAGTGGATATCGAAATTGACTGGGACTCTCCTCGCGTTATTTGTATTGCGGAAAGTTACAACAAATTTGACCTTGATACCGCTGACATTTTGCCTATTAACATTGAGCTTCTTCGCTATCGCATTTATGACGAGAACATTCTTTATATTGAACCGGAAAATTATCAGAAAGTCAGAATATCAACATCGGGTATTGTAAAAAAATCAAAACAAGGAAAAGAAAAACAAGAACGACTACAAAAAACATATTCTATTAATGACCATCTCGCGGACATCAACAAAGAAACTCTCGTGTTATTCCAAGGCCTGCGAGAAAAAATACTTTCACTCGACCAAAATATCACCGAGGAAGCAAAATCTAAATATATCGCATATAAAACATCAACTAATTTTGCCGATATTGTCGTAAAACAATATGGCCTCAAGATTTTTCTCAATGTCAAAAGCGGACAACTTAATGACCCACAAAATCTTACACGCGACCTTACTAAACCGAAGCATGTTGGTCATTGGGGCAATGGTGATTACGAAGTGAAGCTAGAAAAAGAAAGCGAACTTGATACAGTTTTTGCGCTCATCAAGCAAAGCTATGATTTGAATAAATAATTTATGAAAGCATCCCAATACATAGACGAAATCTTTGGCCATCCCGACATCAAGCACGGTCTTACTGTTTTTAATCAGCCGGAATTACAACCCCTCAATCTGGTTTCCAAAATTGATATTTCCAAGCGTGAAGATGGAAAAATAGTCATCAAATGTCTCAAACGGCAAAAAGAGCTTGCCGCTAAGCCGGAAGAAATAGTCCGCCAGCTTTTCCTCGCGTATGTGCGGGACTATCTCAAATATCCCCTCAAACAAGTGACCGTTGAGGAAACAATCCAGATGGGATCGGATGACTCCAAGCGGGCAGATATTGTAGTTTTCACTGATGATACTTGCACGCGCAAATACATTATTTTTGAAATCAAAAAACCTGACGCAGAGACAGGTGTTGAACAATTGCAATCGTACTTAAACGCAACGGGCGTACATTTCGGAGCGTGGTCAAACGGCAAAGACATAACTTTTCAACTTCGGGAAGAATCGCCGGAAACCAAGGGCGAACCATACTACTATCGCGATATACCGCGTTTACCAAAAAAAGGCGAGGCACTTGATGATGTATTAAAGCCGCTCACTAAAAAAGACCTCCGGCCAATCCAAAACCTTAAAGACACCATTAAGCGGCTTGAGGACACCGCGCTTGCCAATGCTGGAGTAAACGCCTTTGACGAACTTTTCAAACTTTTTTTCGCCAAACTTCACGATGAGTTTGACCCTAAAAAAAACGACGACTCGCCGATGAGCTTCCGTGTTCCGAAAGCCGATCCTGAAACTGTCTATGAGCGAATCAATGGGCTTTTTCAAGAAGCTAAAAACCGTCCGGGGTGGCAAGGAATTTTTGACGCGGACGAAGTATTAAAACTCAAAGACGATGCACTGATATATTGCGCCGCCGCGCTTGAACCCCTACGATTTCATGACGCCGATCTTGATGTGATTGACGCGGCGTTTGAATATCTCATCAATCCCGAACAGAAGGGTGCGAAGGGTCAATACTTCACTCCTCGCATGGTCGTTGATATGGCGGTAAAAATGATTGATCCACAAGTGAATGAAAAAGTGATTGATCCCGCGTGCGGCTCGGCGGGTTTCCTTATCCACACCATCAAATATGTGCGCGACGCTCAAGGATGGACGGATAACCGCGATGTGTATCGCTATGCCAATGATTATATCTACGCTGTTGATTTTGATGACAAACTCAAGAAAGTCGCCAAGGTGATGATGCTTATCGCTGGCGATGGTAAATCAAATGTCTTTTCGGTTGATTCTTTAGATTATCGTAAATGGGCGCGTTCGGAAGCGGCCTCTCGCATTGGCCCGTTCAAGCGTGATATAAAAGATGGCGATTTTGACGCGGTACTTACCAATCCGCCGTTCGCCGGCAAGATTACCGGAAAAGAACAGCTCTCGGTGTTTGAGCTTTATGATCTCCGACAATCCGGCAAACTTGCAGACGATGAAGACGAAGCAGATGAGGATGAAAAACCAAAAGCAAAGCGCAATGTGAACTCTATGAAGCGCGACATCTTGTTTATTGAGCGATGCCTGCGATTCTTGAAGCCGGGCGGTCGCATGGCAATTGTCTTGCCGCAGGGCAATCTCAACAACATCGGCACCAAGGCACTCCGCGAATGGATTATGCAAAAGGGTCGTATTCTTGCAGTAGTGGGGCTAAATGTAAATACTTTCAAGCCATTTACCGGCACAAAAACGAGCGTGGTCTTTCTGCAAAAGTGGGGCGGTATCGCCGGAAAACCAATAGACGATTATCTGATTTTTATGGCAACAAGCGAACGCTCCGGAAAAAATAACTCCGGCGATTATGTGAATCTCGCAGATAAAGAAGGACATTTGATTGACCGTGAGGGCAAAATTCTTGACCCACTCAAAGAAAAGCCAATTGTGGACTCCGACTTGAGCGAGATTGTGGAAGCGTTTCAGCAATTTCGCGACAAAGAAGGAATTAAATTTTATTGATATGGCTGTTTGGCAAGCAATCAAAGCAAAAAATCTTTCGTATGAGTTGCGTCTTGACCCAGAGTTTTATCGTCCCGACTATACCAAGCTTCGCAATAATTTACATGAAGTAGGAACCTCTACTATTGGAGAATTGAAAGATGATATCGGATATGGTCTGCAAGCCGAACCGGATTATTTGTCGGATGGCATAAACTATATTCGCGCGTTGAATCTACAAGACACGGGTATTGATGGTGAGGTATTGAAAATCGCTGAATCACAAATCCCGTCGCCCGACTACCTTGCACAAGAGGGAGATATTTTAATTACGCGTTCTGGCGCGAATTGCGGAGATACGGGCGTTATAGAAAATGGATTTATCGGTGCGGCTTACGGCTCTTACATTATTCGTATTAGATTAAAAAAACTCAATTCATTTTTTGCGTATGTTTTTTTGCGAACAAAATATGGCAGATTTCAGACCAATCAAATACGAACCGGACTTGCTCAGCCCAATTTAAGTATTCCCTACATTGAAAACCTTATTGAAGTTCCAAACCGTATATCGGACGCGGTACAAAATCGCGTTGAGAAAATGATTAAATCTGCTTTGGCCCAACAAAGAGAGATCACAGCGTTATATTATGAAGCCGAGCAGGAATTGTTGGAACGAATGGGGTGGTACAGAGTAGCGACAAATCAGCAGTTGAGCTATGTCGCGACAAGTAAAGATATTCGTATAGATGAACGGCTTGATCCTGAATTTTATCAGCCAAAGTTTGAAAATCTTGAAAAACATTTGAAAAAAGTTGGCTCAATGACAATTGATCGGGCGTGCAGTTTCGTTAATCACGGCATACAACCGCCATACTTTGAAGGTGGAACTATCAGCGTCATAACTCAAAAAGAAATGACGCCAACTTTTTTGGAATTGGAAAGCATCAAAGATTTTACCAGCACTGACTTTTACAAAGAAAATCCTGATTTTCAATTGAAGTGGCGCGATGTTTTACTGTATTCGGTTGGTGCATATATCGGACGCTGTAATGTTTTGCTCGACGAAATCAAAGCGATGGCGGGAAGTTTCGTCACAATTCTGCGTCCCAACGAAGATGTTATTATTCCTGAATACATTGCTCTATTTTTGAATTCTCCGGCTGGAGTAATGCAATCAAGACAACAAATGCGCGGTACGGCGCAACATTATTTATATCCGCGCGACATAAAGAAAATACAAGTTTTCATCCCGCGCGATAAAAACGGCAAGCCCGATCTTGCGTGGCAGAAAAAACTTTCGGACAAAGTTATATCCGCAAATAAGGCAAAGATAGACGCCGAGCAAAAACTTGAGGAAGCAAAGCAATTGGTGGAAAAAGAAATTGAGCAAATGATTTTAGCGTAAAATTATGAGTAATTTTCCCACAAAGTTAGAGGACGCAACAGATGAGCAGTTAAAACACTGGATAAATGAACTTGATTTTAGAGTTGTCCCATTGGCTTCGGACGAATTGACAAGGCGCGCGTTGAAAAAACTACAAGAAACTATACAAGTATTTAATGAGCAATCGTCAAAACAAACCCAAAAAATGATTCGGTTGACATGGGGGATTGTTGGTCTAACAATTGCGATGCTCGCAGGTCTAGTTGTACAAATAATCGTACAAATGAAGAAAATATAGGCCGAAAATAGCTAAGCGGAGATTCCACAGATCAGCTAGTAAACAAATGCGACCTTTTGAGTTATAATAGAGATGAGGTGTGGATAACTTTTTTTATGAGCTTTCTATGACGGAAAAAACCTTCGTAAAACAATTAGAGCGCATTTTTATACAAGAGGGTTTTTTGACAAAGCAAGAGGTGGGCGTTGGTTATGGAGTGGCCGATCTGGTTTTAGTAAAACTGATTCCCGGGCAGTGTGCGATTCGTTTAAAAAACAAACAACTCAAGCCGCTTTTGAGAGAGGATTATTTCAAAATATTTCGGTATCTTCCCGAAGAGGAAAGCGGAAAGAGGCCAGCGACACTTGATCATCTGGTGAAGCGCACAAAACTATCAAAATCCTTTCTCAAATATCATATACTCCGAAAGCTCGAACACGATGGCTACATAAAAAATGTTGATGGGGGTTTTTATTTCAAAATTAATGGCTGGATGCCGATTGCTGAAGAAATTATTGCGATTGAGGCGAAGCTCAAGGATTGGAAGCGAGGATTTATTCAAGCGAATCGATATAAATCATTTGCTAATAAAGTTTATTTAGCATTGCCAGATGACAAAGCCCATCTGGTAGACGAGGCCTTATTAAAGAAGCATAATATCGGCCTGATTGCTTTTGATCCACGGGAGTCGGAAATTAAAAAAACTATTCACCCAAGAACAGCTCAGCCGCTCAATACTTTCAAGTATGATTTTGCGGCAGAATTTTTTTTGAATCGCGGTGTATTAAAAAAATTCGCCCTTCTGTAATTTTGGAAAGATATCGGTAAGAAAGGTTGCTGGATCGACGACGGTAATGCCGGCGTATTTTTTTACTTCCAAAACCCGCGCATCCTTCGAAATTATAACTCCTACTCCCGCGAGGCGCGCTGTTCTAAAAAAGATATCGTCATCCTCATCGCCACCAACAACTTTCAAATCAGCGAGTTCGCCGTGAAGGGAAACCATATTGATGATTCCTCTGTAATCCAAGATCAATTTCTCTGGTGTATATATATTGCTCGCTAATATTTTTTGAAATTTGGGACGGTGGATAACGTCGCAAAATTCTTTGTGAGTGTTCTCGCTTCCGTACAACTCAATTTCTTTCATTTCCGCAAGGTTAAGTATTTGTCTCGGATCACCATGCCACAAAAACCCCGAAATTATGAGGTTTGTGTCAGGAACCACTTTGATGAGTTTATTTGGAACGCGCTTCATGGATTACCTGCGCGAGATCAGTAGATGCTTTGTCCTGATCCGTGCCGTGCTTCCACTGCTTTGCGGATTCCAAAACTCCCATCCATCTTTTGAGATGACTTGTTTGGAGTGGGATCGCGAATTTTCCATATAAACCTTCTGCTAAATCAAGAGCTTCTTCGAGTCGGCCGCGCATTAATCCCATCATCTCATTTCGGCTCAAGCCGGCCATTTTTTTCATTGCGTCCAATCGTCTGTGCAAGAAGTGGAGTTTTTTTGACGCATAATCGACCGGCATTTTGCCGCCGCACGATGCGCAGGAGCACTTATAATTAATTAGCTTTACGATTTCGTCGTTTACATAGTCAAAAAGTTCGGGGATGTAGGTTTGGGCAACCTTCTTTTTTCGAGGCGAGAATTTGAGCCTCTGTTTTAGATTTTTTTCTGAAAATGTCTCAAGCCAGCCCAAACCGCCACTGAATCCGCTCGCTCCAATTGCCCCCAAAACTTCTCCAAACGCTCCTATTGAGAGAATAAAAACATCCTTGCTGGCTGATAATTGAAAAACCAGCCATGCCAGACCTTTTAAAGAATCTTCATCGCTTTTTATGTCGTTAAGGTTGTCGACCATTACGAAATATCCCTTGAGATTGGCTCCACAATCGTTATATCTATCAATTATGTGATTCAGCATCTTTGGATTTCCAAGGCCCGAATTTCCGATATTAATCATTGCGAAGAGCGGATTTTCTATTTTTTCATGCCCCATGAATTTAATGCTGTCAGGGATGAGGGTGTGATTCAGTCGAAATTTATCGCCACTTGCATCTTCACTAAAAAAATATGGTGCGATAACAAAATCGGCACCCTTTTCAATTTGAAATTTTATGGACGGCTCGACAAGACTAGCGATACGATATTTTTCATCACCGAACAGCTTTGCCATCTCAAATGGTTTTTTCGGAGCGTATGGCACTTTTTGAAAAGCCTTTTTTTCTGTAAACGCATCGTACACGAGGTTATTTGTCATCGGGTCGATGATAAATAGCTCGCTGGAAATGTGAGCCTTTGAGGCCAGATTTTTGTAGTGCGCCACAATATTCGCGGTCATCAAACTTGCCGGCAACTTTCCGATTTCGGTAGCGACCCCGTCTTGATTCATTAACCGAGGTATAAATATTGGAGATGAAATAATTTTTGCCATAAGTATCTATATTTTATACGATTTTAATGTTTTTATCAACTCCCCCTTTTTTTCTCTTTTCCTCAAAAAATCATTCGCTCAAAAAATCTTCGGATTGAACCCCTCGGTTTCGCTCGGGACAGGCCTGACACTCCACGCGCGCGAAGCGCGCCATCAGTTCCGTTCAAAAAATGTTCGAGCGGAGTTGTATAATCCCACCAGTAAATTTGGCTAGGGACTTCTTCTGTTAATTATTTTCATTAAATCTAAAACCCCGCCTGAATAATAGGCAGGGTTTTAGTTTTTGCCGGTCTTTTGAATTTTTATTCTTTAATTTTCAGCTTAGTTACCTTTTCTCTCTGTATCCTCGGTATTTTTATAGTCAGAACGCCGTCTTTTAAGATTGCCTCTGCTCTTGAAGAATCAACTTCCGAGGGCAGAACCAGTTGCCTGGAAAAAGCTCCCCAATGGCACTCTTGGATAAAGTAATTGTCTTTTTCAACTATTCCCGTTTTCTGGCGGTGGCCTTTTATATTAACCATGCCGTTTTCAATAATAATTTCTAAATCATTTGGCCTAACGCCGCCAATGGCAGATTGAACCACGATTTCTTCTTCGTTTTGATAAACGTCAATCGCTAATTGCCCTTCTTCTGACGAGGGCCAGTCTTCTTTGCGCTTCTTCGGCGGG
>Ga0209211_10009488_pt1 | contig 12953 bp, 16 predicted proteins | sample RifGroA2_FD_183992 | JGI IMG/M metagenome (GOLD analysis project Ga0209211, IMG submission 183992) | Groundwater microbial communities from Rifle, Colorado, USA - Groundwater A2 (SPAdes) (version 2) | ecosystem: Environmental > Aquatic > Deep subsurface > Groundwater | place: Rifle, Colorado... | reverse complement strand
AAACAAGCACGTCATGCCGCGCACAGCGCTCAGGTATGCAATAGAAAAGCTACCGCTTCGAATGAAGAAAGAGGCCATGAAAAGGTAATTTTTGCAATTACAAAAGAATATAAAAAAGATATCAAAAACATCACAAAGCAAGTATTGTTTTTTTATAGGTAGTTTCCGATCAAATAAGATGCCTGATACACTACTACTGGACTTTGACGGCACTCTTACTGACACTGAAAAAGAAGCATTGCCAGCGCTGAAAAAATGGAACGAATTATTTTCTGAACGTGCAGGAATGCCTCTGAATGAAGTTAGAGAGCAGATTGAAAGAATAAAATCTAAAATAGTATCTGACCCAAAAGTCGGATGGACCGTCAACGGCTATGTCATGGCTCCGGCAGCAGCTGACCCGTATGTGCTGCACACAGCAGCATACCAGGCATTGACTTCAAAGGAAGGGATAAATGAAAATATTCTTACCGGGATTTTCCATGATTCTTACCCTTTTTCAGTTACTGTTTTTCGTGAGGGTGCTACGGATTTTCTTGATGCTCTCCTCAAAAGGCTTTCCGTTGTCATAGTAACTAACTCAAGAACAGAACCCGTAGAGGGAAAACTTAGGAAGATGGGAACCTATACCATTCCTGTAATCGGCAATGCAAAAAAATACGTTCCTGATACTGCGTTAGATTCTTTACCTGAGTATGTTCATCTAGAAGGTTTTCCAAGGCCAGTTGTGCTGAGAAGGCGGCACTACAAGGAAATTCTGGATAATTTTGATCCAGAGAAAACAGCAGTCATGAGCGACATATACGAACTTGATCTGGCGTTGCCGGAATTTCTAGGATTTAATGTAGTGCAGATTGTAACTCCGACCACGCCGCCCTATGAAATTCAATACCACAATGGCCGCCCAAGAAACTTTTTTGCAGCTAGTTATAGCGATGCCCTGAAGCATCTTGAAAAATAGCTTAATCAGATGGTTATATTCACGACAGGCACGTTTTCTGCTCCGGGTGTAGTAGCCTTGAAGTAATCTCTCTCACCAAAGCCAAACCATCCGGCAATTATGTTTGAAGGGAACACCTTTGTGGCTGTGTTGTATTCCCTGATAGCATCATTGTAACGTGTGCGGGAAACAGAAACCATGTTCTCAGTTTCCGTAAGACTATCGCTAAGTGCCTGGAATTGCACACTTGTCTGCAGAGTTGGATAGTTTTCCGCGACTACCAACAGCTTTGATATGGCGCTTTCTATCTGATTCGACGTCTCAACTTGCTGATTCACACTGGGCGCGTTCTGCCATTGCGTTCTTAATGTGGATAATTCCACCAGCGTAGTTTTTTCGAATTTTCCAGAAGCCTCTAGAGTATTGACAAGGTTTGGTATAAGGTCAATTCGGCGCTGATATTGCGTCTCAACATTAGCCCAGGAGTTGTCAACTCCCTGGTTCAGCATGACTAGAGTATTGTAGGAACCCCATATTGTTCCAACAAGTATCAAAATAATCAGAACGACTATACCGATTCCAATCCACTTCATTGGTAATTTCTGAGGTACTTTTTGTGCCATAGTTATTCCTTCTTACCACATCTTTAAAAAGATTTTATCGTCCTGCTCCTCCGCCGCCGCTGCCTCCGCCGCCGAAGCCTCCGCCGCCGAAGCCTCCGCCGCCCCCGCCGAAGCCACCAATTATTAGAGGAGCATAACGTTTTTTGCGCTTAAATTTTTTCTTACACTTAAGGCACGTGCAATAATCACCTTCGCATTTGATCTTACCCCTGCAGTAAGGGCATCGGTTTGACATGGCAATCGGTATAATAATTATGACAAGAAAAACGAAGAGAGGAAAATTGCCGAGTACCAGGCTTAAAATTATGTCCACTGTCTGGTCCCTGGGAACAACTTTTCCCGGCACATAATCAACAAGCTCGTCTGACAATCCAAGCAGGATAATATCCAGCGCTGTCTGGTAATCTCCCTGAGTATAGTAAGGCATTGCCTTGTCAAGTATCGTACCCGCCTCTGACCCTGTAATATAGCCCTGAATTCCCCAGCCAAGTTCTATGCGCATTCTGTTGCCAACAGTACCGTTCTTTACCATCAGAATAAGTATGCCATTATCCTCGCCCTTCTTGCCTATGCCCCATTCCTTGAAAAGATCAACGCCGTAGGAGAAGAGTGTGTAACCTTCCGGAACGCTATCAAGAGTCACGACAGCAACTTCTATCGTGGTATTCTGCTCATAAAGCAGTAGTCCTTCCTCAAACTGTGCCCTATCAGGAAGTATGTTGGCATAATCATTAACAAAGCCTGTTGACTGGGGAAGCGCGAAAGCCGTCACGGCGAATAGAAGTATAAAAATTGCGTATTTTTTCATGTGTTCACCATCATACTTGAATCAAAAAATTCAAATACCCTGTTTTTGCGGCTCTGTAGGGTACATTAAACGCCCAGTGTATGTTTTAGTGTTTTTTTGACAAACAAAAATCTGGAACAGTATGATACCAGAGTAATAAACAACTCCCCAGAGACCCAATCCAGAAGACATCAACAATACAGCTGTTAAAATAAAAAAACCAAAGCGAAATATGTAGCTAAAGATAAGCTTGATGCTCTTGTCAATGAATTTTCCGATAATGCTTATAAAAAAGAATATCATCACAATGTAATTTCCGGAAATATAAAACACTAAAAATCCAAACAGTAAGTAAAAGATCAAAAGAAAATTTCTTGATGTAAATATGCCCTTTTTCATTAAATTTGGCGAACCAAACATGGCAGTTGAGTGTATGGCAAGGAATTCTATTATGAATATCCATACTACTGAGTCTGCCAAAGTACTGTTAGGCATTGCAACTGCCAGGATGAACGTAAGCAGAATAGATAAATTGACCGCTATTGTCAGATAAAAAAATAATTTTCCTGTTTGTTAAGCATTTAATCAATTCCAAAGAATCTTTTCGCGTTCTCCGTAGTTATTGCAAGAACATCTTCCTTGCTCAGTTCCTTCAGTTGTGCGATAACTTCCGCGCTTTTCTCGATCTTCCACGGCCGGTTTGTCAACTCATGCGAGTCCGGGTCAAGCCACGGTGAATCCGTCTCGAGAAGCATCTGGTCCATGGGCACCAGTTTAGCGAGTCTCTGGTGCTTGAAGCTTTTGCAGACAAGAGTAGCGAAAGATATCATCCATCCCTGTTCCAAGCATTTTTTCAGCTGGCCTTCGCTTCCAGAGAAGCAGTGCATCATAACATGTTTGCAGCCGCTTTCAACAAGCATGTTAATCGCGTCGCCTATGCCTTCATCGCTGCCATCTTTGTTGCCCTTTCCGTTGCGCGAGTGGATGACTAAAGGCAGACGAAGTCCTTTTGAAAGGTCAATAAACTTTTGGAAAATTTCCTTTGACCTCTGCTGGTCATCTGCTTGAGTTACCCAGTTATAATCAAGCCCAACCTCACCAATAGCCGATACCCATTGTTTGTTTTCTCTTATGAATTCTGTGTATTCGTTTATGTCCTTGTCATGGTAGTCCTTCATGCTCTCCGGATGAAACCCCATGCAGGCAAAAACAAAGCCGGGATATTTCTTATGTAACTGCAGAACCTTTTCCCTGTCTTTTATGTCAGCGATAGAAGCGACTATAGCTGTCATTTTTCTCTGCATAGACTCTTGAACAATAATGTCAGCATCCATGTATTCAAGGTGGCAATGAGCGTCTATCATAAGAAATCTATGTTATAAAGGTTTTTATTATAATTTTCTCCATGAAACGGGCTGGCGCAGTTCTTGCTTTGTTAGGCACGCTTTATTCCAATCCTGCGGCAGTACAGCAAAATACAGAGACGACATATGAAATACGTGCCGTAAATCCTGATACGGAATGGATAGAACTTATCAAGAAAGATGTTGAAAAAATCCCAGATCATATTCAAATTGCATTGAACAGGTCAGGCGGCAGGATAATAATTTTTGACGGCAGTATCACCGACAACCCAGAACTTGAAGATTACAGGGGAAGGATCTTGCCGCATAGGGATATTTTCTATGATGTTCTTGATGGAAAATATCTGGACATGAAAGCATTCGTCAAACAAAAAATTTTCAGGTACACAGGTACAATATGTGTCGCTCTCCATGAACTGGGCCATATGATTGATGACGTGTTTGGCTATCCTTCAGATTCTGACAGTTTCAGAGATGTATTGAAATCAGTAAAATTCTACGAAGGTGTTGAGGAACCGGACCAGATATGGGCGGAATCGTTCGCAAGATTCTACTATTCTAGTGAATCCAATACCGGCTTAAAAAATAACTTCCCAAAATTGCATAAATATTTTATGGATTTTGAAAGTGTCACTGCAAACGATGACCGTGCTTCCCGGTAAGCGGCACAAAAGCATAATATCCGATAAAAGTTTCTTTTATTTTGCCGTTCTTCTCTATAAGCATCATCCTGTCTTCAACCGGTATAACAAGGCGTCCGCCTTCTTTCAGTTGCTCTATCAGAGGCTTCGGCACGCTTGGCGCACTTGCCGCAACTATTATCCGGTCATATTTTCCCGGATATCCAAGAGAGCCGTCGATGTTCAGCACATTAACGTTTTTGTATCTTGCAAGATTTTTCTTTGCGAATTCAAAGAGCTCAGGAATAATTTCGGTTGTAATTATTTTCCCGCCCGTCCCTACAATCTCTGATAGTATAGCAGCCTGATAGCCACTTCCAGTGCCGACTTCCAATATCTTGTGTCCCTTCTTTGCCTCCAGCAGTTCAGTCATGACTGCCACCGTAAGGGGCTGTGAAATTGTCTGGCCATGACCTATGGGCAGAGGCTCGTTGGTATAAGCGTGTTTTTTATATTCTGCCGGGACAAAATCTTCTCTTGGCACTTTATTGAACGCATCAATCACGGCTTTCGTTTTTAGGATTTTTTCATCCACAAGCTCGGTCAGCAGTTCATCTCTTTGCATAAGAAGAATTAGTAGGAAAAATATTATAACTTAACTATAAGCGTTTCTTCTTTTTCGCATATATGAATACGACGCCGATAACAATTGCAGTGACCATTACAAGAAAACTTCCGTAGAGAAATTTCTCGATAAGCTTAGCCGGAACCTGCTCTGCCGGGATGCTGTATGGAAACAGGAATACCCTGAAAAAGAATGCTTTTGAGCCATGAATTATTATCGAGAGCAAGATTCCGGCAAATATCACGTTTTTCATATTAAAATTATGTTTTTTGACAAGTTTCATCACTGCCAGCGCGACCATCAACGCCCATAGCGCCTGTGTTAGATTCAAAAGAAAAGGATATCTGTCTGACAAAGGTGCTGCGATATAATACTGAGAAATAACAATCAACACAGAAATTAAAATATAATATTTTACCGTCCACAGATATTCTGTCAACGTCTTTCCGAATATTTTCATGCAACATCCATCTTTCTTATTTTGTGCCGCCAAGAACATTATCTATATCGTTAAGTGTGCTGGTTACGTCCTGTATATCTGTGCTCACGTTTGTCACGGCACTGCTGACTTCCTCGCTGTTCTTTATGCTGCTCTGTGACTGCGTGCAGCCGCTTATGAATATTGTCGAGGCAAGCACAATCATTATCAGCAAAATAGTTTTCTTGTTCATATTATTCACCTTCTCATTTGTTTTTCTTTCCGCTAGCGCTTTCTTTCTAAGAAAGGGCTACCTCAAACAATCTGCGCATTCCGAGCACTCGCCTGGGTCGCAGACTCCGTTATTCAGGCAACCACTGCACGCCTGACGACTACTGGAAGCAGACTGGGCTCGCGTTATTGCCTGTTCAGGTCGCGTCTGAAAGGATTGCTGACTTGTTGTCGTAGCAGATGTTCCAGAGCAGTCCTGCGGACAGGCATTCGGATTTTTCTGCTCAAAATCATCGCATATGCCATCAGGACAAAGCTGGCCGCCAAATTCACCTTGTATTGGTTGTGAAATTGATATTTGTGTAGAAGTTGTTTGTTGCATAGGTAAAGGCGGCTTACTTAGAAGCGGCCCGCAATCCTGTGGACAATTTTGCGGATCCTTTTGTTCTTTATCATCACAGATGCTGTCACCACACATACCAACACCCTCTCGAGTTCCTTCCGGCTTTGACTTGTCATATTTCATTAGTTCTTTCAGGTTACCCTCGCAATAAGGAATAATATCAGTCTCTGGATTTCTTATACCCAAGCTATATTTCTGAAGTTTACATGTCATCTCATAAGGTGGGCTAACACCAGATATGGTGCCTGCCGGAGGACCCTTGCTCTCCGGAAGTGTTACATACAAAATGCAGGCGTCGCCCTCAAGGCCTTTTATTTTTACCACGGCTCCGTCCTTTCCTTCCGGACTGAATGTTATCTGCTGGCACACCCGGATAGCACGGTCAAAGCAACTCCCGTCTGTGCCGCAGTTTGTTGTTGTCCCGTTTTTTATTTCCTCGATATCATCGCCGCTGCCAAGCATGACATAAAGTATATCCTTAAGAATAACGCCCTTGATGTATTTTATATCCTGTTTTATTTCCATAACATCATCAACAGATATGTCCCTGGAGCGGTCTCTTAATTTAGTCTTTATTTCATCAACTTTGTCCTTCGCAGCCATAAACATGTCCGACACGCGGCGGAAGCGTTTCTCCTCGTTTGACCCTGTCGACTGGTAATAATTAGCAATGTCATCTGTCTTTTTGGAAAGCTTGTCAAACTGAAGCTTCAGGTCTTCAAGTTTGAACGCTATGGAAAGCAATTCTCCGGCGTCAGGCACTTCATCTATATTTTCAACAAACGACGACGATTCCTCGCCCCTTTTCACACAATCTGTAAAAGACACACATCCGCTCTGATCGCGCCGTACAATCAGTTGTCCGCCTTTTTCAGCACATGCAGAATACGAGTCCTTGGGCATATCTTTCTGACAGTCATTGCGCTGACCGCATTTCATCTCGTTGCATCCATTTGCATTAAATTCAAAAACAAGTTCCATGCCATTTTGTCTGCACTCAAGATCCCTTTTCATCTTCTCACTTTCTGAGGGATTTATGCACTCGGGTTTTTTTTCGTACTGATTCTGACTGATGCATTTACCTATCTTGCATCCGCCTTCGAAACCAATTACACCCTCCATATTGAGTGACTTACACTTCTCAAGGGCACTTGAAACCTCCTCTGGCGAAGGACATTTAACAGGCGTTGCAAAAACAGGGCTGTTAGAACGTTCGCCGCCGAAATCACACTGGAACGTATCGCAACCGTTAGAATCCCTGCCAAACCTTGGCAAGCCGTTATTATTAACGCATTTTAACCGAACTTCCTGTGGCACTGTAGCGCATTTTACTTCTGTCTTATCGCATACAACACGGACAAAATTATTTTCCTTATCAACTTCCTGTTTGCAGCCTGAAGGCAAGTCCGCAGTTGGGATAGGGCACGGATCGCAGGCGCAACCAGATTCTGTTCTGCGGCAAATTGATGTCGCGCCGCCAGGGCAGCTCTGTCTGACAGGACATTCACCGCCTATGCAGTCCTTGCAGCTGCTGTCTTCATCCTTGTCGCACACACCATTATAATTGCAGCCTTTTTGTGTCGGGCAGCTTGTCGCAATAATATTCTTGTTGTCATATTTACATTCACAGCCAGAAGGGCACTGCTGCTGTGTTAGCTCCGGGCATCTTTCCACTCGTGTCCATCCCGGCGGCAGGCATGAATCAGGAAATGTAGAACATCTGCCAGAAGCGTCCACTGCAAATGTCTTGACAGCCTGGCACAATGGTCCTGCAGCACCGCCGCCTCCGCCAACAGATGTTGTGTTTTGTTGTATCGGAATTGTTGTTGTGTTTTGTTGTATCGGAATTGTTGTTGTGTTTTGTTGTATCGGAATTGTTGTTGTGTTTTGTTGTATCGGAATTGTTGTTGTGTTTTGTTGTATCGGTGGCGAAGCTACGTTATGACCCTCGCAGCTGGGCGAGCATGTTACGAAAGTTTGTGTTTCCCTATTGCATGTAGGTGTGCAGGTTGCGATAAATCCGTCAGCACACGTTAGTGTTAAAGGTACTGGTGCGCCTGCAATGTCGCAATAATTATTTTTACACACGCCGTTATCGCAGCCGTATTGGCATGATGTTGCTGAAGAAGGATACGTACAAGTCCCGGCAGAACATGTTCCTGGCGAAGAATAAGTCTTCACGCTGTTACCATCACAAGTTGTGGCTGGCGGGCTGTTGCATGTAACGCCTGCGCAAGGGTCTGTCGGCAGAGTGGTATTAGTAGTTTCATTCTGGGCATAGACAGTCGTAGAGATAACAACAATCAACATAAGCAGAAAAAATACCTTCCGCATTTTAAAACATCGTTTTGAGCCATAATATATGTTTCCCTCAACGTAATTTCCGGAAATCACTTCTTCCACGGCAATTTGAAGGGCACAAGCTTTAGGCGACGTTTCTGTATGAGGAGAGACCAGTCCACCATAATAAAGATGAGCATGAAAACTATGCCAGCTATATCCATAACAATAACCTGGAGTAGCTTGCTTGAGAAGATATCATTGATACTGTCAAAAATTACACGTGTCGTAAGTATGAGAACGTAGTAAGACACAAGCCTTCCGGCAAAAAAACCTAAAAATATTGGTATAATTCGTGCCCTGGCAAGCCCGACAGTAATAAAGTAAACGTTGCTCGGAAACGGGCTTAGCGAAAAAAGAAGCGTAACAAAAAAGCTCTTCAGTGAGTGTTTTCTCGCTATTTTTCCTATGACATCCATGTCCTTCTTTCTTTCGCTGCCTGCAAAGCGTCTTGAATATGTTCCAAGATATGACAAAATAAAACGCCCGATTGTGGAAGCAATTGCACCAACAACAGCAAGAAGCATCGCGTCAAACGCGAAGTTTGTGTTAAAAAATCCCAAAACGAGCCACGTAGGAGGCATAAAAAACGGTACAACGTTTATAATTATAACGGCAAAAAACGCCAGAATATATTCTATCATAGATTATTATTACAAAATAGTTTTAAGAAGAAACTAAATGCGAACGCTAGTGAGCCAAATTTTCGCCACGAACAGAACCAATGGTTCTGTTGTGCAACATGAACCTTGTTCATGTTTCCAGCGCTTTTCGAAAGTGCTGAATATGTTCTTTTTCCGCCAGCGCTTTTTCCTAAAAAGGGCTGTTAGAATCCCCACGTCTCAATAAACCTGTCAACAACTATGTCCAGAAAGCTGTCCTTATGGACAACAAGGTACTTGATTATAATCTCCTTGTTAGCTACCCTGTAAATCCTGAATCGCCCCTTCTTCTTCTGGGTTATCGTGCCTTTTGTCTGAAGCTGCTTCAGGTACCAGGAAAGCGTTGAAAGCGATATGCCGGTGGCCTCAGAAATCTTCAGGGGCGTGGATTTCTTGCTTTCTATAAGGAAAATAAGTATATGACGCATTTTGTTATTTCTGAGAAGATTGAGCATATCTTTCTCCTCTTCAGTCCAGTTCCTGGTAAGAGGATAGTAACGTACATAATTCTTGTCGCGTTCTGTTCTGATGAGACCGTTTTTGTAGAGAAAATGTATGTGGTAATCCAGGGAACCGGTGGCAAGATTTGTGCGTCTCTGTATTTCGCGAAAATGAAGCCCTGGAGATTCAGCTATACAATTGTAAATTTGCCTGCGGACGTCCAGCTCAAGATGTTGCTGACCATTCATAACTAACCTCACTTTCTAAAAAGCGCGTAGAACAATGACAATAGTATCAGAAGTTCAAGCGTTTGTATCGAGATACCTATGTGAGAATAATTTCCAAGAATGAAATTATCTATAAGTTTAAGCGCTGCCTTGATGGCAAAAAGGAAAAAGGCACCGGCAACAAACATAAGCCGTTCATTTTTCTTTTTCGAATACGCTTTGTATGATATAATGCTCAAAGCCGCTGCGACAATGAACACAAGCACAAGGGTAATATCATAAAAGCTAAATACAGAATCCCTTCCACCACTATTAAGGTAATGTCCCCCGCCGGCTATATTCTCCATCCCAAAAAGGTAGAAAACCGCAAGTATTACCAATACTATGTAGGCAACAAGAACTCTGTCCATAGTATAATATTCTAGGTTAAAATTTATAAACACAATAAAACGCCCTATGTGAAGAATCACTATCTAAAGATAATGATTCTTACATCCAGAATTCCACCAAACTATTATATTTTCGATACGGCAGAATTCTTAGATTTAAAAAACTTTTGTACATAGAAATTATATGCCAGATGTACTAACTTACCGATTCGGACATGATATAACAAATAGGCAGCAGCTTATAGATATAGACCAAGCCTACTGGAAACTAATTGTAAATGGAAGCATAGATTTTCGTTATACCATAAAAAACAGCGAAGAATTTGATAGAATGATAGAAAGGTCACCGCACGGTTTTGCAGCTGTATATGTGAATGAAAAACCCGCACTGCTTCTCAAGGCAATGATGTACGTCACAGGTGGTCTGAACATGAACATACCACAGGCGTCAGACAAATTAACAGGAAACGGCACCTGGGAAACGTTCAATCCAGAGGGCGACACAGTAACCTTCGTGACATGCACAGCCAGCCCGGCTTTTTTCGGATATCGCATAGGAGACGTCAGACTTACAGACGATGTAATTCGTAAAGCCTGTAAAGAGTACAGTGATAAAAGATTCAAGACAACCTACAGCCCGGTCAATATACATGCAACCATTACGCACACTAGAAACGGAGCTCTTCCAGTCACATTGCTTCCCAAAGCTCGACCAGGACTTGTCGTAGATGACATCCCGTCTGAAGATGTGCTTATATGGGGCTATGATTGGCCGACATTTGATGAGTCACTTTTTGACTATCTGAATGATCTGTTCAGAAAAGATTTGAAAAAAGACCTGCGTGCCTATTCGCCTCATTGTTTTGTTTAATGTGAAAAATCATTGTGCAACAATGTTTTTACATCCCGAATTCAGCTCAATTGTAATTTAAAAACAGCGGAATTCGAAGATTCTAAAATCGTACTAATTTTCAACGCTTGTACCAAAAGTGGTATTAAAAGAGTTTTCCAATACACTTGTAGTGATTTTATGAGTTGTATGGTATGTGGAAGTGACGCAAGCCTCACATGTGAAAAAGATATTTGTGTTGCATTGTGTGACAAACACACTCATCAAGAATAATACTGAAGCCGGAGGAAAGTATGCCGAAAACTCTCGCTACTTTTCCGCTGCTTTACCGCATTCCCCCCGAATGCATCCTCCGGCTCTTTTTCTTAATTAAGTGAAAAGTAAGGTTATTGTTTAAGTTAGTTGTGAAAAGCATTTGATCGTTCCAAGACTTGATCTTACTTAAGAATATCATAGCCAGCAGCAGCTGCGTCAGCCACAAATCTTTCAAGACCCGGCTGCAGAAGAGGGTGCTTAAACTCCTCGTCAGAATAAGAGTCAGGCAGAACTAGAGGAACAAGAGTTCTTTTGGCAGGATGTGAGGAAATCATCTTCTCAAATTCCGCTGGATAACTTTTTACAAGCTGTTCAAGAACTTCAGGCGGCGCTGTTACTATGTCAGAGCCAGCTTTCCACGAATCTATTATAAGTTCTGGTGTTCTCATGCTCGCCGCAAGAAAACCCGTTCTTAGTTCGCACTTTTTGTATTCTTCTATTATTTTCTCTGTAACAGGAATCGGATCTTCTCCTGCTGCCTGCATTCTGCCCAGGAAAAGACTGAAAACAAGAGCACCTGCCTCTGCTGCTCTTATGCCTTGATTAAAATCAAAACCAAGTGTTGCATTTATTTTCGCGCCGCCGCCAAAATCCCCAACAAGTCGTGCTATTGCCTCGATGCCCTGCGGTATAGTCGGTATTTTTTGCCAGAAATTCGCGCCTGTTTCCTCATTCCAATTTATTATTTCTGCACTTTCTTTGTAAAGTCTTTCCGCAGTTATGTCATCAGGATTATATGGATGAGTGCAGCCAACAGCCTCTACGCTTATGGGCATCTTGCCGACAACTTCCGCGATTTCTATCGCAAGCTCATGCACTGTTTTTATCGACGTATTTTCTTTTATGTATTTGGAAGCCGTTGTAGGATTCGTCGTCACACCACTTATTATTTTCCTGTCAAAAAAATCTTTTATCACTGCAGGGTCTGACGTGTCAATAAAAAGTTCCATAGAAATAATTCGTTTGGAATTATAAAAAGCTCACCTTCATACTGCTAGAAGAAAAAAGTTCATACGTTTCAACAACGAGAGACATTATTTTTTCTTCGCGCTAACGGACGCACCTTCGACAAACACCGCGTTCACGATGCCGGTCTGGCCCGGCCTTGAGGTAACGCGTGCCTTTCCAATTTCCGTCTCTATAACGGCGCCTTTTGTTATAATATTACGTCTTACGAACTGGCTGTTCGCGGGGTTATCTGTAACCGACAGTATCTTTGTTTTCTGGTATTTTCCATTGACGGCAACATTGGCAACATTTGTAGAAAGTGCGACAAGCTTCTTGCTGCCACCCCTGGCACGTATATTTTTTATTTTTGTTTCACCCACACGTGTCGGCAGGTAGTCACGGCCGCGCTGATACCTGTTCTTTTTGCCATGTTTCTTTATAGTGGCGCCTGTAGTTTTCTTCTTCGGTGGTAATTGCCATTGCGTCATTTTTGAAAACACCTCATAAACTTATGTTTTTAAAATCAGAATGATTCTTAATCATTCTGTCATATTAATCACAAACCATCTGGGTCATCTACTTAGAAATTGTTATAGACGTTACCCTCTGTGTTGTACATACTTGTAATTTTGACAAGTATTTAAACGTATGTACGTAATTTATGTTCAATGAATTTTTTCATATTTTAGGAGGTTTTTTATGGAACGTCCAATAGACGTATTGAACAACGCGAAAGGCAAGAGAGTTCTCATAAAGCTGAAAAAAGGCGG
>Ga0209211_10009486_pt1 | contig 12954 bp, 9 predicted proteins | sample RifGroA2_FD_183992 | JGI IMG/M metagenome (GOLD analysis project Ga0209211, IMG submission 183992) | Groundwater microbial communities from Rifle, Colorado, USA - Groundwater A2 (SPAdes) (version 2) | ecosystem: Environmental > Aquatic > Deep subsurface > Groundwater | place: Rifle, Colorado... | reverse complement strand
CGCCCGCAACTGTCCAGACGGCGCCCCAAGACAGAGCGGTCCTGTAGCCGCACAGGCCGCTGCCGCAAAGGGTAGCCACCCCCTTGGAGACATCGTTGGCCCCGTTATAGAACGCCATGGATACTACAAGCATCAACAGGATGTAATCCATAGAGGAGATCATCCCTCCAAAGTTAAAATTTCCTTAACGGTGCCTGAGTCTGGATGAGAAAAAATCCTGGCAGTGAGTATAGTCTTGAGCGGATGAGTGAACTGCGATATATGGGCTAAACTGATATCTAACACAACTTTGCGCCTATCGCAAACCTAAAGAATCTCGACTTTTCAATAAGAAACCCTGACTCGAAAAGCTATCATTGAAGATACCGAATTGATCAGAAGTCTATTTCGACGCATAAAGAATCGAGAAATTTATTGAAGGCCGTAAAGACCTCCATAACGCCCAGCGCCTCGACGATCTCCGCCTTTGTCGCGCCCGAAGCCCTAAGGGTTTCAAACTCAGCGTCCGTAATCCTCAAGGGTTCTTTATTGGCCTTACGGACGAAACCGAGGAGGGCTTTTTCCTTGACGCTGAAGTCCGCTTTATCCAGGTCTTCCTCTATGGCCTTTAACTCCGAGTCGTTGACTCCGATGGATTTAAGGGCGGCCGTGTGCGCTGAGACGCAATAAGCACAGCTGTTGTCCCTCGAAACTGTGACGGCTATCGTCTCCTTGAGCTTGCGGCTCAGGCCCCCCTGCATCATTACAGCCTTTACCTTGTTCCAATTGGCTTCCAGGAGAGGGGGATGATGGGCATAGGCCTTGAAGAGGTTCGGCACCATGCCGAAGGCAGCCTCTATCTCCTTTAAAATTGCCGCGCCTGCGCCGCCGGCCGATTCAGGACTTGAAAGTCCGATCCTTGACATGTAAGCCTCCACCACAGAATAATCGAGAAAAACCCAAATCATTCATAAGCCTAAAGTGCATTGCGCAACAATTCAGCTATCCGGTCGCTGTCGGTTTCACCGGCAACGCGGCCTGCCTCCTTCCCGTCCTTGAACACTATCAGGGTGCTTTGAAAAAGCGCGCCAAATGAGTTTACGACATCTTTCTGCGTGTCGAAATCGACCCGCAAGACCGTAATTCCCTTAAATTCGGATTGCGGCAGCAGTTCCTGAAGGACGCGCGCCTGCCGCTTGCACGTGCTGCACCAATCCGCATAGATATCCACCAGGACCGGCTTGCCGTCCCTGTTCAGCGCGTCAAACTTCGCCTGAGTAAACGCCTCCTCCGCGTGGGCAAGAAACGGGAAAAGAAACACAAATAACAGAATCAAACCAAAAAGCATTCTTCTTCGTTGCATGGCAATCTCCCCTGGTTTCTATGTCTCGATGTTATTTACCCAGCAAAACCTCTTTTTTAAACAGCAGATAACTCGACTCCGACGTGGTCTTGAGCGCATCCATGAGCTCATTCATCTTCATCGAGGGGTCGCGCCTCTTGACGGCGCTTTCAAAAATTATTATTTCAATAATATCGGGTGGGGATTGAGCAAAGACCCATGGAGTAAAGTAGGGGCTACAACGATGTTCCAGGAGATCATCAGCTATCAGAACGCTTTTTTTAATAACACCGCATACAATTTTGTAAAAGGTTCAAGGCGTCAGTCGCCAGAGGCAGGCAGTAATAAATTTCTGGGCAACATTTGGGATGGTATTGGCGACTGGGTATTCTGGCATACCGTACCGGCTAAATCTCCAATTGCAGGTAACGAACACGATGCCGCGCCGCAGAAAAATCATTATGCCTTGGAGACAAATGCTTTTTCAGGAAATGTTTTCCATGATATCACCGGGAAATATGCCTCATTTAAACCTTCAGGACAGTGGCATGAATCGTTTGAGGAAGCACGTGATATTCTCAGGGAAACCAATGCTATTGCTTCGGATTTGGGTGTAGTCGCTTCTGCGGCCCCTATGAATGCGCCTGACAAACATGATTTCAGTCTTGCCGAAGGATCGGCTGCAATAGATCAGGGAGTCAAAGTGTTTGTACCATGGAGCCTTTATGCCACAGTAGGTGAATGGGGTTTTTATCCGGCAGGGAACGATCCTGCGAATATTCTTGACGAGCATTGGTACATGACGCCTTATTATGTCACCAGAGGCGATTATTATCTCAAACCAATGTTTCACCTCAAAGGGGTCAACATTGGGAAGAATGATTATGTGGAAGGACCTCTGGAAGACTGGACCAGGGGTGCATTGCATTTCAACGGGATCGATCAGTATGCGGTATGTACCGACAGTTCACTGAATAAATCCTTCGATTATACGATCAAATACAGATGGAACCGTGAAGGTCAAACGGAAATAAAGCATGTCGCCGGAAAGGATTTAAAAAGTCCGGAGGTTTACGACAGCAATTTTCTTATTGAAGCTTATTTTAAAGCAGAACAAGGTATTACCGGAGGCGTACTCATCGAAAAAATGGCTGCTGCAGGTTATTCTCTGGAAGTAAATAAACAGGGAGGTGTAACTTTTGCCATTAAAAGCGGCAGTCAGACGGCAGTTATTAAAAGCAAGGCCCGGATCAATGATGGTAGGTGGCATCATGTAATTGCCGAAGCTGATCGTTCATCCAAAACACTCACGCTCTATGTAAACGGGAAGAAGGATAACAGTGGCGCTGCCATTGAAAATGGTTATCTTGAAAACAATTCGGATATGTTTGTTGGCGGTACACCCCAGGGAAGATATTTTAAAGGTACAATGGATTTTATGCGGGTATGTCTGGGAACACTTGCTGATGCAAAAACCGATATAAATGAACTTTATACGTGGCAATTTTCAGGGCCCTTTCTGAAAGATTTTGCAGGAAATAGTCCTGTTGGGAAACGGGATGCCGGGGCGCTGGAGAAAAAATAAGTATGATTCATATTATAAAACCGACAGTATGAGAAATTTTTTGATCGTTTTACTATTGATTGGCAGTTGCTTTAGTGATCAGTACCTGTCTGCCCAGGAAAAGAATTACAAGTACATGCAACAGGGGTTCCGGAATCCACCTATGAAAACATGGCCCATTGTATACCATTGGTGGCTAGGTGGCAATGTGGATACACTCAGGCTTAAAGAAGAGTTAATTGCGTTGAAAAATGCAGGGGTGTCTGGTTTTACCATTTTCGAAATCGGCTCAAGGGATACCGTTCTTGTTAAAGCAGGACCGGCTTTTTTGGGCGAGGAATCCCTGAAAATATTAAAATACGCAATCGATGAAGCTGGAAAGTTAGGAATGGAAGTGGGCTTAAATACTTCCAGTAGCTGGAATGCCGGAGGAAACTGGATACCTCCAAAACATGCAGCAAAGTCCATATTTTATGCAAAAACAGAGGTTCGCGGAGGCAAAGAACTGAAAATTAAACTGCCATTTCCCGATATTTCAAAAACAGATGCCTGGGGAAAACAGCGTCGTATTCAGTACAATGCTGACGGCAAACCAGATTTTTATAAAGAAATTGCTGTTCTTGCCGTTCCGGTCGGCATTGAAAAGAATAGTCTTGACACCGCAGAAGTTGTCAATGTCTCATGCTTTTTTGATCCGAAAACTGAGTTGCTAAATTGGAAAGCCCCTGCCGGTAACTGGGATATTTTGAGATATGTTTGTTCCAATTCAGGAGAGAACCTTGTTCTTCCCAGTAAATACTCTGCGGGGCCTACGTTAGATCATTATGATGCGGAAGCCGCTGAATTCCATTTCAATTATGTCATCAATAAACTGGAATCTGTCTTAGGCGACCTGGGAAAAACGGCGCTTAAAAGCTTTTACATGGCCAGTTATGAAGAGAAAGCGCTTACCTGGACGACAACATTACCTGACATGTTCAAAAAGATCAACGGATATAATGTCGATAAATTTCTTCCCGTATTGTTTACGAATGATTTATTTTCTCCGGAGCTTGCCGCAAATTTTAAAGTGGATCTTCAGCGAACCATATCTGAATTAATGATTACTAATTTTTACACGAAATCGAAGGAAATTTGTAATGCACATGGTTTGAAAAACAACTGTGAATCAGGGGGACCCGGTCTTCCTCTTCACAAAGTCCCGGTTGAACCGATAAAAGCATTGGGAGCCCTGGATATTCCCAGGGGTGAATTTTGGATCAATCATGGCAGGTTTAATGAAAAAGGAATTGACATTTTAAGAGTAGTTAAGGAAGTATCAGCAGCATCGCATATTTATAACCGGCGGATTGTTGAGATGGAAGCTTTCACTACCTTCCAGCATTGGCAGGAAGGGCCTTTTGAAATGAAACCGCTTGGTGACCGGGCATTTTGCGAAGGTATGAATAAAGTGGTAGTCCACGGTTCAACCCATAATCCTGCGGGGACGAGTTTCCCGGGAATTGTCTATCATGCAGGGACGCACTATAATGACAAACGGGTTTGGTGGCCAAAAGTAAAACCGTTCAATGAATATTTATCCCGTGTTTCATTTATTCTTCAGGAAGCTGATTTTACTGCAGATGTCCTTTACTACTATGGCGATACCATTCCCAATTACGGGGGGCATAAAAACAGCCGTTTCTCTGCCGGCCCGGGGTATGATTATGAAATTATCAACACGGAGAAACTAAAGGAACTGACTGTAAAAGACAACAAATTGTTTTTACCGTCGAACGGGGCACAATTCAGTATTTTGACTTTATCCAATGAAATTGAGATTAATCCTGAAGTTTTGGTCAAATTGGATGAATTGGCGAAAAAAGGAGCGGTTATTATCGGGCCGAAGCCTCAAAAAGTTGCCCTGCGAAAAGTTCTGCCCGGTATGCCCGATGTGAAAAAATTGCTGAATGAATTATGGGCAGATTATCGTTCGGGTGAATTACAAAAAAACAAGGTTTATTCCGGCATCGAAACATCCTCCATGCTCGAAAAACTGAATATAATTCCTGATTTTGGTTATTCGGATCAGGAGTTCTGCACGCTGGATTATATCCATTATTTCCAAAAGGATGTGGAATTTTATTTCATCAGGAACACCACCGGGGAATGGGTCTCAAGAGATTGCAGTTTCAGGCAGAAAGACAAAGTTCCGGAAATATGGGATCCTGTTTCAGGCAAAATCATTCCTGTTTCAATATACGGGCAGCAAAATGGAATGACGAATATTCCACTATCATTAGCGCCTTATGAAAGCATTTTCGTGGTGTTCAGAAAAGGTAACCCTGCCGTACATTATACGCAGGTCAAAAATCATGGAGAATATCCGCCTTTTCTGCAATATACAGTCGGTGGCGTTTGTCTTTTGGAAGATGGGGCATTTGAATTGACCAAACAGGATCAATTAACGGTTATTAATAACCATATAGGATTGAAAACTTTGGAAGGCCCTTGGGAGGTATTTTTTCCAAAGGGATGGGGAGCCCCTGAAAAGGCTGTTTTCCCGGAATTAAAGTCATGGACAGAGTCTGAAAATGACGGAATTAAATATTTTTCGGGAATTGCCCGCTACGAAAAAACATTTGTGCATGATTATAATCCCGTATTGCTTGGAAAAACAAAGATTTATTTGGATTTGGGCGATTTGTCAAATGTTGGTGAAGTATGGCTAAACGACCAGCCCTTGGGAATTACATGGGCTAAACCTTTCATGTATGACATAACAGAGATACTTCGTCCGGGTGAGAATAAACTGAAAATAGAAATTGCCAATACCTGGTCGAACCGCATTGTCGGAGATGCATTGAAAGGAGAAAAATATACCAGTGTCAATATCAGGGATACCAATATAAAAGGATTGTATGGAACATATATGCCATGGAAAGAAGTTCCTTTATTAAAATCCGGATTATTAGGGCCTGTAAAAATTATAACTATCAAACCGATAAACTAATTTTTGGCTTATCATCCTTAAAAAAATTATACGAGCTATGAGAAATATAAAAAAAACAATCATTATTCTTTTCGTTGTGGTTATATGCGGGGTTGGAGTCACTGTTAGCCTGGCTCAATCTCCTGTAACCAAAGGAAAGAACGAAAAGGCAGCAGTTGAAGCGCCGGTTTATAAAAATCCCCTTTTACCAATTGACCAGCGAGTTGAGGATCTGCTTTCGCGGATGACATTAAAAGAAAAAGTTGGGCAGATGAATATGCCTTGTGTGTATAAAAAGGCGATTGGATATGGGCTTGAAGTTGGAACAGTTTCAATGCATTATGCTCTAAGTCAAGATGAAAAGAATGCACAAATGGAAGGTTGCCGCAAGTTTGCAAGGGGCAATCACAACGACAAAATGGGTCCTGGTGGTGGTTTCTTTACCCTGGCCGATAGAATTATTCATGAAGGGACACAAAGACAAGCTGAATTTTTCAACGAACTTCAGAATATAGCCATCAATGAAACCCGTTTGGGAATTCCGCTATTGCAGATAGAAGAAGGGACCCACGGTTTTATGTGCGCAGGCGGTACTGTTTTCCCCGAAGGACTGGCCATTGGCGCCACCTGGAACATGGAACTGGTGAGCAATATTTATAAAACCGTTGCCATGGAAGGAAGGGTAACCGGGGCGCACATGCTTTGTACCCTGGTCATTGAGCCTAACCGCGATCCCCGTCTGGGCCGCAACGAGGAAGGGTACAGTGAAGATCCTTATATGTGTTCCAAAATAGCCGAAAATATTGTTACTGCAATGCAGGGATATGATGTTTCCGGAAAAGACAAGGTTGTAGCTGCTCTCTCTCACTATCCCGGGCAGAGCCAGCCGGTAAGCGGGCTTGAACGTGGGGCGATGGAAATTTCGGAAAGGAAATTGAGAGAAGTGTTCCTTCCTTCCTGGGAAGCAGGGATAAAGAAATGCGGAGCGCTTGCATTAATGGCGACATATCCTGCCATCGACGGTGAAACAGTACATAGTTCCGATAAATTATTAAGGGGAATATTACGCGAAGAACTCGGATTCGAAGGCATTGTACTTAGTGAAGGAATGGGCATTAGTACGATCCTTGACGAAGATATGGCAGCAACACAAAAAGAGGCCGGACAGATAGCGGCCATGGCAGGTGTAGATGTTGGTATATCGATGGAAGAAGCCTACATCGGCGCATTGGTAGAAAGTGTTGAAGAAGGTTCTGTTCCCATGAAAGTCATAGATGATGCAGTAAGGAATATCCTGCGGGTTAAATTTATGCTCGGCCTTTTTGAAAAACCTTACGTTAATCCTGAAGAGGCAGTAAAAGTTGTCCATTCTGAAGAACATCAGGAACTGGCTCTTGAAGCAGCACGTGAAGGTATCGTTTTACTGAGAAACGAAAAGAATATTCTTCCTTTGGACAAAAATATTAAGTCAATTGCTGTAATAGGCCCGCTTGCCGATTCAGGAATGGATCAAATCGGCGATTACATACCACATAATATCCCACAGGAATTGGTTACCGTGCTTAAAGGTATCCGGGAGAAAGTTTCAGCCAGCACGAAGATCGACTATGTAAGAGGCTGCAATGTGATTGGAAATGATCTGAATGAAATTGAAAAAGCACAGGATGCAGCCAAAATGGCCGATATTGCCATTGTTGTGGTGGGAGAAATAGGAAGTGATACCAATGGGGAAGGTCATGATGTGGCAAGCCTCGATTTAACCGGATATCAGCAAAAATTACTGGAGGCTGTCTATTCAACAGGTACCCCTACGATTGCAGTGTTAATAAGCGGACTCCCCCTTTCAACCGTTTGGGCAGCCGAAAATATACCAGCTATCGTTGAAGCCTGGATGTGTGGTGAACAAGGTGGAAATGCTGTGGCCGATGTGCTGTTTGGCGATTACAATCCCAATGGAAAACTGGCAATAACGATTCCGCGTCACTCGGGACAATTGCCGGTTTATTACAATCACGTACCATCAAAAGGGAAAGCATACATCGATATGCCGGCAACTCCACTCTACCATTTTGGACATGGGTTAAGTTATACCCGATTTGAATACAGCAACCTGCTAGTAACGCCTTCAGGTATAAAGCCGGGCGCAGAAATTCAGGTTACGTTAGACGTAAAAAATACAGGCGAACGGGAAGGGAAAGAAGTAGTTCAACTTTATATTAAAGATGAAGTCAGCAGTGTGACTACTCCCATCAAACAACTGAGGGGCTTCAAGAAAATAAACCTGAAACCGGGAGAAAAACAGTCCGTCTCATTCAATCTGAAACCGGAAGATTTATCATTACTCGACCGGAATATGAAATGGATTGTCGAGCCAGGCAAGTTTAATGTCATGGTTGGGAGTTCTTCATCCGATATCCGGCTGGAAGGAAGCTTCAATGTTTCTTCGAATATTAACTGAAGAAATCCCGTGAAGTCAATGATACTAATATTTCTGTAAATACTTAAAAAAACAAACAGATGAAAAATTCAATAATTAGAACAAAAAAGGTATTGATATTTTTTCTATTTCTTTTTCAGTATCTTTTTATTTGTGCACAGGAATTACCTGAACAATACCGCGAAAAATTTTCCGAATCCTTTCCAATTAGGAAAGAACAACACCTGGAGGTAAAGGCATACATTGATCAGTTGACCCGTGAAAAGATCGATGAGTCGATGAGTTCTTTTAACCCTGACTTTATTAGTATCGCTGATTATGAAAATTCGTTGTATCCATACAGGCAAAAGTTGGGTTCATTTTTTGGTTATCCTCCGCCAAAAGCAATCAAAGGAAAAGTTTCCAGGTTTGAGAAAGCCGGTGAAGACAAATACTGCACGATTTACCGTGTTTGGATCGAGGTAATTGAAGGCGTTCATGCCTACGGCATCTATATGGTGCCAAAAAACATCGAAGGCAAAGCACCTCTGATTATTGCCATGCATGGCGGTGGAGGAAATCCCGAAGCAATCTGCGATTTAGATACCCGGGTCAATTATCATTCATTTGGGCACGAAGCAGTAAAAAAAGGGTATCTGGTTTGGGCACCTGGCTTAACCATGCTGAGTGGCTATGCAAAGGACTCAATCATTTCGGGACTTGACCGGGATCTTTTCGATAAACAACTTAAGTTGCTGGGAAGTAGTATTATTGGGCTTGAAATCCACAAAATCATTGAAAGCACACGGGTACTGATCAGTGAACATCCGGAGATTGACATTAAAAATATAGGAATGACCGGACTTTCATGGGGCGGATTTTTTACAATGTACACCACTGCGTTATGTCCGTTTATAAAGGCAGCAGCCCCTTCAGCTTATTTCAGGGACAGTGAAGCAGACCTGATTAAAACAACCAATGTCACGGAAGGGACACAATCAATATACCAGTTCAAAGGATTTGGACATTTTCAGGCAATAGGAATGATTTGTCCCCGTCCCTGTATGGTACAGATTGGCGAAAACGATGGGTTATTTGATATGAATGGTGCACGTATTGAAGCAAAAAGAGCCTCTTTGTTCTATGAAAAACTTGGGATTAAAGATCGTTTTGAGTTTAACACTCATACATTAGGGCATGAATTTGAAATTGAAAGCATATTCCGGTTTTTTGATCAACACCTGAGATAGTTAGAGGCAATAGCTTATTGTCAGGGATAAAAGCCATTGGCAGAAAAGTGGCCCTAAAATTTTAATTGCTCATTTTGATATACTATTTGCGTTTTCTGACATTGATATAGGTATAGTGTTAACTTAATATTGTTTTATTTATTCAAAGACAGCTTTAACGTGTGTTAAAAAAAGTTAAATTTGTCTGATAGGAGTAATTTGTTCTCATGAGAAAAATTGACAAGTCAATATGGATTAAGTTTCAGAATGGGGATGATAATGCGCTTTCGGCCATATATGAGAACTATGTCAATGAATTATATTCGTATGGTCTTAAGATCATGAATGATGAACAATTAGTTAAAGATTGCATTCAGGAAGTGTTTGTTCAATTAATCAACAAACGAAAAGCTCTCATTATAACTTCAAACATTCATATTTATCTTTTTAAGTCGCTCCGGAATAAATTATTCGAAGAATTCAGGTATACCAAAAGGAAACAGGATATTTTGAAACTCTTGTCAGAAAGTGAAAAATTATATGAAAATCATGCCGAACAAGTGTTGACCGATTATGACGAAAGACAAAATATCCGGAATGAAATACATTCGGCAATGGACCAGTTGACCGATCGCCAGAAAGAAGTTATTTTTTTAAAATATGCAGAAGGTCTTAATTACAATGAAATTGGCACATTGCTGAATATTGACAAGTCATCTGCATGTACTCTCCTCTACCGGTCAATAAAAAGCATAAGAAAATCATTGAAAAATGTCTGCTTTGTTGATATCTGCAATTAATCGGGTATTGTGAGTATAATATGTAATCGATTGAATTTCAGGTCTAATTGCATATAGTACAAAAAAACTAAAAAAAAGTTGTTTTTTCTTGTCTATATTTTTGCCCCCCGATCATTATATAAATACATTTTATAATTATGGAGAAAAATACAGAAGCAGATTTTTTGGAATTGATTCAGGATGAAGAATTCGTTGCGGGTGTCAGGGAGTCGGATCGTCCTATTGAGTTTCTGGAAGAAATGATAAAAAAATATCCTGGGAATAAAACCTCAATTTATTGTGCGTTTGAGTTTGTGCGCATCAACCTTTCAGATAAACGAGAGATGAATTCCTCTGATTATAATGTAATATTGGATAATGTCCTGAAACAATCAAAACTTAATAAGGATAACAGTCCTAAGAAATTTCACCTTTCATGGTTAAGGAAAGCTGCTGTTATCCTTGTATTTATTGCCATAGGCTCATATGGTTTTTTTGAGTTTACAAAAAACTCCTATGAGAAATTTGCTGAAAAGGGAGTTCGTGAAAACGATCAGGCCATTATTATGCTTTCCGATGGTTCAAAACAGGTATTGGATAACAGTGATTCTTTCATTGAGTATAGCCCGAATCAGGAAGAAGTTATAATCCACAATGAAAATGAAGAAAAAAAGATCAAAAATGAGTGTAATCATAAGAACTCATCATTAAACCAGGTTTTGGTGCCTTATGGACAACGCCGTACCATACGCTTAAGCGATGGTACAATAGTCCAGTTAAATTCCGGAAGCCAACTGGTTTTCCCTGCAACTTTTACGGGAAGAAAAAGAGAAGTATATCTCAAAGGTGAAGGTTTCTTTGAAGTTCACAAGGATGAAAAAGCTCCATTTATTGTAAAAACCAACTATGTTGATATTAAAGTTCTGGGAACAACTTTTGCTGTTTCTGCATATAGCGACGAAAATTATATGTCAACAGTTTTGGTGAAAGGAAAAGTCAATGTTGTGCAAAAGAACAATATAGTTGCAAATGAAGAATTTGAATTAATACCCGGGCAAGGATGTTTTTATTCAGCCGACAAGCAACAATCAGTAGTAAAAAATGTGGATGTTAATGATTATATTTCATGGACAGAAGGACTTTTTCAGTTTAAAGATATGGCTTTACTGGATGTTGTCAGGCGCGTCAGGAAATATTACAACACATCCATTCAAATAGAAGGAGAGCAACTTGCAAAAACGTTGGTTTCAGGAAAACTTGTTTTGTCTGATGACATCAATGAAGTGATGCAATACCTTTCCAAGACCATGGAAGGAAGATATTCAAAAACAGAAAATGACATATACATATTAAAACAGTAAATCTACTTATTTATGAACCTAAAATTTATGAAAAAAAAATGAACCTGAAAAAAAACCGGCAGATGCTCTAACACCTACCGGTTATTGAAGATTAAATCGAGTTACCAATTTTAATCAGTACAAATTTATGAAAAAAATCCGAACAAAAAGGAGCGACTCTTTGGGTTGCTTCAGAAGGGTATTACGAATTATGAAACTAACTATTTTGTTGCTTTTTACTGGATTGATGACTGTTTCAGCATCTATTTACTCCCAGGCAACAAAACTAACGATTGACCTGGAAAATGTTTCAATTCTTGAGGTGTTCAAGCAAATTGAATCATCTAGTGAATTTGTTTTCATTTATAAAAATGAAGTAGTTGACCTTGACCGAAAAGTTAATGTAAACGTTAAAGGATCGACTGTAGATGTCATTTTGGATGAAATATTCAAAGATTCCGAGGTGAAATATGAGATACTGAAAAAGCAGATCATATTGACCCCGGAAAGAACAATTTCCTCACGGAAGGCTGAAATACCAGGGGAAAATGAAGGACAGCTTAGCCCTCCAAAAAAAATGTTATCCGGTACAGTTACAGACGGTAAGGGCGAATCAATTCCCGGCGCCTCAATTGTTGTTAAAGGTACGACAACCGGTACCGTTACAGGCTTTGACGGGAAATTCACTCTTGAAGTACCCGAAGATGCAAAAATCCTTTCTGTTTCATTCGTGGGGTTTGTCGCCCAGGAAATTCAAATTGGCGCCCATACCACTTTTAATGTAGTGTTAAAGGAAGCTACGGTTGGTGTTGAAGAAGTGGTTGTTGTGGGTTACGGGCAACAGAAAAAGGAAACTTTGGTGGGTGCTATAGCTAATGTTAAAAGCGATGAACTGGAAAAGACCGGTGCAATGGCTAACCTGGGACAGGCACTTACCGGAAAACTGGCAGGTTTAACAACCGTTCTTTCATCGGGTGAACCGGGAAACGATGACCCGGTCATATTAATCCGTGGTAAATCGACCTGGAATGATGCAGAGCCATTGGTACTGGTTGACGGGATAGAACGCAAGATGAACGATATCGATGTGAAGGAGGTAGAAAGTGTTTCTATCTTAAAAGATGCTTCGGCCACGGCGATGTTCGGGGTAAAAGGTGCTGAAGGAGTCATCCTGATTACGACAAAACGGGGAAAACTTGGCAAGCCACAGTTATCGGTTGACGGTGATTTTGGTGTTAAGTTCCTTTCGCGTACACCCGATAAATTAGATTCGTACGAAGGGTTAAAACTTCGTAATTATGCTATAGAGAATGAATTACCGACCAATGAAGTCG
>Ga0209211_10009483_pt1 | contig 12960 bp, 12 predicted proteins | sample RifGroA2_FD_183992 | JGI IMG/M metagenome (GOLD analysis project Ga0209211, IMG submission 183992) | Groundwater microbial communities from Rifle, Colorado, USA - Groundwater A2 (SPAdes) (version 2) | ecosystem: Environmental > Aquatic > Deep subsurface > Groundwater | place: Rifle, Colorado... | reverse complement strand
TTTTAAGATTTTTGACCTTTTCTTGGTATTCTTCATACGAAAGAATGTTGTTGGCCATATATGTAATTGGGTTAAGTGAATAATGGTTACTCAATTATCCCATTTACACAAAATATTATACAGACTCGGAGGAGGATGTAAAAAAACGGGCGGGGTTCCATATCCCCGCCCGGTAGTATAGTGGCCTTAATTATAATTGAGGGCAGTGTACTATAAAATGACAGCGGTGTAATTTTAATTGCCAAAATAAAGCAAAAATGATACGCTACGGCCATTGTAATCTTTCGTCTTATGGCCACCTACATACCGATTATCGGACTGGAAATACACGTAGAACTCAAAACAAAATCCAAAATGTTTTGCCGCTGTGCCAACAACCCGTTCATAACGACACCCAACGTCAACATCTGCGAAATCTGCCTGGCGCACCCGGGTACACTCCCCGTACCCAATGAGGCGGCGATTGCGGACACGGTAAAAATCGCCCGGGCGCTTGGCTGTGCCATTAACCCGGAAAGTAAATTTGACCGCAAACATTATTTTTATCCGGACCTGCCGAAAGCGTACCAAATTTCCCAGTATGACCAGCCCATCGGCGAACACGGCGAAATTATTTTAACCTTTTCGCACACTCAAGAAAAAAACCCGCGGGCAGTGGCCCCAATCGGTATCACCCGCGTGCACTTGGAAGAAGACACGGCCAAACTGACTCACGCAGTGAGTCATCCTGAGCACATTCGCTCCGCTCAGTGTAAACTCCGCGAAGGATCCCTCTCTAGTGGAAATACGCTGGTTGATTTTAACCGCGCCGGCGTGCCGCTGGTGGAAATTGTTTCCGAGCCCGATGTGGAGAGCGCTCTGGAAGCAAAAACATATTGCCAAGAGCTCCAACTCATTTTTCGCTACCTCAACGTGAGCAATGCCGACATGGAAAAAGGCCAAATGCGCTGTGAGGCCAATGTATCTCTCCAGGAAGCCGGGCGTTTTACCAAAGAACGCGGCACCATTGTTCCCAAAACCGGTTACACCCTAAACTCAAAGGTAGAAGTAAAAAATATCAACTCTTTTCGCGCGGTGGAAAAAGCGATTGAGTTTGAAATCAAACGCCAAACGGCTATACTGGAAAAAGGAGAGTCTTGGCGGCAGGAAACCCGCGGCTGGGATGAAAGTAAACAAGCCACCGTACACCGGCGCTTCAAAGAAACGTCCGCCGATTACCGCTATTTCCCCGAACCGGACATTCCTGCTTTTGAACCGCTGAAAATCGCTTCCGATGCCAAGATTGGCGAATTACCGATGACGCGCCGCGAGCGTTTTCACCAGGAATACGGCTTTTCTTACGCTGATAGTTTTTTGCTCACCGCCGAATCAGCCTGGGCAAAATACGTTGAAAACGTGATGTCAGAATTAACTGCCTGGCTGCATTCACTCCCGGAAACTCATGCCTGCGTCGCAAGCGAAAAAAATACCGACCGGCCGCCGCTGTGTAAAACGGCTCAAGATTTGGCGCGCCTCGCCGGCGGCTGGCTCACCTCCAAACTGATGGGAGCAATGAAAGAACGCACCATTGATATTAAAATTCTTAAATTAAAACCGGAAAACTTCGCCGAGCTGGTCGCCCTTATTTATGCCAACCGCGTTAATTCTACCAACGCTCAAAAGATTCTCGCCGAGATGCTTGATTCCGGGGTAGACATGGACCCCACGCATATTATGGAAGAAAAGGGATATGGCCAAATCAACGATGCCGGAAAAATTGGAACGGCTGTTGACGAAGTTATAAAAAGTTATCCGAAACAAGTGGCGGAGTTCAAAGCGGGCAAGGAGCCGCTCATCAAATTCCTTATCGGCATGGCGATGAAAGCCACCGAAGGGTCAGCCGACCCGGTGGCAGCGGAACGATTGCTTCGCGAAAAGCTAGCGAGGTGAGACGAGGTAAAAAGTGAAAAACTAAAAAGCAAAAGCGCTCCGACATTCTTGAGGCGCTTTATTATTTTTAAGCAATCACTCGCTCACCATATCAACAAAACTTGTTAACATAGTTTAAAAGCCAAGTAGCTACATTGACAGTAACCCAAAAAAATGTTTAAATCAGCCAACAGAGCCCATCCCGGGCGGAGGGAAAACCGATGAAAACCAACGGATTGTGGTTCGTGGCTGCCACCGTCGGCGGCTACCTCGTCTTCAACCTAGTGATCTGCGGTTTTGGGGGCTCTATCGCTACAATGGGGCTGATGAACCTCGCGGCCGGAGCAGTCAACCTCGGCATCGCCCACTATCTCAAACAGCGGCCGCCGATCCGCTGGGGTGTAGCAACAATCGGGATGGGGGGCGTGGTCGCCATCGCGACCGGACTTGGCCAAGCGTATCGCGCGTTGCCCGCGGAGACGGTGGTCAGCCTTAGCTACGACCTGGTCGTGGTATCGCTGGCCTTCTTCTTTTGGATGGTGCCGGAGCGCCAAGCGCGCCCTCCCCCGAAGGTTAGTCCACCTGCCAAAAACGAACGGACCTGTCTTGTCTGCGGAAAAGTTAATTTTCAATAGACAAGGCAGAAACTTATCCACACCAAACCACTTGAATCTCTCATTGCCCGTAGCGAAACCATTTGGTATACTGTTTTAGATATGACTAATCGCTTAAATCAATTTAGACCAACTATTTTATAACCAGCCACCTCGCGAGGGTGGTATTTTTTTGTTAAAAAGGAGCAACTAAACCTTATGCAACCTTGGGACCTCAAATCGCAAATGCTGGAGGAAATAGAAAAACGCGGAGGCTGGGCCAACTGCCACGCGCACTTTGATAAAGCCTTTTATATCACCAAAGAGGGCCTGGATAAAACCATGATAGACATGGAAACTAAATGGCTGATGAGCGACGACATCAAAAAAAAATCCACCGAAGAAGAAGTGGCCGCGAGAATCCGCACCGCGCTGGATAATTTGCTGGCGCAAGGAGTAAAAAATACTATCAGCTTTGTGGATGCCTACGAAGCGGTAAATCACAAGGCCATTGACGCGGCGCTAAAAGTGAAAGAGGAATACAAAGATAAAATAAACTTCAAAATCGCCGCCCAGCCGCTCGGCGGGCTGATAAACTCCGCGGCGCTGGAACTATATGAAGCTATTACCGCCAAAGCTGACATTGCCGGCGGCTTGCCCTCCAAAGACCGGCCCAACGACGACGCCAACATGTATATCTTATTCAGCGTAGCTAAAAATTTAAACAAGCCTCTGCATGTGCATATTGACCAAGAAAACAACCCCAACGAACATGACACCGAAAAGTTAATTAAATATACGAAAAAATTCGGCTACGAAGGGCGGGTAACGGCAGTGCACGCTCTGTCAATATCGGCGCTAACCAAAACTAAACGCGAAGAAATTTATAAGCAACTAGCCGATGCCGGAATCAGCGTGGTGGTGTGCCCGAGCGCGGCGATTTCCATGCGCCAGCTGGATCAATATGAGGCGCCGTTGCACAACTCCATTGCCAATGTGCCCGAGATGCTGGCGGCGGGGGTGAACGTGGGGCTGGGGGTGGATAATATCTGCGATTTCTACCAACCATTTATTGACGGCGACATGTGGACCGAGATGCGATTGTTGCAAGAAGCTTGCCGTTACTACAATTTTGAAGAACTGGTAAAAATCGCCAGTGAAAACGGACAAAAAATAATAAATATAAAATAATTTATTTCTTATGGCTAAACTCTGGCAAACCGCGTCGGTAAAACTCCACCCGCTGGCCGAACAATACACCGTCGGCAATGACTACATTCTGGACATGCGCCTGCTCCCCTTTGATATTGAAGCCAGCAAGGCGCACGCCCAAGCTTTGCATAAATTAAAAATTCTAAATAAAGAAGAACTAGCCAAGCTCACCGGCGGATTAAATGAAATTCTAAAACTGCATAGCGAAGGAAAATTCATCATCAAATTATCCGACGAAGACTGCCACACCGCCGTTGAAAACTATCTAGTGGAAAAATTCGGGCCGCTGGGCAAAAAAATCCATACCTGCCGTTCCCGCAACGACCAGGTGCTGGTAGCCACCAGGCTTTACACTCGTAAAAAATTAAAACAAGTAAGCGAGGAACTGGTAAAATTGCAAAAAGTATTTTTAAAAATGGCAAAAAAACATCAGGAAACGCCGATGCCCGGCTACACCCACACCCGCCGCGCCATGCCTTCCAGCATCGGGCACTGGGCGGCCGCTTATTTGGAAGAGCTGATCAACGACCACATGATTTTAGAAAGCGCCTACAAACTTAACGACCAAAATCCGCTGGGCGCGGCGGCGGGATTTGGCATCAACTTCCCGATTGATCGCCGCCTTACCACTAAACTGCTCAAATTTCAGCGCCTGCAGATAAATTCGCTCTATTGCGTAAACAGCCGCGGCTCTACCGAAAGCTATATTCTGTCCGTGCTCACCAAAATCACCATGACCCTGGGGAGATTGGCGAACGAAATGATCTGGTTCACCACTCCAGAATTTGATTTTTTTGATTTACCTATAGAATTCACCACCGGCTCCTCCATTATGCCCCAAAAACGCAATCCTGATGTGTTTGAAATCGTGCGTAGCAACACCAGCGTAATCGTAGCTTTGCAAACGCAGGTGAAAGACATCAGCAAAGCGGTTATTTCCGGCTACAACCGCGATACCCAGCTCACCAAAGAACCGCTAATAAAGGGGCTCGGCATTACGCGCCGGAGTTTGGAAATAATGGCTCTCGTGATGAGTCGTGTTAAGCCGAAAGTCGCGAGATTGGCGCATTCTTTAACGCCGGAAATGTTCGCGGTTAACGAAGCCAACCGGCTGGTAAAAGAGGGCATGCCGTTCCGCGACGCTTACCAATATGTTAAAGAAAATTTGGATAAAATCACCGTGCCCGATCCGACGTCAGCGATTCGGAGCGTAAAATCTTTGGGCGGCCCGGGAAATTTGGGGCTGGAATATTATAAAATAAGCAAAAAATTATAATATGACTAATGGCAAGGTTTTGTATCAAGACGAAACTAAAAAAGCTTTAGAAAATTTTATTATTACCGGCCATCCATTCTCCAAACGCCTCGCTCACCGGGTGGCATTGGTGAAAATAGCCGCCGCGAAAGCCAATGAGGCCACCGGAGTATTGCCAAAAAATATCGCCGACGCTATTTGCGCGGCGGGCGAGGAACTGTTGCGCCACGATTATGACGAGCACATTGTGGTTGACCGGTTCCAGGGAGGCGCCGGCACCTCGGTGAACATGAATGTGAACGAAGTGATCGCGACCCGCGCTACGGAAATTATGGGAGGAGAAACTGTCGTCCATCCGCTTGATCACGTCAACCGATCGCAATCCACTAATGACGTCATCCCGACAGCCATGAAAATCGCCGCCTTGCAATTGCTTGATAAACTAATCGGCGCCTACGAACAATACGCGCTCGCCCTGAAAGAAAAGGCGCGCGAATTTGAAAAAATCATTAAAATCGGACGAACCCAGCTCCAGGACGCTGTGCCTATGACTCTGGGCCAAGAATTTTTAGCTCATGCCGCCGCCGCTCGCGCTGATATTGAACGCTTAAAACGCGCGAAACCCTGTCTTTACGAATTAAATTTGGGCGGCACGGCCATCGGCACCGGCATTAACGCCACTCCGGAATACCAAAAATTCGCTATTGAATACCTGGCTCGGCGCACCGGCTACCCTTTGCGGCCGGCCGCCGACCTGATTTACGCCACGCAATACGCCGACAGTTTTATGGAAGTAAGCGCTCTAATCACTGTGAACGCGACTAATTTAATAAAATGCATGAACGACTTACGCCTCTTGTCTTCCGGACCTAGAACCGGTTTTGGCGAAATCACCTTTGCCGCCGTGCAAAAGGGCTCGTCTATTATGCCGGGAAAGGTCAACCCGGTACTCGCGGAAACCATCAACCAAATCTGTTTCCAAATAATCGGCAACAACCAAACGATACTGATGGCGGTGCAAGCCGGCCAGCTGGAATTGAACGTGATGTTGCCGGTAGTAGCCAAAAATCTTTTTGAATCTCTAAACGCGCTCACCAACGGCCTAATTGCCTTTACCGAACGAGCGCTTAAGACCCTCACCGCCAACCCGGAACGCTGCCGCGGCCTGCTGGAGAACAGCTTGGCGCTGGCCACCGCGCTTACTCCAAAATTGGGCTACGACCAAGCCGCGACGATTGTAAAACAGGCGATGGAAGAAAACAAAACACTGCGAGCGATTTTAGCGGAACATAATATCATGACAACGGAAGAATTTGACGGACTATTGAACGACGATAAATTGACACGGTGGTAATAATGATTATGCTGGAGACAAATTTCATGAACAAAGATTTCTCTAACCCACTGGTTTTGGCCTCGGGAATACGAGATCTGACCGCCGCGAATCTGCGTTTAGCGATAGAAAGCGGCGCGGGTGGCGTTACTATCAAATCTATTTCTGAAGAGACGCGCTCCGGGCACGTGAACCCCACCATGATTGGCACGGAACATTTTTTTCATAACGCTGTTGGTTTATCCAACCCGGGTATTGCCGCCGCCATTGAAGAAATGATTGATTACAAAAAAACCAGCTCCGCCCCTTTAATCGGCAGTATCTTTGCCGGCACGCCCGATGGTTTTGAAAAAATTGCCGGGCTGATAAACCAAGCGCCGATTGATTTTCTGGAAGTGAATATCTCTTGCCCGAATGTGAGTAAAGAATTTGGCACCCCCTTTGCCTATTCCACCTCGGCGGTGGAGGTCATCACTAAAAAAGTTAAAGCGGCCTCCCGGGCGCCCGTTATCATCAAGCTTTCCCCCAATGCCTGGAACATCGCCGAGATGGCGAAGGCGGCCGAAGCTGCCGGGGCCGACGCTCTGACGGCCGTAAATACCATCAGCGGAATGATGATTGAAGTGAAAAGCCGACGGCCGGTTTTGGCCAACAAACAGGGCGGTATTTCCGGGCCAGCTTTGTTCCCCATCGCTTTGAAATGCGTTTATGATATTTATGAAGCGGTAAAAATTCCCATCATTGGCATGGGCGGCATTACAAACGGCACCGACGCCATGGCGATGGTTATGGCGGGAGCGACGCTTCTCGGCGTTGGTTCGGCCGTGTACTACCGCGGACTGGAAGTATTCAAAAAAATTACCGATGAAATGGAAAAAATCATGCGCGAAGAAAAAATTAATTCTTTAGCCGAGATCCGCGGAGCGGCGCACTCATAAAACTCTATGACCGGCGAACAGATACAATACATACCCATAGTAAAAATTACGGAAGAAACCCCCTTCGTAAAAACATTTTATTTTCCCCAAATGCTCCCTAGCCGCCCGGGGCAATTTGTCATGCTCTGGTTGCCGGGAATAGACCAAAAACCATTTTCTGTCGGCTCGGCCGATGGCGAAAAATTTGGCTTAACTATTTTCAAACGCGGCCCCCTCACCAGCGCCTTATTTGAAAAACATGTCGGCGACCGCGCGGGCCTGAGCGGACCTTATGGCACGGCTTTTTCGGTTCGGCCGAACACTCATTATATTATGGTCGGAGGCGGTTATGGCGCCGCGCCACTCGCCTATTTGGCCGAGCAGGCGGTGGCAATAAACGCAACAGTGGATTTTTGTATCGGCGCGCGCAGTCAAGAACATTTGCTGTTTGAAAAACGCTTGCGCCAACTCCCCGGGGTGACACTACATATCACTACCGATGATGGCAGTAGCGGCCAAAAAGGTTTGGTGACTGATGTTTTCAAAAAATTGACCGAGAAGGCCGCCAATAATACTCTCGTGGCCACCTGCGGGCCGGAGCTAATGGAAAAAAGTGTTCTGGACATTTGTAACGAAAAAAATATTGATTGTGAAATCAGCATTGAACGCTATATGAAATGCGGCACCGGCGTTTGCGGCCAGTGCTGTGTAGACCCGCTGGGCATTGCTATGTGCCAACAGGGGCCGGTGGTGTCAAAAAATTTAGCTAATAAAATAACGGAGTTTGGTGTTTACCACCGAGATAAAAGCGGCAAAAAAAAATATTTTGAGTAACTTATATGAATGAAAACTTGACCCAACGCCTATTTGACATCGGCGCGATAAAATTCGGGGAATTCAAATTAAAAAGCGGCATCATGTCTCCTATTTACGTTGATTTGCGAGTAACCGTTTCTTACCCGGAAGTATTAAAAATGGTGGCTGAGGCGATGTGGGAAAAAGTAAAAAATTTAAATTTTGATTTAATCTGCGGGGTGCCCTACACAGCCCTGCCCATCGCTACGGCGATTTCGCTCTTCCACAACAAGCCCATGATCATGCGGCGCAAGGAAGTAAAGGACTACGGCACGCGCAAAGCCATTGAGGGCGCCTACCAGCCAGGGCAAACCGTGCTAGTGGTGGAAGATTTGGTTACCAGCGGGTCTAGCGTGTTTGAAACTGTGGAACCAATAACTCTAGAAGGATTAAAGGTGACCGATGTGGTTATCCTGTTGGACCGCGAGCAGGGCGGCAAAAAACATCTGGCGGATAAAGGGCTGAATTTGCGCGCGGTTATAACCATCACCGAACTTTTGGAAGCACTAGAAAAAGCGGGAAAACTAGACAGCGCAACCATACAGAACGTGAAACAATTTATCCATAGCCACCAGGTATAATATGCTCACCTATCGCCAACGCGCCGGATTGAGCGCCAACAGCACGGCCAAAAAACTTTTGACTTTGATGGATGAAAAACGCACCAACTTGTCCGTGGCGGCGGATGTCACCACCAAACGAGAGCTTTTGAGTTTGGCCGAAGTTGTCGGAGAAGAAATATGTTTGCTAAAAACGCATATTGATATCTTGGAAGATTTTGATACGGATCTAATTATTCAACTGCAACACTTGGCTGAAAAACATCATTTTCTTTTGTTTGAAGACCGCAAGTTTGCCGATATCGGCAACACCGTCAAACATCAATATCAAGACGGCATCTACCACATCGCCGATTGGGCCGACATCACCAACGCCCACACCGTACCGGGGCCAGGAATAATCGCTGGGTTAAAACAGGCTGGCCTGCCCAAAGGGCGCGGCCTGCTACTACTGGCGGAAATGAGCTCCGAGGGGTCGCTCGCGACCGGAGACTATACCGAGCAAACCATTGCCATGGCTAAAGAAAACAAAGATTTTGTCATTGGTTTCATAGCACAACGACAAATTGTTACCGACCCTGATTTTATACACCTCACCCCGGGCGTACAACTGGCCGAGGGCGGCGATGCCTTGGGGCAACACTACAACACACCAGAATACGTCATTGGAGAACAAAAATCCGACGTTATTATTGTCGGACGCGGCATTTACGAAGCTACTGACCCCAAAGTGGAAGCGAAAAAATATCGGTCAGCCGGGTGGAAGGCGTATTCCTCGGTTATCTAACGGCCCGCAGGGCTTCACGCAGAAGCTGTTCGCTATTTTTTCCTACCGGGTCCAATTTTTTCACCAGCTCGCGCGCGTCTAGCACGCTGTACCCGAGCGTCACCATGGCGTCAATGACATCGGTTTGCGCGTCTGTCTTTGTCCCCGTTTCCAAATTGGAAATTCCTGATTCTTTAAGGCCTTTGGCTACTTTTGATTTGAGATCAACCACAATGCGCTCGGCGGTTTTCTTGCCGATGCCGCTGACTTTGGTGAGGTACTCCACGTCGCCCCGGCCGATAGCCAGTGTAATTTCTTCCACACTGCCCAAAGACAAGAGATGCAGAGCGGTTCTCGGACCGACGCCGGAAACGGTTAAAAAACTCTTGAAGAGCTCTTTTTCCGCCGCGGAAGCAAACCCAAAAAGTTCCAGCGCGTCTTCACGCACCACCAAATGGGTTTCAATGGTTACAGCGGCGCCCGGAGCGGCGCTGGCTACCGCGGCGGGAGAAACCCGGAGCGTGTACCCCACCCCACCAGCGGTCATGATGACTAGCCCCTCGTTTCCGCGAGCGATAACCGTGCCTTGAAGAAGAGAAATCATAGCAATTTTAGTAAGCGTAGTGTAACACCCGAGCTGCAAAAAAACAACCCCAAAATATGGGGCTGTTTGAGAGATCTTTCACTTTGCTCAAGATGACACTTCGTGTCACTTTTTACCTTTTTTCACCCGACTGACCCGAATGAGGCCGCCGCAAGGCACCACTTCTATACCTTTCTTCTCAAGCTCATCAAGGAAGAGGTTCATACCAAGCGAATCGGAGGACATGTGGCCGGCGACGATAACATTCAGCTGATTTTCGTTGGATTTGTCCAGCGTTTCTTTGCGCATGTGCATGCCCAAAATGCTATCCACGCCCACGCGCGATAATTCCGGATATATTTTTGGCGAAGGTTCAGTGCCGCCGGTCATTTCAATCATAATTTTCCCCAGACGATGCTTGGGACTGCCGGCAAAAATAGTGGGGCCAAAACCCAGACACCGCGCCTCTTGATACTCTGGGATAGCCATCAAAAGCTCAATCAAATCACCAACAGTGGCGGGTTTCTCCTTAACAACCAAACCCTCAATAAAAGAGTGCACCAAATTATCAGTAATAGTGTGAGTATTTATAAAATTGATCCCTAAATGCTCGGCGACGCTCACAGTCTGATAGAGATTGGCCGCGTGCACACTGCGGGCCACTTCGCGCATTCTCTCTTCCATAATTTTTTCTGACAGATGAATAGGGAGCCCGAGAGCGATGCCCATTTCCACGCCCATTTCCATGACAGCGTGGAGGTTGCCCCAGGCTTTACCCTCGGGGTGATGAGCAATGACCAAATCAATCTTTTTCCCGCGTTCACCAAGCTGGCTGGCCAGAAGAATCTCAGGCCCGTTGATATCAATACCCGCCAAGACGCGGCGCACCTGCGTTTTTTTGTCATCAACATGAATGCCGCTGTCCGGAAATGGGTTAACCAAGCTTTCCTGATCAAAATATTTTTTATCCTCGGGCTTTAGCTCTTCGTAGTCTTTTTTCACCCGAGATAAATAACTTTGAATACCCTTCACTCCGCGCGGATCCGCCTTTACCCCCATCTGCACGCCGAAATCAAAAATTTGTTTGACGTTCATAGCAGAAATTATTAAGAATATAAGCGTACCTTACGCCAGAGAAAAAAAATTGTCAACGACCTCTTTTACTTATCAAAAATCTTGTCGTGAAGATTGACCGCGGCGATGATAGCCTCCGGCGTCACGGCAGTAAGCGCCGGGTCGCGCTCTGGCTGGCTGTAGAGCACAGCGTACATTTCCGGCAACATCGGCGCCATCATATCCGACAGGCTGACGCGCTTGGCGAGCTCAATATGTTTATCATAAGTCGTTGATTCTTCGTGCAGGATCAAATCAAAACTTGAACCGGGGGTGATGCGATGTTCGCGGTCCTCAAGATACGCCAGCACCATGCCGTCGCCGCCAAGCTCTTTGGTCTGCACATGCTCCACCGCGTCCGCTTCTTCATTGTCGCCTACTGCGCGCAACAATTTTTGCCAGGCGCTCTTCGTCATTGTCAGATCGTTCACCTGGGAAAAACCGCCCAGACATTTCATGCCATAATACAAAGAGACAATAATATAGCAAAGCGCCATGCCCGGAAAAATACGCTTCGCGCGCAAAGCTTCGGCCACGCCCGCGGATGTCCAGAGATATTCAAACTCGCCATCGGCCGAGCGCAGAGAATTAAAATTATTCAAAAACATCCGAACGCGATGGCCTTTTTCATCTAACCCCCAAAAAAAGTGAGTGCCCCAATTTTTCTCGGTTGAAAAAGCGCCGGGGATCTCATTAAGATGGTTCTTGGCCAGCGCCGCGCGCGCTGAATTAAATAAAACTTGATGGATGAGCGAATTTTCATTTTTCAGATGATAGCGAAGCAATAATTCGGTGACAATCGTTTCAATTTCTAAATAAATCAAATCCGGCGCCGGGCGCGCGGCGACCGCGGCTGATTCGTTTTTGTCCGGATGAAAAATATCTTTCCACAGCCAGTAGTTAATATGCGTAATCTGGGCCGAGATACCGGACGCGGCGAGCGCTTGGGGGAGGCCAAAATATTTTTCAATCAGATTGTTGATGAGAGCGGCGCGGCCCGGGGCCACTTCGCCATCCCTTTCTTTTTTGACAATTTCCGCTTTGGTTCTATCCAGTTCAGCGCGCGTAAAAGAGCGCGCGCTATAGACCGTGGCCATTTTCTCCCGATCCGGCATAATCGGAAAACGCAACATTGGCCCTTCGCCGTTGGCTTTGCCGTGGAATAGCACGCCGCGCGGATACCCGGAAGAATTATTGAGCGATACCGCGGCAAAAGAAAAAGTAATCAAATATTTCAAATGTTCCTGCTTCCAATCCGCATATGGCAAAGAAGAAATGATGTTGGAATTTACCCAAAATGGGTGCTGAATCGGCGAGTGGTGATCGGCCGTGGAAACTAGCGGAAAATGCGCGAGCTGTTCCGCCACGCCATCGGCCACCGTATCGCCCAAACGCGCCGCGAGCAGTTCTCGCGCCACGCCAATCAGTTGCGGCTGGCGTGCGCTCAAACGCGGAATTTTATTAATGTCCATAAAATCCCGGGCATAATCGTAGAGCCAATCGGAACCATGACGCCGCATGATGTCGCCTAGAATAGGCCGGCGACGCCAGATCAACTCGCGGATATTATGAATGCGCGCTGAAATCTCCGATGGGGAAAAAGCGCTTTGGGCATTGTCAATTGACGATGTGTCTACGGGCATAAACAAGCGAGTAGTATAAAGAAAAACTTGTCAGCTGTCAATGCTGTTCCGAAAATTTGAAAACAAAAAAATAACTTTTAATTTTTGCTATTCGCACGACACTGGAGCGAAAAATTTCGCGACACTGTGAGTGTGTCAATACTTTTGTGTAAATGAGCTGTGCATAAGCACGGTTTTTTGTTTTAAGAAAGTTTTAACCGGTCGGGAAAGAGAATGGCCAGT
>Ga0209211_10009482_pt1 | contig 12961 bp, 17 predicted proteins | sample RifGroA2_FD_183992 | JGI IMG/M metagenome (GOLD analysis project Ga0209211, IMG submission 183992) | Groundwater microbial communities from Rifle, Colorado, USA - Groundwater A2 (SPAdes) (version 2) | ecosystem: Environmental > Aquatic > Deep subsurface > Groundwater | place: Rifle, Colorado... | reverse complement strand
TATTTTTTACCCTTGTTTTATTTACAGTTTTATAATGTTTTAAGGTGATTTATGAAAATAGCAGTCGAATCGACGGTTTACCTGCAGCCTCAGAATAAGGGAAGGTTGGAAAAAATTGGAACTGTTGCCAGGTATAAATGGGGCTGCTCTAAAGAAGAATTCTTTGAAGCAGTAAAAAGCTGCGAAATAATAATCTCAAACAAATGGTTTTACAATGACTTATTGCCAAAATTAAAAGTAAAATTAATTTCTTTATGGAGTACAGGCTTTGATTTAATTGACATTAAACAATGCAAAGAGATGGGAATTACTGTAACAAATGTTCCTTCTTACTCAACAAACAGCGTCGCTGAGCAGGCGATTGCATTGATTATGGAATTGTCAAAGAAAATTGGATGGCTCAACAAGCAGCTCCTTGAGGGAAAATGGGCATATGATCTTCCACTGATGATGGAATTAAAGGGAAAAACACTTGGGATAATTGGCTTTGGCAATATTGGAAGCAAAGTCGCGGAAATAGCAAGAGCATTGGAAATGAAAATACTCATTTTTTCAAGAACCGATAAACAAAATTATTTTCCAGACTATAAATTTGTCAGCCTTGATGAATTATTGAAAAGCTCTGATTTTGTAACAATACACGCCCCATTAAACAGCGAAACAAAGCGTTTAATCAATAAAAATAATTTAAAATTAATGAAAAAAGCCGCGTTCATAATCAACTGCTCAAGGGGCGCAATAATAAATCAAAACGATTTGATTGAAGCATTAAAAAACAAAACTATTGCTGGCGCCGGCCTTGACGTATTCGAAAAAGAGCCATTGCCGATGGAAAGTGAATTAAGAAAGCTGGATAGTATTGTTATGACCCCCCATAACGCTTTTTATACAAAGGAAGCTGTTGAGAGATTAACTGATATTTGCATAGGAAATATCCATAATTATCTTGATGGAAGCCCAGTGAATGTTGTAAGCAAATGATTAATAAATCAAATGATTATCAAAAGATACCGATATATTTATAAAACAGTATATTCAGTTACAGATTTCAAAATGAATTTATGCTTTTCAAGAGCATTTTAAGAGGTGCAAGATGAGGGATTTGCTGCTATATGCCCATATCATCATAGGCTTGGCGCTTATTGCATTGCCTATCCTTATACTTCTTGAGCTAAAAAAAGACTCAAAGATTCTTAGAATATACTCGGCTGCAGCTGCCGCATTAAGCTGGATTTTGCTGTTTCCGGCTGGCAAGCTTTACTTGACATTTTATCCTGCAACTAAAACTCTGATAAAAGCCGGACCATGGCCATGGGCACATTCAATTATAATGGAAACGAAAGAGCATTGGGGCTTTTTGCTTCCTATAATCGCAACAGTTGCAGCATGCCTCGTATTTGCCAAAAAAAAGGATGAAAGCAAAAAATGGTGGATATTGCTTATTATAATAACAGCCTTAATTGGCGTCATGGGAAGGCTTGTCAGGCTTGGGGGGAACGCATAATGCTCAAGTTCAATTTTTATGCCAGCGCTTTCGCATCTTCATTGCTATTGGCATTGCTCGTCATAATTGCAGAGCTTGCTGCGCCACTTAAGGCATTCCTTGCGTCAGTATTCACCCATCACTGGATAGGAAAGGCGGTATTAGTAGTATTGGCATTCATAGCTGTTGGATTTTTATACAAAAAAGAAAGCATTTTTGGAATTACAAATGAAAAGCTAGCTTGGTATGGCACTTTAGGAAGCCTTGCAGCCATATTTTTGTTTTATGTAATACATTATTTCGTTGCTTGAATTTAAGTACAATGGCTATAAAAAGGCGTACAATAACTAAAACAGCAACATTTAAAAAAACATTGAAAAAGGGCATTGCTAATAAAAAGTGCATTTGAATGCCCAATATCAAAAATTCCAATACGGAAAAAACAATAAACCATTCCAAATAATAGCAATAATAATAAAATAACAGATAAAGAAAAAGTTCAAAATGAAACTGGAAAAAAACAAAATAATCGGGCTTTTTGTAGTCCTGCTATTCGTAGGAGTAATAGCATATTTTTTTATTTCTTCGGGAGGGAAGGCAACATATGAAATCCCGCCTTACGTAACTGGGGAAGTAAGGACCGTATATGAATGGGCAAAAACATCCCCTGGAAAAGAGCTTTTGGAGCAAATGCCATGCTACTGCGGCTGCAAATATGAAGGGCATCTGCATGCAAGGCATTGCTACTGGAGAGATGATGGGAGCTTTGACAAGCATGGCATTACCTGCTCCGTATGCTTTGATATTGCCAAGAAAACAAAAGAAAGGTACGAAGAAGGCAAAAGCATCTGCGAAATAAGAAAGGAAGTTGACAGCTTCTATGATCCAAACAAGCACCTCGGAACAGATACTCCGATGCCAGAAGGGTGCGTGTAATAATTAATAATGGGCTAAAAATATAAGGCTTAATAAACTAAAATGGTTGAGCAACTGACTTTAGGGATTATAATAGCAGCGGCATTGGCTGACAGCATCAACCCCTGTGTTTTTGGAGTCCTGATATTCCTTCTCGCTTACATGACTGCAGTTTTCAAAAACAAAGCTAAGATGCTTCTTGCAGGAGTTATATACATTACCTCTGTTTATCTAACTTATTTTCTCATTGGCATCGGATTATTTACACTGGCCTACACAGCCGGCATTGCAAAGCCATTCTATAGGGTTGCTGCCGTCATCGCTATAATTGCAGGGCTTTTTGAGATAAAAGATTATTTCTGGTATGGCAAAGGATTTTCCCTCCAGATGATTCCTGGAGCTGCTGAGAAAATCAAGAAATTCTCAAATACTATGAAACATATGGAGATAAAGCACCCAGTTCTCAGCCTGGCAATAGCAGCCTTGCTTGGGATTTTCGTGGTTCTTGTAGAGCTGCCATGCACTGGCGCCCCATATCTTGCCATCCTTGGCCTGTTGTCGAAAGGAAGCTACGCTGAGGGAATACCCTTATTATTGCTCTATAATCTGATATTCATCCTGCCATTGATTGTAATAGTTGCACTGGTCTATATTGGCCATACATCAAAAACACTTGAAAAATGGAGAAAAGAAAACCGAGGCTTCATGAGGCTCGCTATAGGGTTGTTTTTGCTTGTCTTAGGAGCATATATGCTGTGGGCGATAACATAACAACATAACATGAAAAAAACAAAAAAAGTATCAAAAGATTTTGTAGTCATCAAAAGAGGTGGTCACGCAGAAAGGTTTGATGAGAGAAAGCTTTACGGCTCGGTATATGCAGCCTGCGCAAGCGCGCATTGTGAAGAGCTATCCTGCGAAAAAACCGCAGATGATATATCTAAAAAGGTAAAAAGATGGATCAAGGGCAAAAAGTCAATTGACTCCTTAAAAATCAGGGAAAAAGTAAAAGCAGAGCTGAAAAAGAAAGACGAGGAGCTTGCATTCTTCTATGAGCACCATCTTCCTGATTTGAAGAGGCTTTAAGCTATCCTCATCTGAATGAGTTAGCAGGTTGGACAACCAAGAAATTATCTTCTAGCAACAAAAGCCATCCTGCCATACTCTTCCATGCCAGGCATCTTTGCAACCTCAAAGAGTTCAGCAGTAATTTTAAATCCGAGCTCTTTTAAAATCCAATAAGTGGTAATACCTGATGATGTACTATCCCCTACTGAAGGGTTTAAAGGCCTCAATCTTGGTACAACATGCCCAATGTTCAAGTTTCCATTATAGTGGTATCCTGCCCCAATAAAAGTATCAATATTTTTAAAATATAAAAGGGAAAAAATAGCAGCAATATCTGCAAGGCCATAAGTGGGCCCTAAATTTGCAATTGCAGCATTAACTTTTTTTCTTTCCTCAGGCTGAAAAAGCTCCCAGTATCTATTTGATAAGTCTATATCGGCCTGCACAAACCTGTGTGTTGGCCCATCCATTTTATTTGCTTTAAGATGCCCGTAAAATAATATTTCATTTGAAATTTCATTTAAATAATTGTCATTTTTATCCACTGCAATTACGCCTGCCGCCCCCCTTTTTATGGCTTCAAGGCTTAAAGCCCCGTCCCCGGAGCCTAAATCCAATACAGTTAAGCCATTAAAATCCACATAGCTCATTGCCGCTAATGCTAAAGAAGAGTGCATTGTGTAGAGCGGCTTAGCAAGGAAGCTATTGAATTCTTGCAAGTAAACAACGCTTGCTTCTAAATTTTGAGGCACATGCGCATTTAGCCGGTCATCTAAGAATAATCTGTCGCCAACTCTTACAAATGCTACAGAGCCATCAGCCCCCCCCCTCCCTAAAGAAAAGCAAGTTATTTTTCCATCTCCATCTCTAATCTCTATGGTTGCATCCTGAATGAGTGTATCTGGATAAATTGCCCCTATAGCATTGGACGGGAGTATTCCTGTGCTTTGCGCAATTTTAGCCACTAATTCCCCTATATCTGTGGTATTCAGCATAATATTTAGAGAATCCCTCCCTTTTTAAAAGTTACTACTATTTGGTGTCAAGATTGTTATAGCTGATTTTCATAATCTTTTAATAGTATTTGTCATTTCAAAAACTAAAAATGCCAAACTTAAACCCAAAATCAGCAATAATAACAGAAGGAGATTCAAGAGCCCCAAATAGAGGGATGCTAAGGGCTGTCGGTTTTAAAGAGGAGGATTTCAAAAAGCCAATAATTGGAGTTGCAAGCACATGGTCAGACATAACTCCATGCAATATGCACATTGACAAGTTAGCCATTGAAGTCAGAAATGGCATTAAAAGTTATAATGGCGCTGGATTAACTTTTGGAGTGCCAACAGTAAGCGACGGCATCTCAATGGGCACTCCAGGAATGAAATATTCCTTAAGCTCAAGGGAAGTAATAGCAGATTCTATAGAAACAGTAAGCGGCGCTGAAAGATTTGACGGACTGGTAGCTATAGGGGGCTGCGATAAAAATATGCCTGGCTGCGTCATAGCAATGGCGCGCTTGAACATTCCTTCTGTTTTTGTCTATGGCGGAACAATAATGCCTGGAAAATACAAGGGAAAGGATATTGATATTGTGAGTATTTTTGAGGCTGTTGGGCAGTATAATGCCGGAAAAATAAGCTGGGAAGATTTGCATAATATCGAATGCAACGCCTGCCCTGGCGCAGGAAGCTGCGGTGGAATGTACACTGCAAATACAATGGCTTCCGCAATTGAGGCTTTAGGAATGTCTTTGCCTTTTTCATCCTCAATACCTGCTGAAGACCCAAAGAAAAAACAGGAATGCTTTGAATCATCAAAATATGTAGTGCAGATGCTTGAGAAAGGAATAACTCCCAAAGATATAATTACAAAAAAAGCTTTTGAGAATGCAATATCTATTGTAATGGCATTGGGAGGCTCGACAAATTCCGCTTTGCACTTGCTTGCAATAGCACATGCTGTTGATGTTGAATTAAGCCTTGATGATTTTGACAGGATTTCAAAAAAAGTCCCCCATCTTGCGGACTTAAAGCCATCCGGCAAATATGTGATGTATGATTTGTATAAAGTAGGCGGTGTTCCAGGAGTAATGAAGATGCTTCTTGAAGCTGGATTATTGCACGGGGATTGCTTGACAGTAACTGGCAAAACTTTGGCTGAAAACCTGGAAAATGTCAAGCCATTAAACTCCCACCAGGAAGTTGTCCGGGATCTAAAAAACCCCTTGAAGCCTACGGGGCCTTTAGTTGTATTGAAGGGTAATTTAGCTGCTGAAGGGGCTTTGGCAAAAGTTTCTGGCTTGAAAAGCCCGGCCATAACAGGGCCAGCGAAAGTTTATGATTCTGAGGAAGATGCGCTTAAAGCAATTCTAAGCAGCGAAATCAAAGAAGGAGATGTTGTTGTAATAAGGTATGAAGGCCCAAAAGGCGGCCCTGGAATGAGAGAAATGCTTGCTCCTACAGGGGCCTTAGTCGGAAAAGGATTAGGCGATACTGTTGGCTTGATCACTGATGGAAGGTTTTCCGGAGGCTCTCATGGGTTGGTTGTGGGACATATCTGCCCGGAAGCGCAGGTAGGCGGTGTTATAGCCATTGTTAAAAATAGAGACAGCATTACAATAGACGCAAATAAGCAATTATTACAATTAAACATTCCAAAAGAAGAGATAGAAAAAAGATTAAAAAGCTGGAAAGCGCCGCCGTTAAAGTTTACTAAAGGAGTATTGTATAAGTACGCTAAGTTGGTTAGTTCTGCGAATACGGGAGCGGTTACGGATTGGTGAAATGAATGGAACAAGACCTTTGGCGCGAGTTTAGAACAGGAAATCCATTTGAAAACCAAGTTGATGGGGTTATGTATGCAGTAAGATATACTCCTGAGAGGATTGAAGCCCATAGGGGACAGGTCATCACTGCATTAAAAACAAGAGACGTTGAATTTTTTGATTTGGGAAGCTTAGTTGGTGTCAATTATACTGGTCCTGATTCTGGGAGTGTAAGCGTAATTGCCCTTCTTGAGGAATTATCAGCTTTGAATGAAGCAGCCGACTACAAGATGCACGGGCTTAACAGCATTGCAGACTTAAGCGGAGTTTATGCTGAATCGTTATATAATTTCCTATTTAAGCCAAGACAACATGATCCAAGAATGCCTGAAGCGTATGACTTAACTCTTGAAATGTTTAATTTAGCCACTGCCTTAAAATCCAGGGATAAAACTAATAGGATGCTTTATGCGCATGAGAGGAGAATCTTGGATGCACTAATCGACACAACAAAAAAGAAAGAAAAAATGCTCAATTCACCCGGGAAGATAGCTCTTTTCCCTGTTGGTTTCCCATAGTTCAGCAAAATTTATATTCTAAACAGCCCAAGATCCTTTTATGAAAGTCCTTTTTGTATGCAATCAAAACAAAAATAGGAGCAAGACTGCTGAGGAATTGTTCCGGGGAAAGTTCCAGACAAAATCTGCAGGCCTTTACAATGAAAAGCCTCTTACCGAAAAGGAGCTTTCATGGGCAGACCTTGTTGTTGTTATGGAAGACAGCCAAAGAGAAGAAATAGCAAAAAGATTTCCAAAACATTATCTTCAAAAGCGAATACTTTCTTTAAATGTGCCGGATATTTATCAATATGGCCAGCAGGAGTTGAAAAATAAGCTAAAATTGAAATTAATCAAACTAGTTTAGCCATTCTTTCATTTGAGCAATTGCTTCTTCTTTTGTTGTGAACATTCTAGTTTCAGATATCAAAAATTCTGGAACCATTTTAGTTGCCTTATATTTCTTGCCGTTTTCCTTTAATTCTAATATCGACACTTCAATTTTTGTGCTTTCCATGGAAAAGAATGAAGTCAAACAGATTTATAAACCTCACGCGCGAATGTCCAGTGCTCAGTAAAAATGTCCAGTGGCTGCAAAAGAAAACCTGTTCGAATTATGTTCCTATAGTCCTTTTATAATCCTATCACCGTTCTATTGCTTAACCATATCCTATTTAAAGCCATCAAGCTTACCATTCATGGTGGGGCTAATGAAATCAGGAAACATAATTATTTTGGTTTCTATGGCAGTTGTTATATCTCTTGCAGTTATTGTGCCGCTAAATGCATTTATTATGGATGAGTTTTCCAGACAAACAAGCACTCAGGCATTAAAACTTTTGGAATCGGAACAAGCCCCAAACCTTCAGCTTACAAGCAAGGATTTTACTTCCAAAATTGATAGCAAATACCTTGCTTTTACCCCTGGCACAAAATACATCTACGAAGGCAAAACTGAAGAAGGCACTGAAAGAACAGAAGTTTATGTTACTGGTGAAACAAAAAAAGTAATGGGCGTTGATGCCCTTGTTGTATGGGACAGGGTGTGGCTGAATAACGAATTAATTGAGGACACAAAAGACTGGTTTGCGCAGGATAAATATGGGGATGTATGGTATTTCGGGGAAGACTCTAAAGATATTGTAAACGGAAAAATTGCAGGCAGGGAAGGCTCATGGGGGGCAGGAGTTGATGGAGCGCAGCCTGGAATAGTGATGAAAGCGAACCCCAAAGTTGGCGACAAGTACAGGCAGGAATATTACAAGGGAGAAGCTGAAGATATGGCAGAGGTTGTTGCAACAGGAGTAAAGATAAAGGTAAAATACGGCTCCTTCTCAAATTGCCTGCAGACCAGGGATTGGAGCCCCCTGGAGCCAGGGAAGGATGAATACAAGTATTACTGCCCTGAAATCAGCAATTTAGTTTATGAGGTGGGCATTGAAGATGGCGAGGGCGCCCAGCTAATTAAGATTGAGAAAAGCAAAATATAGTTTAGATGCGGGAAACTAAATAAACTGCCCAAGGGCTTATGCTTAATTGCCTATTGCGTTGATAAATATCTATTGCTTTCTACCATACCTTTTTATACCAATAGCCAATCTTAAATCCCATGCCGGGCTTTAAATCCATAGTCAATGAAGTAATTACAAAATCTGACGTGCTTTTAGAGATATTAGACGCAAGGTTCATAGATGAAACAAGAAACAAAAAGCTGGAGTTCGTGATAAAAAATAAAAGAAAAATTCTCATTCATGTCATAAACAAATGCGATTGCGTGGATAAGGATTATATGGATGAAGCTAAAAAGCGGTTTGAAAACTGCGTTTTTGTTTCTGCAAAAAAGAGATTAGGGGCAAACCTGCTGATACAAAAAATAAAAGTATTGGCAAGCAAAAAGAAAATAAAGCGGCCGATAGTTGGCGTAGTTGGCTATCCTAATGTCGGGAAAAGCTCTGTAATTAACATGCTAAAGGGGGGAGGCTCTGCAAAAATTTCCTCAGAAGCAGGATATACCAAAGCAATGCAATATCTGAGGATAAGCCGGGACATTTTGATGATAGACGCCCCGGGAGTTATTGCAAAGGACATGACTGACAAGCAGGATTTAGTCTTAATAGGGGCAGAAAACCCGTCATTAATCAAGGACCCGGATTTAGCTGTTATCAGATTAATTGAATCTAATCCGGGATTAATTGAAAAAAAATACGGCATTGAGATAAGTGAAGACAAAGAAGCTGTAATTGAGGGCATTGCATTAAAATTCAATATGAAGAAAAGAGGGGGCATGCCGGATATCGAAAGAGCCTCAAAAATGATTTTGCATGACTGGATTAATGGGAAGATAAGGTAGCAAATCTTTTTATTGGGGATAGCCCGTATAAGGCAGCCCATACAAAGAAACATCATCTCTTATTGATTACTAGCTTATTGTGTACCCAACTGTAACATCTTTCAAAATTGGCGTATACACTGTATCCTCAGAATTAAAATTAACTTTATACTGGAAGTACCTATTGTCAGATACGCTTAAAATATTATTTGCGGCATCTGTAAAGCTTTGAGGGCTCCAATCTTCACCATTGCAATTCGGATCATCGCAGCTTCTTGCCTGAACAAGCAAATTCAAAACTCCCTGCTCGTAAATATTGAGGATTTCTGACGGTGATAACACTTTATTGTAAATCGCTACTTCATCAATGTTGCCGTTCCATAATGCAACTCTATCCCCATCCCAGTCAGCTTTAGCGCCTATTGTTGTTGGATGGTATGTTGTTGAATCCCACAGATCCCAATTTGACTGGAGGGCTTTTTCGTTATCCAAGACGCCATTCACAAACAATTGCGCTTTATCGCTTATGCTGTCCCAAATTACTGCAATATGATACCATTTGTCGTTAACAGCGATTGTATTACTGGCAACACCATCCCATGCATGAGTTTGCTGGTTATCAGCTGTGTAATCATAAGAAAAGAAAAAAGTATCGTCAGAATGGCCTTGGCCAATGTTGAATTCGCCATCCCAGCCATGATAAAAAATCAAATGATCTTCGCTATCTGAGGGGCTACCAGCTATCATTGTTTTTGCCCAAGCTATCGCGGTTAATTGCGCAGGTACAGGTGGAAATAAACTTGCTTCCATATTAATATAATCATTAGTACCATCAAAGCTATAGCCCATGTTTATTTTTCCATTTGCTCCTTGAGTTGCGCCTATGCTATTTCCGTTCTTTCCGCAGCCAGAAGAATCAGCTGCAGTTCCGGAACTTTCATCCAAATACCACAAGCCCTTAATATTTGCACAGCCATCCGGTGAAATATGCTCTTTGTAAGGCATAGGCTCGCCCCATCTTATAGAATTCTATGCTGCTGATTTTCCAGCATCAAAAACTTTTGAAGTGTATTCTCCGGAACTTTGTTGGCCATCGAATTGCACGCTTTCGTCCTCATCTGGCGCACTTTTTGTATTGCTATAGCCGCCTTCGTCAAACTCTGCTTCTGTTGTGGTGATCCATTCAAACGAGCCAGGCTGGATTACTCTGCCAGCTTCAACTTTATCAATTAAGCTTCCTTTTTTTGTATGTGTTAATCCAGTCTCGCCCCTGTAGATTATATTCACTTCTCCAGAAAATTTTTTATTTACGGCATTGCTGCAGCCGGTTATTGTAAACGTTTTTTGCTCTCCATTTTTCAAAGAGCCAAGGTTAACTCCCGTGCATTCCCCAGCTGCAATTTCAGAAATAGTTATATCCTCGCCTTTTCCGTTCTTAGGGACAATACAACAGAGTCTTCCTGAACTTTAAAATCCGTACAGGCAATGCCTGCCTCCAAAACGCATTTTTCAGGAACAAATTTATCAGGGCTTAAAACCCCATAGTAAGCCAAAGCGCCAATTGCTATCATAGCTACCATTATAGCCCACCCGTATGTCATTAAGAATTCAAGCGCAGCCTGGGATTTTTTTCCTGCCATATTCTTCTTTTTTGGCGAATATGCTTTATTTTCATAAAAAGAGTATTAAACCTTTGTGTTTTTTGGAGGTAAATGATACATAGTGCATTATTGCCAAATTTTTCCGCAAACTTTATAAATCTCCTTTTAATTTACTCAAATTTATGGCTTATATACGCAGCATAAATTGCATATCTATAATTTCTCTAGTCGTTATAATCATCATTATTTAGCCCGGGCTTTTCTAAAATTTTTTTGGAAAGCCCCCATAAACCGGTTAGATAAAAGAATAGCAAAATAACAAAAAAATAACAAGGCAAAAATAAAGCCAAACGAGGTAAAAAATGGAAAAAATCGCAACAAAAGACGCGCCTGAGGCAATAGGCCCTTACAGCCAGGCAATAAAGCATAATGGATTGGTTTTCACAGCCGGACAAATAGCTTTGAACCCAAAAACAAATCAAATGATTGAAGAAAACATAGCAGACCAGACAAAGCAGGTTTTGGAAAATTTAAAGGCAGTCTTAGAGGCAGCAGGATCTTCATTAGACCATGCAATAAAAGTCAATGTATTCCTAAAAGACATGAATGATTTCCAGACAATGAACGAGATTTATGCGCAATACTTCAAGAACAAGCCTGCAAGGGCAACAATCCAGGCCGCAAAATTGCCTAAAAACGCTTTGATAGAGATGGATGTAACTGCAAAGGCAGGAGATTAAAGTTTGATTATCAACAGGCGAGGCGGAGCGATGTGTATGACAGCGACGCCTCGCACTAGAATTGCAGAGCATATTAAAAATAGATTAAAACATAAATAAAAAAGACAAAAAAAACAACTTGCTTGAAAATGGAAAAATACGAATTTTATGAATTAAAGTGCGCGAAATGCAATAATGTAGAGGACGAGAAAATAGAATACACCACCTGCAGAAAATGCGGAGCGCCATTAGAGGTATCCTTAAACTATGACCTTCTCGCAGAGAGGCTAAACATGCCCATGATAAAAAGTGCTCCGCCATTGTCAGCAAAATACATTGATTTCTATCCAATAAGGGACAGGCGGAATATAATAACATTGCATGAAGGAGGCACACCCCTATACAAATGCAAAAATTTAGGAAAGGAATTGGGGTTAAGCAGCATCTACATAAAAAACGAAGGCGCAAACCCAACAGGCGCATTTAAAGACAGGGGCACAATGGTAGAAATAACAAAAGCCCTTGAGCTTGGAAAGAAAGCAGTCGTTGTAGCATCTTCCGGCAATATGGCAGCTTCTGTTTCTGCTTACTGCGCAAACGCAAACCTTCCGGCTTATGTTTTAGTTCCGCAGGGGACGCCTATCGGAAAGCTTTCCCAGACTCTATCTTATGGCGCAAGAGTGATACAAGTCCGCTCATCATATGACGATGCCGCTAAAATAACAAGAAAAATCAGCGAGAAGCATAATTTCTACCTTGCAGGGGACTATGCATTCAGGAGAGAAGGGCAAAAATCACAGGCTTACGAGATAATTGAGCAGTTAAACTGGGAAGTTCCTGATAAGGTTATAGTCCCGATAGGATGCGGCACAAACGGCTCTGCAATATGGAAGGGATTTAAGGAATACAAGCAGCTTGGCTTGATTGACAAGCTCCCTCAAATTATAGGCGTGCAGGCAAAAGGCGCAGACCCTGTTGTGCAGGCATTTAATAAAAAATTAAAGGAAGTTGAGCCTATAAAGAACCCAAGCACAGTATGCTCAGCAATAAGCGTAGGGGATCCTTTAGATGGAGTTTTGATTCTGAATGCAATGCGCGAATCAAATGGAACTGCAATAAGCGTGGATGATAATTCCGCTTTAGAGGCTGAAAAGCTGCTTGCAAAAACCCAGAGCACATTTGTAGAGCCTGCAGCAGCAACAACTTTAGCAGCATTGCAGCAGATGGTTCAGCATGGCAAAGCTGGCAAGGATGAAAAAATTGTTTTAGTCCTGACAGGCGCAGGCTTAAAAGATCCGATATCTGCATTAAAAGTGCTTTATTCGCCTCCGATTGTGGAGCCTTCATTCGACGAAGTTGAAAAATACCTCAATTACGGATTTTATGATGTGGTTGCATCCGCATCCAATGTCCAAAAAATGGTAATAAGCGAAATGCCCGGCATAGGCGAGCTTGCAAACATCCTAAAGCAGGAATTCCACACAGAGCTAAGCAAAGGCGACTTAGAGATATGCAGCGTATTGAT
>Ga0209211_10009481_pt1 | contig 12961 bp, 13 predicted proteins | sample RifGroA2_FD_183992 | JGI IMG/M metagenome (GOLD analysis project Ga0209211, IMG submission 183992) | Groundwater microbial communities from Rifle, Colorado, USA - Groundwater A2 (SPAdes) (version 2) | ecosystem: Environmental > Aquatic > Deep subsurface > Groundwater | place: Rifle, Colorado... | reverse complement strand
GGCTACGCCACGCACTTTATTTTTTATTTTTCTTATAGAAATAGTTTATTGATTTGGCTCGCTTTATAATGTGAAATTCATCTGCGGACTAAAGTCCGCGAGGTCTCTTTCACAAGCGAGCCCTAGAAAAACACTTGAACTGCTTGAATTTGGATATACAAACTATAAAAACGAGCTCAAGAACTCAGGATATAGGACTTATGATTCTATGGATTATGAACATATGGAAGAACTGCCTGAAAATCCAAAGTTTATTTTTGATTCTTCTGGACAATATTTTGAGCGTTATTTTGGAATAGATCATTTAGAGAGAAAAGTTGAAATTCCACACCAATCTAATGAAGAATTGACTACTCTTGTTCTTGGGAAAAATCCTACTGAAGAAAATATAGCTTATGTGGTTGCAGCATCACGTGGCATGCTTAACCGTGTTAAAGCTGTTAAAGGCAACGAACATATTAAGATGCCCATACTCTACACTTCAATTAAACAACACATAGAAATAATTATTCCACTTAATCTTGCATATTTTAAGTAAATTTTATGCCTTGCCCCTGCTTTCTCCATAAGTAATTCCAGAAGCAATTATATGAGCCATTCTGACAGCTTCAGGTATTAGGCTCCTGGTGCATGTAATCCTTAATATTTCTTTTGCTTTTTCCATACTTAACCCGGTAAGCTGCACATATATTTTTCCAATTGGAACAACAGAGCCAGCTTTATCAATTAATTTAATTTTATTTTTTTTGTTGATTTTAACCAATGTTTCTTTTATTTTTTTAATATTCGGTTTCTTTCTTATTATTACTATTACTGGGAGCCTAGTCTTCTTATTTAACTCTTTGACATCAATAACATTAAATCCCCCTACTGCAATGCCATCAAGAAAAATGCATTGCAGTTGCGGCTTGAACTTGCATTTGTTTATCATCTCAACAATTTTTTTAGTTGCATTGTTGCCATCTACTCTTGCTTTAGTGGATAAAACGCCGTCTAGAAATGATCCTCCGCGAAAAACAGCTCCAATTACCGCAACATTGCCTTTCTTGAACTTATCAAAAGGAGCATCATCAATTCCAATAACCCTTATTTCTTTTTTCAGCATAAACAAGCACCCTTGTTTTTTATTATTAACTCTTCACTTCCTTTAAAATACTTATCGCTGAAAACAGAATTTCCAAGCATTATCATAGAAGCATTTCCATTATTTTTTTCAATATTTTTTATTGTTCCAATAACTTTTTTGTTCTTTAATAAACCGCTATTAACGGCAAATTCCTTAGAAATTTTTATTAGATTGTTTAAGTTTAAATTATTTTTATTTAATTTTTTAATTTTGTTTAATGAACTTAACCCCGAATTATTGATTTTATTTTTTATTTTTTCATTGGAAATAACTTTTTTTGTGCTAATGCCGCTAAAATATCGGCAATAGATTTTTTTGTTATTAATTGGCATTTTTTTAATTTTAAATTTGTAACTTGAGTCATATTTAATCAAAAAACCCCCGTAATACTGGTTTACAACATCACCTAATCCAGTAGCATTCTCCACTTCTGCTATATGGGCGGCCATTGCAAGATCTTTTCTTGATTTCTTTAAATTAAACAATTTATTTAATGCATAAGCTGTTGCCAATGCGCTTGCTCCAGAAAGACCAAAGCCGCATCCTAACGGCAGCTCTGTTTTTATTTTTACTTCAACAGGCTCGTTAGTTAATTTTTCAATAACAGAATCAACAGTAGGAAAATTTATTTCTTTATTGTTAAAATAGATTATATTTTTTTGATTTGTTATATTTTTATTTTTTTTATAATTTTTGTTAATAATGTTACTTTTTAATTTTTTTTCAGTTTTATTATTGATATTAATTTTATTGAATTTTTTATTATTGTACTTTATTTTTTTTATTGCGACCAAAGCCCCTTTATTGACTGTAAAACCCATTCCTAAAGAGCCAGACTTTGCTGGATTTTTTGTTTTTCTAATTACAAAAATGCAGCTTAAATTCGCGGGAGCGAATGCCTTTGCTGATTGCATAGGATAAGAGAAGTAGTTAAGATGTTTAAAAAGTTAGTGGTAAGTTGTAATTATAAAAACCCCAGCAGAACTCGGAGAGTTCCGCCAGGGAAAAGAGGTGATAGTTCTTATCACTACTATAGAGTAGAGCTACTATTTAAGCTTTTCGGTTTATGAGTACTGCGGAGTGGTATAATATAGGTCCAATACTGCAAGCTATATTTATAAACCTGAATTGATTCTACAGCCGGAATGAAAGCAAGGAAGGAAAAGTTCAGGGAATACACTGAAAAGTTCAAGACAAAACATGGCGTCTTTGACGATTTTACAAACAGGACTATTTTTAAGCTTATGTCAGAAGGCCATTTTAGAGGGCTGGAAAGCCCGATTAACATAGGCAAGGAAAGCAATGTTTTTTCTGCTTTAACTAATGAAGGCAAAAGGGTAATAGTAAAGATATACAGGCTGGAAACCTGCGATTTTAATGTTATGTACGATTACATAAAAGATGACCCCAGATACTTAAACCTCAAGGACAAAAAAAGAAAAGTAATTTTTTCATGGGCGCAAAGGGAATATAGAAACTTAATGAATGCAAGAGAAGCGCAAGTTAATGTTCCTATACCAATAACTTTTGCCAATAATATTCTAGTATTGGAGTTTGTTGGGACAAATGGAGATATAGCCCCAAAATTAAAAGACAAAGTTCCAAAAAACAAAAAATTGTTCTTGGGCAAAATCATTGATAATATGAGAAAGCTGTACAAAGCTGGATTAGTGCATGCGGATTTGTCAGCATTCAACATACTAAATTTTGATGAAACTCCGGTTTTTATTGATATGTCTCAAGCTACGACTTTAAAGCACCCAAGAGCAGAGGAATTTTTAGCAAGAGATATAAAAAACATATGCATTTTTTTCAGTAAAATAGGCTTAAAAGCCAGTGAAAGGAGCGTAACAAGAAGCATAAAAAAATGAAAACATACTCACTATCGTTCGTAGCTTCCATTTTGAAAGTCTATAAAACAGAGGTATGTTCAAAATGAAAGTTCCAAAATCACACCCAAGATATGCGTCGTTAATGACAAGGGAGAAAATAGCGAAAGGAGTGGAAAAAGGCATTACTTCTATACATGGACTAATAGCGCATGGCCGCGGAGAGGCATTTGACTATTTAATCGGGGAAAAGACAACAGAAGCTGCAAAAAAATCAATAAATGCTGCTGCTTCCTTATTACTGCTAGCAAAAAATCCAGTTATTTCTGTTAATGGCAATGCTGCTGCATTAGTTGCTAAAGAATTAGTGGAGTTATCAAAATCAATATCTGCAAAGCTGGAAGTCAATATTTTCCATAGTTCCAAGCAAAGAGAAAGAAAAATAAAAGCCCATTTAGTAAAAAATGGAGCAAAAGAAGTCTTAATTCCGGGAAATACAAAAATAAAATATTTAGAAAGCAACAGGAAATATGTCAATAAACACGGAATATACAAGGCAGATATTGTATTTGTCCCTTTAGAAGATGGAGACAGGACAGAGGCTTTGATTAAAAACAGAAAAAAAGTTATTGTTGTTGATTTAAATCCAATGTCCAGATCTGCAAAAAGGGCCACAATTAGCATTGCGGATAACATTGTGAGGGCAGTTCCATTGTTGATAGAAACAATAAAACAATATAAAAAACCCAATTCAAAAAAATTAGAAAAAATAATTAAAAATTATGATAATAAAAAAGTATTGAAAGAGGCGTTGAGAGAGATTAATAGAAATTTAATTAAGAAATAAATTTTATAGGATATACTTCAGCACTTCCCTCAAATCCTTTTTCTCAATAACAACATCAGCTATTTTCTTTAATTCATCATGCTGGCAGTTGAATGCTATTCCCAATCCTGCTTCCCGTATTATCTTCATGTCGTTTAAGTAATCTCCTACAAAAACACACTCTTCCAATCTTATTTTTTCCCTTTTAGCAATCTGCTTTAGTGCTTCTGCCTTTTTGTCCATGTCAAATTCTGTCGCTTCAACTTTTGCAATATTGCCTTCTTCATCAAAATAAATTCTGCTTAAAAAAACAGCATTAAAAATTTCATTGTAGTTCGGTATGAACTTCTCCAGCACAACATTTATACTGCCTGAGATTATTGCAAGCTTTAAGTTATTCCTCTTGAGCTCCTGCAAAGTTTCCATTGCACCGTTCATTAATTTTAACGGTTCCATTGCCTTGAAAAAATCCTCTTTCCTTGCATTTACCTCTTTCCACATGCCAATATCATGCTCTGCCCACCCCAAATAGCTTATTTTCCCATTTAGAAATTTGTTTCTTGCATCTTCCCTTCTATGCTCATCAGTCTGGAAATAATCATGGAATACCTGCCATGAGAATTTTGGATGATCCTGGGGAAAATCTATTAATGTCCCATCGACATCAAAGCAGACTAGTTTGTATTTGGGCATTTTATCCTGCAATATTTCATAAAACTATACTCACGGACAATAGTTTTTATACAAATAGTTGTCCGTTCGTAACAGCGGAAAATCCAAAAAGTATTTTCTAGGTTTGCTAACGCAAACTAAGCAAATGACATATCTATGTATAAATTTGTGCCATTTGCTATATTAAAAACCTTTTTATGGCACATGCATCTCTAGTTCATAATATTTATATAGTGCTGTGTTTTATGTTATGCATAAAAAACAAAACTCTGGATGTTAATCCAGGGTATACGCCTTAAAGCATTGGCGAATAAGAGTTTTGTTTTTTGGCATCCTAGAAATCCGATTAACCTTCAGGGTTATCAAACTGGATGATAGTACAGATTTATCGGATTTCTATGATATCTGTTTAGAGGTAATATCAAAATATGTGCGGAATAATTGGCTATATTGGTAACAGCAAGGCAGCTCCAATACTGATTGCTGCTTTGAAAAGATTGGAATACCGTGGCTATGACTCTGCTGGAATTTCTACAATTGATAAAAACAATATTATTGTTGAAAAGGATATCGGCAAAATAGATGAAATAGAGGAAAAAAGAAAAAAAGAAAAAAAGATAAATTTTGAAAAAATTGAAGGAAATATTGGAATTTCACATTGCAGATGGGCAACTCATGGGAATGTCACAAAAGAAAATGCCCACCCTCATTTAGACTGCAAGGGAAATATAAGCATTGTTCATAATGGAATTATTGAAAATTTTTCTGAATTAAAAGATATGCTAATCAAAAAAGGCCACAAGTTTAGCTCTTTGACTGATACAGAGGTCATTGTTCATTTGATTGAGGATAATTATAATGGAAACATAGAAGAGGCAACAAGAAATGCATTGAAGCAAATAGAAGGAAGCTATGCTTTAGGCGTTATATGCGCCAAAGAGCCAGACAAACTTATAGCAGCAAGAAATGAAAGCCCTTTAATCATAGGCTTAGGCAAAGATGAAAACTTTATTGCATCTGATGTTCCTGCAATCCTAAAATATACGCACAAAGTTATATACTTAGAAAACAATGAAATGGCTGTTCTTAATAAAAATAAGGTTGCAATAAAAAACATCAACGGAGAAACTATTAACAAAAAAGTGAATGAAATTAATTGGAGCCCGGAGCTAGCAGAAAAATCTGGATACAAACATTTCATGCTAAAAGAAATACATGAGCAGCCAAGGACAATAACAGAAACATTGAACGGAAGAATACAAAATGGAAACATAAACATTAAAGATGAATTAAATTTAAGCGATGAAGAACTGCAAAAAATAAACAGAATAATAATAGCAGCTTGCGGAACTTCATGGCATGCTGCCTTAGTTGGAGAGTTTATGCTTGAAGAGCTTGCAAAAATACCTGTTGAGGTTGAATATGCTTCTGAATTCAGGTACAGAAACCCGATAGTAAATGAGAATACATTAGTAATTGCAATTTCGCAGTCAGGAGAAACTGCTGACACTTTAGCGGCAATAAGAGAGGCAAAAAAAAGAAATGCAAAAGTGCTTTCAATAGTGAATGCAAAAGGAAGCTCTATTGCACGCGAATCTGATTCTGTTTTGTATACGTATGCTGGCCCTGAAATAGGAGTTGCTTCCACAAAAGCCTTTACTTCACAGTTAGTTGTTTTGTATTTGCTTACACTATACATCGCAAATTTCAGGAATACTCTTGAAAATGAGATAATCTCTGGTTTAGTGGAAAAATTAAGAAAACTGCCATTGCAAATGGAATCTTTGTTGGAAAACAAGGAAATCAAAAAAATAGCTGATATTTACAAGGATAAGCATAATGCATTATTTTTAGGGAGGGGGATTAATTTCCCGATAGCTTTGGAAGGAGCCTTGAAATTAAAGGAAGTCAGTTACATACATGCAGAGGGCTATCCTGCTGCTGAGATGAAGCACGGCCCTATTGCATTAATAGACAAGAATATGCCTGTTGTTGTAATAGCAACAAAAGATGTATACACTTACAAAAAGATTTTAGGCAATATCCATGAAGTTAAAGCCCGCGGTGGGATTATTATTGCAATAGCGACTGAAGGAGATGAAGAAATCAAAAAAATGGCTGATTACACTATTTTCATTCCAAAAACATTGTATATTTTAAGCTCTATTTTGACAGCAATTCCTCTGCAGTTATTGGCTTATTATGTAGCGACAGAAAGAGGCTTGGATCCGGATAAACCAAGGAATCTTAGTAAAAGTGTGACGGTTGAATAAAAACCTTAATTTTATATCTTAACAGAGTTCTTTCTTTCAATCCCCTTATAAATCAAAAAAATAACAACAAAATAGCCCAAATAGGATAGAATTTCCAACAAAGAAGGATTGCCGTTATACCCGAACATTCCTTTCAAAAAACTCCCAACAATGCCGTTTTCATGCAATGCAGGATAAATTCCCTTTTCAGCCAAAGGCGCTGCAGGATTAATGTCCCAGACATGCTCCATTATAGGATTTAAGAGCTTAGCTTCCTCAAATTCATGGATTCCATGCGCAACCAGGCCTGCAGCAAACAAAATCAAAAGAATGCTTGTAACATTAAAAAATGCCTTTATGTTTATCTTTTTGCTCCAGATAAACATTGCATAGCCTAGGATAATTGCAGCAGTAATGCCCAATAAAGCCCCTACAATGTTATTTTCTGCAGAAGCAAAGCTGGCAGCGCCTAGAAAAATCACAGTTTCAATGCCTTCTCTGAAAACAGATGTAAAAACAAGAAAAAACAATCCAGCCCTGTGGCTTTCGCTAATTTCTTTACTAACCTTTTTATGCAAATCAACCACTATGTGCTTTTGGTTCAGCATCCAGATAATCATAAATGTGATTAAAAAAGCGGCAAAAATCATTGCAATTCCTTCAAAAATTTCTTCAGCCCTGCCGGTAAAGCCCCCGGCAAGCATATTAAACAAAAATGCGCCTATTATGCTTGCAATAACAGCAGAAACAATGCCCAGATAAACAACATTATTGTATCTTTCCTTTTTTATTTTGATAAGGTAAGCTAGTATAATCCCTACCACCAAGGCAGCTTCCAAAGTTTCCCTGAATGTAATTATAAAGCTCGATAATACCATTTAAACCCCTCCATTTTCAGCACTTGTTTGAATATATTTCTCAAATTCGTGGTTAGTTCTTTTTTAGGCTCTAAATCAAAATTCTTTTTCTGGCTTTCATCAGAACTCTGCTCTTCCGGCTTCTCATCGATACTGCTTTCTACTTCTATAGAATCATCTTCAGTTTCTGTATTTGTGGAAATTTTAGTATTTTCATTTTTCATTCCTTCTTTAACATCTATTTCTGCAGAATATTTGAGATTTATTTTTGAATTATATACTTCTAATTGAATAGGATCATCATACTCGATATTCATTTCATAGGTTTCTTCCTTGTGATCATGATCGCCTATTACAGGAACATAATGGGCCTCATGGAGTATGTCTTCTGCTGGATGGCTTTTTCTAACTAGATGCTCAGCATCATACCTTTCGTCAATGCTGTGCAGGGCATCCCTATAATGGCGCCAAATGCCCCAAGGAGTATGCATTGTTTCTGGAGGGTCTTCTGGCTCAGCTTGGATTTGATTAATTTGAGCCTCTAATGAATTATATTGATGAAAGTTCAGCATGTTTTCTAAGCCTGCATTAGCTGTTAAAATTCCATTATAGTTTGCTGTTTCCATCATGTTTGTCGGCATTTTTACTAAATTTTAAGGTATAAGCTTGCCATGCGGGCAGTGTTTTGTGTTTTTGATTAAATTTGAAATGGACATTATTGAATCATTGCTGAAAGCATGCTCCAAACGATGAGCTTCTTCGTGTATTGTTTTCCGGTTTATTTTGAGAATTTTGGCCAAAAACACTTCTATAATCCTGTGCTTCTTGGTTATTTCTTTTGATTCATACATCCCTTTTTTTGTCAGCGTGATTTTTCCATAGGGTGTTGTATGAATGAGCTTTTCTTTCATAAGTTTTCTTATCATTTCAGAAACAGTAGGCTTAGAGACATTTAGGTACTTGGCTAAATTGATAGAGCTTACATCCTCTTGCGCATCTTCTTTATCTTCCTGAAGGTGATATATTGCCCTCAAGTAATCTTCTTTTGCCTTTTCAATCATAAAAGTTAGGTATACCTAACTTATATATAAATGTTTTGATTTAAGGTTTTTTATATTTTTATATCATTGCCCAGAAATTAATTAAAAATAATAAGAATAAAAAATAATAAAGAATTAAGCCTTTAAAGTAAACTTTTTTTCAATTCTTAAAACATCACTTGGCACTTTTATTTTAAATATATTAAGTGCTTTATCAAGCAATGCATTAAAGCCAACATAAGAGATTCCTATTCCTGTTGCAAATAAAATCCTTTCAAAAGCAGTTATAGGCACTAATGCCATATACATAGCAGGAGTCATGGGAACTGTCCATATCCATAATGCGCCTCCAACAGCATGGGCAGTAAATGTCGCTCCCAAACTTCTCAATGGAACGCTTAATGAATATTTGGCTGGCAATAATCTTGCAATTATTGGTATTGTCCAGAATAATGAATAAAACCAAGCTTGTCGTCCAACAGGATGCAGTAAAAACATTCCAATTGCAATCAATGGGAAAATAATATTCAAATTTCTTTTTTTGCTGCCAAAATAAAATACAGCAAACAGCATTGGAGCTAATCTCATGACATTAAGCCAAGTAAGTTCTTTTCCAACAACAAAGAAATCAATCAATTCAGCAGCTAAAACAGCAATAACCCCGAAAATCGAGCCTAAAAATGCGCCTGCAATTGGCCCAAAGAACTGGAACAATGTAAAGAACTGGTTTTCAGCTCCGATCAAAGGAGAAAAATTTATTTTTTGTGCAAAAAACGCAAAAACCATGAACAATGCAATAAAAATAAGCCTTTTCTTCGTAAATAGTTTTTTGAAATCCATTAAAATCACCAAAATGGTGTTATAAGCAGGGTATATTTATAGTTTTCTGATTTAGAAATTTTCTGTCAAGAATACTTCATAAGTTTTGCCTTTTGCCTTCCTTGCTATAATTTTCTTTTTCTCAAAGTCCGTAAGAATTTGGCTTACTTTTGCTTTTGACAAGTTTGCGCGGTATTTTAAAGTTGACTGGGTAATTCCTTCCTGCTCTTTAATTGCAGTTAAAACTTTCCTTTCGTTCTCATCAAGAGGCCTTAACAATAAATTAAATTCATCTTCTGCTGTTTTTTGTGTTTTTTCTTCATTAATTTTTTCTAATATATTGCTGTATTTTGATGCTTCTGCTTCACTTTTATTAAAGAATAATAAATAGAATCCTAATGCAAATATAAACGCCAAAAAGCCGACTGCTATATGCGATAATCCGAATAAAGAATTTATCTGCTTGCATTCCTCGCTTGGGTTGCAGTTATTCTGTTTTTCTTGCGCACCCAACTGGCTCATATAGCTGAACATAATAAAGCTCAGCACAATACTCATTCCTATTATCAGAAATCCAAGTTTTTTTGTTTCCATAAACCCACTAACCCCTTTTTATGCCTTAAATAGCTTTTTTAATATAAATATTTTGGTTTTTTTTGCTGAATTTTATGTTTTTAAGGCTTATTTGCCACCAACTTTAACTATTTTAAGAAGAGCGGAGTTAGCAACCACTGTAAGCGAGCTTAAAGCCATTGCAGCCGAGGCTATTATCGGGTTAAGGTAGCCGAATGCAGCAAGCGGTATTGCTAAAGTGTTGTATGCAAATGCCCAGAAGAGGTTCTGCCTGATTTTTTTCATTGTGACTTTGCTGATTTTTATTGCCGTTACCACATCCCTTAAGTCGTCCTTTATCAGGACTATGCCTCCTGTTTCTTTTGCCACATCAGTTCCTGAGCCAATAGCTATTCCAATGTCTGCCTGAGCCAATGCCGGAGCATCGTTTATTCCATCACCAACCATTGCAACAACTTTGCCTTTTGCCTGAAGTTTCTTTATTGCATCAAGCTTTTCATGTGGCATTACATTTGCTATAACATTCTTTATCCCTGCCTGCGCTGCTATGGCCATTGCTGTGTGCTCGTTGTCTCCTGTAAGCATTATAGATTCAATTCCAAGGGCAGAAAGTTCCCGCACTGCTTCTGCAGAATATTCCTTAATAGCATCTGCTATTGCAATTAGCCCAATAATCTCCGAGCCTAAAGAAACAATTACAACAGTTTTACCTCCCTCTTCAAGCGATTTTATCTTATATTCAATTTCTTTTTCTATCTCTACATTTTGGCTGGCCATCATCTTCCTGCTGCCAACAGCAGCTATATTCTTTCCGAGCTTTGCTTTTATGCCTTTGCCGCTTACTGACTCAAATGACGAGATTTTTTTAATCGCAATCTTTTTTGTTTTTGCTTCCTTTATGACAGCTTCAGCCAGGGGGTGCTCTGATCCAGATTCTATAGCAGCCGCGATGCCCAGTACATCTCCTTTGGAATGTTTGCCTGCTGCAATGATATCAACAACTTGTGGCTCACCTTTTGTAAGCGTGCCTGTCTTGTCAAAAACTACCTTCTGCAATTTCTGAGCGCGCTCAAGATATTCTCCGCCGCGTATGAGTATGCCAGATTCAGCGCCTTTTCCAACACCAACCATAAGCGCTGCAGGAGTTGCAATGCCAAGCGCGCACGGGCAGGATATTATAAGCACTGCCACAAATGAAAGGATTGCCATTGTGAAATTCCCGGCAATGAGCCACCATCCTGCAAAAGAAAGCAAAGCAACCGCTATTACAGCAGGCACAAAATAAGAGCTGACTTTATCTGCAAGCCTCTGCACAGGCGCGCTGGAAGCCTGCGCTTCCTCTACCATTTTAACTATCTGCATAAGCGCTGTTTCTGAGCCGACTTTTGTGGCTTTGAATTTTATCATTCCCTGCTTGTTTATTGTGCCACCAACAACTTCACTGCCTTTTTTCTTTGACACAGGCATGCTTTCTCCTGTTATCATGGACTCATCTACAGAAGTCTCGCCTTCTGTTACAATCCCGTCAACAGGTATTTTTTCCCCGGGCCTTACCACCACAATTTCGCTTGCCATGATCTCTTCTGCGAGTATTTCCACTTCCTTGCTATCCCTTATTACATGCGCAGTTTTTGGCCTTAAATCAAGAAGTTTCCTTACTGCTGCAGATGTCCGCTTTTTTATATAGTCTTCCATGAATTTTCCAAGAAGCACGAATGCTATGATTACAGCCGAAACTTCAAAATACACATCCTTTTCTTTTACAGGAAGGACTCCGGGGAAGAAAAGCACGAATGTGCTGAATCCCCATGCAGTAAGGGTTCCCATTGCAATGAGGAAATCCATATTAAGGCTTTTGTTTTTGATGGCGCTGTATGCACCTTTGTAAAATGTCCACCCCCCTATAAACTGTACTGGTGTGGTCAGTAGGAAAAGCCAGTAGCCCCATGTAAACCACGGGAGAGCCGGAATAGGCGCCCATGTGACGATTGCAACTCCCGCAGCAAGCGTTAATGTAGCGACGACACGAAGCGCAGCAATCAAAAGAACGCCGGATAGGGCTATTGTAACCCTTCTTTTCATGCTTTTAAGCTCCCCCTCAGGAGACTCAAATTTTCTTACGCATTCCTCGCTGCAAAAATAATGGATTCTTCCGTCAAACTGCTTTTTTATAGAGTTTGCCTTGCTTACGCGCATACCGCAGACAGGGTCTGTTGCAAAACCCTCTGCTTCAGGCGCGCTGAAAAATGCCTTGTAGCCCATTTTGATTATTAAGTCAGATAATTTTTTTTCAGAAATATCATCAGGGTTGTACTCTACAGAAGCCCTTTGCGCAGCATAACTTACGCTGGCATTTGCCACCCCCTTTTCATGCTTAAGCTTTTTCTCGATATTATTTGCGCATGAAGAGCAATGCATCCCCCTGATTGAAAAGATTATTTTTTTTATTTCAGCTTTATTATTTTTAATTAACTCATCTTTTATTTTATTTTCATTGATTTTTATTGGCTCATTTCTTATTTTTTTATTATTTTTTATATTTTTCATTGTTTTATTTTTTATTGATTCTTTTTTTATTGATTTTTCGTTTGATGTTTTTTTGAATATTGGATCCTTTTCTTTTTCTAAAAACTTGTCATAGCAATTCTTGCTGCAGAAATAGTATTTTTTACCTTTGCTGGCTAATGAAAACTTTGCCATTTTCCCGTCCACTTCCATTCCGCATATCGGGTCTTTTGGCATTTTAGCTTAATCTAACTGCATGCTTTGTAATCTCAATGTTGCAGCTGTGCTTCTCTTTGCACCATTTTTTGCATTTCTCTGCCCATAATTTTTCTTTATAAGCAAATCCGCATTCTTTGCATTTAAAATAATCCATTCTACCCTTAGCAATTCCTCTTGCCATCTTTACAGCGAGCATTTACTGAACTTTCTCTGAAAGCTTGTTGTATGCAAAAGCAAAAACAT
>Ga0209211_10009480_pt1 | contig 12965 bp, 9 predicted proteins | sample RifGroA2_FD_183992 | JGI IMG/M metagenome (GOLD analysis project Ga0209211, IMG submission 183992) | Groundwater microbial communities from Rifle, Colorado, USA - Groundwater A2 (SPAdes) (version 2) | ecosystem: Environmental > Aquatic > Deep subsurface > Groundwater | place: Rifle, Colorado... | reverse complement strand
GCCTGCCCAGGCTTTAGTCGTCTGATTGCTTGATAGTTGGCTCTGACCGGTCAAAGGCAAAATATTAGTTAAAGGAACAACACGAAAATCTTTTAAATTCGGGTTAAGATAACAATACCTCTGCCCCAAACTGCAGTCATTGATAAAAACGGCAACTGCCCAATTGGTAAAAACGGTAGTAAAATCCTCGCTAAATCCAAATTTTGCCATTGTTTCCTCAAGCGAGGGAATGCCAACCTTATCGGACTGAAACGACTGGAATAATAATTCCGGGCCGTATTGATCCGCCAAATACTGGATAAAAATATTGGCAACCCCATAGTCATAAGGCTTACCCTGCCATTCAGTCAGCGAATTAAAAGTATTACTGACAAACTGACGAACTCTTTCTTTGAGATTGGAATTATCATAAACAACGTCATAACCAAGCAAAGTTGACGCGTATTCCGCTCTGGCTTCATTTAACCAAATATCCTCCTCCATCCCGCGAAGTTTATCTTTCTGAAAAAAAGTGATGAGATGTGTAAACTCATGGGCAAGATAGCTTCTTGTCAGTAGATTGCCAATTTTATTAGCATTAAGATAAACCATTTCCCTTTCATTAGATTGAGAATTTTGGGCTTTAGGATATTCATTACCGGTGCTAAAGTATCCTGCGGCGCTTTCTTTTAAGAGATGGAAAAGAATAGTTATCCTTTCGTCACCGTCAATGCCGGGCCGCCATTCTGAACCATAGGCAGTGGTTAAGGTCGGATAAATTTTCTTATCAAACTCTTCTGCTAAATATTCAAGAGATTTCTTTGCTTCAACTTGTTTTGACTGGTCTAGAGCATTCCACCAATCTTCATCAATATAAAAATAAGCTTTATTGCTTAAAGCCAGCATTACTGCCATTGCCTCGCTCCGGCCTTGGTTATCATAACTTGGATCAATGGAAAAATTGACGCGCTGGCCGACAAAGTCTGCTTTAGCGGAAAACGCCCAAAAAGCGCCTAGGGCGAGAAATAGGCTGAAAAGAATCTTTGTTAATTTGCCTTTTTTTAAAAGAATCATCTTGTAATCGATTGCGACAAATTACTTTTTATCATTTTTTTTCCGCCAGGAGATTAGTATACTCAACGAACTTTTCATTATCCCCGATTTCCTGAAAATAACTTATCAGCCAGGTTATCAAATCAACGTTGTTGCCAGTTTTCTCCAAGCCCTGTTTAAAAAAAGTTTCTATCTCAACCGGAGTTTTATTAAGACGGTATTGATAAAGGTAGCCTAGTTTGCGGTAAAAATCGGTTTTATCGGAATAATATTCGACCAATTTTAAGAAATATTCTTCCGCTTTCTTGTAATCGCCCGAATCGCTGTAAATCTCGGCAATATTATTAAGAGCTAAAATGCTTTTAGAGTCGGTCCTCAGGGCTTTGTTATAAAACTCCAAAGCTTTTTGTTTTTCCCCCAGATTATTAAAATTAACGCCGAGGCGCAAATAAGCAGAAAAATCATTCTTGGGGTTGGAGTCTTTTAATTCTTGTCTAGCTTTTAAAATCTCTGCCACGAATGTTTTTCCCTCAGGGTGCTGACTGGCCAAACCCTTGATGAAACTGATTTCTTTTTGGTCCTGCCAATAAAAGAAGAGAAAAACTCCGCCAGTTGAAATTAAAACTGCAAGTAAAATTAAAACGAGTTTTCGCCAATTTAGTTTCAGTTTAATATTCTTCAACATATTTTATTGGTTTTAGTTTAATATTTTCCAGCACGTTTTAAGTATAGCAAAAAATTTAAAAAACCAAAAATCCCTCCTCCCTGCGGGGCTCCTTTATTGGACATCGCATGTCCTATAATTTCACTTAACCAATAAATGCTTTTTGGTCAGAACCAATTTTATATACGCTTAACCACTCAATAAAATCTTTTTTAAACTTTTCTTCGCTGGTTTCAAATAATTCATAAAATAAAGTTTTATCGATTATCTCGGGAAAATTGCTTTTTCCGATTATGTCCGGAAAGCTCGACCAATGATAATTCTCAAGGAAATTGATAACTTTTTTCAAGTCAGCAATCCCTTTTTCCCGCCAACTCGGCTCAATTAAAGAAACGGGATTGGCCATAATATAATAAGGGAGATGAAAAAAATGTTCGTCTCTTTCAACCAGAATTATTTTTGACCTGCCTTGAAATAAAACGCCCTTTCTTTTTCTGATTTCATTAATGTATTTGGTATAACCGCCAAAAATTTTTTTAGAAAAGGTACTCGCTCCGGCATCAATTTTCTCCTGCGCAAAGACATGAACGTGATTCGGCATTAAACACCAACAAAGCAAATCAACAATTTTATTATCATTCTCTTTATTGGACATGCGATGTCCTATATTTCCAATTTGTTTACTTTGATAACGGCGGATAGGATAAGGCAAAGCCAATCCTTCACTATTAAAATCAGAGAGGTTATGGCTGAAACGCAGGTAATCATCGTCAGAATAAAAAATCCCTCGTTCTTCAACACCTCGATTCAAAATATGATAAAAATCACCTTTCATAATTATTTATAGGATATTTATTGGACATGCGATGTCCAATAATTCACAATAATTCATTTTAACATAAACCCAGTTTATAGGATATCGTTTATTGGACATGCGATGTCCAATAATACAAAAAGCCCCGTTTAAAACAGGGCTTCTTGCTGCTCACAAGGAAAGCAATTTGTTTATAGTCCTAAATCTGCATTGACGGCGGCTCTGGTCAAGGGACCGAAATATCCTGCAACCGGAGTAATGCTCTTAGCGCTTTGGTAAGCTTTAACAGCATTTACAGTCAAAGTGTAATAATTTCCGGTATTATAACCTGAAGCCAAATAACCTTTGCTAATCATGAATTCCTGCAATAGTTTAACATCGGCGTTGCCCGAGAGTCCATAATACAAGTTTGTATTGAATTGAGCCACGGGCTGAAGCTTGAGAAGCTCTACCTGCAGATAAGCGATGTTGTTGATAATCGCGGTTATCGCCGCTTGAATTTGGACAGTAGTTGGATTGATTGGAACTTCCGGAATCGGCATTAAAGCTAACGGCGCTGGTGAAGCGCTGGGAGTCGGAGATACTGACGGACTTGGGCTGGCCGAAGGCGACGGACTGGGTGATGGTGTGGGCGAAGGGCTTGGGCTAGGCGTGGGGCTGGGCGAAGGCGTGGCGCCGCCTCCTCCTCCGGTGGTAATATAAGCCAAAGCTCCCAAAGTCGCGGTCGACATATTTGACTCAATGCCGCCGGTATCAGCCGCTGTCGCTTTGTAATAATAAGTGGTGCCGTTGGAAACATTGCTGTCAATATAACTGGTGCCGGTTACATCTGAACCGTTTATTTGCGCGTAAGTGCCGCTTGCAGAAGTGGAACGGTAAACCTCATAGCCAAGCAAATCAGCCAGGGCCGTAGTATCAGTATTGGTTGTGGGCGCGGTCCAGGAAACAGTAATCTGTCCCGAACTGGCTGTGCCGGCAGCGCTGGTCGGCGCAGACGGCGCCAAACCATCAGGCGAACCATTGGTCGGCGAGTAAACGGTCATGTGGTCGGAAACGCCGGAGTAAACAACATAGGCGACATTGGAAAGCGTGTTGGTCGGAATAACCGGCTGCTCGCTGCTGTTCAAATAAACAATATTTGTCAAAACCGGTTCCCAATTGGAGGCTGATTCGTCAAAATAAGACATCTTAACCGCTTCTGTCTCCGCGAAAGTATTGATTGTCCCCAATTCCGCTAAAGTGTATTTCTTTTCAATTGTAATATCATCGCTGAAACTGGTCTTAGGAACCATTGAAGACCCGGACGGCTCGTAAGTGTTAAGAACAACTGCTTTGCCGCCAATAATCTGGGCAGTCGGAGTCGAAGCGACATTGGCGGTCTCATAATCCTCTATCTGATAAGTCCCCTGGGAAGTAGCAATGGCATTTTGCGGCGCGATCAGTTCCAAACCGGCCGAAGAATGCTCAAAAGTGGCGCCGGCAGACGGATTAACATCAGCGTTATTCATGGCCGCTAAACCGGTCTTAAGCGTGTTCAAAGTGAGATTGATTCCGGTCTGATCAACAGCGGCTAAAGAGACAACAATATCCTGGCTAGAAGCGTTCTGATATTCTTTTTCCTGATAACCGTCGGAAGTGGCTGATATTTTCCAATCTCCGGCAATGACGGGTAAAACATAATTACCATCGGCATCGGTTTCCGTGGAGGCGAAACCGCCGCCTAATTCCTTAGCATAAACTTTAGCGCCCTCAACTCCGATGGAACCAACCTTAATCTGTCCGGTAATAGCCAAGTCAGATGTTTCGGCGCTAAGATTCTGGGTTTCTGCGCCGTCAACCGTCACCGAAAGCCCGGTATCAATGTAACCGGCCTTATCCACCTGGAAAATATAAGGATCAGAACCGGAAGCTGGCAGCTGGACGGAATAATTTCCCGAAGCATCAGTCGTCACCGTCATCGCCACTTCATCCGAATCAACCCTTTTGATATTAATGGTGGTATTGGATAAAGGATTGCTAGAATGATAAAGGATTGCTAGAATCATCCAGAGCCGCGCCGCTGACCGTATAAAGAGTGGGCACGACCACATTAAGAGTCAGATCGCCCTCAACTTTGGCCTGATAAATATCATTGGTCAAATCAGAATCAGTGTCATGGCCGGTTACTGTGCCTGCTGTCGGAGAAGTCACGGTCAAAGCGCTGTCAAGCACGCCAGGAATCTCAATATTAAGAACGTATTGATAATCAGCGCCGGCCGGAACCGCTAAACTCAGAGAGGAAACATTTTCACGGCTGGTTTCGTTGCTGATATCTTTTGAACCGAGCTTATCCATCTGGACATAGGTCTTGGGCACACTGACAGCGTTGCCTGAACCGTCTTTGAAATTAATGGTTACGGTCTTGGTGTCGGCCACGGGTAAATCAGCAGCGCCGGTAACATTAATATCTGCGGCAACAACTACGGTCTGCGGCGGAATCTTGCCCGTATCAGGCGACCAAGCCGTCACCGTATAAGTGCCATCCGGGACGAGAATAGAATACTGACCGCTCTGATCAGTCATGGCAGTGTTATGATAGCCGCTCTTGTCAAAATCAACGTGAACATTAGCCAATAAAGTATCCCCGCCTGTATAGGTTCCGCTGCTATCAACGTCTTTGTAAACCTGGTCTTTAACTGTTCGGAAAGTCGTGTTCACGGCCGGAGCGAAATCAACATCTGCCTGCGAAGCTGTGCTAATTGTTACTGTCTGTTCTGCCAGGTTTCCATACTGGGGCAGAAATACGCCTACTGCCCAAGTGCCGGCAGAAACATAGAGAATATATTTGCCCATGGAATCGGTCTTTGTCCCGAGGTTTCCTGGAGCGTCTGTCCTGCGGGCATAAACCGAAGCGTCTTTGATAACATTGGTGCCATCAGTCACTTTTCCGGAAATCGTGAACATTGATTCCGGATTCTGCATTCTTAAAATCAAATCAGTGGTCACAGCGCCATTAGCGTAAACTGTTGTTACCGCGCCTACGGTTTTAACTTCAACCGGAACCTGGGCTGACGGCGGCATGCCTGGAACGAAAACGCCGACCTGATAAGTGCCGTCAGTCACTTTAAGGGTGAAAGCGCCGTCAGAACCGGATTCGGCAAAAGAGCCCATGCCACCCATGGGCGAAAAGGCATTGATATTGGCATTTTGAATGCCGGTCGAACCGGTCGGACCGTAAACATGCCCGCTAATAGTTTTATCAGCTGTGATTACTCCCAGGGTAATCTCTCCGTCATCAGCAGCTGCGTCCAAAGTAGCGGCGCCGTCAGAGTCCTTCCAGGTCCAAGTGCCGGCCGATCCGGAAACATTAACCTCAATTGATCTTGGCGGCATCCAAGTGGATATTGCCGTCCCATGCCAATCATCCAGGTACCGATGTTAGGCAGATAAAATGTTTGGGTTGAAGGCGCGGCATTGGTGAAGGCGCCGTTTAGAGTCACGGTTTTAACAGCAAACCCGCTCGGACCGCCGGCAAAAATATCAATACTCTCATTAGTAAAAATGCCAGTAATGTAAACGGTTAAGTTTGGTTTAGTCGTTTGATCCTGAGCCTGAAAAATAATATTCTTGGTATTGGCGCCGGCAACAATCTCTATCGACTGGGGCATCGGATTTATATTAACGTAATAGTCAGCGCTGCTGATGGTCTGCATTGACTCCGTGCCTAACATATACGTACCGGTCGGTAAATTAGAGAAAGTGTAAGTAGCGGTGGCAGAATTGCTGAAACTGACCAGGGTCTTTAAAGGACCGGTCATAGGCGAACTAAGATAAACCGGCAAACTGGAAAGGGTTACAGCTGTATTAACTCCGGCCACATCCTTAAAAGTGATGCTGCCCGTTAGAGTATCGGCGCTGTTTCCGGCTGCTTTGATAAAGAAAGGCATTGACTTTAAAGAATCCAGAGTTACCGAACCCGAGGCCTGGGCAGTCTTGGTATAAACGTCAATTTGATAGCCTGAACCCATGGTCACGCCTGTCGCCATATTGCCGTCAGATGATTTCGTTGTGTTCTTAATCCTGTCAATTTCGATGTGGACAAAATCATTCGCCTGGGCCGCCACTCCTCCTAAAGTAATGGTCACGGTTCTTGAGGTGGCATTGGCAGAAACAGAAGAAATCACCACTGTCCCTGTTCCCGGGCCATTAATATCTTTGTGCGCCCATTTCTTGTTCAATCACCACTGTCCCTGTTCCCGGGCCATTAATATCTTTGTGCGCCCATTTCTTGTTCGGGTCAGCATCAGTGGCATTAGTCACGTCAAAGCCATTCGGAAAGGTCAGAATAATTTGGCCGCCCGCAGGAATTGCCGTGGTCAATGGCAAATCAATCATATACATTGATTCCTGGCCAGCCAGCATATTCATGGGAAAAACATTGACCGGCATAAATCCCATCATGGCCGGGTTTTTTCCGCCAAAAGCGGTTACAGTCATTGCCCCGCCAGAAAGGGCGCTTGTCGGCGGCGGGCCAAACATGCCCCCGCCTCCGGGCCCGATATTGCCAAAAGTGCTTTTGGCGTCCATGACCGGCCCGCCCGCGCCATTAGCGCCAAAATCGTTGACATCGCCAGCGACCGGCTTGGTTGAATCAATAATCGTGTTCCCGGAAACATCTTTGACATTTTGAACCCAAAGATTGAATCCACCTTTAATTGATAAAGAAGAATCTAGAAGTTTCAGACCTTCAATAATGACAGTATTGTAAGCAGCGTCATACTTTAACATCACCGGCCCGCCAGAAGCCGCATCAATGGCTGTTGCTAAATTATTATTGCCAAAATATTTTGCCGCGTTAGTGCCCAAAACAAATGGCGGCGGAGAATTATTAACATAAAGAACATAATTGGTTGGGTTCAGAACCGAAGCCGCCCAATTAACCGTGTCAGTGGCTTTAGCCGCATTCATAGGTTCGGAAAACGTGATTGCCAATTTGTAGTCGTCGCCATTGGCCATCATTACATTCGGCCCGGTTGAGTCCACCGTAGAATTGGTAGTGAAAGAAACAATATAGCTGGCCGCCAGAACCGTTCCGTTCATCGCCTTAACGCCAACGCCGACAGTTAAAGTATAAGTAGTAACTGTGTACAAAACCGTGGTCGGAGCCACTTTGACAGACCTGGACATTGAATCATAACTGACAGTGCTGGAAATATCAGTCGTGCCTGATTTCAAAGTAATGTTTGAAGAATTGATTGTTGAAGAATCCATGTCCTTGGAAAAACTAAGCTCAATTACGCCGACATTGGTAGGCACGTCTGAAATGCAAACATCAGCGCCTGTACAAGTGCCGGCCACTGTATAACTTTGAAGAGTGCTGCTCAAAACCGCGGGCGCGCCAGTGTCAGAACCGGATCCCGTGGAAAAATCCGCTTGATACATCACATTGCTTTCCTGGCCAGGCATAGCCATCATTGCTTTCCTGGCCAGGCATAGCCATAGTCATGCCATTAGCTGACCTGGCTCCGCCCAGAACCCGGATAGCATAATTGCTGTGGCTGGCAGTTAATCCTGCGCCGCCGACAACAATCGTGGCAGATTGCTTAGTATTAGTATCAAGAGTGATTGATTCCACCGTTACATACTGGCCGGAACCGCCGACATTAGTGTCATAAAGCTTGACATAAGTGCCAACGCCACTGGTAGTGTTGATGCCGGCAGAATCCATTGGCTGGGAAAAATTAACAACGAGCTTGGAGTTGGTCGGTATGTTTTTGGCGCCATTAGACGGATTTGACCCCATCACATACGGAGGCGTATATTGGCCGCCGCCTGCTCCGGAAGTCATAAAAGAATTGAAACCGGTTGTCATTTGGCCGGAAGTGAAGCTGGAAAAGTCCCCGCTCGTGGTAAAAGAAATTGAATGGCCGCCGCCAGACTTACTGCCTTGCAAAATATTGCCGGCCGCGTCCTTGACGCTAGCCGATAAATCAATGACGTACTGAGAATTGGCAGAAAGGGCCGTATCTGAATAAACAACCGCGACTGCGTCCGGGCCGAAACTGACTTGCCGGTTTCCCCTGTCAGTCAAAGTTGCTTGTCCGCCGGCTGACTGGTAAGCAACGCTGATTCCGGAAAGCGCCGTACCCAAACCGGCCGCTGTCACCGGATAAATCTTAATATTGCTTGAGGTGATCGTGGTTGAATCCATTGCTTTGGAAAAACCAATCATTATCGGCGCTTCCATATTTCCCGCGGCGGGAATATTTATTTTTGTCGGAGCGCCCATCATCCCGTCCATAGGAGCGGAAAAAATCACCCGGGGAGAAGTCATATCTCCTCCCTGGCCCCCGCCGCCGCCGGAAACTAAATTAATAGTGTTATCTGCAAAATCTGCGCCTGAGGATTTGGAAACAATGCCGTCTAACCAGCCCATTGAATAACCAGGGGCTGACGCCTCAACCCTGAACATGCCTGTAGGAATATTGGAAAAAGTAAAAGTGCCGGCCACGCCATCAGTGGCGCTGGTAGTGTTGAATGTCAAACCAGCTCCTCTTAAAGTCACCATGGCATTATCAACGCCGGTCGCCCCCGACATTATCTTGCCCTTAATAGAATTAGTCATGCCAGCCGAACTGACGCTTGTAACCGTCCAAGAACCGGTTTTAGCGGTGGCGTCAGCTGGGCCGCAAGCCATGCCCATATTGTACATACAAGTAGAAGCTGGTGTTGAATTGGCGTCAGTCGCTTTTAAATAATATTTGAAAGCCGTGCCAGAACCAGCGCCCGTGTCAGCCGCCGGGACAATAAACTTGAAATCATTTCCAGACAAATTTTGACCGACAAGCGTGGTTGAACTCGTCCAATTATTGGTGCTGTAAACCATGTTAGCAATCAAGCCCTGAGGCGGGGTTTCCGGATCAGCCACCATGGCCATAAACATTGCCTGCGCCCCGGAAACAACCTGGGAAACTGACATATGATTGATTGTGGGCAGCTGATTTTGATAACCGCCTCCGCCTCCGCCCGGCGTCTCTATTACGCTTAAAGATGTTTGCGGATTAACGCCCCCGGCTGTCTGAAGCGCAAAATCAAAATTATTATTGTTTGAGTCATAGCTATTGCCCCAAGCCGATTCGCTGCCAGCCGGAGATAATGAAGCATCCATACTCGCTGTCGTTGCCGCCGGCGAGGCCTTTCTTTCTATGCTCGTGTTTACTGACGGACAAACAGAAACCGCTGTCGTCTCTTTGATAGTAGCAGTGCCGCAGCCAACCATATCAGAAACCCTGAACATTCCCCCGCCAATTGCCTGGTAAAGAATAACTGTATTATTAGCGTCAACTCCATTGGCAGCCGGCGTGTAATTGTCAGCGTTGGCAACGCCGGTCGGAGCAATCAATCTGAAAGCTCCGGCGGCAATAGTGCCGGCGCCGAAAGTGACTAAATCAGCTGGCGCGCCGTCCTGGGCCAAAAGCGTTACTTTCCAGCCGGCAACGTCAACTGCTGATCCGGTCGGATTGTATATTTCAATAAACTCGTCTGTTTCGGTTGAGCCGGAAAGCTTGATTTCGGAAATAACTACTTGGCCGGGCTGGGCAACAAATCCAATCATGCCGCCGTCAGCATTGTCTTCTCCCGGCACGGCCGTATTTTCCGGAGCATTGACGCCGGAAGTCGCCACCACCACATAGTCGCCCGCGCTCGGAGAAATCTTGGCTCCGGCGGCAATAACCGTCACCACGGTTTTGCTATTGACCACTGATGGCGTCACCGAAGAAATCGTTTCCGTGTCGGTAGCCGCGGTTGTCAAAGTAAAAGATGAGGTAGAAATGGTCAAATCATTCATTAATTGGTCAAACTTAACCTGAAAAGCCTGCGGATTGACATATTCAACCATCATGACATATGGCCTGACCGCAAAAACAACAGGAACCGTCGGCAAACCGAGCGAATAAAAAATAGTTGTTAAAACTACGAAAATCGTACCCGCTTTTTTGAAAAACTTTGTTTTCTTCTGCATATTTAAAAAGCCGTTTATTAAAAACGGACAATAAAATTATTATTTATTATTTGTGAATAAAAATATTTAAAAGAAAATTCAAAACTGATTTGTCCTGTTCGAGCAAACATTATTATATTTTATGAGTTGTAAGGCAGGGAGTCAAGTGTATAAACCAAAATCTGTCGGACGTCGCACGTCCAATTGGTTCAAACCTATGTTTCAATCAATAAATCTCTCTAAATTAGGGCTTGGCTTATAACTAGATAGCCACTCAATAAAATCTTTTTTAAATCTTGTTTCATTAGTATCAAATAATTCATAAAACAAACTTTTATTAATATTTTCGGAAAAATTCTCCTTCCCAATTAAATCCGGAAGGCTTGACCAGCGATAATTTTCTAGAAACTTGATGACTTTTTCAAGATTATAAATCCCTTTTTCTTTCCACGCCGGTTCAATTAGGGAAACGGGATTACCCATGATGTAAAAAGGAAGATGGAAAAAATGCTCATCTTTTTCAATTAAAATAATTTTCGACCTTCCTTGAAACAAAACTCCTTTCCTTTTTCGGGTTTCATTAATATATTTAGTATAGCCACCGAAAATCTTTTTTGAAAAAAGACTAGCGCTACTATCAACCTGTTCTTGAACTAAAGAATGAACGTGATTCGGCATTAAACACCAACAAAGCAAATTAACAATTTCTTTCTGGACCGAAATGAATCTGTCGGACGTCGCACGTCCGATTTGTTTAGAACGACGGATGCGATAAGGCAAAGCAATTTCAGTGTTATTAAAATCGTGAAAGTTATTAGCAAAACGCAAATAATCCTCATCGGAATAAAAAATCTCTCTTTCCTCAACTCCTCTATTTAAAATATGAAAAAAATCGCCTTCCATGTCTTTATTTTACCTTAATCGGACATGCGATGTCCAATAAACATGACATATGATACGCTTGCCGCTTCATTGAAAAAGCCCGAGGTCTGACCTCGGGCTTTTTATCCTAGACAGTGATTAAACCAAAAACCCGCCTCCTAGGCGGATTCTTTGGCTGTTCCACAAGGAAGAACAAAAGAAATTTAAAGTCCTAAATCCGCGTTAGCAGCGCTCCTGGTCAAAGGACCAAACCGGCCGTTAACAGGAGTAATTGATTTAGCTGTCTGATTGCTCACAAGGAAAGCAATTTGTTTATAGACCTAAATCCGCGTTAGCAGCGCTCCTGGTCAAAGGACCAAACCGGCCGTTAACAGGAGTAATTGATTTAGCTGTCTGATATGCTTTAACCGCTTCAACTGTCTTGAGATAGTAGTTGCTGGTGTTCAGACCACTGGCCAAATAGCCCTTAGAGATCATAAACTCCTGCATTCTTTTTACTTCAGCGTTATTCCAAAGACCATAATAAAGGTCATAGGTGAACGCTCCTGTGGTCGGCTGCAACTTCAGCAATTCTGCCTGTAAATAGGCAATGTTGTTAATAAGAGCCGCAATTACAGTCTGAATTTCTGTTGTAGTCGGATTAGCTGGAAGCGTGGGAATCGGCATTAAAGCTAACGGCGCTGGTGAAGCGCTGGGAGTCGGTGAAGCAGTCGGGCTTGGACTTGCGCTCGGCGATGGGCTTACAGACGGACTTGGAGTAGCGGCCGGGCTTGGAGTCGGACTGGGCGAAGGCGTGGAAATAGTGCCTCCACCGCCACCTCCTCCGGTATTGCCGCCAGTTCCAGAACACAACTCAAGCACCGGAGTAATCGTCACCGTGCTGGTGCCGGTAGATGTCGGTCCAGCTAAAGCCAAAGTTGAAGTGCTTGACCCGCAAGTAACAGTTGTGCCCGCGGAATTGTTCATCTTATAACGATCGGCTGAAGTAAAAGTGATTGCCGAAGTGCCGCCAGCGTCCATTTCCAGAATAACGCTGATATAGGTTGGATAAACCGTAATGGAGTTAAGGTTGGAAAGAGCCGACACTGTCAAAGTAATCCCTGACCCGGAAAGATAAACATCCGAGGCTTGAGGAAACTGAACATCGTCGTAAGCCGCCAAAGCGCTTGGCGCCATTGCTAAGCTTATGCCCAATCCCAAAACTACTGCCAATGCCGTGCGAAAGAATTTATTTTTCATAGCGCGTAGTGATATATCGGGCATCCTGCCCGTTATAGGCATAATTAATTAATAAGGATTGGTTAATCTTCGACAGCACCTATCTTATTGCATATCCAAGCTGAAGTTGATATCGCGATACAGCGAGTTCCAAGCGATGCGTCAATAGTAAGTCCGGTTGATCCCGCAGTACCATTAAGGGTTTCTGCTGCCGTAGAATATATGTGCATAGTGTCTGCCTGGCCATTTACAACCGTAATATCCATCCCTGCCACCGCGGCAGGAAGCTTAACACCAGTGGTATTCGCGCCAGCCGTAATATAATTAAGATCAGCTACTAACGCTGTGGCTGTAGCTTGGTTTGTGCCTGTGCC
>Ga0209211_10009479_pt1 | contig 12965 bp, 12 predicted proteins | sample RifGroA2_FD_183992 | JGI IMG/M metagenome (GOLD analysis project Ga0209211, IMG submission 183992) | Groundwater microbial communities from Rifle, Colorado, USA - Groundwater A2 (SPAdes) (version 2) | ecosystem: Environmental > Aquatic > Deep subsurface > Groundwater | place: Rifle, Colorado... | reverse complement strand
TTCCTATATTATTTCCTGGCTTATCAAAAAACTGATACCCAACCGATATCAGCTCACAACTATCCTTTTATTTTCAGGGATTATAGCGCTGGGTTTTCTGCTTGTCAGCCCCGTGACATACGGTTTAGGCTTCGCCCCCGACGGATGGTACTCTCAAACTATTCTCAAGCTATTTCTCTAGAACAAAACACTTAGTGCGCGTGGAAGGAATCGAACCTTCTACCTCCTCTTTATCAGAGAGGCGTTCTGCCAATGAACTACACGCGCAATGGACGGAAGTGTTTTCCCCTCCGTCCTTTCGAAAAAAGTACCACTAGGAATTGTATAACAAAACAAATCCTGCTGCAAGGATTTGTTTTGTAAAACCAACGTTCTATTCTTCTGAGTTGCTCCGACTAATCGAAACTTCGAGGCTCCTCGATCAATGCCTCAGATTCAGTTTAAGATATCTCATAAACCGATTCTGATCGACACTCCCCAGTCAAACTGGGTAAAATGTAGTGATCCACGGACAGCTTCCGCTACCCGTGCCTTGTTACGACTTCGTTCCTCTCACTGAGCCTAGCTTGAATTCGCCTAATGGCGGATCTTCGGCTATTCCCAGCTCGCTTAACGTGACGGGCGAATGTTCTTTTTGAACTAAAAGTTGACGTTCCCACCGGACGTGCGGATTTCCCGCATCCGGCGAGCTCTAATGCATTTGCTGCTTCACTAAGTATATCTTTCGTATCCCTTGGGGAGATAAATGATCCTTTCTTCCAATCATTTCCATTAGCTTGCAGAATATCTCGAAGTCCTTTTGCTTCGAAGGAAACTGCAACTCGTGTTTCCGAAAGAATGGGATAATTACTTTTCGAAGGTCGTCACGGTTTGCAACCTCATAACGGTAACAATTCTGGTGATTTTTTCTTTTATCACCTTGAAAGTACACGTTTCCGCATCCAAAGAATTTTTTCAGTTTGTACAAAACTGCCTTGTCGCGTTCGATGAGTTTTATGTAGAACCTTGGTTCTACTTTTACTCTTCTTACGACTTTCTTCTTTTCTTCTGGATTACGGACATACACCGTAAAACTTCCTTCTCCATCTACTAATCCAACAATATACTTTTCGTGAAACATACATAAGAGAGAATCCTTCCTCCGACGTAACGTCGGGGTACTATGATTCAGCTGACTTCTGACGCTGCGTTAGTCCATTATACCACCTCTCTAAAGTGGTGACAACGTCAGATCTCCTCGGGTCACTTTGCATTCTGTTCCAAACATCCTAAGCTGGTGTTTTCAATAATCTTCCCTATCCTCACCACCCTGCGATAGGTCGATTCACCATTTCTATTGCTTAGGCTGCTCTTTGCCTCCAGATCCTTCAGCAATCATCTCGCGATAATTGCCTATCTTTTGGCTACGCTCTATTGACGAAATAGAGGTGTGGATTCAAACCACATAGATTACAAAGCTGCCGAGCGCGCTTATCTGTGAGTACAAGGCCCAGGAACATATTCATCGCGCCATAGCTGATACGCGATTACTAGCGATTCCGGCTTCACGAGGTCGGGTTTCAGACCTCGATCCGAACTGAGAGACCGTTTAAGGGATTAGCTCTGCGTTGCCGCTTTGCGACCCGTTGTCGGCCCCATTGTATCATGCGTGCGGCCCAGGACATCAAAGGGACACGCTGACTTGGCGTCATCCTCACCTTCCTCCTGATTGTCTCAGGCAGTTCCCTGTGACATGTAAAACACAGAGTAAGGGTTGCGCATGTTGCCCGATTTAACGGAGCGTCTCAAGATACATGCTGACGACAGCCGTGCATCACCTGAACTCGTGTCCTTGCGGAAGGCCTCTGTTTCCAGAGACTTTCACGAGTGTTTCCAGCCCTGGTAAGGTTCCTCGGTTGTTGACGAATTAAGCCGCATGATCCACCGCTTGTGTGGGCCCCCGTCTATTCCTTTGAGTTTTAGCCTTGCGGCCGTACTTCCCAGGCGGGATACTTAACGCGTTAGCTTCGCCACGTGAAGGGTCGACACTTCACATAGCCAGTATCCATAGTTTACGGCGTGGACTACAAGGGTATCTAATCCTTTTTGCTCCCCACGCTTTCGTGCCTCACCGTCAGGGTCGCCCCAGCTGAATGCCTTCGCTTTTGGTGTTCCTCTTGATATCAACGGATTTCACCCCTCCACCAAGAGTTCCATCAGCCCCTAACGCCCTCAAGTCTGGCAGTTTCGCGGGCAGCTCAAAGGTTGAGCCTTCGAGATTTAACCCGCGACTTGCCAAACCGGCTACGCACACTTTACGCCCAATAAATTCGGGTAACGCTTGGGGGTTCTGTTTTACCGCGGCTGCTGGCACAGAATTAGCACCCCCTTATTCAATCGGTACCGTCATCCGCCTTGCGGCGGATTCTTCCCAATTAAAAGCGGTTTACAACCCAAGGGCTGTCATCCCGCACGCGGCGTCGCTGGATCAGAGTTTCCTCCATTGTCCAATATTCTCGACTGCTGCCTCCCGTAGGAGTATGGGCCGTATCTCAGTCCCATCGTTGGGGAACACGCTCTCACGTCCCCTACCCGTCAAAGCCTTGGTAGGCCGTTACCCCACCAACAAGCTGATAGGACGCAGGCACTTCCACCACCATCCGCCGGTTGGCGGACTTTACTCTCGCGAGACCATCGGGAATTACCCAGCCTTTCGGCTGGCTATGCCCGTGTGATGGGTAGTTACCTACGTGTTACTAACTCGTTTGCCGGTTTCCGCCCGAAGGCGGACCCCTTGACTTGCATGCCTTATCCACGCCGCCAGCGTTCACCCTGAGCTAGGATCAAACTCTCAAATAAAAGTTTGAAAGTCGAAGCAACTCATAAGAATTAACGTTGGTTTTGTATTCAATTTTCAAGGTTCCCTCCCTGCAATCCCTTCTGCAAAACAAATCCCGAAGACACATGAATCTTCATATACCTTCGGGGTTTGTTTTGTTGCCGGAACGAACGCTGTTGTGGAATTGCCTAATTCATAAACAGTACCCCTTGTATCTGCCATTCTACTCCCCTCTCCCGTCAATGTCAAGTCCCTTCACAAACAAGGCGGCGGGATGAGAGCGATGCCGAGGATAAAAGAGCCGACTGTCGGATTCGGACCGACGACCTACAGTTTACAAAACTGTTGCTCTACCGCTGAGCTAAGCCGGCATCTATTGCTTTTTTGATTTCCCGCGGAGCTTCTCCCAGTACGATGCTTGAAATTCCTCTTTCCGCTCCTCGGATTGTTTCCGGAGTTTCTCCAGCCAATCTGCGGTTTTAACTTCTGTTCTGGAGGCGATGCCGCGCATTTTTGACAATGTGGCGCCAAGAAGCTTTCCGCCCCTTATGGGCTGGAGGCGAGCAATGTTTTTGATCCTCTGCCCTACTGCCCCGACCGCATTTCTCTCTGCCGGAGGAAGTTCAAGCAACGAAGGAATCTTTCGGTACAGAATGAATGTAATGCCCCCCAAGCTCGCCAGCGCGATGAGAAGCAAAATGAGTTGCTCCATAGGTAAAGTTAGATGTGAAATCGCACGAATTTCTCAACCGCGATATTTTCGCCTAATTTTGCTATCGCCTCTTCAATGACGTTTCTCACCGTTTTCCCGGGATCCCGAATGTATTGCTGTAAAAGAAGTTCTTCAACGTTTTCTGCCTCCAAAGACGCTATTTGCAAGGCCAGCTCGTGGCAGAGATTTTTGAAATCGTCGGAGCGAGCCACAAAATCGGTTTCGCATCGCACCGCTACCAGAGACCCAATCTTCCCGTTGCCGTGCACGTACGAAGCCACCAATCCTTCCCCAACCTGGCGCTCTTGCTTCTTTACCGCCACTTCCCTGCCCCATTCTTTCAGCAACGCTTTCGCCCTCTCCATATCCCCTCCCGTCTCCTCAAGCGCTTTTTTGCATTCCGAAATAGAAATGCCGGTCACCTCTCTTAATTCTTTGATTTGCTCAACGGAAATCATACAAAATTCTTATTGGACTGCCGCCCGACTTTTTGCCGAGAGAATCGTGTCGCGCACTTTCTCAATAATGTAGCTGAGCGAACTTACCGCGTCGTTGTTCGCGGGAATCGCGTAGTCCACGCTTGCGGGGTCGCAATCGGTGTCCACAATCGCAAACACCTTTACACCCTTTTGCCTTGCCTCCCGCAGGGCAATCTGATTTTTCTCAAGGTCAAATATAAACATGGCGTCGGGCAGTTTCTGCAAATTCTTCACTCCCCCAAACTTGGCCTCCAATCTCTTTATCTCTTCTTCCATCTCATGTTGCTCCCATTTCGTGTATTTCTGAAATTCCTCTCCTCCTTTCTTCTGTTCCAGGTCTTTTAGGTGGACAATGCGCTTTCCAACTGTCTCAAAGTTGGTGAGCAATCCTCCGATCCAGCGATCCGTCACGTGGGGAAGCCCTGTTTCTTGACCCAGTTCGCGCACCAGATCTTTTGCCTGCACTTTGGTGCCAACCAAAAGGATGGTCTTTCCTTCCATCGCCAAATCGGCAAGTGCCGCCAGCGCCGCGGCAAGATTTTCCCTCGTCTTCTCCAAATTAATGATGTGAATGCCGTTCCTGACGCCGGTAATAGAGGGCTTCATGCGGGGATGCGTTTTTGAGGTCTTGTGTCCAAAATGCAACCCGGCCCCCATCATTTCCTCAATGCCAAACTTTTCTTTGTTTTCTGCTTTTTGCTTCACCTGAGCCGCGTCGGAGGGTTCTTCTATCGTCTGTTCTGTCATATACATCTTCTTTTAGCATAAAAAGGATGGGGAGGCAAGGGCGGTCTCCCGCATTGATTTTGCCAAGGTCCTATGCTACACTATCTTTAACTCCTTATGAAGAAAGATATACATCCAACATACTACCCAAAAGCGAAAGTTGCGTGCGCCTGCGGGAACACGTTTATTGTGGGATCCACCCAGCCGACTCTTGAGGTTGAGGTGTGTTCCGCATGCCATCCTTTTTATACCGGCCAAGATAAAGTTATGGACAAAGTGGGCCGCATCCAGAAATTTAGGGAGCGGCTCGCTCAAAAAAGAGAGGCGCCAAAAACTCGTACTCGAGGCAAGGCGCGAGTAATCACCAAGAAACCCGTTCGACAAGCTCAGGGTAAAAAGGCATAGGTGGATCTCCAACGGCTCAAAAAAGAATATCAAGAATTGTCAGAAAAACTCACCGATCCTGAGCTGATTTCGCGGTGGGAAGAATTTCAAGAGCTTTCTCGGCGCAGGGGCCGACTTGAAAAAATCGTACAGAAAGCGCAGGAGCTTGAGGAGCTAAAGAACAAAATAGAAGAAAACAATCAAATCGTGACCGCCCAAGAAGACGAACTGGTTTCGCTTGCGCAGGAAGAACTTGATTCCTTGCTGAAACAAAAGAAAATCGTGGAGGGAGAACTCCAGGAGCTTCTTTCAGAGGAGTCCGATCCCCAAGCAAGCGGACCCGACGCCATCATTATGGAGATACGGCCGGGCGCAGGCGGTGAGGAGGCCTCGCTGTTCGCCGGAGATCTGTTCCGCATGTACACAAAGTATGCCGAGCAGAAAGGATGGGGATACAAACTCTTGGATCTGAATGAAACCGAGCTCGACGGAGTGCGGGAAGCTTCTATTGAATTTCAGGGGAAAGAGGCCGTCAAGAAGCTCTCCCAGGAAGCCGGGGTGCACCGAGTGCAGCGCATTCCGGCAACAGAGAAAGCCGACCGCATTCATACCTCCACCGCATCGGTTGCCATTCTGCCAAAAGCCAAAAAAGCGCAGATACAAATAAATCCCGCCGAGCTGAAAATTGATATTTATAACTCCTCGGGGCCGGGCGGACAGAATGTAAATAAGCGGAAGACCGCCGTTCGCGTCACGCACCTGCCCACGGGGATTGTCGTGGCGAGCCAAGCATCGCGCAATCAGCAGCAAAACCGCGAGTTTGCCCTCACGCTTTTGGCGGCCAAACTCCTCCAGCAAAAAGAAGCCACAGAGGGAGAAAAAATTGCGAGCGCGCGCAAGGGCCAAATCGGCTCTGCCCAGCGCGCGGAAAAAATCCGCACGTACAACGTCCCCCAGGATCGTGTAACTGACCACCGCATAAAAAAATCCTGGCACGGAATAGAGCGGATCCTGGGAGGAGATATAGAAGAAATTGTTACCTCACTGCTTCCAACGTCTTAATATCCTGCTCGTAGCGCGCAGCCAAATTCATAACAGAGTCCCCGTAAAAACGATATGTTGTGCTGCAACGGCCCGAGAAGTAGCGCTGTGCCGCGCACCATTCTGCGTTGTACGACTGCGTGGTAGCTCCGGAGTCGGAAAGATACAAAGCAGAAGCTAAAAAGGCGTCTCTGATATTCCAAGGATCCGCTGTTTTTCCGACAATACCATCCAAACGCCCCTTATACAGCATCCATGTGGAGGGGATAAACTGCGCGGGTCCCATTGCCCCTCCGTATCCTCCCACGCCAGGGATTGGGCAGGAAACGGGAGTCGCGAGAGGATCTCTCCCAAGCTCTTGGGTAATAGCGAGAAACGGCGGAAGATCGCGGGTACGATGCATGCCGTTTGTAAAACGGGTTCCGCTCCGTATTCCCACAGAAGCCCCGCTCGCGGTATCTGCAATGTAGCATTGACCGACATTCTTCCCCAAATTTGATTCTTGCGTGAGAATGGCGAGCAGCAACGCCGGCCTTACTCCCGCTTGAGCTCCGGCCCATTTCGCTATTTCCACCGCCTCCCCAAACGTGGGAGCTTCGGGCACACCGATAAGCTCAAAAATGCGGCTGCGGATCTCCTGAGCTTGCCTCTGGGTATCGGCAAGCAACCGCTGATATTCTGCCTCTTTCCCCTGTGTTTGCTGAAGCAGCTGCTGGGTTTGTGCCTGAAGACCCTGGCTCTCCTGTTTCTGCAGGAACTGTATCTTCACGAAGCTCTCTTCCGCCTCTTTTTCCGATTCCAGCGCCATGTGCTGTTTATTCAGAGAATCCTGTAGCTCCACCATATTGGAGAGAAGTTCGTCCAAACGCACATTCAAAGAAGCAAGCGCCGCCATATTGGTAAAGAAATCGGAAAGCGTAGCGGAGGTCAGCAGAATCTCCACCTGCGATTTTTGATTTTCCTGGTAGACGTGGCGAAGCACCTCTGCCATCTGATCTTTCGTTTGCTCAATTTCAGCTGAAATTCTCTCTATGGAAGCTGAGGTATCGCCTATCTGCAGACGCAAATCGCCAATTAAAATATTACTCTGCTCTATCTGTAAATCCAGCCGGCGGATTTGATTCCGCAAAATGGAGATCCGATTCGTGAGGGTGTCTTTCTCTTGTTGGGTCTTGGTAATATCGTTTTCAATAGCTGTAATCTGGGCTTCCAATTCCTTCAGCTGAGCTTCAAGCTGCGCGCGCTCCTGCTCGGCGCTGGACTGAGCGGTTGCCCCGAAATTTCCGGAAAGAAAAAAAGACAGCCCAAATGCCGCCAAAACCACTGCCGCAGAAAAAATGATAGTGCGAATGTGAATCATCATGGACTCCCTGCCTCGCCGGCAGGCAGGCCGAACAAAGCCCGACGCAAGCAAACTCTACTTTGCCTTCTCTCCCTGTTTCTGGTTTTGAGAAGCTCCTTCTGCCCCTCCCTCTCCTGTTCCTCCTTCCTCTGCCTCCTGACCGGCTGGCTGTTCCAGTTCCGCCTCAATATCTTGAGTTTCTACAACCTGCGCCACAACTTCTTCTGAATCGCGCAAAATCTCCACGCGATCATCGTGCATCAAATCGCTGATAACAATTTTATCTTCAAAAGTGGCGAGCTCGGACACATCTACCACTATTTCGTGAGGCAAATGCTGAGGAAGAGCCCTCACATCCACCTCCTGAATATTCTTCAAAAGCGTCCCACCCAAATCGCGCACCGCCGGGGCCTCTCCTTCAAATATCAGCGGTACCCGAACCTCGGTTTTCTCATCCAAGGGCGGCTGGTAAAAATCCACATGAATGATCTCACCCCGCAGAGGATCCTTCTGGATTTCCCTGATCAAAACGGGCCTGGAGCCGTCCGAGGACTCCAGCTGAATAAGTGAGCTCTCGCCCGCTTCCTCATATACTTTTTGGAATTCTTTCCCATTTACCTTCAAAATCGCGGGCTTGACTTTCGGCCCGATTGCGCTTTTTCTTCCTTATTCCGTTTTTGGACAGCTAAACCCAACATCAAAAAAATTATACCTATTCCCCTACATTTTGCAAGACGCGCATGCTACACAAGAAAGCGAGCAATCAAGATAGCAATAATGTTCACAACCTTAATAACGGGATTAATAGCAGGGCCTGCAGTATCTTTATAGGGATCGCCAACAGTATCGCCGGTTACTGCTGCCTTATGAATATCAGTACCCTTGCCGCCACGATCGCTCTCAATATATTTTTTTGCATTATCCCAGGCAGCACCGCCTGAAGTCATAGAAATTGCAACAAATAAACCTGTAATAATCGTCCCAATCAAAAATCCGCCAAGAGCTTCGGGACCCAAAAACCAACCTACTGCAATGGGAGCCGCTACAACAATAAACGTCGGCACAATCATCTCTTTAATCGCTGCCTTTGTCACAATATCCACCGCCGCTCCATAATCTGGTTTTGCGGTTCTCTCCATAATTCCTTTAATTTCCCGGAACTGCCGACGCACCTCTTCAACTACAGCACCTGCTGACTTCCCTACTGCGCGCATAGCAATGGAGCCAAAAAGATAAGGCAATGCAGCCCCCAGCAGCAAACCCGCCAATACGTTTGGATCTCCCAATTCAAATATAAATGTTTTTCCTGCCACATTCGAAAGCTCTTGGGTATACGACACAAAAAGCACCAGCGCGGCTAAACCAGCAGAAGCGATAGCATACGCTTTCGTTACTGCTTTAGTAGTATTCCCTACGGCGTCTAAAGGATCCGTAACGTTTCGCACGGATTCTGGAAGATTTGCCATTTCTGCGATGCCGCCTGCATTGTCAGTAATGGGACCAAAAGCATCAATTGCAATAACGATTCCAGCTAAAGAAAGCATAGCAACTGCGGCAAGAGCCACGCCATACAATCCTGCAAAAGAATACGCAAGCAATGCTCCAGCAACAATGACAATGATGGGTGCAGCCGTAGACTCCATTCCCATTGCCAATCCCATAATCACATTTGTTCCAGATCCAGTTTTTGATGCATTCGCGATCGCTTGTACTGGCCTAAATTTTTTGGAAGTATAATATTCGGTAATTGCTACCATGAGAAGAGTGACTATAATGCCCACGCTCGCAGCTCCTATCCAAATTTCAGCGCGTCCCCCAAGAATATAAGCAAACGCGGCAACTGCAAGAATAGCACTTACGATAAGCCCTTGATAGAGAGCCCTCATAATTCCATTTCCAAAGAGTCGAACGGCAAAACTCCCTAAAATAGAAGCGATAACCGCCACCGCTCCCATATAAAGAGGAATTTCAACAACAGGCTCAGAGAAAATCAGCGATCCCAAAAACATTGCTGCTACCATGGTAACAGCATATGTTTCAAAGAGGTCAGCTGCCATTCCTGCGTCATCTCCCACATTATCTCCCACGTTATCTGCAATAACTGCCGGATTTCGCAAGTCATCTTCTGGGATTCCAGCTTCTACTTTTCCCACAATATCAGCGCCTACATCTGCTGCTTTGGTATAAATTCCTCCGCCAAGTCTTGCAAAAACAGAGACGAGAGAACCCCCGAAACCAAGCCCGATTAAGGCAGTAAGATTGTTTGTTAAAGCGTAAAAAGTAGAAACTGCGAACAACGCTAAACCTACCACAAAAAATCCGGTAACGGCACCGCCTTTAAAAGCCACAGAAAATGCTTTGGAAAGCCCGCTTTTTGCGGCTTCAGTAACTCTCACGTTTGCTCTCACCGCAACCATCATGCCTAAAAATCCTGCGAGAGCCGAAGCTGCGGCTCCCACTAAAAATCCAACTGCGATCCATGGGTTATCTTGAAAGAGGAGCCAGAGGGCAATAAAAACTGGCAGAGCAACAATCGCTATGGTTCGATATTGCCTTTTTAAATACGCAGAAGCTCCTTCCTGAATTGCACTTGAGATATCCTGCATCTGCTGATCCCCTTTTGGCTGCTTTAAAACCTGCCAGGTCAAAAATGCAGCATAACCGATGGATAAAAGCGAAGCGGTAATGGGGAAGATTAACATAAGAGATAGTATATCAAATTAAGCCAAACTGCACAACCAAAAAACAGAAGGAGGCAACCATCGGGAGCAACGGTTGCCTCCTGCTCTCCCCTCCCTGCTCGACTTACGCAGCCCTGGCACTTCTGCACCGCAGCTGCGCAGCGAATCCCTCCCGATAGAACGCATGCATTTTCCCGCACTGGCATCGGAAGAGGAATACCGTGATGGGGGCACTCCAGTCCGGGAGGCGATAAAGCCCCAGGGATACGCGTCCCCAGAGCCGAAACCAGAATCGCCCCCACAGGGACAGCCCTCGGTACGCCTCCACGGGGTCCGGGAGGCGATTCAAAGGAAGGTACTTCATGGCAAACCTCCTTCGTAAGCTTTTCAGTATCTTATCGCACCAAAGTAAAAAGGGCAAGTGGTGGTTTAAAACAAAACGAGAGAATATGCTTTTCAAAGACCCCCACAGGCACCCTTGCTTGGTGTCGTTGGAGGCGACAATGGTGCCGAGGATGGAGCTCGCTTGCCGCTGGAGCAAGCGAGCGCGGTCACGAAAAGCATATTCTCTCGTTTATCCAAGCGTTTTTGCCGCCTCGGTAACGTGGCGCACGAGCGTTGCCACGTACCCCCACTCGTTGTCGTACCACGAAAGCACCTTCACGAGATCACCGTCCACCACGCGTGTTAAGGCCAAATCCACAATCGCCCCGTAGGGCTGGCGCAATATATCAGAAGATACGACAGGATCCTCGGTAACCTGCAGAACATTCTTAAATCTCGGCTGCGCGGCGGCTTTCTTCAGTATCTTATTCACCTCTTCTACGGACGTTTTTCGCTTTGCCAAAAACGTGACGTCGGCAATGGAGCCCGCCGCCACCGGAACGCGCAGAGCAATACCGTCAAACTTTTTTTCCATGGAACGCACGGCGCGCGCAACGGCAATCGCGGCTCCGGTGCTGGAAGGAATGATATTCTGCGCGGCCGCTCTCCCCCGCCGCATATCCTTTCCTTTTGCGGGGCCGTCCACCAGTCCTTGCGTGGCGGTATATCCGTGCGCAGTGTTCAAGAGAGCTTTGGCAACGCCAATCTCTTCGTCCAGTACCTGAATGACGGGCGCTATGGAATTAGTGGTGCAGGAGCCATTGGAGCTAATCTTGCAGCCGGCTAAATCTTTCTCATTCACTCCCATCAGCACCGTTCTCCCCAAGGGGCCGTCTTCGTCTTTCGCGGGAGCTGTAATCACCACGCGCTTGGCTCCGGCTTTCAAATGCGCCTGCGCTTCTTTATACGAATCAAACCCGCCCGTCGCCTCCACCACGATATCAATGCCGAGTTTTTCCCACGGAAGATTCGCGGGATCTTTTTCTTGCAAAATATGAGAGGGCAGTTTCCCTTCGAAGCGTCCGTATACGGTGTCGTACTTCAGCAAATACTCTAAATTCTCCCGACTCCCTAAATCGTTAATCGCCACTACTTCTATATCCTTTGCGTCGGTCGCCTGCCGATAAAACAATCGACCAATTCTCCCAAATCCATTAATCGCAACTTTCGCCATACAAGTTTATGAGATTATATGCGGAATTTCTTCTATGATATCGGTGGCAATGAGGCCGTCTTTGAATTTTTTGGTCGCCAGCTCCCCTGCTTTTCCGTTTATGTACGCGGCCGCGGCGGCCGCTTCCAAAGGAGCTATGCCCCGCGCAAGCAAAGCACCGAGGATTCCAGCCAAAGAGTCGCCCGCGCCCCCAACAGTCATATATGGAGTTCCAGTTTTGCTGAGTATCACTTCTGATCCATTTGAAACAATATCAATATGAGATTTCAGGAGAAGCGTTGTCTGCAATCGCGCAGCCTCCTGCTTTACCAATTCAATTTTTTCTTCCTGGGGCAACCCATGAACATTTTTACCCGTAAGCTCAAAAAATTCGTAACTGTGGGGCGTAAAAACGAAAGGTTTGCCAACGATTATTTCGGGACGTTCTGCCACTGCGTAAATCGCGTCTGCGTCAATCACGCAAGGAAGGTCAATTGCAGCAAGATATTCTTTAATCGCCTCCTGCGTTTCTTCATCTCTCCCCAGTCCGTTTCCAATGAGAATCGAAACGTTCCCCCGCGCGATTTCTTTTGCCGCCATGGTGCGGGAAATCAAAAACGAAACGTCCTTTTTCTCAATGTGACTGCCGTCTAATCCGTATGCGGCGAGTACAGGCGAGAAAGAAGCAATGATATCTGCGGCTCTCTTGGGAGCCAAAATCCGCACCATATCCAAGCCCGCACGAAATCCCGCAAAAGCGGCTATGGCCGGAGCTCCGGTATAATACTCAGACCCTCCTATCACCAGCATCAAGCCGTGATCGTATTTCCGGGATTGAACAGGCCTGGGAGGATACATTTTTTTTACTTCCTGTGCGGTGATCGTTCGCATATTACGTAAGCTTTTCATCTTTGATGAACTTTCTTATCTCTTTCCCGAATTGGGGATGCGTTGCGGCAAAATACACAAAGGATTTTAACCAACCTTCTTTATTTCCGCACTCCCACCACCGCCCCTCGCACTGATAGCCATATATAATCTTACCATCTTTCACCATTTGGCCAAAGGTCTCCGTAAGCGATACCTCCCCTTTCTTATTTGGTTTTGCTTTCTTCAAGTAATCAAACACTTCGGGCGTAATGATGCTCCTCCCCGCAATCGCAAGGCGCGAAGGCGCCGCAGTTTTCGAGGGTTTTTCCGTGATATGCTTTATTTTATACAGTCGGCTCGCGATTTTTTCCGGAG
>Ga0209211_10009478_pt1 | contig 12966 bp, 7 predicted proteins | sample RifGroA2_FD_183992 | JGI IMG/M metagenome (GOLD analysis project Ga0209211, IMG submission 183992) | Groundwater microbial communities from Rifle, Colorado, USA - Groundwater A2 (SPAdes) (version 2) | ecosystem: Environmental > Aquatic > Deep subsurface > Groundwater | place: Rifle, Colorado... | reverse complement strand
AGGCAGCAAAATATAAAATTTATGTCAATGTTGCTGTTGATGCAGATAATAATGAGAATACAAATAATAATGATGATGATAAAACTATTGCTGAATCCTCAACAAATGAATATACAATCAAAGAGCTTGCAGCTGATACTGAATATGAAATACAAGTAAGCTGTATTGACAATCAAAACAAAGAGTCTGCATATTCAGAAGTATTGCTTGTAAAAACAATTAAGAAGCCATTAGAAATAAAGTTTGTGCAAGTACAAGATATCTCAAAAACATCTGCAATTATCAATTGGATAACAACAGAAGATGCAAACAGTACTGTGCTTTATGGAAAAACTAATTCATTGAATTTAATTCAAGCAGATTCTGAATTAACTAAGAATCATTCAGTTATTCTTATAAATCTTGATGAGAATACAAAATATAATTATAAAATAAAATCAAATAATCTTGAAAGTCAATTGCAGAGCTTTACAACATTAAGCAATGAAAGTATTGAGATAACAAACATAAGGGTATCTTCAGCAAGCAAAAACTCTGCAATAATTGAATGGGAAACTAATCTCGATAATGCTGGAGAGGTTGTATACAGTATTGATGATTTATTCTCAAGTTCTGTTAAAGAAGTACAGCAGACAAAACAGCATACTGTAAATCTGCAAAACTTGCTTTCTGGAACAATGTATTATTTCAAGGTAAAAGCAGCTGAAACAGTTTCTTCTTATTCTACATTTACAACAAATGATTCACTTGGCTCATTCTTGACATTGATTGATGCGCCTAAAATAGCAAATAGTTATACTATAAATATCAGTGGTAAATCAAAGCCACTAGCAAAATTGTATATCTTTGTCAATGAACAGAAAACTGCTCAAGTGATCACAACACTTACTGAATCAGGAGAGTTCAAAAAAGAGATTAAATTAAATCAATATGCTAATTATAATAATATTCAAGGCAATAATTTTGTGCAAGTTATGTCATGGGATAAAGCAGGCAAGAAAGACAAAGCTGAGTTTTTTGTACTTCTTGATGTTGTAAAACCTGAGCTTCAGGTAAATCAATTTACAAAATATACTAGCAATTCTAATCTTAATATATCTGGAATATCAGAGCCAAATGCAATTGTTGAATTATTTATCAATAATGCCAGCAAAGGTTTTGCTTTAATCAATGAATCAGGATTCTTTTCAAAAGTTATTGGATTAAGCCAGAATAATCAGACAGTGAAAGTGCAGGCAAAAGATGTAGCTGGGAACATTAACTTTTTTGAACAGCTTGTAACATTGGATAAAAAAGCGCCAACAATCACTTTTGAGACACAGTTTGCTTCTGAGACACACTTTAAATTTTTGACAGTTACAGGACAGACAGAGCCATTTACAAAATTGTATGTCACGAATTATGGAGAGTTTACAGGTTGTAATGATATACAATTTACAAATCGAGTCGGCAAGTGCACAACATTTGTCTCTAATAAATATATGCTGCCATCAACTGTTGTTTCAGCTAATCTTGACCCATTTGGCATTATTTTTGGAACAGTACAAGAGGTTGATACTGAAGAAGATGGAACATTTATAGTAAGAGTGCCGATGTTCCAAGGATTGCAGAAAGCAGCAGGAGTAAATAAAATACAGTTCCTTGCAGTTGATGATGCTGGAAATACACATGAAGTGATAAAAACAATCAAATATAATCCTGGCTGCAGTGATTGGGTAATTAATTTCGGTGAAGTACAAGCATATCCGTTTAATATTTATACTAAAGAATTAACTGCACAAAGTTTACAAGCAAGCGCATTTATTCCAATACAATATATTGGTTCAGGTTCGCCAAAAATAGGAAATATCATTGTAACTGAAGATGATATTAGTGTAAGAGAGGGGTTGCTTGGCAAAACTGGAGAAGTAATCTCGCAGGAAGATGGCAACAAATATGTTTCAATTCAGAGTTATAAAGTAAGTCAATATGATCCAATAAATGGAAAGGCATATATTTATATACCTTTGACTTTTTCAAAATATAATGGAAAGATTGATGATTTAAAAGATCAAATTAATGTTTATCTAAACGCAAAAATTAATTATAATGTTAATTCTGTCTCTAATCCAAGCAATCTGCAAGCACCATTACAAAGTCAATATACTCAAGCAGGTGCAGCAAGCTGCGAAGTATTTCCAATGATCTCATTTAGTATTCAAAAACCAATTGATTATAGTTTATGGCTAACGCCAAGTATGATAAATAAATCAATTGAAGTATTGGATAAAACAATAAGTACAACACAAGATATTGTTGATGTTGCTAAAAAAGCTTCAATGTATACATTGCTTGCATGCGGCGCAGCTGTTGCATTCCATTATCTGTCTGCTGCATTTGATAGTTCAAGTGACTCAAATGTTGCAGATGGAAGCAGCGGTGTTCCAAGCCAATGCAGAGAATCTGATGAAGGATTAGAAACAGTGTATTATATCTGCGATAGGGTGCTTTGTCCTGCAGCTCCTCCAGTTTGTGATGATTTCCAAGCACAAGGTAAGTGGAAGAATGGTGTAACAGGAAAGGATTTAGATGCTGCTGAACAAGCTACATTAACACAGAATAATAAACAGTATGAGGACAAATATCTTCAACTGAAGAATGATAAGAAATTACCAGAACCTAATGATTATTATATTTCAAAAGAACAGTTTATTGCAAAATACAAAGATGATCCAAAAGTATTTGGTGATGATAAAACTATATTCTCTACTGGATATACTCCATTGCAAGCTCCAAATTATTTTACAACAACAATTGGTGCAGATGGCACACAAGGCTATGAAGTTGAATATTATCCTATACAAAACGGTAGATTAGTTGATAAAAATACAATTCATGTTCCAGTTGGGCAGCAAGAGATTACTATTAATTTAGTAAATAGTCTTGAACAGCAAGTTAAAAGAAGCTGTAAGCCAGGAGATCAAACACTGATAAGATATACTAAGTTTAACAAAGATTCTCCTTCATTTAAAGCTGGAGGAGCAACAACAACTTATGAAGATCAATTTGAATGTTCACCAAAACCTGTGGAAGAGATTGGTGTGCCAAAAGCAGGAGAATTTGTAGGTTGTTATAATTCAGAATGCCCTCAGTTTGATGATACAAAATGTTTTGGAAGTTCTGCTGCGCCAATCAATCCACCTGAAGGATTATGGGCATCTGTAAGATGTGGCTGTTTGCCTGGCATAAAAGGTCATCTTGAAAATTTGCTGAGAATTATGCAAGGCGCTAGGAAATGTTTACAGCAAGCGCAGATTGGAGAAGTAAGAGGAGGATATTGTGAAAGATTATTAGCGCAATTTATCTGTGACATTTTTGTAGAGCTTGTATTAAAGTCACTTTTCCATTCTTCATCGCAGGGTGGAGGATTGATTGGTGGATTGTTTGGAGGGTCTGATGTAAAAGATTATAAGTCTAAATCTACCTCTGTTGAAGAAAGATTATCGCAACGTTATGGTGGAATCTTGAAAGATAGATTTGGTCTGTCATCTGATCAACTTATCAATAAGTTCTGTATATTCTCAATCACTTTAGATTGGTCATTGCTTGAAGATGTATTAAATCAAGTTGTTGAATCAATAGAAGTTGCTCCAATTGTGCACTTAGAAGGTGAATCTAGAGCATATGGTTATGATCCATTTACTGGTAAGATGAACATTGGCTATAATGTGTATTTAGGAATTGTTCCAGGCGGTTCAACTGACGTTAATATGTGGTTGGAATGCGACAGAAATTATGAAGGTGGGGAATTGTGCGGAACTGCTGTGCCAAGATATACAGAAATTCCAGGCTATAGAAGACATTTTGAGAAACAGGATATCTTTGATGAAAACTTGCCGTTTGTTGTTGCAAACAGCCAATGGTGGTACAATAAAGTTGTGCTTGAAGTTAATTATAGAATTGGTAATAAAATAGAGAAGAAAGTAATAGAAAGAGCTGTGAATAGAAAAGGTGATTTGGCAGCTGGTTGTATGTTTTCAATTACAGAAGGAATTAGCTGTCAAGGGTTAACATTCTTACAGGATCAAGGCGGCATTATTGAACTCTATAAAGAAAGCGCAGCAAATGGAGGAACAACATTGACGCCAAAAGCAGCTACATATTATATTGGCAATAATGTGAATGCATTAGTCAGATTAAGAAATGAGTTTAAAAAGGAGCTGTTTTTTATACGTGTTGATTATAGTGATGGCAGACAGTCAATTGAATATCCAATCCCGACAAATCAAAATACATATGGCAGTGAACAAACATATTTGCTTTGGATTGATACAATTGGAGGAACATCGCAAGCAATTGGTTCTCAAGGATTACGCTGGCCATCTTCTCATCAAACAGCTCAAGCATTTGATGTTCAGAAATTTGATTCAGTAGATTATAAGGATAATTATTTACTGCTTGAATTAGGCAATGGAGATGCAGCAGCTGTTGAAATAACTGCAGAAGTTATAGATAAAAATGGAAATAAGTTTGATGCTGATAATTTTAAATGTTATGTATTTAATAAAGCAAAACATCCTGATAAATCTGCAATATATAATAAATATAATGCATATAAAAAAGGAAAGATGAAAGGTGATTCTATTAAGGAAGATAATGATGATAGTGAAAGAATTACAGATGATGGTAAAACTATTTGTTTGCGTGAAGGGGATATCTTCAAATTTCAAGGAAAAGAGATTCCTTTAGATAGTGTTAAAAATATCAAAATAACACAAGTACAAATAGTACCATTCCAAATGCAATCAACTATTCAATTGAACACACAAGAGATTCCACAATTGAAACTAATCACTAATAAAAATGAATTGCTTGTACCATTTGAGGTTCAGCAATTAACACTTGTGACTACTGCTGGAAAAACTGTAACAATCAATGTGCTTCAGGATACTAATGGAGATGCAAAAGGAGATACACCAATACTCTATGATAATACACTGCAAAATAATCAACAACAGTCAATACAACTGCAATATTTAACAGCTGCTAATCCTGTACAGAATACAAAGCCAATGGTTGAATTCCTTGAACCTGTTGGCAAATTCTTTAATCCTGAAGGAGATATTCCATTGGGTGTTTCAATCATTGATGACAGCAATGCAGTTGCAACACTTGAATTTACAATACGAGGTTCTGGTACAAATCAGGGATTCAATTGTGCAGATACATTTGTCTTTGATAAAACAACAAAAGAATTTACAAGAAATGAAAATAAAACAGGAGAGAAAATATGTAATATCAAAATTGATGGCAACAGAAAGATTGAACATTCAAAGTTGAACTTTTATGCTTTTAAGATTGAAGCTGATGAACAAGCTCAGATGAAAAATAAAAAAGGACCAGATGATATCTATGATATAACAGTTACATTAACTGATGATAAAGGGCTTTCTGACAGCAAAAGCAAGCAAAGCATACGATTTGACCAGAGAAAAGGCGAGTATGAGCTGAAGAAAGAACATATTATTATTTGTTTAGGCAGTTATGATTGTTATTCATGGGGAAATCATGAGACAGCTTCAAATCTGATATCACAGCAGCCAAATGCTAATGAGAATAAAGTGATTGTGAATGCAGGGCAGGTTAATTGAGGATATAGATAGTGTATTTATCTTTTTTCTATAAAGATTCTTTGTTGAGGATTATATTCAAACAATCCTTTGAATTGTTTTAAAGGAACATAATCTTCCATAGAATCACCTTGATAACCATAATGATAACCATAATAACGGAAGAAAACTTTCATTTGATTATCTGATGGAAAAGTAATATTTACTATTTGTTGTAATGGTTTAGACTTTAAATCGTGTGTTCTTGCAGAAGAGAATACTTCATTATAAATTGGTTTAATATTTGTTCCAAAACATTTGTAAATAGTGATACTATGAGAATCTCCTCCTTCTTCTTGAGCATAGTCATTAAAATAACTGTATACAAATATCTCTTTTTGTTTGTCATTAGTAATAATGTTTGCAAGAGAATATGCAGACCAATTTGCTTCATTTGTGTTGTTAACTCTATCATTAACTCTAGAGATGATTATTCCTTTACTATCACGTATTTGTAACTCAAAATAAGTATTTGCATCGTGGATCCCCCCTGTGACAATTCTTTGTTCTCTAATACTTTCATCACCTGGATTGTCACAAATATCTGCGAAAAGCGGAGTTGCTGGTGTTAAAATCAGTTTTTCCTTTTTTCCATTAATAATAGAATATACAACCATTACTTTTACATCAAATATTTCAGTATTAGTAACATCAACAACACTTTCTTCATCTTCAAATCGCGGTAATGATTGTATTTTTACTTCTTCAACTTTTGCAATAATATCTTCAGATTTAATTGTGTCATCTATATGATTCACTGTATTTTTAGGCTCTTTATATCTTCCTTCTTTTTCATCATACAAAAATGTTCTTGTTAATTCAGGTGTATTTTTAAATCGTTCAATCCCAATTTTAGCATCAGGATTATCTATAATTTCTCTATATGTAAATTCTATTCTATAATATTTAGAACTATTATCTCTTTTAAATCTAAGTAAAGACTCTTTTTTATCTCTTATTGAATATTCCTGACTAAACTTAGATATTAATTTACTACTATCTATAGTAGCTATTGATATATAATTCGATCCTTCTGGTCCGCCAGGAGGACAATCGGAAAATATTTCCATAGGTTCACCTGGTAATAAGTCAGCAATTGAAAAAGTACAAAAGGAAACAAATTCACCTGAATAAAGTTCTTTATTTGTTGAACTATATATCTTGAGTATACCTGGGATAATTGGATCTGTGGTTCTTAAAAAAATTATTTTTTCTTTACCAGGAGAATGATGAACATCTGCATGAATTCCATCTTTACTAACAATTTGTAATGGAAATAATTGATCTTCTTTAGTAACATTCTGAACAACGAAATTTCTTTTTATGACAGATACTTTAACACTATGGTCACTATAATCACCTTCAAAACTTTTATGTACCTGCTGCCAATACCAAATAATTGCTCCAGCAGTATTCTGGATAGCTAGCGGAACTAATTCATCTGCTAATAATTCAGCTAATGATTTTCTTGTTGGGAATTTTGCAACAGTTGTATAATGTGATGGATTGTCTGTTTCTATTGCAGATTGAAATAATTGCTCTATCTCATCCATTGTATGCAATGGTGTAAATTTTTTTACCCAACCAATCTTAAATATTTCTGGAAATGCCTGCATTGGAGCTTCAATATAAAACCAGCCATCTTTCTCTTTATTGTTAGGTGGATGAGGAAAACTTTTTATTTGCCACCAATCATCTAATAATACATAACTGCCCCGCCACATACCTTCAAAATATGGATTTAAATCATGTTTCCAATAATTGCCATCAATTCTCCAACCAGAATTAAATATGTCAACTAATTGGCCTTGATAATGTAATGAAGGAAACATTTTTCCAAGTACTCCAAGTTCTGCTCCTTTCTTTTTTATCTCTGTATCTTTAAGATTTGCAGAAAAACGATTGATCGTGTAACCAATAAAAGAGCCAAGTTCAAAATAATCTTTAATTGAACGTATATGAAATTGTTCATCTTTATTTGGTAAAGGTAATCTTTTATCCTTCTTTAATATAATATCACAATAATGTTCAAAACCAAATTGGTTGATAGTGATAATCCCATATGGAGCTACAAATGCATGAGCTTCTAAATTAGTGTGTTCAGGTAATGTAACATCTTGTACAAGATGAAGAACATGAGCTAATGCAAAATAAGATCGTTTTTTATCTAATTGATATAATGTAATAGAATCTTGAAAATCGCATAAATTATTCTTATTGTCCAACCCCCATATTATTACATTTTCAAACTGGTGTGAAGCAATTGGTGTCCAATTAAAATAACCTTTGCCATCAATTGGACGGAGAAAATGATAAAAGAATCTTGTTCTTGTGTCTCCTGGAACATTACAACTTCCATTGTAACCCGTGGATTTATTCATTGAAGGAAATAATGCATCTTCATCTGCAACACCTTCTTTTAAGATTGCAAGCATTGGTTTTACTTCGTCACATATCTCTTTATAATCTGGTTTTTGGCAGATATATTCAACAGCTTGTTCAGTAATCCATTCATGTACAAGAATTTCATGAGCTTTTGCTGAACTTATATTAATAGCAAAAGTTGCAGCTAAAGCAGCTATACTATATTTTAGAGTTTTCCAACAGTTGTTGATTATGTCTGTAAGCATGGATGGAAAGAATGTGATAATAATATTTAATTGTTCTCATTTGTTATTGTGTGGTTGTTATATAAAAACAATTATATATAAGCTATTGCTTATATAGTTATATACCAACAACAATTCAAGTAAACAAACATACATTGCTTTTATTAAAGAAAATAAAGGAAGAAACAGCATCTTTGTCCTATGATGAAACTATCAGAAAAATTGCGAATGAACGAGTAAATTTTTCATCAATGGCTGGTATCTTAGGAAAAAGAACACGAAAGTGGATAATGAGTGATCTGATGGATAAAAGTGACAGGTTCTAAGTTAATAGATTCTTCCATCTGGTTAGAATTCTTAGCAAATACTAATTATAAAGATTTGATAGAATCTGTGTTCAAGTATTAAACAAACCTTAATCTATTTTCTTTGAGAAGATATATTATATTGTTGTTTGTTTGCAGCAGTTTTATTGCTGTAACTTCTATTATTATATCTTTGATTTGCTGCTTTTGCCATCTTCCAGTATTTCTGTCTTTCAGCTGGATTCTTAGCTTGCTGTATCATATCTAAGAAATAGCGAGACAATTGTTTTTCACAGTCTGCTTCTGTATATCTTCTTCCATTCTTTTTAACATAATTATTTTGTACATTATGCATCAATTCATGTGTAATGACCATCTCAATTGCTTCTTCTTTTGATAATCCATAATTAGATGCGAATTCTCGCAGTTTTGATTCAAGATATTTGTTAACTCCAATTACTGTGTTGTTCTTATTGCCATTTGTCCAGGCAACTGCTTCACTTGGCTGTTCAGATGCAGCATATAATTTTGGGTGCTGTGGTGTGTCATAGCCATTTTTTCTGCACCACTCTGAAAACTGCTCATGTTTTCCTGAAGAAACATAGTTGCTGTACAGCTGGATGAAATAATCAATACTGTCATTGTTTTGTTTAATATCTCCTCTTGCTGATTGTGGAATTCCTGCTTTTTCTAATTGTCTTTCTAAGTCATTGATTTTCCCATAATCAGATTTCTCTTTAGCTAAAATGCCGTTTTGAGGATCGTATTGTACTTGAAAATATTCTGGCAAGAGATGAGGATTGTTTACTTGTGCTATTCTTGTTTCTAGTGCTATTGCTGGCATAAGAAAGTGATGGTATTATTCTGTTTTATATAGATAATTGTGTAGGAATAGATAGAAGTGGGACAGAAATGTCATTTTGAATTGAAATTGCAAATAAAAAGAAAAAATTAATTAAAGATTTTATCATCAATGATTTGTATGCTCTTCCTTCTTTATATAATAAGGCTTATCTTTTATCAGTTTCTCAGGAAGAGAGTTATCATATGATTTATATGTTAACAACAATTGTTTTGCTTCATCTAATTCAATCAATAATGGATTTATTTTCTCTTCAAATTTCATATATTTAATTATTTTGCTTATATCATCTTTTACAAAATGTTCTACTGTTGAAGGCTGCAATCTTTTTTGCATATCATCGTGAATGTTCTTACCTAAACCATTATGTGTATAAGTTGTATAATTTGCTCCGTATTGACTAATTGTTGAGATTATTTTATCAGGAGTAATACCAAATGTTCCTGAAAATGCCATACTTCTTTTAATAGGATCATAACTAACACCATCAGCAGTATCTAAATATTTTTTTGCTAAACTTTCAAGTGAACCTACTATACTTTTGCTGAATAAAGAATTAATACTTGAATCATCTAAACGAGAATAATCATGGTTGCCTAAATCATTTTTCAAATGTGCATCTGCAGCAGAAACATATGCTCTCATGAACTCAACATCAAAAGTGGTTAAATGAGATTTTAATTTATTATGCGTATCTTCAAATATTCTTATACAATCTTGAACATTATTTCCATTAGGTGATTCAACTGTGTGCTCCAAAGGACTTGCTATTGGTGGAGGATTAGCTGGTTCTGTAGTAGGATTACTAGAACTACGTCTGTCTATTGCTGTAAAATTATTTCCTTGTGTACTTGTCATATTTAATTACCCCCTTCTTATTGAAGACTTACTATATAGTGGTGAATGATTAGTACTGGTTTATAAATATTTAGTTACTTGATTACATATATTAGAAAATAGAGTGGAAAATAAAAAATTAGTGGTGTGCAGCATCATGTGCTTCATGACCACCATGTTCTGGTTCTGCTTTCTTGAAATAATGCTGTTTCTTGAGGTATTTTGGTGGAACAATTCCTTCATTTTGTTTGTGGTATAATAATAATTCTTTTGCATGATCTAATGTCATTCTATCTTTATGTACTTTATCTTCAACACCAACATGTTTAATGATGGCGTCTAAATCATGTTCTGTAAGATGTGTTAAAGCAACTGGACGTAGATTTTTTTCATGTGATTTTCGTAGTTCTGCTGCTAAACTGCTATGATAATGAGCAGTATAATCTTCACCTTTATCTTGTACTTGATGTAATAATTTATCTTTAGTTATACCTAAATATGCCTGCATCAGCATATTCTTTTCAACTTCACTATATTTAGCATCATCTTTTACTTTGAATACTTGTCTAGCACCTGTTTCATAATGTTTCATCATAGTATCTACAAATTTCATTGCTAGTTCTTTATCTTCTAGTTTGCCATAATCATGGCCGTCATCTGTTTTTAGATGTTCGTCTGCTGCTTTTACATATGCAGCCATGTGGTCAATTCCTTTATCTAGTTTCTTCCATTTGTCAATTGGACTTTCTTCATGTTTTGCATGTCCGCCATGTGCTGCATGTCCGTGAGCATCAAAGTTTAATAAAAGAATAATTATTCCTAAAAATAAACTTATTCCAAAAAAAGTAATTAATAACATTTCCATAATATCAACCTCGTTTTATTAATGAATACTCTTTGTTATTTTAAATCTTTCTAAATACTATGCTATTTCTATTATTTTTCTTGTCATAATTACATGGTTTATTTTTTTACATGGTTCAATAAAATATTTATACTAGTTGATCTTAACATTGTTTATGCTAACTACAAATAACTTGTTTAAAACAGTAAAAATAACTTCAAAGAATATGATTGTATTGCCAAAGCTTGTTAGGGAAAGGTTTCATTTACAAGAAGGTGAAAGGCTAAAAGTTACAATTAATGAAGACAAAATAATTCTTTCTCCTTTTTTGAGTATTTGTAAACTAGAGGGAATATTAAAAGGGAAGAGATCAGCAAAAGAATTGCTTGAGGAGTCAAGAAAGAATATCAGCAGGTTTGATTAAAATGACTGTTGTGTTTGATACGTATGCGCTTGTTAAGTTTCTAAAGAAAGAAGAAGGTTATCTTACAATTAGAAAAGCACTTGAAGAAGGAGGATATGTTTCAGATGCAACATTATATGAACTTTTTTATGTTGTCAGCAGAGATTTTATTCAGCTGGGATTCTTGCTTGAAGAAACTCTATTGAAAGCACAAGAGATTATTGATTCTCTTTCTTATCATCTTAAGAAAGAAGCAATAACAATTTCAATAATGAAGAAATCAACTTATTTCAGAATAAAATATTCTAAATTGAATCTATCTCATTTTGATTGCATTGCGTTGGCAACAGCTTCAGAGTTCAATTTACCTTTATTATCTGGTGATAAAGGATTAGCAAAGGTACAGGAAGTTACTGTATTATAAATTTAATAATCTCGATGAAGTCGAAATCAACCATAAACTTCCTTCTTAATCTTTTCTTTGTTAACTTTCAGCTCTAACAATAAAGTTTGCATTGATTTTACAAAATCAGAAGAACCGCAGAGAAAGAAGTATGGAATTTTTATATCTTTAACACATTGCTGCAGAAATGCTGTATCTATCCTGCCAGTATGTCCTGTCCATTGCCTAAAATTTTCCATCTCTTCTGGACGTGTGATTGTGAGAAATAAATTAAAGTTAGGCATATCATCATTCATCTCTAACAGTTCTTTTTTGTAGATTATATCATCTGGAGTCTTGTTTGAATAGATTAGTGTTGCTCTTGTGTCAAGCTCTTTATCCTGTATATATTGAATGATGCTGTGCAGTGCAGATATTCCAGAGCCAGAGCCAATCAGCACTATTTTCTGCATCTTTTTCTCGTTGAATACAAAATTACCATAAGGACCAGAGAACTCAAATTCTTCTCCAACTTCTGTGTTCTGCAGCTGTTTTGAAGTGAATCCATCAGGAACCTCTTTAATAGTTAGATCTAAGTAATCTTTTGTAGGAGAAGATGCAACTGAATATGATCTGTTGACAATTGTTTTTTTGCCATCTTTTTCAGTTGGTATAGCAAGCATTATAAATTGTCCAGGGATAAAATCTATTCTTTTATCTTTTGAAAATCCAAAACGCAATGTTTTTGTATCATGTGTTTCTGTGATGACTTCTGTAACAGTTAAGAGCATGGAGAAATAGATGAAGAGGTTGTATAAAAAAGTTACTAGAATAGCGAAAACTATATAAACAATCGCTTCTTTTTGATGATAGAGAAAGAGGTAAATTCTCTCTACTTTTAAGACGGTAATATGGTGGAAAATACAAATCAGAATTCAGCTGTGATTCCTGAGAATAATCCTGAGAAAAATCAAACACAAAATAGCGAAAGCTCAGCTGCAAACTTAGTAATAAATCAGCAAGAAAATAAACATGACCCAACTAAGAAATTAGCAGCAATTCAAGAAGCTACTTCC
>Ga0209211_10009475_pt1 | contig 12968 bp, 12 predicted proteins | sample RifGroA2_FD_183992 | JGI IMG/M metagenome (GOLD analysis project Ga0209211, IMG submission 183992) | Groundwater microbial communities from Rifle, Colorado, USA - Groundwater A2 (SPAdes) (version 2) | ecosystem: Environmental > Aquatic > Deep subsurface > Groundwater | place: Rifle, Colorado... | reverse complement strand
TTATATTTTTTACGCTATTGCACAGATACAGCAGCGCAATAAATCTGTCGTAATCAGTTTTATTTTGAAAAGTTACCCTTTTGTCATTGCCGCGATTATAGATATGGTAATTTTCTCCCAAAGAAAACGCCGTTTTTCTGCTCATAGATGTATTTTAGAGATGAAACACCCAATGTCAAGGCGAGACCTTGACATTACCTAAAGTGCTTGACTTTTTTGATGAAATAAGGTAACATAGTAATAAATTGTGAGTTTTGATGGTCTTTTAAAATAATTTAAATAACTTTTTGTTTTTTTGGAAAGGAGGCCGGAAATGGCTAACAAAAAATTAAGTTTAAAAGAAGTTGCTTTTATATTTTTTTTATTAGTTTTATGCGGATTGATTTTAGGGTGTTCATCCGCGCCAAAGAAAGACAGTAATCACTATAGGGCAGAAGCGCAAGTTTATCCTTGTCCGAAATGCGATTTTCTAATTCCGATGGAAGAAATTAAGGTAGACATTCGAGAAAAAAACGAATGTTCAAATTGCAAGGCGGAATTCCCATACCTTGAATCTTCTAACGATGACAGAGGTGGAAATTCTTACCAGGACAAAGAATACCAAGGACCGAAAGTTTTTGGGAGAGGTTTTTATAGTGACATTAAACACGATAACAAGGTTGAATATTCGTTTAAAAACAGTTGGAAGGTAAGTCCAGACGGGGATAATGGCTCAATAAGCTCAACTACAATCAGAAGTTATGAGCACAGCGTGGATGGGGAATATGGCACATTGGTTGGGCCTGGAGCGCATTATGGGTACGGGTATTAAATAAGGAGGGAAAGAAAATGAAGAAACTTTTTTCAGTACTAGTGTTAATTTTTTGTTTCATAGTGGTTGTGCCACTGGTTAAGGCGCAAGACTATGCTGGTTCGGAGGACTACGATGGCTGGGTTTCTAAACAACAGATGCCGGTTCATCGTGAAAGTAGAGGTCTTGATATAAGGCACTATTCCGTTAAATTTGGAGGGAAAAAACTGGCGTGGGTTTCCACTTTAAATATCAGATTTCGCGGCAATTACAGCAAAAGCAGTCCCAGGTTTATTTTATCCCAAAAAACAACGCGCCTTATTGGCAATAATAAGGCGCGCAAAAGGCGTTGACTAATCCCAATGTCAAGGCGAGACCTTGACATTGGGAAGGGCGTTGCTAGATATTTAGCAACGCTTTTTATTTTTTAAAATTTTACCCCACCATCAAGGTTTCGCCTTGATGGTGGGGCTTTACTTATCCACAGTTTGGCCTTAAAAACGCCAGTTTTATTATTTGAAAATGATATAATAAGAGCACGGTGTAGAGCCGTTCTTTTGGCATACTTACCGAACAAAAAAATATTGTTTCTTTTTGTTTTCATCCTGCTTATTTTTGCAGGCTGGTTTTACTTTTCTGATCATAAAAACAAGCAAATTCAATACATCGCCGAGCAAGAAAAAAGCCCCTTGGCTGTTGTTTTTGACCAAACAAGCCAACTTGACGCAGACAGCGATGGCGACGGACTGAAAGATTGGGAAGAATTGCTTTGGAAAACCGACCCGAACAAAGCCGACACCGATGACGACGGGACAAACGACAACGAAGAAATAACTTTAAACAGAAATCCGCTCAAAGCTGGACCGAATGACAAAATTTCGGACAAAGAAGACCTTGTCGCCCAAGAAAAGGTCATCTCGGACAGCAAACAAAACACTCTGACCGCCACCTACGCCAGAAAATTTTTGACGGAATATATGACCTTGAAACAGCAAAAAGGAGAATTGACGGATTTAGACAAGCAAAATCTAGTGCAATCGTTTATGGATAACATAGAGCCATTGACTGTTGTTGATCAATACAACGCATCTGATATAAAAACAATCGCCGACACAAACGATTCCGTAAAAAAATACGCGGAAGAGATGAAAAAAATTTTTATTGATGAAAAAAGACTTTTACCAAATGAAGTAGAAATTTTCAATATTCTTTTGAAAAACATCCAAGAAGAAAATGTTAAGAATATTGAGTTAAGTATCAAGATTTTAAACAATAGTATTCTTTTGAACGAAAAATTGATAAAAACAATGATGCCTATTGCGGTTCCCAAAAATTTTTCCAAAAACCATCTGGAAGTCGTGAATGGGCTTAGCAATATTGTCTTGGCTATAAAAAATATGGCAATCGCCCAAACAGACCCAGTGAAAGCGATGATGGGACAAAAATTATACAATGAACAAACGCAAAGAAATTACAACGCGCTGAATAGTATTCAAGAAATTTTTAACGAGTATGAAATCACTGTTTTTAAATAAATCAAAAAAATATATTGCCTGGTTTTTATGCGCCATCTTTATTTTTAATTTTCTTTTTTTAATACCTAATGAAGCGAGTGCGTTTCCGGTCGAAGTTACTAGCGCCCCAATAACTGACGCGCAACTAGCCATTCTGTTGGGCGATGTGAACACAGAATTGGCATTGATGGAGAAAGATAGTGTTTGGCACAAAACAGTAGAATGGTTTAAAACTAATTGGTATCAAATACAAGATACGATAACACAAAAATCAATGTTCACAAAAGAATATGTCTTAGACCCTATCGCTTGGACGGCGGCCAATGTCATTATAGATCAATTTGGCGATGCTTTGGTGGATTGGATAAGAAACGGATTTGACGGCAGTCCGATGTTTCTTAGCGACCCTGAAGGATTTTTCCGGGACACGGCCAATCAGTTTAGCGGCGCGATTATTGACAAACTGGATATGGAGTGGCTGTGCGACCCGCTCGGCAAACTGCGTCTTAACATTGATTTCTTTTTCCCCGGTACCGATCGCGCCAAATACAGATGCACCTTCAACGACATCGCGGACACCTTTGGGTCTTATGCGAACAGAGACGACATCAGCGACTGGATAAATGTCAATGTAAATGTTCGCGAAAGAAACATAGTCAGAGCGTACGGCAGCGATTACAGAAACGGAGGGTTTTTGATGTGGCTGTTCACCGCCCAGAAGAAAAACAACGACCTTGGTCGAACTATTCAGACCGCCAATGACGCCTACGCCGCCGCCAGAATAAGCGTCGGGACGGAAAAATTTGGTCTTACTCTAAACTCCGGTTTTTTTGGAGTAAGAAAATGCGTGGAGTATGACCAAACTCCCAGATCAGATGCGGGGCCGACGACAACCGGCAAATGTTTGAAATATGAAACAAAAACTCCTGGCACGCTTGTTCAGGATCAGCTTAACAATTCAGCCAATAAAGATTTAGCAAGATTGCAGGTGGCCGACGAAATTGACGAGATAATCGGCGCGTTAGCCACCACTATGATGGGCTGGCTGCTTACCGGCGGAAACGACGGCGGAGGCGTGCTTGGTTACGACAAAGATTCTGATTATTCCGGCAGTAACCGCGACCATTACGGCGAATTAAGCAAGAGCCAGCAAACTATCAGCAAGAAATCAAACATATCAAGCCAGATTCAAAATATAAAAAGCAACGAGGAAAGCTACAGTAATTCTTTGGAAAACTACGCCGACGCTTTGTATGGCGCCAAGGAAAAACTGGAAATTGTCTTGGCTAAATTAAAGTGCATTAAGGCCACAAGCACTGCCGATACAAGCGACAATGCCGATTGCGATAGCGCAGATGAAGACACAAAAAATGTTCTTCTTTCGGCGGTAGACAAAACCGAAAGCGACATAACTTCCGATATCAGCAAAACAGAAGACCAAATAAGCAGTGTAGACGGCAAAATATCAACTTTTACCGGCAAATACGGCGATAACGCCACTTCCACTTCCGTTCAAGCTTTGGAATTGTTTGACGAATTTGAAAGCGAAGTGAACAATGCCGGCAGTCTGGGGAAAATAACCAGCCTTGTAGACAATTATTGTTACTCATACAACAAAGACAACAAAACAGGGGAAATTTGCGGTTTGCTCGGAGATAAATCTTCTGGCGACACTATGTCCGTTTATGTTTCCGCCGAAAGCAATCCGGCGACGCAAGATAGCGCCGGCGTTATAAAGACAAAAATTTACTGGAAAGCTCTTAACGCCGAATCCTGCCAAGCGACCGGCGGAGACAGCGACAAAACCTGGAAGAAAACGGAAATTTCCACCAGCGGCAGTTACACGACAGCGAGCTTTGAAGACGGCGAATCCAGAACCTATGGCGTGAAATGTTCCGATTCGGAAAACAACAATGAAACGGCGGAAGTTTCCGTTTCGGCGGACAGTTCTTTCGCGGCCGAGATGTCCGGCAGTTTGTTCGCAAAGAACACTTTCGTCAAATCCGGCGAACCCTCTTCCTTATACTGGCTAAGCTCCAATGCCAGCCAATGCTACTTGTATTCCGACCAAGATTCTTTCTCCGGCGACGCCGAATATGTTACCGGCACTTCCACCGGCTTGTATGAAAATGAAGGTTATTATCTGAAAACATCGCTAGTTAAAACAACCGGACAATCCACAGCCACATTCAATGCCGGAGAAACTTTCCAATACAAACTTATCTGCGGAGATTCCAGCGACAACTACAGTGTTCTTTCCGAATTGGAAATTTCATCCGAAGACGGCGAGAAAGAAACTTACAAAACTCACAGCGAGAAAGAATTTAAGGCGTTAAACAAAGAAGCGAGTAAAATAGAAGGCAAGATGGAAAGTATAGAACTGGAATATTCTTGCATCCTTGATGATTACACCCAAAACGAAGATGTGACCAAGTCGGAATGCGGTAGTTTTGAAGAGAGCAACTCGTCATCATCGCAATAAAATTATGCTTAGAAAAATTATCACATATTTCTTAATACTCGCGGTGGTCTTGCCGATATTAGCTTCGGCGATTCCGTTGGGCATGAACCGCGCGCAAGCGGAAGACACGACGGAAAAAACCAGTAATGACCAGCAACTCAATGATCCTTGCGGATGGTTTATGGGAATGGGCAGTAAAGGCACTATGTGGGAATGTGTTTCTTATACAACTGTGAATCTTTTGTATGAATATGTTTTAAACGGAGCTGTTGTCATAGCTGGTCTGGCTGGCAATCTTTTCAACGCCAGCATCCAATTTTCTTTGACTGGCAAAATTTTTGACGCAGATAAAAACATAATGATAAAAGACGGCTGGACGATGGTCAGAGATTTGCTTAATCTTGTCTTCATTTTCATTCTTCTTTACGCGGCGATATCCACTATTTTGCAATACGGCAATATGGATATTAAAAAAATACTGCCAAGTCTTATCATTGCCGCCCTGCTCATCAATTTCAGTATGCTCATTACCAAAATGGTCATAGACGCTTCCCATATTTTCGCCTGGGAATTTTATAATCAAATAGATGTCAAAAACGAAGAAAAATTGGGTGACGGGAAAATGTTTGCCAATATGGGAAACGATGTAAATGTATACGGCGATTTTGAAAAGAAAAATTTGGCCAATGTTTTTATGGCCGGTTTCAACCCGCAAGAACTTTTAACGGGTAGCGACAAGGATGACAGTAAGTCGCAATGGAAACAAGTTTTGGATGACGCAATAAGCAAAGGGGGAACATACACAAATACATGGTGGCAGATGGGGCTTATTTTATTGCTTGAATCGGCCCTGGCTCTTTTTGCCGGATTTATATTGCTTGCTGGGGCGATTATGTTTGTCGTTAGGGTGGTGGTTTTGTGGCTAGTGATGATTTTCTCGCCCATAGCTTTCCTGGGTATGATTTTGCCGAGTATGCAAAAATATTCCGGAATGTGGTGGAAATATCTGATTGACCAGTCATTTTTCGCTCCCGCATTTTTGTTTATGTTTATGCTGGTGACGAAATTCATAAACAGCGATTTTATTGACAGTATTTTTGAGTCTTCAAAAAATTCAGATTTGAAAATAGTTTTAGGTTTGGATGGAGGGAAAATAACCCTCACTTTCTTCCATTTTTTTATCGTGGGCGGACTTTTGATGGCTTGTTTGATTGTGGCCAGGCAACTTGGCGGAAAGACGGCCGAATTCGGCATAAACTGGGCGCACAAAGGCAAAGATTTGGCGCTGAGCGGGGCTAAGAAATTAGCATGGAGTCCGACACGATATGGGCTTAGATACGGCGGCGGATTGGCGGGCGATGCGGTATCAGAAGGAAAAGGTTGGTTTTCTAGAACGATTAGAGCTATACCCGGCACTAATATTGGTTTAAGAAAACTCGGCGCGATGAAGAAAGCCGATGAAGACAAAGCTAGAAAAGCGGCGGAAAAATATGCTGGGACATTGAGCTCTGCCGGACGCACATCTTTGGACAAAGACAAAGAAAGAGGTCTTGTTGGCAGAGCAATATATGGAGGTGGAGTGACTAAATCAACCAGAGAGGGATATGAAAAAGTCATAGCCAAGAAAAGAGCCGATAAATATGAAGAAGAAAAATACAGAGATAATTTGGCAATGTTGGCTGGAATTAATGATGGTAAAGATAGCAGTGGTAAGGTTATTAAGAAAGAGGTCATAATTAAGGGTATGCTTGACAGGGGAGAGAAGGAAAAACTTGATGAGATAATAGAAAAAACAGGAGAAAAAATTGGCGGGTATCTTGGGAAAGCCTTTAAATTAATTGAAAAAAGAATAGCAGAAATTTCAGTTGATTTGGCCGAACAAAATTCAAGATTATACAAAGCCATACAAGCCGGTGATCCAGTTGATGATATAAAAAAGGAAATAATAAGACTTGAAGGAAAGAAAGCCAAAATGAATGGAGTAAAAATTGTTTTGAATGAGAAGAAAGCAGAAAGAGAAGCCACAGAAAAACATGTGGATAAATATGAAACTAAGCAAGATTCAGAAAAATTGGGAGCGAAGTTTAGCAGTTCCGGCGCGGGAGGAGGCGGCGGAAAGGGGGGAGGAGGAGGAAAAACAACGCCGTAAAATAATTTAAAAAATTTATGAAAAATTTTACCGAAGAACAAATAGCCCAAATGTACGATAATCTTCCCGAAGATTTAAAGGATGCGATTTTTGGCTTGGAGATGAACGAAATTGTGGAAAGAATTGGTCGGGAAAACCAGTTAAATATAGAGCAGATAGGCGACCTTGCCAACGAGACGGGAATGGTAATGCTCGGTGTTACCCACCCCAACGAATTTATAGGCAATCTGGCCGACAGATTGGAAGTGGACAAAGAAAAAGTCCGGGCGATAGCTCAAGAGATAAACGAGCAGGTTTTCAAGAAAGTAAGGGAATCGTTGCGGAAAATTCATAATATGAGAGAAGGGGCGGAAGAAGAAGAGCAAGACAAAATCAAGGTTTCGCCTTTTAGAAATTCTCAAGGCGAAACCTTACCGGCAAACAGCGTCAACAGAGCAGATATTCTGAAAGAAATAGAAAAAGACCATAGCCAAGAAAATCTTGTGCCGGAGATTATGAAAGGCAATGCTAATCCGTTTGAGGAAAAAATGAAAGAAGGGGTGCTGATAGCGCCAGTGGAAGAAAAGCATTATATAGAAGAGAGCGCGAAAACGGCGCTTTTGCCCGAACCGGAAAAGCCAAAAAAATATCAGGGCTTTGACCCATATAGAGAACAACTGGAATAATTTTATGCGTTTTCAAGTTCCCCAATTTATAGAAATAGAGAGCAAGATTTTCGGGCCGCTGACTTTCAAGCAGTTTATTTATCTTGCCGGCGGGGCGGGTATTGCTTTTCTTGTATACATAACTTTGCCATTTTTTATCGCCGTGATGCTGATTGTTCCGGTCGGCGCTTTCGCCGTCGCCCTGTCTTTCTATAAAGTTCACAACCGGCCGTTTATAAAAGTTACCGAAAGCGCTTTCCGGTATTTTACGGCGCCGAAAATTTACGTCTGGAAGAAAGAGAAAATCAAACAGCCGACATCTATTGACAAGCTGACCCTGAAGCAGGCGGAAAGAGGAGTAAATCCTCAATACATACCCAAGCTTACCAAAAGCAAACTGAAAGATTTGGCCTGGAGTCTGGACATAAAACACAACATTAAGTAGGGGTTTTTATGTTATAATTAAAAAAATGGCGACAACGACCAAATCAACCCAAGAATTCATTCCGATAAAAGAGATACGCGATGATGTTTTTATCTTGAAAGACGGTTCTTTGCATATGATTCTTATGGCCTCCACTTTAAATTTCGCCCTCAAGTCGGAAGAAGAGCAAAACGCCATAATTATGCAATATCAAAACTTCCTTAACTCTTTGGATTTTTCGGTCCAGTTTTTCATCCAGTCCAGAAAGCTTAACATTGATTCTTATATCGCTATGCTGGTTGAAGCCGAGAAAAATCAGGACAACGAGCTGATGAAAATCCAGACAAAAGAATATATTGAGTTTATCAAGGGTTTCGTCAAAATGAGCAACGTGATGGCCAAAGCTTTTTACATTTCCGTTCCTTATTCCACGGCCGCCATGGAAGTCAAGAAAAGTTTTATAGGAAATCTTGCGTCCGGTTTTTCTAAAAAAACGGCCGGGCGATTGTCAGACCGGTTTGAAGAAAACAAGATCCAGCTTCAGCAGAGAGCGGATATTGTGTCGCAGGGATTGGCGCGCGTCGGAGTCAGGGTGGCGCCGCTTAACACCGAAGAATTGGTAGAATTATTTTACGAACTGTTCAACTCGGGCGAGAAGGAAAAAGGAGGAACGAAAAGCAATTAAAATTATGGATATTCTGAATAATTTATTGGGCAAAAAAAATAAGGCGAGCGAACGGGAAATCCTCCCCGTCATTCCCCGCGAGATTTATGAGGCGGGGGTGTTGAGGTTGCAGGATATTATCGCTCCGTCGGCCTTGGAGATAACTTCCAACCATATAAAAATCGGTGAAAAAGTGGCCCGGGTTTTGTTTGTGATGTCTTATCCTCGTTTCTTGGCATCCAATTGGTTTTCTCCGGTGATAAATCTGGACAAAGTTTTTGACATTTCCATATTCATCCACCCTATAGACACCGCCGCAGTCGACCCTATTTTGGATACCGCCTTTCAAGATTTGGAGGACTTGAGAGACAAACTCCAGCAGGCGCAGGAAAAACTTTTCAACGTCGGAGTTTATCTTACGGTCTATGCCGACAATGAAGAAGAGCTTAACCAAACCGAAACGGAAATAAAATCCATTTTGGAATCAAAACTGGTTTATGTAAAACCGAGCTTATTCCAGCAAAAAGAGGGTTTGGAGACAGTTTTTCCTTTAGGGACGGACAAACTGGATGTCAGCACCCAGCTTAATTCATCTCCCATCTCCAGCCTTTTCCCGTTTGTTTCTTTTGACCTATCGTCGGACAAAGGAATTCTTTACGGCATCAATCGCCACAACAATAGTCTGGTGCTTTTTGACCGGTTTTCTTTGGAAAATTACAATTCCGTCATATTCGCCAAAGCCGGTTCGGGAAAATCTTACGCCACCAAATTGGAAGTGCTAAGAAGCCTGATGTTTGACACGGAAGTTATAATCATAGACCCGGAACGGGAATACGAATACTTGGCCGAAGCGACGGGCGGAAGATATTTCAATATATCTCTTAATTCCATCCACCACATCAATCCTTTTGACTTGCCTCCGGTGCGGGAAGACGAATCTCCGGCTGATGTCTTGCGGTCCAACATTATCGCTTTAGTCGGCCTTTTCCGGCTGATGCTCGGCGGACTTTCCACCGAAGAAGATTCCATAATGGACCGGGCGATTACGGAAACTTACGCCTCCAAAGACATCACCGCCGAAACTGATTTTACCGGCGCAGCGCCGCCGATCTTGTCCGACTTGGAGCTGGTTCTGGCCGGAATGGAAGGCGGGGAATCTCTGGCTCAAAGAATGGCCAAATACACCAAAGGCACTTGGGCGGGGTTTATCAATCAGCCGACCAATGTGGACATAAACAAAAAAATGGTAGTTTTTTCCATCCGGGATATGGAAGACGAGCTAAGGCCGATCGGAATGTATCTTATAACTCATTATATTTGGAATACAATCCGAAGAGACATAAAGAAAAGATTGCTGGTCATAGACGAGGCTTGGTGGATGATGAAATACGAGGACACCGCTTCTTTCTTATACGGCATCGCCAAAAGGTGCAGGAAATATTATCTGGGACTGGCCACCATCACTCAAGATGTGGGCGATTTCTTGGCGTCTCCTTACGGCATTCCGATTATCACCAACTCTTCCATCCAGCTTCTGCTCAAACAATCGCCGGCGACCATAGATATCGTCCAGAAAACTTTTAATCTGACCGACGAGGAAAAATATCTGCTCTTGGAATCTGACGTCGGTGAGGGGATATTTTTCGCCGGATTAAAGCATGTCGCCATCAAAATAATGGCTTCTTACACCGAAGATCAGATTATCACCTCCGACCCGGCCCAACTGATGGCGATAAAAAAAGCCAAAGAAGAATATAATTTGGCCCAACAATAACGCCAATGGATATCAATCAAATTGAAGAGGAAAGAGCGGGACGGCTGAATCAGGCCAGAAAAGCGGCCGTTTTAGCCAAAGATGTGGCAAGCGCCGTTATAGCGAAGAATCCCAAGGCGATGTTGTCTCTGGGAAAAAGATTTGGCAAGTATTGGCCGATATTGATAGTGGCCGCCTTTTTTGATTTAGTCGCGCTTATTCCGTTTATAAGCGTAGTTGTCAATTTTTGTTTCGGTGGGGTTATGTTTTTTTATTTCGGTAAAAAAAGAATAATAGAGGGAACGATTATCCCTATAATTTTAGGCAGTATTTTTGATTTTTTTCTAAGCATATTGCCGGTTAATCTCGCGGCCGCGTGCATAAGGATAGCGTTAAAAGAAACAGTGGGGTAAAATATAAACAATGAAAAAAGGATTTACTTTTTTAATAATATCGCTTTTGATTTCATTTGTTTTTTCTTTGCCAAAAAGCGGACTGGCCCAGGAGATAAACGATTACAGTTCCGACTTTACGATAGAAATAGTTCCAGACAATCCTCGCCCCGGACAAACGGTTTCGGCCAAAATCGTGAGCTACCAGTTTGATATAAATAGAAGCGATATAACTTGGATTTTGAACGGAAAAACGATTGTTTCCGGAACGGGCAAGAAAATAGCTGACTTTATCTTGCCATCTCTTGGCCAGGAAAGTGTTTTAACGGTAAGCATTGTTACTAATGAAGGCGTAAAAACTTCCAAAACCAAAAAATTTTCCGGCAGCGACATAGATTTTCTTTGGCAAGCCAATACTTCCGTCCCGGCCGGATACAAAGGGAAAGCTTTGGCGGGACGCAAAGCCTACGTCAAAATAACGGCTTTGCCTCATTTGTATTCGGCATCGGGGGCGATTTCTCGCTCCAACCTTGTTTATGACTGGACTTTTAATTACAAAAACTTACCGGACGATTCCGGCGCCGGCAAAAACACTCTGCTTATAAGAATGAACGACATGGGCGATTATGTGATCGGCGTCAAAGTTTCCACCAAAGACAAGAGAACAAGTTTCCAAAAATATCTTCATTTATCGGCGGAAGGCGTTTCGCCCAAACTTGTTTTTTACGCCGACAACCCGTTGGAAGGGCCTTTCTACGGGAGAGCCTTAGGAAATAAGATTAATTTGAAAGCGAAGGATATAGCCATCAGAGCGGAACCGTATTTTTTCAACCAAGAAGACGGCAAGACAACTTACAGATGGAGTATGAACGGCAAAAGTATTAAATCCGGCAAGAAACCCAATACGATTTCTTTGGTCTCGGAGGAAAATTCGGGCCAAGCTGGGATAAATTTTGAAATGGAAAAAGAAATAGAAAACAATCTGCAGTCGGCGGACGGCGGAGTAAATATTGTGTTTTAAAAAACAATGAAAACAAATTTCGCGAAAAAAACAATAAAAATATCTTTAGCGGTTTTTCTAACCTGCTTTTTTTTGTTTGTTTATGTTAGAGCGCAAGAAGATAATAATCCATACACTAATCCCGGGCTAACTACAGGGAGCATAATTTATTATGATGAAGAAATAGAAACTTATCCATGTTCAGATTCTTCCAATGGAGAGTGTGTTATGAAGACAAGAAAATACAAGAATGACAAAAATATCGATGGTTATGAAATCACGCAGGTTATACAAAAACCTAACGATGGAACATCTGGAGGAACGGTTTCAGAGTATTATACTGACAATGAAGGTCAGGAGTGGTATAAAACAGGAGCGGTTAATAATAAAGATGATATTACTTCTCTAAGTAATTGGACACAAGGTGAAAAAACAGAAATTAAAACTACAAATAATACGAGCGGAGACAAATTCACTTACACCCTTTTGCAATCGTTGCCTCAAGAAGGAGATGATTTGAGTGAAAATGTAACGCTTGAGCAATATCTGACTTGGGCGTTCCGGTTCGTTTTGGCTTTGGCCGGATTTCTAGCGGTGATGATGATTGTGATAGGAGGGGTGGAGTATATTATCAGCGGAGCCAGCGAGTCAATGAGAGGAGAAGCCAAAAAACGGATAGAAAACGCCATTTGGGGTCTGGTGATGGCACTGGTTTCTTATCTGGTTCTTTACACCATAAATCCCAGCCTGGTTGATTTTAATGATAATCAATTTTTTAAAGAAAAGAAAACATCAAACACTGAAGACATAAGTAATAACACCAACAATGAAACAAGGTGGGATGAAAACAGCGACAGTAATATAGGAGATTTTAATGACACCACTACAGATATGGGAGATATTCCAATTTAATTTCCATTTTATGAACAAAACAAAAATAATCATAACAGCCATAATCATAATAATGATTGCCGCGGGATTTTTCGCTTTTTTTGCCGGTAAAAAACCAATTGAAACGACAAATGAACCGACGACTGCCGGCGGTTTCCCCGATATGGGAGACAGTGCCGGAAAACGATCTTCCGCAAGTTTGGGCGGAGGAGCAAGCAGTTCCAAGTTTGGAAAAGAAGCTCCAAAAAATATCCTCACCCAACTGACGAAAAACGCCATAAGCGGA
>Ga0209211_10009474_pt1 | contig 12971 bp, 11 predicted proteins | sample RifGroA2_FD_183992 | JGI IMG/M metagenome (GOLD analysis project Ga0209211, IMG submission 183992) | Groundwater microbial communities from Rifle, Colorado, USA - Groundwater A2 (SPAdes) (version 2) | ecosystem: Environmental > Aquatic > Deep subsurface > Groundwater | place: Rifle, Colorado... | reverse complement strand
ACACGTACTTCTGATATTGGACCGTTAAATGGAATATTTGAAACGCTTAAAGCTGCAGATGCAGCTAAACCAGCTAAAGCATCGGGCATAACGTCTTTGTCTGCTGATATTAGATCAACATTAACAAATGTTTCAGCATGAAAATTGCTTGGGAATAATGGCCTTAATGCTCTATCGATTAATCTTGAAACTAGAATTTCATAATCTGATGGTCTTGCTTCACGTTTTAAGAATCCGCCCGGGAAACGGCCAAAAGATGCAAATTTTTCTTTGTATTCTACTGAAAGAGGCATAAAATCAACATTCTCTTTTGCTTCTTTTGCCGAAACAACTGTGGCAAGTAGCATTGTTCGCCCCATTTTAACAACAACTGATCCATCTGCTTGTTTTGCAAGCTTTCCTGTTTCGATGGTAATTATTTTTCCATCGCCAAGATCAATTGTTTTTTGAACTAAATTGTACATATTTATTTTAATTTAATAACATTTTTGGCTTTAATATGATAAGAAAAAAGGCAATCTGAAAATTGCCCTTTATAGTATTATTTACGTATATTGAGAACCTTTATTAAAGCACGATACTTTTCAATATCTTGGTCTTTTAAATAATCAAGCAATCTTCTTCTTCGTCCTACTAGTTTTAGAAGAGCTCTTTGCGTACCGAAATCTTTTCTGTTAATCTTTAAATGACCGGTAAGATGACTAATACGATGAGTATAAAGAGCGATTTGTCCTTCTGTTGAACCTGTGTTTGTTTCAGATTTTCCAAATTCTTTAAAAATTTCCTGCTTTTTCTCTACTGTTAAATAGCTCATACTTTTTTATTTATTAATTTATTCTATTCTTGAATATTAAAGATTTGCAAAAGTATTTAAATTTTTTAAATCATCAATACAAAAAAGCAAAAAAAGTATTACTAAATTCCTAAATAATTTTGGAAGTTATCAATTATTATAGGTTTATGAATGAAAAATTCCACAATATTTATTTTAAAAATACTTTTGAGTTCATAAAAAGGAACTGTTTATAATTCGAATATTTTAAAGATGTTAATTCAGGATCAATTTTTATCGAATTAACTGATTGCCAATCATGCATTGCAAGCATTTCTTGTTATCACAGTAATAATTTTTTAGCTGAATAAGTGCTTGTGATGTTAATGAATTGGTAGATTGAACACCTATTTTATTCCAATTTTGAAGCATTGTATTTTTTTCACTTTTGTTTTTTTCTAAAAAAATCAATGCTCGTGTTGTGATTTTCTCATCGCTACTTTTTTTACCAAAAACAAACAAAAATGGAATTATTGTATTAATAATTAAAATATCAACAGAACTATTGCCAATACTTTTATGTTTATTTACCGATTCTTTATTGAAAAGATAATGCGTTTTCCAGTAATCGGAAGTTTCAATCAATAACAATTCTTTAATATCTTCCACTTCTTCTGTTTCAATAATTTTTGAAAACAACGATGATGATTTATAAATGAGCATAGCAAACTGAGCTATTCGAATTGTAGGAAAATTTCCGGGCCTCGAACGTAAAAATTTCCACAAATGCTTTTCTATTGGCTTAAGTTTAAATTTTGCTTTAAGAAATAAATATTCTTTTTGCAGTGATTTATAATATTCATCGCCTTGGGGATCGTTTAGGAAACCAGCTTGACCAAATAATAATGCTTCAATCTGCAATAAATTATTTTTATGTTTTGCCAGGTAATTTAATGGCAATGATTTAGCAAGCAATTCAAAAGGTTCGCTGTTTAATTTAAATCCAAAATTTCGTGCAAGCTGGATATAAAAAGCCGATTCCCAATTATTGTTTGACAGTATTAATATGTCGTTGATACGTTCTGATTTTTCTTCGAGCCGTTCAATCGCAAGTTTCTCAATCCATTGGTCGATAATAAATTTATCGATCTTAACAATATCCTTTTCACAAGGAATCCACAGCTTATTTTTCAGTAAATTTTCATAATTGTTCAACAATCTTTTATCAAACTTCAGTTCGAGTGTTTGAATTAAATGGCCGTTCGTTCTGTAAATATCTTTATCGTGATTAAGAACTACTTGTAAAATTACGTTATCGAATGCTTTATTTAAATGATGATTATGGCTATACCAGTCAGATGAGTTAATATGTACTTCAACATTTCCACTCCATATTGTGTTATCAATTTTTATTTTAGCATTAAAAAAATCGGGACCTGCATCGAAGTTGTGAGAACCGGGTTTAATTATTTCAATTTTTTCGCCCCTTGTAGATTTTAAATTATCTGTTTTATACAATTTGTATTTCCAGATATAGTGTAGAAATTCTTCCTTCATTACTATTTTATAAACTTAAAAAACGTTATAAAAATAATTAATTCAGAATTATTTACAATACAATTTGTTACAATCCTTTTAATTTTAAAAGAGAAGCCATTTGATGCTGCATTTCTTTAGCTTTTGAGGCAGCTACTTTATCGAAGTCTTTCGATTTATCGGCATAAATTATTGCCCGCGAAGAGTTAACAAGCAACCCACATGTATTATTCATTCCATATTGAGCTACTTCTACCAAATCACCTCCCTGAGCACCAACGCCCGGAACTAAAAGAAAATGATCAGGAATAATTTCCCTTATTTTCTTTAATTGACTTGCTTGAGTTGCACCAACAACATACATCAGATTATTTATTGAACCCCATTTTTGGGATTTCTCAAGCACTGTTTCAAAAAGTGTAGATTCGGAATTTTTTATTTCGAGAGTTTGAAAATCGGTAGCACTATCGTTTGATGTTAAAGCAAGCAGAATAACCCATTTATCGACAAATTCAAGAAAAGGAGTTACTGAATCTTTACCCATGTATGGTGCAACTGTTATTGCATCGCAGCTCATTTTTTCATAAAAAGCCCGTGCATACATTTTCGATGTATTTCCAATATCGCCACGCTTAGCATCCGCAATAATAAATAATGAAGAATGAATTAAGCGAATGTAATTTATGGTTTTTTCGAAACTAACCCACCCTTTAACTCCGTTTGCTTCGTAAAAAGCAGTATTTAATTTTAATGCAATAGTATAAGGAGCAGTTGCATCTATTATTCGTTTATTAAATTCGAAAATAGGATCATCAGTAAGCAGAAGAAAATCGGGAATTTTTGTTATATCGGTATCTAAACCAACACATAAGAAACTCCTTTTTTTAGTAATCTGTTGAACTAACTGATTGTAATTCATATTATTTAATGATTGGGGTATATGGTATAAGGTATATGGTATAAGGTATATGGTATAGAGCATATGAGTATTTGGTGTATTTGGGTTATTTATTATTAAATTCTTTTTGTGAATTAACATATTTTATATAACCATTTAAAGTTATTTTGGCTTCTTCTATTAATGCAATACCTTTTTCAAAAATATCTTTGTTTATAAAATTAAAATCATAACAGGAAATCAGATGATCTTTCAATTCATAAATCGAACCTCTTGAAATACGATAAAATTGTATTCCTTCTTGATAATGATAGCGTCCATAACCTTCAGATATATTTGCGGTTCCACTAATACTTGCTTTGCGTATTTGTATATTAAGGTTAAACTTTTTGTCAGACGGAAGCTTAGGAATAACTTCATTATAGAAAAACAATTTAACTAATCTCGCTTTCTTCCATGCTTCAAGTGTTGTAAAATCTCTATTAGCATCATATTTAACATTTACATCATTTACTTGCGATGTATTGTTTTGCATAATAATATATTCTTCTGAATTATTCAATTACATTTTTTTCTTTATACCTTATTCCTTATACCCTTATTCCTAATAACTCTATACTCCGGCATCTTTTAATCGTTCTGAATTTTCAGCCATTTGTAACTGATCTAAAAATTCCTGAATTGCTCCATTCATTATTGTTGGCAAATTATATACTGTATAATTTATTCTATGATCTGTAACCCTACCTTGAGAATAATTATATGTTCTGATTTTTGCAGAACGGTCGCCAGTAGAAACCATTGTTTTACGTTTCGAAGCTATCTCATCAATATACTTCTGATATTCAAGATTGTAAAGTCTTGTTCGTAGCTCACTCAATGCTTTATCAAAATTCTTAATTTGAGATTTTTCATCCTGACATGTAACAACTAAACCAGATGGGATGTGAGTTAAACGGATAGCCGAATAGGTTGTGTTTACTGATTGCCCACCTGGACCTGACGAACAATATGTATCTTTTCGAATATCTTCCATTCGTAAATCAATATCGAACTCTTCAGCTTCAGGTAAAACGGCAACAGTAGCTGCAGATGTATGAACACGTCCTTGTGTTTCTGTTTGCGGAACACGCTGAACACGATGAACACCCGATTCGTATTTTAAAATACCATAAACACCCTCGCCAGACACTTTCATAACAATCTCTTTGTATCCACCAACAGTTCCTTCGCTGGTATTCGTTACTTCAACTTTCCATTTGCGATCTTCACAATATTTTACATACATTCTAAATAAATCGCCTGCAAAAATACTAGCCTCATCGCCACCTGTACCGGCACGAATTTCAACAATCGCATTCTTTGCATCTTCAGGATCTTTTGGAAGTAATAGTAATTTTATATTTTCTTCTAAAGGATCAATCTTTAGTTCAAGCTCATTGAGTTCGGCCTTAGCCATCTCACGCATATCTTCATCCTTCTCGGTTGCTATAATTTCTTTTGCTGAAGCTACATTGCTTAAAATATTCTTATACTCTTTATAAGCTTCAATAAGTGGCTCTAAATCACGATATTCTTTATTAAGTTTTATGTACTTTTTCATATCGTTGATTGTTGCAGGGTCAGTTATTAGCTGCGCTACTTCTTCAAAACGAAGTCTTATTCCTTCTAATTTATCAAATATTATATTATTGCTCATATATTTTACTTCTAAATCGCTGCAAAATTAATAAATAATTTAATAGTTAAATCAATTAACTATATTGAAACTCACCAAATTCACTTTGGATTGTTAATTGCTTTTTATGTGACTGCTTACAATACCCAATGATTTTGGCATCAATTCCAAATTCTTTTGATATTTGAATAATATTTTCAGCATGTTCTTTATTCAAATAAATCTCCATTCGATGTCCCATATTAAACACTTTATACATTTCGTCCCAAGGAGTACCCGATTCATTTTGAATTATTCTGAATAATTCAGGCAGTTCGAAGAGATTATTTTTTACAACATGCAAATTATCGATAAAATGCAAAACTTTTGTTTGCGCTCCTCCCGAACAATGTACAATACCATGAATATTCTTACGATGCTTATCTAATATTTTTTTCATTACTGGAGCATATGTTCGAGTGGGTGATAATACTAACTTGCCAGCATCAATACCCAATTTATCAATAGTATCGGTAAGTTTGTATTTGCCGGAGTAAATAAACTCAATAGGTACTGAAGGATCAAAGCTTTCGGGATATTTTCGTGCAAGGTATCTTGAAAAAACATCGTGACGAGCAGATGTAAGGCCATTGCTACCCATTCCTCCGTTATATTCTTTTTCGTAATTTGCTTTACCCGAAGATGCTAATCCAATAATTACATCACCATCCTGAATATTTGAATTATCGATTATATCAGATCGTAACATGCGTGTAGTAACCGTAGAGTCAACAATAATTGTACGAACCAAATCACCAACATCGGCTGTTTCGCCACCGGTTGAATAAATTGAGATTCCCATATTTCTTAAATCGGCCAATAATTCTTCCGTTCCAGAGATAATTGCTGAAATAACTTCACCCGGAATTAAGTTTTTGTTTCGCCCGATGGTTGATGATAATAAAATATTTTCTGTTGCACCAACACATAATAAATCGTCAAGGTTCATTACAATTGCATCTTGAGCTATTCCTCTCCAAACCGACAAATCGCCGGTTTCTTTCCAGTATAAGTATGCTAAAGATGATTTTGTACCTGCACCATCGGCATGCATAATATTGCAATACTTATCATCGCCACATAAAATATCCGGTATTATTTTACAAAATGCTTTTGGATAAAGGCCTTTATCAATATTTTTTATAGCATTATGGACATCTTCTTTTGATGCTGAAACACCTCTTATATTATATCGGGAATCTTGAGTCATCATTTTTTGGAATTAATAAAGTGCAAATTTAACAATTAGTTCGCACGAAATAAAATTATAGTATTGTAAGTATATAAATTAAAAATTCCCACCGAAGCGGGAACTTAAATTCTAATTTTTATATTTTAATAATATTATATGATAGAAAACAGATTAAGAAATGAAGTTAAAATTGTAAATTTATTTTTTATTTAAAAAGCAATATTATTATGAAACATTTATTATTAAAAGTAATTGTTATCTCTTTAGTGGCAATAAGTACTTTTTCTTCTTGTGAAAATAAGTCGGGAAATAAAGAAAAAGATTCATTTTCATTTGTATTTATTACTGATATTCATTTACAACCAGAAAAAAATGCAACTATTGGATTTAAACAAGCAATTGATTCAATTAATAAATTAAATCCTGATTTTGTTTTAACAGGCGGCGATCAAATTATGGATGCTCTTGGGCAATCATATCAACGTTCAGATTCGTTGTATAATCTTTACAATGACTTATCAAAAGAATTTAAAATGCCTGTTTATAATACTATTGGGAATCATGATATTTATGGTATTTATAGTAAAAGCGGAGCCGATAAAAACCATCCTGAATACGGAATAAAAATGTTTGAAAAACGAATAGGTAAAACATATTACTCGTTTATTCATAAAGGATGGAAGTTTATGGCTTTAAACTCAATTGTTGATACCAAAAAAAGCAAATACCATGGACTTATAGATAGTCTTCAGATTGAATGGATTAAAAACGAATTAAGCACAACGGATACCAATATGCCAATTGTTTTATTTACACATATTCCACTTTTTACAATTTATAAACAAAAATATTATGGAGCCACTCTAGCAAACGATTCATCGTTGGTGGTAATAAATGCAAAAGAAGTAGTTGAGCTATTTGATACTCATAATTTAAAACTGGTTTTACAAGGACATTTACACACTATTGAAGATATTTATGTTGATGGTACTCATTTTATTACTGGAGGGTCAATTTGCGGTAGTTGGTGGAATGGTTCAAATTATGGTTTTGAAGAAGGATTTATGTATATAACAATTAGTAATGACATATTTAATTGGAAATATGTTGATTATGGGTGGGATATTAAAAAATAAAAAAGTAGTCTTAATAGATTTACTAAGACTACTTTTTGCTTGAAAATTGAGAAATAAATTATTTCTATTTCTGATTAATAATACGCATCCATTTTTCAGCTAATTGATACTCTCCTTGCATTGTTAATCCGTCAACTTCGGAGTTGTAGAATTCAATAGTTACGTTTGATTTATTTTTATCAATAAACGAAAATTCCAGAACAAGACGTTCTTCTTCAGTTTTGGAACTTTTTGTTTTTCTGATATTCGAAATTTTGCAATTTTGAACTAATGCTAAATCAATTACTGTACTTTGCTCATCTTTTTGAAGATTTGATGCATAATATAATTTTCTCGAAATCGAATCTATACCTATAGCATAACTATTCCATTTATCAAATTCAGTAATCTTGTTATTGTTTTTCTTTACAAGATACTGAATCAATTTTAATAATTTTTTACCCTTTTTTTTAGTATTTTCTAATAGTAGCACTGGTATTGCAATTAATCCAACAATTACAATACTCATTATTATTATTGATGTATCCATTTTTCCTAATTATTAATTTATTATAAACTATCCCTGATTCTTTATTAGGGCTTTAAAAAATATTTAATTGTGAAATAAGGAAAAAAATTACCAGAAGTAATGATATGGAAAGAGCAATACAATATATTCAAATCGATATTTCGTCTTTTTTGTACTTTGTATATATTGTGAAATTATATTTTCATTTAATACAAAAATGGATAGCTTCTGGAATGAGAAATCGTTTAAATGTTTTTTGAAATTTAAAGTGTAAATATTCGTGAGAATATTTGTTAGCTGCTCTTTTTGAAAATTGATACAGCTCCAATCAAATTTCTCAAATATTACATAATGCTTAGCATTACCTAAAGGTTCTTGTTGAATGTTTTGGTTTAATGAAGTACTGGTGAGGTTAATATAAACTATAAAAAACGAAAGTAGTATTAGTGTTAACTTAATAATATTTATTGTCGTTTTTTTCATTTTGCTATATTACCAAATTATTAATTGATAATGAAATTGTTTGTTTTAAGAATTTAGTGTTTTTTAATACTTAAATCTGGCAAGTGGAGCAATATCCTGACTGGCAAAATCATTATTTAAATATTTATAATATCCTGTAATAGCTATCATTGCAGCGTTGTCGGTTGTAAATTTAAATTCTGGAATAAAAGTTGTCCATTGATTTGTTTTGGCTTCATCAAGTATGGCATTACGAAGTCCTGAATTTGCAGAAACACCTCCGGCTATAGCAATATTTTTAATCCCAGTTTTTTTACTTACTGCAATTAGTTTATCCATTAAAATATCAACAATTGTATTTTGAATACTGGCACATAAATCGTTCATGTTTTCGTTTATAAAATTAGGATTCACTTTATGATTATCTCTAATAAAATAAAGAAACGAAGTTTTTAATCCACTAAAACTGTAGTCGAACTCTTTAATACGTGGTTTGCTAAAAGTAAAAGCATATTTATTTCCTTCTTGTGCATTTTTATCAATTAAAGGTCCACCAGGGTAAGGCAATCCGATAACTTTAGCACATTTATCGAATGCTTCGCCGGCTGCATCGTCAATGGTTTGACCAATAATTTCCATTTCGAGATAATTGTTAATTTTTACCAGCTGTGTATGTCCTCCCGAAACGAGTAAACAGATAAATGGAAATTCCGGAATAAGACGTTCGGCATTTTTTTCTTTAATAAAATGAACAAGCATATGTGCTTGTAAGTGATTTACTTCAACAAGAGGAATATTTAATGCGAGTGCAAATGATTTTGAAAATGAAGTTCCAACAAGTAATGAACCAAGTAAACCCGGTCCACGAGTAAAAGCAACAGCGTTAATCTCATTTTTATTGATTCCTGCTTGTTTTATCGCCATATCAACAACTGGAATAATATTTTGTTGGTGAGCTCTTGATGCTAATTCAGGTACAACTCCTCCGTAAGCCTTATGTACATTCTGGTTTGCAATAACATTAGATAGTAAATACCCATCCTGAATAATTGCTGCAGAAGTATCGTCACATGATGATTCTATTCCAAGTATTGTTATGCTCATTTATTATTGAGAATAAGAAGTATTTTATAAATATTTTTCTTTCTTTTGCGTTAATACATTAAAGTACAAAAGTATTAAAAAATTCTACAAAATATCGACCGTGTTTTTGCTTGCAATAATATTATTGCTAGGATTGGCTTATTTTATTCTTCAAAGCTCTCTTGTTCAGTCTTTTTTAGTTAGCCGAATAACAAATTCAATATCAAAGAATTTAAATGCGAAATTCAAAATTGAATCTGTTAATTTCAGTTTTTTTAGTAAGTTAATTTTAAGAAATGTATATATTGAAGATCAATTCAATGATACACTGCTTTTCTCAGAAAAACTTACAGTTAATTTTAAAACACTTGACAGAAAGTTGAAGATAATTGATATACAAAAAGTTGAGTTTGATCGTACTAAATTTTATCTGTATAAAGACACTACGAAATCAATAAATATTAAATTCATTACCGACCAGTTTATAAGCAAAGACACTGTAATATCAACAAAAGCAAAATGGCAAATTCAAATCCGAAATATCGAAATGCTGGAGTCGATGTTCAGGTATAGAACAAACAGGAAGACAAACATCCTGTTTGGTGTAGATTACAATAATTTAATTTGTAAAATACATAAACTAGACGTTCAAAATTTATCTGTAGAGAATGGAAACATTGATTTTCTAATTAAAAAACTTGAGGTTACTGAAAAGTCCGGATTCAATGTTTTTAGTTTTAAAGCAAATATGAGTATTGCTGAAGATCACATGAAATTTAATAATATTATTATCAGAACCGAAAATTCATATATTGTTTCAGATTCAATTTCTTTCCGTCAGCGTGATTTTGATGATTACAAAGATTTTGTAGCATTAATAAAACTTGATTTGGCATTTCAGGAGTCAAATGTTAGTTTTATCGATATCGGATATTTTGCTCCGAAACTTAAAAATATACCATTAAATGTGGGATTGTCGGGTTATATTTACGGACGCATAAATTCATTAAAAGGTAAAGATGTACGTTTTCAGGTTGGCAATCAAACCGAATTAATTACAGATTTCGATTTCAATGGCTTGCCCGATATAAATCAGACATATATTTTTGCAGATTTTAAAAAATTTACAACATACTCAGAAGATTTTGAACTCATAAATCGGTTTGTGAAACCTGATAAAAAAATAAAATTTTCTGAAAATTTAAAGAACCTGGGAAAAATTAGTTACGAAGGAAATTTCACTGGGTTTATCGATGATTTTGTAACCTATGGGAAATTTATTTGTGCATTAGGAAAGGCTTCAACAGATATCTCATTAAAACCAATTGAAGGAAAAAATCTTGCCATAAACGGTAAATTAAAAACTACAAATTTTAACATTGGAAGCTTAATTAGTAAAAATATTGGTAAAATTAGTTTCGAAGCTCAAATTGATGGAAAAATTGGAACAAATAAAACGATTGCCGCCAGAACAAATGGTATAGTTCATAATATTGAGATAAATAATTATGTTTATCAAAATGTAATTATTGATGGCTTTCTTACTGAAAAAAAATACGATGGTTTTCTTAAAATTTCTGACCCCAATATTGTTGTTGATTTTAGTGGAGGAATCGATTTTTCAAAACAGATTCCTGTTTTCAACTTTTCTGCAAATGTTCCTAAAGCCAATCTTTATAAGCTAAACATCGATAAAAAGGATTCAACCTCTTTATTGTCATTTGAAGTAAATGCAAATTTTTATGGAAATACAATTGATAACGCAATAGGTGGAATAAGTTTCAATAATACAAAATTGATTAAATTTAATAAGTTATTAGTTTTTAAAACATTAGTAATTTCTTCAATCCAGTTGTCAGATACGCATAGAATTGAATTGAAATCAGATTATATAGATGCATTATTGCTTGGGAAATACAGGTCAAAAACGCTGGGGCATTCTATAAAAAGTCTTTTTTTACATTATTTACCTGCTCTTATTAGTAATTCGTCCGATACTTTAGTTATGAATTACGAAAATAGCTTTAGTGCTGATATCCACCTTAAAAACACAAATCCTCTGACTAATGTTTTTATGCCTGAATTAAGTATTTCTAATAATTCTAAAATTGATTTTAAATTTAATGCAATTGAAAAAAGATTCTTTTTAAAAGCAAATACAGATACTATCAAATACAAAAGTATTAAATTCAATAATCTTGACATAGTAACCTTTTCAGATGATTCATTGTTTACAGCCATTACAAAATGCAAAAGTCTTTTCTTAAGTAATATGGAACTGGAGAACTTTAAAACAACTTCAATAACTAAAAGAAATGAAGTTAATTTTAAAGTAGACTGGAAAAACAATGCTCAATCATTATACCAGGGGAGGATTGTTGCTTCAACAACAATTGAAAAAAGAGATAAAAATTCTCCGGCATTATATAATATAACAATTTTCCCTTCAGATATTGTTGTTAATGATTCGTTATGGAGAATGAATAAATCGTTTATAAATATTGATACTACATCAATTCTAATTGATAATTTTATTGTTAATCACGAAAAACAGTTTATAAAAATCGATGGCATTATTTCTGAAAATAGCGAAGATAATTTGTATGCAGATTTTGGAAATTTAAATCTGGCTTATGTCAACTTATTTACAAAGAAAACAAGTATTAATTTTACAGGTTTCATTAATGGAAATGCAAATTTTTCAAATATTTATACAAGCCCTTTATTTAGCTCGAATATAGTTGTAAATGATTTCAAATTTAATAAAGAACATTATGGTAATACATACATTACCAGTAGTTGGGACGAAACTAAAAAAGGAATTAACATAAAAGCATATACTCAAAAAGAGGACGTGAAAAATGTTAAACTTGAAGGATTGTACTTCCCCCATAATAAAGGACTTGATTTCAATATTGAATTAGATATAGTTAAACTAAATCTATTAAATTCTTTCTTAGGGAGCTTTGCTTCAGATATAACTGGAACAGGCAGTGGAAATTTTATTTTAGAAGGAACTCTTGATAATCCTGAATTTTATGGAGATTTAAGCGCACAAAAAGCTACTATAACAATAGATTATTTAAAAACAAGGTATAATTTCACCGATAAAGTTTCAATTATTAAAAACTCAATCGTTTTTAATGATATTATAGCCTATGATAAATTTAAGAATAAGGCAATTACATCAGGATATGTAACATTTGGATCTAAAAAAAGTATTGATTATAATTTTACAATTAAACCAACAAATTTTCATGCTTTAAATACTACAGGTAAGGATAATAGCATGTTTTATGGAACAGCATTTATGTCTGGAATTGTTAATATTAATGGAAATATAGGAAATATTAATATTGATATATCTGGAAAAACAGAAAAAAATACGAAATTAAATATTCCAATATCTAAATCAGAAAGTATTGTTGAATCAAACTTTGTTACTTTTACTAATAAAGGAACTATAAACCAACCAGTTGCAGTCGATAATTATCAAGTAAAACTTTCAGGTTTTAGAATGAATTTTGATCTTGAAGTAACCCCTGATGCAGAAACTCAGCTCATATTCGACTCCAAAATCGGTGACGTTATTCGTGCAAGAGGGACAGGTAATCTTAAACTCGAAATCGACAAAAATGGTAACTTTATTATGGCAGGTGATTATAAT
>Ga0209211_10009473_pt1 | contig 12972 bp, 10 predicted proteins | sample RifGroA2_FD_183992 | JGI IMG/M metagenome (GOLD analysis project Ga0209211, IMG submission 183992) | Groundwater microbial communities from Rifle, Colorado, USA - Groundwater A2 (SPAdes) (version 2) | ecosystem: Environmental > Aquatic > Deep subsurface > Groundwater | place: Rifle, Colorado... | reverse complement strand
TTTGATAAACGCTCACTCAAAAGCATTGATATTTGATCATGACGGTAAGGAAGTTGAAGAAATACCGCTACCTCCGTATTCTAGCATTGCGGGGATTTCCAGAAATATTGAAGAAGATGAGTTTTTCTATGGTGTTGATTCGTTCACATTTCCCAAAATAACATATAGATATTCCCCAAGCGAAAATAGATTTGAAATATATCGAAAAACGGATAACCCGATAGATCCTGATAATTATGTCATCAAACAAGAATGGTGCGAATCAAAAGACGGGACAAATATACCTTTCTTTGTTTTTCATCGAAAAAATATACCTATCGATAAAGCCAACCCCGCTATTCTATATGGATACGGCGGTTTTGCGCACACCGAAACTCCGGGATTTATGAGAAATTATGTTCCGTGGGTAGAACGAGGGGGAATATTTGTTGTCGCAAACATACGGGGCAACTGGGAATTTGGCGAAAAATGGCACAAAGACGGCGTTAAAGAAAATAAACAAAACTCTTTTGACGACTTTATTGCTGTCGCTGAGTACCTAATTAAAAAGGGGTATACTGACCGCGATCACCTCGGCATTCTGGGGGCTAGCAACGGCGGTTTATTGGTGTCCGCTGTCGCTGTCCAACGGCCTGATTTATTTAAAGCGGTTTGTTCCCGTGTGCCTTTGACGGATATGGTAAGGTTTCCTTTGTTTGGAGTCGCGTCTCGCTGGATTCATGAATATGGAAATCCTCAAATAAAAGAGGACTTGCAGAGAATTTTGAAATGGAGTCCATACCATAATATTAAGAGCGGAACAGAATATCCTTCGTTTCTCTTTACAACCGCTAATAAAGATACCCGCGTCAATCCGCTGCATGCTCGAAAAATGACGGCCATGCTACAGTCTGTCAACAAAAATAATCAGGTTCTTCTTTTTACCGAGATGGAAGCTGGTCATGGTGCGGGCAAGCCAATAAAGAAAATTGTTGAAAGCCAAGCGTTTTTGCTCACATTCTTCGCTCAAAATTTAGGTCTAAATATTTAAATCTCAAGGCTTGTGTCGATGTTTTTCGGAAACGCATCGGACTTATTATAAGATTGACATAAAATTCCCACCACTTCCCGAATAATCTGCTATACTATGATTGTCACTAAATCATATATCTTTCGGAATTATGAAAAAAAGAAGAATTGAGATAGAGGGAATTTTGCAGAAGTTGCGGGAGTTTAAGAACGATCCGCGATACGCTGATCGGCTTTATACTATCAAGTAAACTTTTATTTTTTTTATGTCTGAAATTCATAAGTTCAATTCTAATCAGGGAGAAAAAATACCAAAAAATGAAAGCGATTTTAATATTTATGGGAAGGAAAAATTTTCTCCAGAAACAGCAAAGGAACATGTTGAATTGTTGATTAATAATTTCAAAGAGCATTATTCTTCGTTGGGGTATAAAGAAGAACCGCCAGTTTTGATAAGTTCGGGGATAGATCCTACAGTTAGGTTTATCGGTTCCCATATTAGTGTTTTTAAGCCTTATCTGACTGAAAATCGTGTTTCTTCCCCGGGACTTTTCATGCGACAAGATTGCATTAGAACAAGAAATGCAGATAGATTGTTAGATAATAACTATTTTCCAAATTGGGGATCATATTTTCCAAGTATAGGCGCGGTAACTCCACCAGAAAGACTTAACGAAGCTTGCGAAGAAACTTTTGATTTTTTTGAAAAAAAATTGGCTATATCGCCTAAAAACTTTTTAATTCGCATAAATTCCAAAGATGTCGATTTAATGGATGCCTGTAAAAGACATTATAACCATGAAAATTTAGAAGTAGATACTAGAAAACTTGATTATTATAGGCACAAATTGGGAATCGAGGGTGTGCAGGGTAGGAATTTTAATATTGCTTTTAGAGACTCCAATCGGGACAGTTTTTCTGATATAGGAAACATTATCCTCATAGAGAGAGCCGAAAGAAAGCTGGGCGTGGAAATAGCTCTTGGTTCAACAACAATTTTAAAACAGCTACACGGACTAGACCATGTCCAGGATTGTACCCCTGTTGCTGGATTAAACTTGGAAAATGAGACGATTAAGAGAAAGTTTGAAGATTCTATAATAACAAGCACTGTTTTGTACCGAGAGGGGCTTCGTCCGTTCGGTCAGCATAATCGTAGCAGAATTCTAAAACAGTATGTGCGATCGCTGAGTTATTTCCGCGCGAAATCAAAATTAGGCATTGATAGTTTGTCTCAGATAATTTCAGAATTTGAAAAAAGAGAATTTCCCGAATCGACTGAGCGAATTTATGGTATTATTGTTGGATCTGTTAAATCTTATGAAAATGAATTGTTCGCAAAGAAAGATTTAACAGAAGATGAGAAAAAGATTAAAGAGGCGCTGGAATCATCACTTAAATAAAAAATAATAATATGACGGGGATTAAAAATACCATCAAAGCAAAAAAAATTGAAAAAGGTGCGCATATTCGAGTAATAGCACCCGTGCGAAGTTTGAAATTATTGTCTGAAGACATAAAAAATGAAGCCATTGGTCGGCTTGAAAAATTTGGTTTTAGATTATCTTTTGGAAAAAATGTGAATGAAATAGATGAATTTAATTCATCTTCCGTTGAATCTAGAATAGCAGATCTACATGAAGCTTATTCTGATAAATCAGTCGATGCTATATTGACAGTTATAGGCGGATATAATTCTAACCAACTGCTTCAGTATATTGATTATGAATTAATTTCGAAAAACCCTAAAATTATTTGTGGCTTCTCCGATGTGACAACATTGGCAAACGCAATCACCGCTAAAACAGGAATGATTACTTACATAGGTCCCCATTTTTCTAGCTGGGCTATGAAACTCGGTTTTGAATATTCATTAGAAAATTTTACAAAATGTTGCATGGAGGATGCCGCCTATGATTTGCTACCCTCAAAAGAATGGAGCGATGATCCGTGGTATTTAAATCAAGAAAAAAGAGTCTTTATTAAAAATGATGGATATTGGGTGTTAAATCATGGGTACGCCTTTGGCAGAATTGTTGGCGGCCATGTAAGGTGCCTGAACGCTTTGCAGGGGACAGAGTATTGGCCAGGGCTTGATGATTCGATTTTGATTCTTGAAGAAGACGCTGAAATAAATCTTCAGCTTTTTGATCGCCAGTTGCAATCATTGATTCATCAGCCCGATTTTTCAGGTGTCAATGGGATTTTAATCGGGCGTTTTCAGAAAGAGACAAAGATGACGAAAGAATTGTTGTGGAGAATAATAAACACAAAAAAAGAGCTTAAAAACATTCCAATCATTGCCAACATTGATTTTGGACACACGACTCCCATTGCTGCTATTCCCATAGGCGGAAGTTTGGAAATTTATTCAACAGACAGAGATGTTAAAATTAAAATAATTGAACATTAATATAATGATATCTGATTATTTACAAAAACAAATTAGAGATGATGATGAAAAATATAAAGATTTACATCTTGAGTATTTTGCCTTGCCTAAATACGATCCCCAAACTCACTATTTGGAATTGACCCGAAGTGGGTATTTTAAAGCTCTCATAACATTGCGCCACTATATAAAAATAACTTCTGATTATTATTTCAGTGTCCAGCAAGAAGCTAAAAATGTCGATTTGTTTATGCTTACCCCAAGCATATCATCTCCAATGGGTCCGGGATCAGACTCAGAGGCAATTCCGATTAAATTCGGTCAATTTAAATCGAACTTAGTTGATTCTTCTCAGTTTGGATTTGAACCATTGTTATTAAACGATATTGATAAGGTTTATTGTTATTTGCCTTCAATGAGAGGTGAAGATCCAGACAAAAGGCACTTAAACCAATTTTTCCATTGCGAGGCTGAGATTAAAGGTGATATTAAGCAATTGACCCCGATTATTGAAAGATATATCAAAGTTTTAGCTGAAGCTTTATTATTTATGCCAAATATTTTAGAAAGATTAAGTTTGAATTTTAAGGAAACTTCTTTAAGTCTAAACAAGATTATTAAATCAAAAAAGTTTCCAGAAATTACATTCAATGAAGCCGTTGAGGCTTTAATTGAAAGTGGCAATAGAAATATGGTTAATTTTACAAAATTTGGCCAAGACATCTTGTCAAAAGGGGAAATTAAATTAGCTGAAATTTTTAATTTTGATATGCCGTTTTGGATTAAAAATTATGATCGTGACAGAGTTCCTTTTTATCAAAAGCCAGATCCTAAAAATTCAAGTAAAGTAATCAACGCTGATCTTATTTTCCCGCCAATAATAAAAGGTTCTTTTGGTGGCGAGATAGTTGGCTGCGGCCAAAGACAGGATGATCCTATTGAAATAGTAAATTCATTAACTAGACAAAAATTGAGCACTGAGCATTATGAATGGTATATGGATTTGCGAAGACTTCCTGGCTATAAAACAACTTCTGGTTTCGGATTGGGTATCGAAAGATTTATTACTTGGAGTTTGTGTCGTGACGATATAAAGGATGCTATTTTGTACCCAAGACTAAAAAATATTAAAACTTATCCATAACATAAGTTGATGTTATTAAATCTTTTCTGATTATGAATATGAAAAAAAGAAGAATTGAAATAGAGGGGATATTGCAGAAGTTACAGGAGTTTAAGAATGATCCGCGATATGGTGATAGACTTTATGCTATAGAAGAGAACATACGATTCGTGGAGGCGATGAAATCTTTGCCACGCTATGTGTGGTGGCTTTTGACCAGAGCGCCGAAGATTGACGGCGCAAGACTTTTGGAATTAACCGATTTTCCGGTGGAGGAGTGGGATGTGAGTATGCACGGCAGGTTGATGGAGGTTGAGAGAAATAAAAAAATCAAATTGATCAAACCGCTGGTTGATAAGATTTTGGAATTTATCTTTAAGAAAAATAGACCGTTAACCCTCGTCAATCTTGGGGCGGGAGGAATGGAAGTGGACAGGCAAGTCATTTCCGAATTGATTGAAAAGAAATATGATAAACCGATTATTTTCATCGGAGTGGACAAATCGCCAGTGACTAATAAGATAGCAAAAGAAAATCTCAATTCTTTAGGAAAAGGAATTGAGATTTTTGATATTGAAATTCTGACAAAAAACAGGCTTGAAGAGATAGCGAGATTGAATAAAGGCATAGCCGTTATTTTGTGCAAAAATAATATTTTCAATCTTGGCGCTGAATTTCCGCCAAAATATTTTGATTTAGTCTACAATTCTCTCTTTAAGCATCACTTGGTTCAATCGTCCGACAAAGAAAAACTTGATAAGATAATAGAGGAAATCTCAAAAAAATCTTTGGAATATGATGGGTATAAAGATTGGCCGATAATGATACTACAGACATTGGCCGGATGGAATTACCCAAATTTTTTGAACGCGGAAATTTTTTCAAATTTGAGGTTTAGACATAAAAAAGATTTGATATTGTCTTCAGCAAACAAAGGAAGAATTTCATTTTACAAAGGAACAGGTTTTTACTTATTGGAATATTTTTAAATTAAAATGATAACGAATCAATTACTTGATTTATTGAAAAATCTGCCTTTTAAAAATTTGGATTTATTGTCTGTTGGGGTTACTATTGCCGCCATAGGCATTCTGGGATTCGTTATTTATTTAAGCGACAAAAAAAGCGTTACAAACAAATCATTTCTTTATTTGGCAATTTCCGCCGCTTTTTGGAGTATTTTTAATTACGCAAGTTATCAATCAAACTCAATATATGCAACACTAATTCTTTTGAGGTTATTAATGTTTTCTGCGGTTTGGTTCGCTTTTTCTCTTTTTCAATTGTTGTATGTTTTCCCTAAAAAAGAGTTTAAATTTCCGGTTTGGTATAAATTTATATTAACCCCGGTTGTCATAGGGGTGCTTGTTTTGACCTTAACTCATTTGGTTTTTAGTAGTATCGTTGGCGAAGTCAAAGCAGGCCAAGTCGCTAGTGTGGCAAAAGGACCAGGAATTATCGCGTTTGCCGTTCTTGTTTTCTTTTTGGTGGGAGGAGGAATTTATAATTTCATCAATAAAGTCATTAAAACAAATAAAATTGAAAGAAAACAATCAATGCTTGTCATGAAAGGAATTATTATTACTTTTACTTTAATAATTTTTCTAAATTTCATTTTACCGGCTTTTTTAAATATTTATATTTTTATTCCATTCGGAGCGTTTTTTGTTTTTCCATTTGTCGCTTTTACCGGCTATGCGATATACAAGCACAAGCTTTTTAATTTAAGAACGGCTGCGGTTGCCGGATTGACATTCGCTCTCTCAATCGTTTCATTTTCCGAAATTATCTTCGCGCAAGATATTTCTGCGGTCATCTATCGCTCGTCGGTATTTATGATAGTGCTTATCATAAGTTTTCTGATGAACAAATTTGTGCAGACTATCGCCGAACAGAGGGAGCAACTGCAAATTGTAAATGAACAGCAGACCAATCTTTTGAACTTCATCACCCATCAAGTCAAAGGATTTTTTACTAAGTCCAAATACATATTTTCGGCTTTGGTTGAAGGCGATTACGGCCGTCTTGAAGATAAGATGGAAACAGCCGTTAAAGAAGGTCTGAGATCGGACAATGAAGGCATTGATATGGTGCAGAATGTTTTAAGCGCGGCAAACATAAAGAGGGGAACAATGGAATACAATATAGCGGCGATGGACTTGAGACACCTCATTCTTGATGTTGTCTCGGAACAAAAGAAAAATGCTGAAGCAAAAGGTTTGTCGTTTGAAACTGACATAAGAGAAGGGGATTACAATATTTCAGGAGACAGTTTTCAGATTAAAAATGTGATAAAAAATCTGATAGACAATTCCATCAAATACACTCCCGCCGGCAAGATTACCGTTTCTTTATCCAAGAATAACGGCAAGATTTTATTCAGCGTCAAAGACACGGGGGTTGGGCTTACGAAAGAAGACAAAGAAAAGCTATTTACCGAAGGAGGCAAAGGTAAAAATTCTCAAAAGGTAAATGTTGACAGCACCGGGTTCGGTCTCTTTATAGCGAAAAGCATCGTTGAAGCCCACAACGGCAGAATCTGGGCGGAGTCCGAAGGGGAAGGCAAGGGTTCGCGGTTCTTTGTGGAGTTGGCGGCGGCGTGAGTATATTTTGATCTTTGATTGTATTATAATCTTACCTTAAATCAATCAATATGATCTTAACCAGCCATGCGATAATAGGGGTTGCTGCGGCGAGCGCGTTTCCGTCTCATCCGGCGCTAGCTTTTTCCGCCGCGGTCGCCAGTCATTACATAATGGACGCGATTCCTCATTGGGACTATAAGCTGTTGTCTTCCAAAGAAGATGCCGATGCCCCTCTTAATAATGACATAGTTGTCGGTAAGAATTTTCTTTCAGACTTTAAAAAGGTGTTTATTGACGCTTTGTTGGGCTCCATCGCTTCTTCTTTTTTATTTTATTTTTTCGGTTTTGGACACTCAATGTTAATTTTAATTGCCGGCATAAGCGGTGGAATAATTCCGGATATTTTACAGTTTGTGTATTTCAAATTCAGAAAAGAACCTTTCAAATCTTTGTATATTTTCCATCTTTTCACTCATAGCCGCTATAAAAAATTGAAACAACATATTGTCGCGGGAATTTCTCTTCAGATTCTTACTATATCTTTAATTTTACTGCTGGCTAAATATCTTATGAGTATGTAAATTTTTTCCCAAAAACCTACTACCTACCCGCCCGCAACGCCTGAGCGTAGCGATGGCGGGCGCGGCCACCTACAACCTACTACCTAAAACCTTCTGTTCTTATTGAATAAAGGCTGATTTTCTGTATAATTTGCAATATGGATAATGAAGAAAAATTGGGGCATATTCATCCTCTCACTAGAGTCATTCGCAGGACAAATGAAATTTTCTCCGAGATGGGGTTTAGTCTAATAGACGGACCTGAAATTGAAACGGAGCATTACAATTTTGACGCGCTCAATATTCCCAAAGATCATCCCGCGAGAGATATGTGGGATACTTTTTGGCTGAAGCCAAAAAGTAAATCCGAAATCCGAAATACGAAATCCCCGCCCGTAGCGCCTGAGCGCAGCGATGGCGGGCGCGGCGAAACAAATTCAAAATTAGAAATTCAAAATTCAAAACTTTTGTTGAGAACGCACACTTCTCCCGTCCAGATTCGTTATATGGAAAACAACAAACCGCCTTTGAGAATAATTTCTGTCGGCAAGACATTCCGCTACGAAGCGACTGACGCCACTCACGAAGCGCAATTTCATCAAGTTGAAGGGCTTTTGGTTGATAAAAATGCGAATCTATCCAATTTAAAATATGTCATCAGAGAATTTTTTGAAAAGTTTTTTGAGGAAAAAATTGAATTAAGGCTTCGCCCGAGCTATTTTCCTTTCGTTGAGCCTGGGGTAGAGATAGATATTTCTTGCTTCAAGTGCGGCGGCGATAAATGTTCCGTATGTAAACAATCGGGATGGATAGAGGTAATGGGCGCGGGAATGGTTCATCCTGAAGTATTGAAAAATGTCGGATTGGATCCGAAAGATTGGAAAGGATTTGCTTTTGGGGCCGGCGTAGATCGTCTGGCGATGCTTAAATACGGTGTTGATGATATTAGACTTTTTTATACTGGTGATTTGAGATTAACTAACCAATTTTAATCTGACTTGAAAGTTAAGATATTATAAAAATGAAAATTTCATATAATTGGCTGCAAAATTTTTTTGAAAAAAAATTGCCCGATGCGGAGAAGCTGGCGGATCTTTTGACTATGCATTCGTTTGAGATTGAGAGTTTTGAAAAGAATGGAAACGACTTTGTTTTTGACGCAAAAATTCTTCCCAATATGGCGCACCACTGCCTTTCTCATAAGGGAGTCGCGAGTGAAATTTCCGCCATACTCGCCATTCCGATGAAGACTGCCTCTGTTTCTTTGAAAGACGCGCCGGTCGGAAAAACTTCTTCCAAATTGGAAATAGATGTTTCGGATTCCAATCTTTGCCGAAGGTATGTCGGGAGAATAATTGAGAATGTTGAAATTAAACCATCGCCGAAATGGCTCAAGGATAGGCTTGAGTCAATCGGACAGAAGCCAATAAACAACATCGTTGACGCGGCAAATTTCGTTATGTTTGAAATCGGCCAGCCGATGCACGCTTTTGATTTGGATAAATTAAATTCGGAAAATGGAGTTGTAAAGATTGCCGTAAAAAATGCTTCCGCCGAAGATTCAATCACGACTCTTGACGGCAAGAGCGTTGTTCTTGACGAAAACACTCTTATTATTTCAAACGGCAAGAATCCTCTCGCGATTGCCGGAATAAAAGGAGGGAATTTCGCGGAAATTGGAAAAACGACGAAAAATATAATAATAGAATCGGCTAATTTCGCGCCATCGCTCATAAGACGGACTTCTCGCCGACTGAATATTTTAACCGACTCATCCAAGAGATTTGAAAACGAAATTTCTCCGGAAAAGGCGCTCAAAGCGATGGAGATGATGACGAGCCTTGTTATGGAAACAGCTCGAGGGGAGAATACGATAATTGGCGATATCTGTGATTTTTATCCACAAAAAATAATCCAGAGTAAAATTGAAATTTCCCTGAGAGAAATAAATAATCTGTTGGGAACGGACATAAAATCCTCCGAAGTGGAAGAAATTTTCCAAAGATTGAATTTTGATTTTGAAACGAAAAAAGGCGGCGAAAATTTTTCCGTTACTATTCCTTTTGATCGTTTGGACATTAAAATCAAAGCAGATTTGATTGAAGAGATAGCGAGAATTTATGGATATGAAAAAATAAAGGAACAAAAAATTTCTTCAGTGGCGAAACCGATATCCATAAACAAAAGTTTTTATTATAAAAATAAAATCAGAAATTTCTTGGCAAAAAATGGTTTTTCCGAAGTCTATACTTACACCTTCACGGATAAGGGCGAGATGGAAATGGAAAATCCGATAGCGAGCGACAAAAATTTTTTAAGGGCGAATTTGAAAGACGGGATAAAAAAGTCTCTTGATTTTAATTTGCATTACGCTGACTTACTCGGACTTGAACAGATCAAGATTTTTGAAATAGGCAAAATCTTCAAAGATGGAAGAGAAACGGATTATCTGGCTGTCGGAATTATGAACAGTCCCGCTTTCAAAGGCGGCAAGGAAGGGGATGAAATAAAAAATATTTCAGACGCTTTATCAAAAGATTTGGAAGTGTCTATCAAATGGGAATTTTCGGAAAATGGAATTGCAGAAATTGATTTTGAAAAATTGATTGAAAGTTTGCCGACACCGGAATCGTACGAAGATATAAAAATAGAAAGATATGATGTAGAAAGATTAAAATATAGAAAAATATCGCCGTATCCGTTTGTCTTGCGGGACATCGCCGTCTTCGTCCCGCAGGGGGTGGAAGAAAATGATGTCGCGTCAATTATTGAAAAAAAAGCCGGAAATCTTCTTGTGAATAAAAAATTATTTGATGTTTTCGTCAAAAAATTCCCCGATGGAACTTCCAAGACATCTTTTGCTTTCAGGCTTGTCTTCCAGTCGCAAGAAAAAACTTTATCAGATGAAGAAATCAACAAAATAATGGAAAAAGTATCAAAGTCGCTGAATGGGAATGAGGGGTGGCAAGTGAGATAAAAAATGGAAAAATTAAAGAGATTGTGCTAGATTATTTTAAGAAATAGTTACTTGTTATTCTTGAAAAATTCAATAAAAGGAAGGAGAAAATACCTTGGACAAAAAGACGAGGAAAGAAGCGGATATGCATATGCATTCCACTTATAGCGACGGCAGAAATAATGTCATTGAGCTGGTTGGGCTAGTCAAAAAATCTAATCTTAAAGCGGTAATACTCACCGACCATGACAGGATCGGAGGATTGAAAGAATTTATAAATTCTTGCGCAAACAATGGGATTGATTCTATGACAGGGATAGAGATTTCTTCCACTGACACAACATCGCATTCGCAAACCATTGATGTGTTGGGGTATGGCTTTAATGTGGAAATTCTTTTGCGCGATTATAATCAACTCCTTGAGCACAATCTTAGTGTAAGGATTAAATACATTAAGGAGGTGCTGGAACTTTTTAGGGAAAGGGAGGTGGCGAATTTTACCCTAGAAAGCTTAAGAGCTCATTTTAATTTGCCGGTGGAGATTTCCAATAAGTATTGGCTGATTGCGCTTAGGGTGAATGAACTGATAATTTCTGTCAAAGCGCCCGAGGCGCTAGAAATTGCCAGAAAAGAATTAAAGAAAGGTGGGTGTTTTTTTGTGGAAAGAGATCACTATATTTCTACGAAAGAAGCCATTAATGCCATAAGGCGGTCGGGAGGTATCGCTATTTGGGCGCACCCGACCAAGACTATGGAGAAGCTGAAGGAGAAGTGTGAAAATCCAAAAAAGATTTTTTACGCGATTCTTGATCGGATGGTGAGTGAGGGGCTAGATGGGATTGAGGTATATACTCCTTATGGTTATGGCGATAATCACAGAAAATTTCTGTTGAATTGCGCGGAGGAACATAAATTGATTATTACAGGGGGGAGTGATTACCATGGCGAATTTGGTCTGATAAAAGATGATTACTTGGGGAAAGGAGGAGTGAGTTACAAAGAATTTCTTGAAATAAAGAAACGAATTTCTTGTTTCAAATAAACTTTTTAGAATCAGAAAGAGGTGATCTATGAGTCTTTACAATCCTATGCCAGAAGCGGCAGAACTTAATTTTAGACTGCATATAATTAATCTTTTTTGTGCCGTAAAAAGGCTGCTTCGTTTTGCGCAAGAAGGTATGGAACAAAAAAGAAGAGAGCGATTAGTTAATTTCAGCTGTAATATCGGAAGAATTTTTCGATACGAAAAGTGGTTGATAAGAGGAGATGAATATGTCGCTCTTAATGAGAGGGAAAAAATTCTTCAACGGTATTGCGGCGAAATAGAGAAAATTTTATTTGGTCGCAGAAACGATCTGAAGAACATGAAAATAAACAGTGATGACGATTACTTTTTATTTCTAGAAAAATTTTTTGTTTTCCTCCTTTCCGAAGAAAACTTTCCAAATTTCATTGATTTGATTTCTGAATTGGCAAACGGCAGTAATATTTTTAGTCAGGAAGATTACTATGAAAAAAACCGCAAATGGCTGGATAACTTTGAATTCAAAATTTAATCAAGACTACTATGTTTATTGCGAAAGGCAGGGTTAAAATCCTGCCTTTTTTTATTGGGACACTTCTGCTATAATGTAAACATTAAAAACATTGATTTAAGAACAGTTTGATATCATAAATATCCGCTAGTTTGGCGGATAAAATGTTTAAAAAACCAAAAATATGGCTAAAGATGAAAAGAAAAAGAGTTCATACGGAGCGGAGGCGATAACCGTCCTGGAAGGGCTTGAGCCGGTGCGGAAGAGACCGGGAATGTATATTGGCACTACCGGGCCGGACGGATTGCATCATTTGATAATTGAAATTTTTGACAACTCTCGCGATGAGGCGATGGGAGGATTTTCCAATGACATAGAAGTCGTTCTTTTGCCCGAAAACCGCGTCCGTGTGACGGACAATGGCCGCGGTATTCCTGTTGATATTCATAAACAGACGAAAGTTTCCGCGCTTGAGACGATTATGACGACGCTCCACGCCGGAGGAAAATTCGGCGGCGAGGGTTACAAAGTCTCCGGAGGTCTCCACGGTGTCGGCGCTTCCGTCGTCAACGCTCTTTCAATCTACACAAAAGTGACTGTTCATAGAGACGGCGGAATTTATTATCAGGAATACTCGCAGGGCAAGAAGAAAGCCAGCGTGAAGAAAATTGGCAATTCAAAATTGCATGGTACGATAGTCGTGTTTGAGCCGGACGTGGAAATTTTCAAAGAAATCGTTTTTGAGTGGGACAAGGTAGTCTCTCATATGAGACAGCAGGCGTATTTGGTCAAAGGTCTTAAGATTACCTGCAT
>Ga0209211_10009472_pt1 | contig 12973 bp, 10 predicted proteins | sample RifGroA2_FD_183992 | JGI IMG/M metagenome (GOLD analysis project Ga0209211, IMG submission 183992) | Groundwater microbial communities from Rifle, Colorado, USA - Groundwater A2 (SPAdes) (version 2) | ecosystem: Environmental > Aquatic > Deep subsurface > Groundwater | place: Rifle, Colorado... | reverse complement strand
ATTGATGAAAAAAGAATTGTTTATCATCCGCAAATACCTGAGCTAAATTACCGGATTTATCCTTAGATTTGGGGGAAATTATTTTGAATGTTTCACTATGAGAAAAATATTTTATTTAATACTATTTGTTAATGTTTACATTAACACTTTTGCACAGAGTGAAAGTGAAAACATGCTCAAATACTGGCATTACCGTAACCGTTTAAAGTATTTTGTAGTTCCAGGCGCAAAACAGGGTGAAAGTGAAATTATTGGAATAAGAAACAATATGAAAGATAATTATTTAAAATTTATTGCTTCATGAAAAAAATATTTTATATAATAATTCTATTAGTGATATCATTATCTTTTGCTTGCAAAAAATATTCAGAAGGTCCTTTAATTAGTTTACGTTCAGTAGATAAAAGAATAATAGCTGAATGGCAAGTAATTGGATTTACTTCTGATGGAGTTGATTCATTACAATATTATAATGATAGTTGTGGTAGTATAATGTGGATTTATAAAGATTATCATGATGCAACTTATTATAGGATAAATTTTGAAGGAGATAATATAGGTTTTGGAGGAACTTTTAATTTTTCTGATAATAAAAAAGTAATGAATATTTATCTTGTTGACATTGGAATAACATACTGGGGGGTTGGCCCAATAGGGAGTGACAAAAAAAGTGAATGGAAAATACTAAAGCTAACAATGGATGAATTAAAAACATCAATAGATTATAATAGTAAAAACTATCTTATTTCATTTAAAAGATCAACTCAATGAAAACAATAATTTTTTTAATACTATTTGTTAATGTAAACATTAACACTTTTGCTCAAAACGGGAGTGAAAATATGTTAAAATATTGGCATTACCGAAATAGGTTAAAATATTTTGTAATACCAGGCAATAAGCAGGGCGAAAGTGAAATAATTGGCATAAGAAATCGTATGGACTTACAATATCAAGATTTTTCACCAGATAGTTTAAGGTATTACAAAAATAGTGACGTTGGTCAACATGGTGTTTACTTTGGTTATTATTTGAGTATGCTTGCTACCGAGTATAAATTGTTAATTGGTAATAACCAAACTAATGAAGCTTCAAATACTCTACATGAAATTGATTTGGCATTATTGCAATTTGAAGCTTATATGGATAGTTGTGAATATTATTGGGGTGTAACAAATAAAGCAGATGGATTTTTTGTAAGAGAAAATATGCCATGCGATTTTTTAAATACAGATTCGGCAAATGGTTATTCAACAAATGGAGAACGACATTTGGATTTATTTAATAAAAATTTAACAAAAACAAATAATGTTTGGAATAGCACAACTAACACATTTGGAGTACCAGCAGGGCATCCCGGTTATTCAGATTTTATTGATGCAAGAATGTGTACTGATGGTCAAACCAAAAAAGAACCAATGAGTCAGGATGAAGCTGTAGGTGTATTACAAGGTTTGGCTCTTATAAAAAGATGTTGTCCAGGAAGTTGGGCATATTCCAAAAGTAAGGAAATTGCTTGCAACATTGTTTCATATATTCAAAATATGTATCCTTTATTACCTCAGCAGGAGATGCTTCCATGGCAAATTTATCTTCCTGATGGGAGCACTCCGGGTGGTGGCGCCGGTTTTGCATGGGCAAATGCTTATGGATTTGAACAAGCATCTGATTATTTCGATTATAATTGTGTTGGAGAATATGACCCCCCATCGGAGAGAATATGGGAGCTAATGTGGGAATATCAAGGTTTGCATGCTGACAACCAAATTTACAATAACAGTATGTCAGCTACTTTGGCTGCTATTGGAAAATCATGGCATATAGGTATTACTATTGATATTGGATGTTGCTGGGGGTGGTGTTCATGGTTTCCATGCGTTCATATTCCGGTTTATATTCCGGCTACCGGTTGGTGTATTGATAATGTTACCTCATATTATAATAGTGAAACCTGGTATTTGTTATTATATGAGGTATTGCGCAATAAAAGTACCGATTATTTATTGCAATTCAAAGCTTTAGCCCAAATAAACTCAGCACCATGCGAAGGTCCTTATAATTATGGGAATGTATATCACCCGGCTAACGATGTATCTGGTGGATGGAGTTCGAGTTATAGATGGCGTAAAACTAAACAAGATCAACAAGGTGGTGGTGGTTTTCATGGTAATTATAATGGTCTTGATTATATGGCATTTTACAATTTATATTATATAAAATATGGTGGAATTCCTTACGAAAATTATAATGACAGGCATTTATCTGGAACAGTTAATACTCCGCAAAATTTTGTTGCTTTTAATACAATTACCTCTACACAGGTTATTGATTCCACAACTACCCCAATTGTAAATTACAAAGCAGGTGAGCAAATAGAATTAAAACCCGGTTTTCATGCACAGGAGGGCTCAACCTTTCATGCATATATTGCTCCTGTTTGTTGTGGCGAAAACTTTATTACAGATACAGTACCACAACTTCCAGTTGACACTTTAACACCCGAAGTTGAATGTGTAACCGATAGCCTGCCTGCAATGCCATGTGGTTACGATACTTTACATTTTAATGGTATAGATAGCGATACAGCACGGTATTCTTATGTCTGGTCTTTTCCTGGTGGCAGCCCCAGTTCGTCAACAATTAAAAATCCATCTGTATATTATCCAACAGGCACTTACCAAATAACGCTTCAAGCAACAGACACGACTCAATTAGCAAACACACCAAATCAACAATATGTTCAACTCCCAAGTATATGTTTTAATATTGTAAAACCTGCATGTTATGATTCTTCCAGCATATCTATAGAAAAAAGACTTAATAATAATACACCAAACCCCGATAATAAAACCCTTAAAAACAATGAGCAGTTTAATGTGTTTCCAAACCCAACAACAGGAATTTTTACAGTATCCTGTTCATCTCAAAATACAACTTTTACAGTTTATGTTTCTAATATTCTTACTGATGTATTGTTTTTAAAAGAAAATATAACAAGTTCAGCACAGTTCAATTTATCGTCAAAGCCCAAAGGAATTTATTTTGTAAAAGTTGTTACAACAGATGGTAAAATATTTACAGGTAAAATTATTCATAATTAATAATTATCAACTTAATTAAAAAAAGGTTATTTCAATTAAAATACTCTTTTTTTTATTGAAAATAATTATATTTGTGTCAAATTAATAAATTAAAAAAATGAAAAAAATAATTTTGACAACAATTTTTTCTTTATTTTTTATCTGCTTATTTGCTCAGGAAAATAAAGACGTTCAGGCAAGAATTACACTGCGTGATGGTAGTATTTATAATGGTTCGATAAACATTAAAAATGTTGATTTACAAACTGATTATGGGAAATTATCAATTCCTATTAAAAATGTTAGTTCAGTTGATGTTGGTCTTGCTCCAAACCGTACAAATAAGGTTAAATTAGAAAATTTAGCGGCTCAACTTTCAAATGATAATGAAGAAACAAGAAAAATTGCTTACGATGAGTTACTAAAAATTAAACCTTCGGAAATATATGTGTTAATGGATTATTTATATTCCGATAAATATACTCCACCCATTGATGGTATGTATGGTTTAGATCAATTAGTATCTGAATTAAACTCAACTTTTAATTTAAGCAATAATATTGGCGAAAAAGATGTTATATCTATTGATGGCGAGTATGTTATGGGTGGTATATTTACATTTCCATCTATAGAAATTAAAACCGAATTTGGTGCATTAGCAATTCCAAAAGAAAAAATGTTGAAAATTGAAATAACTTATGTGCCATCTAATGGAAACGAAACATCTAAAGTTATTAATCTTCCTGCATCAAAGTATATCAGTGGAAATGCAAATGGTGGTTGGTTTCGTACAGGAATTAATGTTAAAAAAGGACAAAGAATTTTAATTACTGCAAATGGTGAAATTACTCTTGCCTCATTGTCTAATGGAAAATATACTCCAAAAGGTGCAGCAGGTACTACCGAAGTTAGTACCGAAGGAAATACATATCCTACTTATGGGCAACTCGTTTATAAAGTTGGCGAGAGTGGTCAGGTTTATACAGCAGGTGGTAAATTTAATGGAACAATGCAAGAAACCGGAATGTTATATATTTCAATTTACGAAACTGTTTATAATGCTGCAAATACCGGTTCGTACAACGTAACAATAAAGCAGAATTAAGATTGAAAAAAATTGCAACAAATTTCACAGAAAAAAAATAATTTGCGGGAATCTGCACAATCTGTAATAAAATTTTAGTAACTATTAAGCCCCTGTTCTTTTTAGCCACAGACTATACCAATTTTAAAAAATGTTTCATTGTTGAAAAATAAAAATTACGACAAGAAAATATTTACAACTCAATGCTCTTAATGCATACAAAACCGCTTTTAAATTGAGTAATTTTGTTTGGGATGTAGTTATTAAATGGGATTTTCAACACCTGACAGGTTATGAAGTTCCTGTCAGGTCGTCGTGTAATGGTTCTTTAAAAGAATGCTTTGACTGGAACCAAAAATCAAATTGCGAAAACCCTCAAGGTTTAACCGAGCTAAAGCCATTGCAAAACCTTGAGGGTTTAACCGTGAGGAGTATGATTATATTTTCGGAGAACTTCAAAAACTTCCAAAAGAACTCAACCAACTCATACAGTTCACAAATCAAAAATTAGCAGTTTAACAATGAAGCAATTTATATTTACTTTTGTTGCTGAATATTAACAAAAAATTATAATTTTTTACATGTTTTTAAGTTAATGTTTTCGATGAAATCTAAAAAAAAACATTTTTTTTCTCTTTGCATAATTATTTCCTTGCCCTTTATTATTAATGCACAGGATTATTTTACACTTTCAGGCAAAATTAATAATCAAAATGGTATAGCTATATCGGAAATTAACTTAAAAATTATAGAATTAGATAACATAGGCGTAAGCACCGATAATTCTGGAAAATACAAAATTAAACTTCCTGCTAATAAAGAATTTACAATTGTTTTTACACATATACAGTACGAAGAAATGATTATAAAAATTACTGGAAAACCAGATGAAAACATTGTAAATAATTTTACATTAAAAGAGAAAATAAATAGCATTCCTATTGTTAATGTTGAAGTCAAAACTGAACGTCAAACTAATTTACAGCGAATTGACCCTAAAATAATTCAAATAATACCAGATGTTGCAGGTGGAATTGAAGCAAGTCTTAAAGCGTTCCCCGGAGTTGCAAAAAACAATGAACTAAGTTCGCAATATTCAGTTCGTGGAGGAAATTTCGACGAAAACCTTGTTTATGTAAACGATATTGAAGTTTATCGTCCATTTTTAATTAGAAGTGGACAACAGGAAGGATTAAGTTTTGTAAACCCCGACATGGTGTCTTCAATACAATTTTCTGCTGGCGGTTTCGATGCAAAATATGGCGATAAAATTGCTTCTGTGCTTGATATTAAATACAAAAAGCCAACAAAATATGCCTCAACAGTTTCTGCAAGTTTATTAGGCGGAAGTTTAAGTTTTGAAGGTTGTAGTAAAAATCACAGATATACTCATATTTCTGGATTTCGCTATAAATCATCGCAATATGTTCTAAATTCTTTAGATACCAAAGGCGAATACAAACCATCGTTTACTGATTTTCAGACTTATTTAACTTATGACATTACCGAAAAATTTGAAATCACCTTTTTAGGGAATTATGCTATGAATAGTTTTCATTTTGTTCCACAAACACGTGAAACTTCTTTTGGCACTATTGATGAAGCATTAAAGCTTAAAATTTATTTTGATGGTCAGGAACGCGATAAAAATTCCACTCTTTTCGGTGCCTTTTCTACAAATTATAAATTTAACGATAATTTAAAAATAAGTTTTACAGGTTCGGCTTATAGTGCATCGGAACAAGAAAATTTTGATATTATGGGACAATATTTTTTAAATGAACTCGACAAAGAAATGGGTTCAAATAATTTGGGCGATAGTTTAATGAATATCGGAGTTGGCACATTTTTAAACCATGCCCGTAACAAATTAAACGCAAGCGTTATAAATTTTCAGCATAGAGGCACATTTAAAAATAATAACAGCACAATTTTGTGGGGTACAAATATTCAAAATGAAATTATTAGCGATAAAATTCACGAATGGGAAATGTTAGATTCTGCAGGATATTCGCTTCCTTATACAGATACTTTATATTCAGATAGTTCACGCCAAATAGGAATGTATTCTTTTATTAGTTCCAATAATTATATGTCAACCTATAGAATTACTGCATTTATTCAAAAAACAAATACCATTGAAATTGATAGCAATGAATATAGTTTTACAATTGGAATTCGCGAAAATTACTGGACGTTTACAAATCAATTACTTATTAGCCCAAGAGCATCATTATCAATTAAACCAAATTGGGAACAGGATTTTTTATTTCGTTTTTCAACTGGATATTATTATCAACCTCCATTTTACCGCGAGTTACGCGACTTAAATGGTCAAATAAATAATAATATTGTAGCTCAAAAGTCAATTCATTTTGTTCTTGGAACTGATTATATTTTTTACGCATGGAACCGCCCGTTTAAATTTATCACAGAATTGTACTATAAAAATTTCACGAAATTAATTCCTTATCAAATTGATAATGTAAGGATTAGATATTTAGCTAAAAACAATGCAAAAGGTTACGCTACGGGAATTGATTTTAAAGTAAATGGCGAATTTGTTCCCGGTGTCGAATCATGGGCTAGTTTATCTGTTATGAAAACAATGGAAAATCTTTCTGATGATTTTTATTATAAAAACGAAAACAATACACCATTGAAAATTGAACCAGGCTATATCCCCCGCCCTACAGACCAATTAGTAAATTTCGGTTTGTTTTTTCAGGATTATTTACCTCGTAATCCATCATATAAAATGCAATTAAGCTTATTGTTTGGTAGCGGTTTACCATTTGGTCCACCAAAATCTGAAAGATATCAGGCAACTTTTAGAATGCCTCCTTACAGAAGAGTTGATATTGGTTTTTCAAAATTGTTAAAATCAGAAGAACACGATTTGCCAAAAGGAAATCCATTCCGGCATTTTAAAAGTATATGGGTAGCATTAGAAATTTTTAATTTGTTAGATATTAATAACACTATTTCATACCAATGGGTTACAGACGTAAGAGACCACCAGTATGCTGTACCAAATTATTTGTCGTCAAGGAGATTGAATTTAAAATTGATAGCTAAGTTTTAGTAACCACTTACAGGGTTGGCTATTTTCAAAAAATTAATAAGTTGCCCTTTGTACGTCCCGTCCCATCAATTATTTATATCAGTGGTTTCAAATACCTTTTCGCCCCATCTATCGTATATAACAAAGTGAAATATTTGTATGCAATTACCTCTAACACATTCTTGTTCGTTGGATCCATCACCGTTTGAAGAGAATGCGTTTGAAACAAAGATTTCGCCACAAGGAGTTTCTACTGTAATTTTGATAACAGCCCTATTTTTTCGTTGAATTTAGAATTTTTGTTACTAATCAGTGTCAAAGTTAATATGATTTTTCGTTTAACTCGCACCATATTTCTCGCAAATATTATTCTCGCAAAGACGCAATGCCCGCAAAGTTTTAAGCCCGCAAGGTTTTAAAAAAATCATTCACCCCGTTGGATATTCCATTTTTATTGTATAACGGCTATTCAACATAATTATCCTACGGGGTAAATGATTTTTTTCTTTGCGAACTAACAATTTATAAATACTATAAACAATTCTATTTCGTATTTCATCATTTTGAGCGTTTTCTATATTTTCTTTTTCTATTTTCTTTGCGTTCCCTGCGCCTTTGCGTGATAATTCTTATACTGAATAGTTACTATATTGTTTCTCTTTTCCAAAAATAAACACACTATAAAATATTATAAAGAAGGTAACTCCAGCTTGAGTTTCAAAAGTATCTTCATTAATAAATGAGATTATAATTATTAGAAATAATATTGTAAATAAAAAATCATTAAATCCTTTTTCTTTTATTGCAGGATAAAACAATGCAAATATGAGCCATATAAAGCCAAATATCCCAAATGTAAGCAAAAAAGTAACTAATTGATTATGTGCTCTTAATCGCCACTCGTTTTCTAAAAGGCTATTCATTTCAATATATTTTTTATCGAAAGCAAGCCTAACATTACCTGTACCAACACCAAACCAAAAATGTTCTTTAATAATTTCTTTTGCAGTTTTTAAATATTCTATTCTTTGTGCCAACGAATGACCGCTCGCATTCCCTGTTTTTTTATATTCGTATAATTCCCAAAGTGCATTATATACTAATGGATAAACTTTCCATTTTTCTAAAAATGTATAGTTTGCAACACCACTTTCAATTGCTTTAATTTCTTCGTTTTTCAAACTCCATATTCCAACCGAATCTTTTCTTAAACCTTTTGAAGTTAAATATCTTACTATAGTATATTGAACCTCATTTCCATTAATATCTTTACTTTCAAACAATACTTTGCTCCTTTTTCCCCATTCCGATTTTAATTCTACAGGGCAATAATAAACCCAAACTAATTTACCGTTTTCAACTGATTTATTCGATACATCAAACAAATATTTATTTCCCGATAGAGTTAATGTGTCAACTATAGATAAATCAATAATTTCGATGTTAGTAAATTTCTTGGAAACTGCATACACATAATAAATTGGTAGTGCGGGTATTATTAGTAAAATAAAAAAATAGAGCCATTTAAAGTAAGATTTAATAATAATTGCTCTGTAAACCATTGATAAATAAACAATAACACTAAACACGATTAATCCTGTTAAACTTTTCAATAAAAATAAAAAAACAATTAACCAAAGCGAAATCAATATTGCGATGAATTTATGCACATTGTTAAATTTTAATTCCCGATTAATAAAACAATAATATAATAGTATAAATAAAGAAAAAGCTACCATTAATGAAAATCTGATATGTGAAATAAACACAGAAAGTTCGCGGTAATTAGTAACATTTATTGACGAATAAAAGAGGAATCGAAAAAGACTTATTAGCGAGCCTAATAAAACACCAGAAACAAAAACTATTAAAATTAATTTAATATTTTTAGCAGATAAATAATTTGATGTACCTATTAAAACAGGTAAAACTAATAATGGTACTTTAATTTTTAAATCGTTGTAAGCATAACTATAATCCTGAGGTGGTAACAACCATAAAGCATGAATAAAAAAAATTGAAGCAAAAAATAATATTGATTTATTTGATTTTAATATCTTAAATTTTTCGCGAAACTTTCCCTCTAAAATCCAATTGCCCAAAATAATTAATTGAGAAAAACTAGTTCCAAACATCGAAAGTGGCAAGCTAAAAACAAGCAACAAAAGTCCAAAAAGATAGATGTTCCGATGAATAGTCTGGCTAAATAGTGGCATTTTATAAATTTAGAATTAAGGATTTTATAATTTGCATATATATATTTTTTTTACTTTAACGAAAACTTGTAATTATTATTTTGCAAACATAAATTTAAAATTATTTATAATTGTTTGCGTGCTTATATTCAACAACATAGAGAGGCAAATGTAAACATATAAAATATTTTTAAAATATAATTTAAGAATATTGGCATTTTAAAAAAATAATTGTATTTTTGCAGTCCGTAATTTATAACGGTTATCATTATTAAATAAAGTAAAAACTAGTAAAAAAAGTGGACGCAATAAGCTACAAAACAGTATCTTTAAATAAAGCAACTGTAAAAAAAGAATGGTTAGTAATAGATGCTACCGATTTGGTAGTTGGAAGATTATGTTCAACCATAGCCGTAATTCTCAGAGGTAAACACAAAGCAGGTTTTACACCTAATGTTGATTGTGGAGACAATATTATTTTAATTAATTCCGAAAAAATTAATTTTACAGGGAATAAATGGGCTTCCAAAGAATATGTTCATCATACTGGATATCCTGGTGGACAACGTTTTATCAGCCCAGAAAAACAATTAATAAAAGACCCGCGAAAAATAATCGAACACGGAGTAAAAGGAATGTTACCACGCAATCGCTTATCAAAAAAACTAATACACAATTTATTTGTGTATTCAGGAACTGAGCATCCACACGAAGCTCAAAAACCAAAATTAATTAATATAAATACAATTAAATAAATATGGGAATTGTTAATACAATAGGTAGAAGAAAAGCTGCAATTGCACGCATTTATTTAAAAGAAGGTAGCGGAATAATAACTATCAACAATAGAGAATTTAAAAATTATTTTACTACCGAACAGTTGCAAAACACTGTAACAAATCCACTTCAAACCGCTCAGGTAGAAAACAAATTCGATATAAAAGTCAATCTTGATGGCGGTGGCATTAACGGACAAGCCGAAGCACTTCGTTTAGCAATATCAAGAGCTTTGGTTAAATTAACTCCCGAAGTAAAACCGGCATTAAAGGTTAAAGGCTTTTTAACTCGTAACCCACGCGAAGTTGAACGTAAAAAACCTGGACAAAAGAAGGCTCGTAAGAGATTCCAGTTCAGTAAACGTTAATATTATATAGTTTCGGGTTTATAGTTTGAAGTTTAGGGTTTTGGAACTTGAGGATTGGAATTTGGGGCTTTGAAAATGTAGTTTAGTATCTAAATTGTTAGGACTTCTTAAATATAAGAGCTACCTACCAATTGCTAAAACAATAAGAAAGTAAACTAAAATAAATAACATGTCAAAAGTATCATTCGAAGAATTATTAGAAGCAGGTGTACATTTTGGACACCTTAAAAGAAAATGGAATCCTAATATGGCTCCTTATATTTTTATGGAGAAAAATGGAATCCACATTATTGACCTTTATAAAACAGCCGTCAAACTCGACGAAGCATGCAATGCTTTAAAACAGATTGCAAAATCTGGTCGTAAAATATTATTTGTAGCAACAAAAAAACAAGCTAAAGATATTGTTGCAGAGAAAGTAAGCAAAGTAAATATGCCTTATGTTACTGAACGTTGGCCTGGCGGAATGCTTACAAATTTCCCGACAATCCGTAAAGCTGTTAAGAAAATGTCAACAATTGACAGAATGGCAACTGATGGAACATTTTTAAATTTATCGAAAAGAGAAAAATTACAAATTAATCGTAAAAGAGCTAAATTAGAAAAAAACTTAGGCAGTATTTCTGACTTAACTCGCTTACCTGCAGCACTTTTTATAATTGACGTTTTAAAAGAACATATTGCTGTACGAGAAGCACATCGCTTAAGTATTCCAATATTTGCAATGGTTGACACTAATTCTGACCCAAATAATATTGATTTTCCAATACCAGCTAACGACGATGCTTCAAATTCTATTTCATTAATTCTTGATAATGCAATTTCTTCAATAAACGAAGGTTTAGAAGAAAGAAGGATGGATAAAGAAAAAGACGCAACTCAACAAAATGAAAAAGCTGGCAAGAAAAAGAATGAAGCAAATGCTTTAGTAGAAGGTGAAAACGAAACTGTTATTGTTGACGCGGTAGAAAATGCAGAAATTACTGAAGAAAAACCGAAGAAAACTTCGATAAAAAAAGAATTAAGAAAAAGAAGTCCAATAAAAAAATCGGTAGAGTATAAAAAGGAAGAATAATTTACTGATAAATAAATTTTAATAAGTCATTGAATTAATAGAAATAAATATAAACAGATAGTTTGAAGTTTTAGGTTTCTGGTTTTCAAAACCATAAACTAAAAACTCTAAACCAAAAAAATATAACAATAAACAGTGAACAATAAATAGAAATAGATTGAAATAATTTAATAACTTAATAACTTAATAACAAATAACCTAATAACTAAATAACTTGATACAGTAAAAAGTGAGAAGTTAAAACAATGAACAGAAAACATTAGGCAGTGAATAAACTCGAAACTATAAACTCGAAACTTTTTTGAACAACGAATAATAAACGATACAAATAGAAATTCATAGAAAATAATAGAAGAATAATTTAAAAGAAATAAAAATGTCTCAGATAACTATTGCTGAAATTACAAAATTACGTAAACTTACAGGTGCAGGAATGATGGATTGCAAAAATGCACTTACCGAATCGAATGGTGAAATTGAAAAAGCTATTGAAATAATTCGCAAAAAAGGGCAAGCAGTTGCAATTAAACGTGCAGACCGCGAAACTACCGAAGGATTAGTTGTTACAAAAATTAACCCAAATGGTAAAGAAGCTATTATTGTTGCTATTAGTTGCGAAACTGATTTTGTTGCAAAAACCGAAGGATTTATTAACTTAGCAAATACCGTTGCTGAAATTGCTTACAAAGAAAAACCATCTAATATTGAATCATTAAAAAAAAATAAAGTTAATAATCTTACTGTTAACGATTTAATATTAGATAAAATAGCTGCTATTGGCGAAAAAATTGATATTTCATATTATCAGTTTATTTCTGCTGAACACGTTTTCTCATATATTCATCATGGAAGTAAAATCGGAACTTTAGTTGGCTTTAATAAAATGGTAAGCAACCCTCAGGTTGGGAAAGACATTGCAATGCAAGTTGCCGCAATGAATCCAATTGCTATTGATAAAAGCGATATTACTAAAGAAGTAATCGAAAAAGAATTAGAAATAGGAAAAGAACAAGCTCGTGCTGAAGGTAAGCCAGATACTATGCTCGAAAAAATAGCACTGGGAAAACTAAATAAATTTTACAACGATAGTACTTTACTAAATCAGGAATTTGTAAAAGAAAATAAAGTAACTGTTCGCCAATATTTACAAAACTACGATAAAGAACTTACTGTTAAAGTTTTTAAACGTTTCTCGTTAACTATGTAGAGTCTGTCTATAATATCGTAATAATAGTATAAAGCTCCAAATTCCAAATCCCAAATTCCAAGTTTGGGGCTTGGGATTTGAGACTTGGGTCTTGAGGTTTTGGGCTTTCATTTTTGAAAATCTT
>Ga0209211_10009470_pt1 | contig 12974 bp, 10 predicted proteins | sample RifGroA2_FD_183992 | JGI IMG/M metagenome (GOLD analysis project Ga0209211, IMG submission 183992) | Groundwater microbial communities from Rifle, Colorado, USA - Groundwater A2 (SPAdes) (version 2) | ecosystem: Environmental > Aquatic > Deep subsurface > Groundwater | place: Rifle, Colorado... | reverse complement strand
CCCCGGGGACTTCCGCAAGATGGACAAGGAAGTGAAGGTCATCGACGTGAGGACCGCCTGGAACGAGTTCGAGCCGGTCACCCTGCCGGAGACCGAGTCGGACAAGTACGCGTCCGCGGGGCTGTCCGACCGCATCAAGGAGGCCATCTCCTCGCTCATGGCCGCCCGCTACGACTACCTGAAAAAGTATTTCGGCCGCATATTGCAGGAAGTCCCCGGGGATATAGAGACCAACCTCAGCCTGGGCATAGTCCACGCCGAATACAAGGCCTATGACAAGGCGGCCGAGAGCTTTGAAAAGGTCCTCGAGAAAGAGCCTTTCAACGCCGGGGCGCTCAATAATATGGGCAATTTGAGCTTTACGGCCGGCAAGTTCGAAGAGGCCAGGGATTACTACTTCAAGGCCTCCAAGGCCGACCCTTTCGACGGCAGCATCTGGCTCAACCTCGCCAGGGTTTCCGGCAAGCTGGGCAAGAAAGACGACATAAAAGTCTTCGCCGACAAGGCCGCGAAGATAGAACCCGAGCTCAAGAGCATCGGCGATAAACTTTCCAAGTGAGGAAGACGAACGGGAGGGTATTCTTATGAAAAAAGCATTAATGGCGCTGGCGCTGCTCTTCGCGGTGGGCGTAGTCCACGCTGAAGGCGGCAAGGACTGGAAGGCCTGGTTCAGCAATATGCAGAAGGGCCTTAAGACCAAGATCAGCAAGAAGCTGGAATCCAAGCACCGCGTGAGCGCGGTCGCGGCCGTGCGCGGCGCGAAGCAGGGCGAGGACGCCAATGCCCTTTACTGGAAGGGCGGCGTCTCGGATAAAGCCCAGAAGAAACTGGCCGAAGAGAAGAAGCAGCTGACCGAGGCCGTGGAGCTGGTGGTTAACGGCGACGTGGAAGGCGGCCGCGAGGCCCTGAACAAGTTCCTGAAGGCCAACCCGGAGAGCTTCTTCGCGCAGGACGCGAAAGAGGCCCTGGCCAACCTGCCGGCCGCGGAAGCGGCGCCGGCGGCCGAAGATAAGCAAGAGGGTAAAGCGGAAGAGAAACCCGCCGAGAAATCCGGGGAATAGCCTGGCCCTTCTTTCAAGTCTTGCAAAAACCCCGCCGTAAAGCGGGGTTTTTACATGAGCCGCCTCAGGACCTGATGACTGGATTATGCCGGTAAATTTAAGCGCCATCTCCCTGTTCAGATTCTTCCTCCTGTTTTGCGGGGCGGCCGCTTTAGCGGTCCCGGCCGCGCACCGGGCCGCATCCTACCTGGCGCTGGAAGTGCTGGCTGACCTTTCTATCCTTTTATTCGTTCTCCTGGGCAAGCCGTCGCGCGGCCCCGCGCTAACTACCGCCGCCGCCGCCTTGTTAACGGCGGACGTGCTCTACGCCCTGAGTCATAAATTCGTGGTCTTACAGGGCCTCATCTTCCCGCTGCAGCTGGGCTTCTACCTGCTGTACACCCTGGCCGCCGCCTATTATATTTATCGCGCCTATGCCGCCGGCGACCCGCTGGAAACGGCCGAGACCGGGATGTTATTCATCTTGTTCTCCGCTTTTATCGTCCTGCAGGTAAAATATGTGGTCATCCCCTACTTCCATACCGGCTATTATTCCTCTTTTTTCCAATACGTGATCACCTTCGTGGTCTTTATCCACCGCTCCGTGGAGTCGGTCGTGATCGCCATGGCCGTCCTGCTCGGGATGAAGGCCCGCTCGCGGTACTGGTTCTATATGCTGAACGGCCTGGCACTGCTCTCGATCTCCTCTTTCGCCATAGGCTTCAACGCGAACATGGAAAGCCGCATCCAGTTCCAGGAATGCGGCTGGGTCCTGGGCCTGTTGTCCATACTGGCCGCGCAGACCTATCCGCTCCGGGCTGGCTCGCCTTTCGCCAGGTGGAACAGCCTGCGGGTGAGGCTGGTGTGGTTCGTTTCCCTGATCACGGCGGGACTGCTGCTGCTGCTCTATTTTCTCCAGGCCTTCGTCGCGAAGGACACTTTCCAGCTGACTTCCTCGTTCTTCTTCCTCCTGTTCGGGGTCTGGTTCGTCGCGAACCTCATCTCTTTCCGGGTCTCCGAGGATATCCACGCGCTTATGGACGGCCTGGAGTCCCCGCGGGCGCTGGCGGCCGGGCCGGGCTTCAGGCTGACCATCTACGAGGCGGAATTATTCGCGGAAAAATTAAGGGCGGCCTACGACACGATAAAATCCCAGTCCCGGCTGGCCGCGCTCGCTACGCTGTCGGCGCAGGTGGCGCACGATATCCGGAGCCCCCTGGCGGCCCTGGACTCAGCCTTGAAGGACGAGTCTCAGCTTCCGGAAAGCAAGCGGCAGCTGATACGCTGCGCGGCCGGAAGGATCCGGGACATCGCCAATGACCTGCTGGAAAAGAACAGGAACGCCAGGGCGGCCGCCGGGCAGCCGCCCGAGATTTGCCTGCTTTCCGGCCTGATAGGGCCTGTCGTCCTGGAAAAACGCATGCAGTTCCGCGACAGGCCGGACGTCGCTATCGACTTCTCCCCGGGGCCGGAGTCTTGCGGCCTTTCCGCGAAGGTCCAGCCGGCAGAATTCAGCCGCATAGTATCGAACCTGATCAATAACGGGGTAGAGGCCCTGGACAGGGGCGGGTCGGTGATCCTCGGCCTTTCCCGTGAGAAAGGCGCCGTTGCGCTTTCGGTCAGCGACAATGGCAAGGGTATCCCGCCGGAACTATTGCCCAGGATCGGACAAATGGGAGAGACCCACGGCAAGGCCGGGGGCTCGGGGCTCGGTCTTCATCACGCCAGGACCAGCGTCGAGGGCTGGGGTGGAAGCCTTGCCATCAGCTCCGAAGAGGGGAAAGGGACCACCGTCACGCTGATCCTCCCTCAGGCAGCCGGCCACCCCGGCTGAAAATACCCGGCAAGGCCCCCCTTGGGAGGGACCCCCAGAGGCCGCGGGAAGCGGCCGAATTTATTTAAGTTCCATGTATAGCTGATAAATAAAAAACCCGGTAATCCGGGTTTTCTATTTGTTCCTCTGTCTTTCTCGCGGCTGGCCGGTTTAATCGTCCGGGGTTTCTTCCTGCGCCGGGGGCTCCCCGGCGGGAGCTGGTTCAGGTTTATTGAGCGGGGCCGCCGGGGCCGGCTGGACAGCTTCGGCCTGCGGCTGGGCGGCGGGCACTACCCAGGTCTGGTCCGGTTTTTCCGGGAGCGGCGCGGGCTCGGCATTGGCCGGGGCGCCTTCAAGCGGCTGGCCCGGCAGCCAGGTCCTGTCCGGCGTCATCGGGGGGGCGGAAATTGCGGGCGTTTCGCTTTCCGGCGGCCTGACTTTGGGCGGCAGCTGCCTGGGCGCCGTCCCGGCGGCTTTCAGCTTCGCGTAAACGTCGGTGGCCGAGCGCCAGAGCATCTGCCTCAGCAGCCCGTTCTCGCGGGCCCCCGGGGAAAAGAAGGGGTAAAGCGGCGCCATCAGCAGGTGGAAAGTGGTCTTGTGCCGCGCCTCGGTCTCTACCCGCATGGTGCTGGTCGAAACGGCGAAGTCCGCGGTGAGATAATAATTGACCCGCAGGGAGGCGGGGATTATGAAGATGAAACCGGTGTCCACCAGGAAGGAATGGAAAAGGTCGCCGTAAGTCCAGCGCCCGAAGCTGGTCAGCTCCAGGCGCAGGGTGCCCTGGCCGCGGGCCCTGTCATAGAGGCCGGCCTTGGCGAAGATCTCCCTGGCCCTGCCGCTGAAGGCGGCGGCGTCGTCCTGCTCGACGGGGCGCGGCTTTATCTTTTTCGGCCTCGTGGAGCCCTCGCCTATGGAGTCGGTCGGGGCCCGGTAGGGGAAATTCTGCCAGGAAACCTCTATTTCGGAAAACGGGATGAGGGCCTTGTCCTCGAGCATGGCCTGCGCCGTGCCGCGCTCCACGCGGATATCCCCGGAATTGAAAGAGGCGCAGCCCCAGAAAGCCGGCAGGACGGCAAAAAGCAAAAAGAGTTTGTTTTTCATTCTGTTTCTTCTGATATCAGTCATTCAGTTACCGGCGCTTCATTTTATATACTATATTATACCGTTGTATCCATCAAGAGGGTTCGGGGAACATATGCCGCCTAAAAAGATAGAAAAAATAATAAAAACAGAGGGCATGCCTGATATCATAGTCCGGCTGGCCAAAGTGCCTGACATGCGCCGCATACAGATGCTTTACGCCGAGGTGTACGGCGCCGCTTATCCTATCCCGATAATAATGGACAAGGACAAGATGCGGCACGCCATCGAGGATAACGACTATTACTGGCTGGTGGCGGAATGCCAGGGCCGGATCATCGGGAGCCTCGTCTACGCGCTGGACCTGTTCTACAGGAACTCCAAGGCCTTCGGCGCCGTGGTGAGCCAGGAATACAGGAAGCATAACCTGGCCTTCATGATGATGAAGCTGGTCCTCGACGATATCACGGTCAATAAAGACCTGGTGGACCTGGTCTACGCCACCACCCGCACGGCGAACCACGCCCCGCAGCGCCTGACCGAGAGCCTCGGCTTCATCAAGCTGGGCATCTTCCCCAACACCCACAAGGTGCATGACAACGAGACTCACTGCCTTACCGCCTACCTTACCGAGGGGGCGCTGCAGCGCCGCCGGAAGATCCCCCGCATCATCCCCGAGGTGGAGGCTTTCTACGAAATAGTGCGCAAGCAGATAAAGCTGGAGCCGGCGCAGGTAAAGGACGTGAAGGGGGACTACAGCGACCATAAGCAGAAGATCCCGCTGCTCAACTTCGAGGCCGTCACCGCCCCGGAGTTCGTGAAGAACCGCTACAAAAAAGCCAGGCACACCAGCTTCTTCGAACATATCGTGATGCCTTTCCACGAGCCTAATTTGCTGCTGATCACCCCCGACCAGGGCACCGAGGTCTACCTGACCTACAGCCAGAAGGACAAGTACAGCGTGATCGTGGGCGGCATGACCAACGAGAAAAGTTTCGCGGTGGTGCTGGAAAGCGTGGCCCGCAAGGTCAGCGACATGGACATGGCCTACGTGGAAGTCATCATCGAAGCCTACTCCCCGGCCATCCAGCGCGACGCGCTCGACGCCCGCTTTATCCCGAGCGCCTATTTCCCCTGCGCCAAACGCATGGGCGGCAAGCGCTACGACTGCATCGTCTTCTCCCGCACCTTCGACGTGCTGGACTTCCGCAACGTGAAGATCATCTCGCTCTACAAGAATTTCCTGCGCGAGTACCTCAAGCTCTGGCGCGAAAACTACATAGAGCTGGTCTTCAAGACCGAACAGAAATAGGAGGCAGGGGACGCTGATTCCTAATTCCTTATTTATGTCGCAAGAAGATATTGCAGTAATTAGGAATTAGGAATCAACGTCCCCTAGGAGACTATGGCCGACCTTTCAGTTGAAGACCGCCTTCCGCCTTTTTACAGGCCGCTCAAGAGCCGGGCCGCCGTGGACGCTTTTATAGAGACCCCGGCCTTCGAGTATTCCCCGGGAACCTCCGGGGCCTTCTGCGCCGCCATGCGCGCCGCGCTGTCTTTCCAGGGCGGGCGCGCGCCCGTGCTGAAGGCCCTTTACAAAGCCGAAGGGTTCTCGCCCGCTTCCGTAAAGACGGAGCGGGATATCGCGAATATCCCTTTTCTCTTCGTGTCCGCGCTGAAAGAGCGCGACCTGACCACCCTCCCTTATTCAAAAATAGCTTTGGAACTGAAATCCAGCGGCACGTCCGGGCAGCGCAGCCGGATGCAGCTGGACAAAGGCTCGCTGATGCGGGTGCGCCGCATGGCCTGGCAGGTTTTCGCCGGGCTGGGCCTGACCGACCTGGAGCGGGCCCACGACTATATCTGCTTCACCTACGACCCCGAGGTGGCCAAGGACCTGGGTACGGCCTGGACCGACAAACTGCTCTCCGGCTTCACGAAGAAAGGGGAAATTTTTTACACCTTCCGCTGGAGCAAAGAGAAGAAGGACTTCTATTTCGATATAGACGGCGCCGTGCTGGCCATGAAGAAGTTCGAGGGCGCCGGTTCGCTGGTGCGGCTGGTCGGCTTCCCCGCTTTCGCGCTGAAGCTTACCGAGGAATTTAAGAAGCGCTATGGCCGCTACCCAAAGCTGAACCCGGGCTCCAGCGTGGTGACCGGCGGCGGCTGGAAGACCCTGGCCGACGAGGCCATGGACAAGAAGGTTTACCGCCGGATACTGGCGGACAACCTGGGCGTGCCCGTGGCGAATGTCAGGGACCTGTTCGGCATGGTGGAGCACGGCGTGCCTTACGTGGACTGCCGGCTGGGGAATTTTCATGTGCCGAACTACGGGCGCATCATAGCGCGCCACCCCGGCACGCTGGAGCCTTTGGGCTATAACAAGGTCGGGCTGCTGCAGTTCATCACGCCGTATCTTACCAGCTACCCTTCCCTTTCCGTGCTGTCCTCCGATTTCGGCCTGCTGCGCCCGAAGTGCGCCTGCGGCCTGGCGGGCCCGGTCCTTGAGATCAAAGGCCGCGCCGGCGTGACAAAACTTAAAGGCTGCGCTATTTCAGCGGCGACGATGCTATGAAGATACACAACACTTACTTATTCGGCAAAGTCCTCGATAAAACTTCCTGGAAGCCGGCCGAGCTTGAGAAGATAGGCCTGCAGGCCCAGGCGGCCCGCGAAGCCATGCGCGGCGCCTCCCGCGAATACATAATCTCGACCCTGGTCAAAGCCGGGAAGCTGTTCGAAAGGGGCGGCAAGTACCGCAAGGCCGCGCTGGCCCACCTTAAAGAACACATCACTTTCTCCGGGCCGGTCATAGAAAAAAGCCTCGACGTGATCCCTGAGCTGCTGAACAAGCAGGCGATGAACAAGCGGATGAGCATGGAGCTCTTCCTGCCCTACGCCCTGGAGACCACGATAGAGCGCCGCGGCTATTCCGGGCTGCTGCGGGCCATGCCGAAAGGCGTGGTGCTGCATGTCGGAGCCGGGAATGTCTTCCTCGGCATCCTGGACTCCCTGGTCATAGGCTTCCTCACCAAGAACGTCAACATAGTGAAGCTTTCCTCTTCGGGCTCCAGCTTTATAAATATTTTCATGGACGCGCTTAAAGAGGCGGACGAAGAAGGGATACTTACAAAGTCAGCGGCCATTATCAGCTGGAAAGGCGGCAGCCAGGGCCTCGAAGAGGCCGCGCTGAAGAACGTGAACGCCGTTTTCGTCTGGGGCGGCTACGACGCGGTGCAATCCTACCGCAAAATAGCCCCGATAGACGTCCGGGTGGAGGGCTTCGGCCCCAAGACCAGCGTGGGTGTGGTCTTCGAGAGTTGCGTGAAGAACGAGGGGATGGACGCCGTGGCCCGGCGCGCGGCCACCGACGCCTCGCTCTGGGACCAGGCCGCCTGTTCCTCGCTGCACACCCTTTATTTCATAGCCCCGGCTAAAAAGCATAAGGCCCTGGCCGCGGATTTCCTGAAGGCCGCCAAGAAACATTTTACGCAGCTGGCCAAAGAGCTGCCGCCGGGGAAACTCTCTCCCGACGAGATGGTGGAGATAAACAAAGCCCGCCAGCTCGCCCGCGTGGACAGCGCCCTCGGCAGCGCCTCTTACGAGAGCTCCGCGCCGAAGACCGACTGGACCGTGATCTACGAGAAGGACCCCGTCTACCGCGTCTCGCCGCTCAACCGCGTGCTTTATGTGAAGACCGTGGAGAGCATCGAGGAGGTCAGGGACCGGCTGCTGCCGATGCGCGGCTATATCCAGACCGTGGGGGTCGGGGGCTCGATAGAGCGCAAGAAGGTGATGGAAGTACTCGGGCCCGCGGGAATAGCCCGCATAGTGAGGCTGGGCAAGATGCTGGAGGAGTCCAACGGCTCTCCGCACGACGGGATCTTCCCGATGATGTCGCTGGTGAACTGGCTGCCTATCGAGGAGAAACCCTCCCAGCTGGACCGCCTCAGCGAGATGGTGGAGCACGCGAGGAGCCGCAGCCCTTTCTACGGCCGGCATTTCAAAGGCGTGCCGCGGATAACCAGCCTGGAGGATTTCGCGAAGGTGCCCTTCCTCGAGAAGCGCCATGTGCTGGATAATACCCCGCCGGACAGCTCCGACCTGCTTACGTCGAAGGTGCAGCGCGGCATCTATTTCGCCAGCGGCGGCTCCACCGGCCAGCCCAAGTATATTTTTTACGACCAGAAAGAATACGACCATACCTGCCGGATGCTGGCCTTCACCATGGAGGCGGCCGGCCTGGACGGGAAGGATACGATAGCGAACCTGTTCATAGCCGGGAACCTCTGGTCCAGCTGGCTGTCGGTGGAGAAGGCCATCTCCTACACCAAGGCCATCTCGGTGCCGGTGGGCAGCAACCTGCCGCTGGAGACTATCGTGGGCTATCTCGAGGATTTCAAGGTCACGGCCGTGGTCGGCCTTCCCTCTTTCCTGATGAAGCTGGCCGAGTACGTGAAGGCGAACCCCGCCAGGCACGACCTCCGCATCAGGAAGATCTTTTACGGCGGCGAGTATGTCGGCGAGGAAATGGTGAAATTCTTCGCGGGCGTGTTCCCCGGCGTCCAGGTGCGCTCGGCCGCTTACGCCACGGCGGACGCCGGCGTGGTGGGCTTCCAGTGCCCTGTCTGCGTTAAGGGGCAGCACCACCTGTTCTCTTCCAGCCAGTTCATAGAGTTCGTCGGCCAGGACACCCTGGCCCCGGTGAAGGAAGGCGGGGTCGGCGAGCTGGTGGTGACCTGTCTTTCGAAGAAAAGCATGCCGGTCATCCGCTACCGGGTGGGCGACCTGGGGCGCTGGCTCCTTAAGCCCTGCGCCTGCGGCAGGAAAGAGCCGATGTTCGAGATCCTGGGCCGCTGCGACGACCGCATCCATGTCGGCGGGGCGCATCTGTTCGTGAACGATATCCAGGACGCCCTGGGCAAGGTGCCCGGCCTGAGCTTTAATTTCCAGGCCGTGATCGACAAGAAAGGCCATAAAGACACGCTGAAAGTGCGCGTCGAGGTGAAAGACCCGGCGGCGCTCCCGCGTTCAGCGGAGCTGGCGGACCTGCTTTGGCGCGCGCTGGAGACCAATTGCGAGGACCTGCACGAAAGCGTGCGCCTGAAATGGCTGGACAAGCCGGTCATCGAAGTTCTTAAGCCGAATACCATAGAGCGCATCCAGCGCACCGGCAAGCTCCGCAACGTCATAGATAAAAGGGTAAAGGTCTAACGGTTTTGCTTATACTTAAGGGGAGAAACCAAATGAAAAACAGAACGATCTTTTGCGCGGCAATGGTCTTGCTGTTCACGACGTCCGCCGCCCGCGCCATGCGCCTGGGTGCGGAATTTTCCGGCACGAGCTGGAAGATGGACGGGAAGGACCTTGCCAGGGATATGGACTACCGGGTAGCGAATTCTTTGGGCAGCGCGGAGTTGAAGCGGGACAAATCCGGCATGGAGGCCCTGCTTTTTGTCGAAGGCTCTTCGGCGTTCCGCCTGGGCCTGGCGGCCGGCTACGGCAGGATGCCGAAGGTGACATACACGACGATGTCCGGCGCGTATTCCGGTTTCATGGACCAGGGCGTCCTGGAGAACGCAGCGAGTTATGTGCCTGTTGACCTGTATCTCAAATACAAAAAGGAAGGCGGCAAGTTCAGCTTGTCCGTAGGCGCGGGGGCTGATTTTATCACGGCGCGCACCAAGGTCAGCGACAACCTGGACAGCTCCGGGAGTCCCCAGGCGAACAATCACAGGGGGACGTTCGAGCAGAAGAAAACGGTCCCTCACGCGCAGGCAGGCGCCGAGTGGTTCATCTTCAAATGGCTATCCCTGAACGTGCGCGCGAAGTATCTGTTCGGCGGCGTCCTCGACGAGCTGAAGGGGAACGTGACGGGGCCCGGCGCTCCAGCCGGAGACTCCAGGCTGCTCATGGTGCAGGGCGGTTCAGGGGAATACCTGGATTACCAGGGCGCGGGCCAGGCGCTCACTTCGGGGCAGAGGCCGTTTAAATACGATTTCTCCGGCCTGCGCGCCACCGTCGGCCTGCGCGTCTATTTCCACTGAGAAGGAGGAAATAGGGGACAGACACCGGTTAGTTTTTGTGGACGAGTGCTTTGCCAACTGTCGTTTCGGTAGGGCCCGACCGTTGGGAGGGCTTTGGTATAATCTGGTATGGACCTTAAGAAGGCTTTGACGGCGGTCGTGGCGGAGTTCGAGAAGAACGACGTCGGGTATGCCCTTATCGGCGGATTCGCTATTGGGGCGCTGGGGGTGCCTCGGAGCACTATCGATCTGGATTTCCTCGTCTATGCGGAGGCGCTCCATAAAGTCGAGGCGATAATGCTCGCGCTCGGGTACAAGAAGGTTTTCGCTTCGGAAAACGCTTCGCAATATGTTTCGCCCTCTGCGGAAATGGGGGAAGTGGATTTTCTGCACGCTTTCAGGCCTATTTCCATGAGAATGCTGGCTGAAGCTGAAACCGTACCGGTCTTCGGTAAAGAGGTCAGGGTAAAGGTGCTCAAAGCCGAAGATATAATCGCCCTCAAATTGCAGTCGATAAACAATAACCCCGCCAGGCTGGCAAAAGACAGTTCCGATATAGAAGAGCTGCTGAAAAGCCGTAAGCCGGACTGGAAGATACTTGAAACCTATTTTGAGCTCTTCGGCATGGGCGCGCGGTTCCTGGAACTGCGGGAGAAATATGGCGGAAAATAAAAAGAACCTGTTATTCACCGATTCCATTAACGGCGACATGGAGCAGATGGAAAAGAACAGGAAGACCTTCCGGACGGCTGACGGGAAATACGACGCCGCGGCCTGGCTGGAATTCGTCAACCAGTTCAACGCCTATATGGGGCATCCCCGCCGCCCCTTCACCCCGATCACCGGAAATAATTTTAAGCTCTGAGTTCCGGGATCTCAAGGGAACATGTCTAAATACCTCGTCACCAGCGGTCTGCCTTATGCCAACGGGCCCATTCATTTCGGGCATATAGCGGGGGCCTATCTGCCTGCGGATATCTTCACCCGCTTCCTCAGGCAGAAGGGGGAGGAGGTCATCTATATCTGCGGCACGGACGAACACGGCGTGGCCATCACCATCAATGCGGAAAAGGAAGGCATCCCGTATAAGCAATACGTGGACCGGCATCATAAAACCATAAAAGAATTTTTCGACAGGCTCAATATCCGCTTCGACCATTTCTCCAGGACCACCACCCCCGAGCATTACGCACTCTCGCAGGAATTCTTCCTGGAGCTGCATAAGAAAGGCTATATCAAGCCCAAGGCTGAAGCGCAGTTCTTCTGTGTCTCCTGTAACCGCTTCCTCGCCGACCGCTACGTTTCCGGAACCTGCCCGAAATGCGGCGCCGCCAATGTGCGGGGCGATGAATGCACCAAGTGCGGCGAATGGCTGGACCCTTCGAAAATTGTCTCGCCGGCCTGCAAGGTCTGCGGCAAGAAGCCGGAGATACGCGAGGCCACCCATTATTTCCTGAACCTGAAAGCTTTCGCGCCCAGGCTGAAGGACTGGCTGGAAAGCAAAAAGGACTGGAAACCGAACGTAAAGAACAAGGCGCTTTCCCTTATTGAAGAAGGTCTGGTGGAGCGTTCCATAACGCGCGACATCCCCTGGGGCGTGCCCGTGCCGCTCGAAGAAGCAAAGGGGAAGGTCCTTTATGTCTGGTTCGACGCGCCTATAGGCTATGTCTCGGCCACCATTGAATGGGCCAGGCTGAACGGCAAGCCCGAAGCCTGGAAGGAATGGTGGTTCGACAAGGGAACTAAGCTGATACACTTCATCGGGAAAGACAATATCATCTTCCACACCATCATCTGGCCGGCCATGCTGCTGGGGCAGGACAAGCCTTATATCCTGCCCGAGAACGTGCCGGGCAATGAGTTCTACAATCTGGAAGGCAGGCAGTTCTCCAAATCCGAGGGCTGGTACATCGACACCGCGGATTTCTTTTCCAAGTACGGCGTGGACGCGCTGCGCTACGCGATCGCCTCCAACGGCCCGGAGACCGCCGACTCGCAGTTCACCTGGGAGGATTTCCAGGGCCGCAATAACGAGCTGGCCGACAGCCTGGGGAACCTGGTCAACAGGTGTTTCTCGTTCATGAAGAAGAATTTCGAGGGAAAGATCCCGGCCCTGGCCGCGGACCCCTCGCCCGAGGACAGGGCGCTGCTGGACAGTTTCGGGCCGGTCTTCGAAGATGTCGGCAGGTCCTACCAGTCCTACAAGGTGCGTCAGGCCTTGTCCCAGGCCATGGCGCTGGCGCATGCGGCCAATAAGTACGTTAACGACACGGCCCCCTGGAAGCTCAGGAAAACCGACCCGGTCCGCTGCGGCACGGTCCTTAATATCGCCTCGAGGGCTATCATAAACGTCGCTATCCTCCTTTATCCCGTAATTCCCGACACCTCGCTGAAAATACTGGAAAAAGCCGGCCTTGGCCGCGGGGACAAAGCTCCGGAGTTCAAGCCCTATGCGGGTGACCTGAACCACCTGGCGCTGGGCCAGGACGATACCCTGCTCTTCTCCAAGATCCTGGACGAGCAGATAAAACTGGAAGTAGAAAAATTGAAAGCCTCCGCGAAACTGCCTCAAGGCTAAAAGGCGCCGCGCTCTTTCGTTCGGCGGATCTTCTTTGCGGCCGGACGCGCCGCTGAAAGGGGTGTAAAAGTGAAAGCACTGTCTATATTTTCCTGGCTGGTTTTTTCCGCCCTGCCGGCCGCGGCGGCCGGGCCGGCTGAGGGGATAGCGACGGCCAGGGAGGGCGCTGAACTGCGCACCGAAGGCCCCGAACTGGTTGAAATAGAAGGTTTCGCCGGGGCTGACGGAGAGATCCCCTGCTCGCGCAGTTCCTACTCCAATTCCTGGCACTATAAGTTCCATTCCGCTGACGGCTGGTTTTTGGTTAACGCCTGCGGGCAGAACTTCCTGAACACTTCCAAACATACGCCTTACGGGAAGGCCGGCGAGCCCGAAAAGCTGCTCCCGGCCTCCTTCGCTGCCCCGGCCGAGGTGCTGAAAAAAATGGCGGCGGACGG
>Ga0209211_10009468_pt1 | contig 12977 bp, 8 predicted proteins | sample RifGroA2_FD_183992 | JGI IMG/M metagenome (GOLD analysis project Ga0209211, IMG submission 183992) | Groundwater microbial communities from Rifle, Colorado, USA - Groundwater A2 (SPAdes) (version 2) | ecosystem: Environmental > Aquatic > Deep subsurface > Groundwater | place: Rifle, Colorado... | reverse complement strand
TAGGGTCCGATTTACAAACTTGCCGCAGAGCCAGAATATTATGGTCAGAAATATAAGAAGCAAGCATATCGGGAAGTTTGTATGCGTAAATGGAATAGTCAGGCAAAAATCTGATGTAAGGCCGCAAGTTACTGTTGCAAAATTTGAATGCCCTGTTTGCGGCAATGTAATTAATGTGATGCAGCTGGATGGAAATTTTAAGGAGCCTTCAAAATGCGGCTGCGGAAGGAAGGGAAAATTCACACTATTAAGCAAAGATCTCGTTGACGCGCAGGGTATAGTTCTTGAAGAGGTTCCGGAAAGCTTGGAAGGCGGAGAGCAGCCTAAGAGAATAAACATTCTTCTAAAAGATGACCTTGTGAGCCCGCTAAGTGAAAAAAGGACTAATCCTGGCAGCAAGATAACAATAGTCGGAACTATAAAGGAAGTGCCCATAATATTAAAGACAGGCTCAAAATCAACAAGATTTGATTTGATGATAGAATCAAACTATGTTGGATCTATTGAAGAATCGCTTTATGAAATTGATATAACGCCTGAAGAAGAGCAAAAAATACTCGAGCTTTCAAAAGAGCCAAATCTGTTTGCCAAACTTGTAGAATCTGCCGCTCCTTCAATCTATGGCTATGAAAAAGTAAAGGAATCTTTATTGCTGCAGCTCGTTGGAGGAGTAAGAAAGGTAAGGAGCGATAAAGTTGTGAGCAGGGGTGATACGCATATATTGCTGGTTGGCGACCCGGGCAGTGGAAAAAGTGTAATGCTAAAAAGAATCAGTACAATCTCTCCGAAAGGAAGGTATGTTAGCGGCAAAGGTGTCTCCGGAGCCGGCCTTACAGCAAGCGTTGTAAGGGACGAATTTTTAAAGGGGTGGAGCCTCGAAGCAGGGGCGTTGGTCCTGGCATCTGACGGAATTTGCTGCATAGATGAAATGGATAAGATGGGTGTAGAAGACAGGGCAGCAATGCATGAGGCACTCGAACAGCAGACTGTCAGCATCTCAAAGGCAAACATTCAGGCAACATTAATTTCCAGAACCACTGTTCTTGCTGCGGCAAACCCAAAATTTGGGCGCTTTGACCCCTACGGGATAATAGCGGAACAAATAGACATGCCCCCTACTTTGATTAATAGGTTTGATCTTATCTTCACAATAAAAGACATACCTGATGAAAGCAAAGATGAAAAAATGGCTTCCCATATTTTAAAGCTGCACCAAGAGCCTGATTCTTTTAAGGCAGAGATTTCAACAGAATTCCTAAGAAAATATATAGCCTACGCAAAACAAAAAATAATTCCTAGAATAACTGACAGGGCGTTGGAAGAGATTAAAAGTTTTTATCTTAAAATGAGGTCCAGCGGCAGCGCGGAAGGTGGAGTCAAGACGATACCGATTTCAGCCAGGCAATTGGAAGCATTAGTGAGGCTTACTGAAGCATCCGCTAAGATAAGATTAAGCCAGGAAGCCACTGAAGAAGACGCCAGGCGCGCAATACAGCTTGTGGAATATTGCCTCATGCAGGTTGGTTTTGATAAAGAAACGGGAAAAATTGATATAGACAGGATTGCGACAGGAATCTCTGCTTCCCAAAGGAGCCATATAGTCATAATAAAAGAGATAATTGCAGATTTAGAAAGCAAAGTCGGCAAAACCATACCAATGGATGATGTTATTGAAGAAGCAAAAAATAGAGGTGTAAGCGAAGACAAAGCTGAAGAAGTTTTGGAGAAATTAAAGAGAGTTGGAGAAGTGTTTGAGCCGAGGAGAGGGTTTTTAAGCAAGATGTGATTTCAATTAGCGGGGGGCGAAATACTCTTGGCAGATCCAGGGCAAAAGCTGCAAAATAGGCAGATTGCATACAAAAAAAGCATAGCTGAGCTAATCAATGCAGGTTATATCAAGCCTGAAAGCCATGCTGCAAACTTTCTGCAGGCAGATGGGCAGGGTATAGCCAAGGTAAATATAATAGCTGCTGTTGTCGGCAGGGCAGACTTCCAGAATTATATTAATATTTCTATAGATGATGGCACTGGAAAAATATCTGCAAGGGCTTTTGACAATGCTGCGCTTGTTGGTGGTATCAAAGTCGGAGATGTTGTTATGATAATAGGCAGGCCCAGGGAATTCTCCTCAGAGAAGTATATACTTATAGAAGCCATCAAAAGTGTAAGCCCTGCATGGGCTAAATTCAGAAAGATGGAGCTCGGAGGCATGCACAAGCAAGGGGAAAGCGCAAACAAATTTGATGCGCCCAACAATGCCAATAATATGAAAACTAGTGGTATGGAAGTTTCCTATTCAAACCCAAACAGCCGTATTGTCAGGATGATAAAAGATCTAGACAAAGGAGATGGCGTTTCCATAGATGACCTGCTCTCAAAAGGCATAGAAAATGCTGACGCTATCATAGGCACGCTTTTAAGGAAAGGGGACATATTTGAGACAAGGCCGGGGAAGGTAAAGGTATTAGAATAGCCTAGAAAAATATAGGGGTCAAATAAACTTCCATAAATGCCGCAACGAGCAAGAATGCCATAGCGATTATGAGCAGCTCTGAAACGTCAAATAGTATATGGGAAAATTTTTTGTCTTTGTAGTGTTTTCTTGCTATAGCCACTGAGATTATTCCGCCAGCCAAGCCGCCATAAAAATATGCCAGAATTTCTGGTATCCCATGCAATGCGTACCTAAGCAGCCCTATGGAAAAAATGTTAAAGTAGCCTGCAAATTTATCAAAGCCTAAAAGCCCGGCATACTCGCTTAGGTTAACCCTGACAAAATTTCCTATCGCTGCCCCTATGACGCTTGCGTTCCATGTCAAAATAAAAATTGCGCCAGCGCCATAAATAAATGCAAACAATATTGAAAAAGACAGCACCTTGACATTATTCAAAAAAATCTTTGAAAATATGCTAAACTGCTCGTATACATTTCCAGAAACCTTATTGTTTATGGCCTGTATTGTTGCTATTTGCTTGTCAAACACAAAGCCAAGCATATCTGAAGGGAGAAAAACATACCAGAACACAAATGCTATTGTGATGCCAAAAAATAAAAACATAAGGAAGCTTATTGCTTTATTATGCTCCCTCATAAGCGCCCTTTCATCAAGTATGCTCAAATCTTTGCTTTCTTCCAGCTTCATAGTGCTGTAGACTATAGGGATGCACGCCATAACTGTAAGGAAAACCATTACTAAGCTCGTCTGGTCCTTGAATATCCATAGAGAAAGCAGTATAGCTGCAGAAGAATAAATCATGCCTATAAAAAACATTTCCCAAGGTTTTTTTTCCGCTTTCAGCGGGTTAAGGAGAGATTCCAGCACCATAGCCCTGCCAATTATAGGGATGTTTATATATTTTTTTAATGTGAATTTTAAGCCTTAATCATTAATTTTAAATACGGGCGTAGAATACCTGAACAATATCTAAAAGAATGGAAGACTACAAAAGCCTATTGGAAGAAACAAGGAAACAGCTGCCAGAGCACGTTTTCCAGAAAGAAAGGTTTGAAATGCCAAAGGTAAAGGGGCATATACAGGGCAATAGGACAGTAATAAACAATTTTCTTCAGATAGCAGATGCGCTTAGGAGAGCGCCGGAGAATCTGCTTAAATATATACTGAGGGAGCTTGCAACCCCGGGAGAAATAAAGAAAAGCGGCAGCGTTATAATGGGCACTAAAATCCCTGCGTCAAGAATTAATGAAAAAATCATGCAATACACAAATTCCTATGTTTTCTGCTACGAATGCGGCAAGCCCGATACAAAAATAGAGAAAGAAGGCAGCCTCAATTACCTAAAATGCTCTGCATGCGGCGCAAAGCATATAATAAAATCTAAGATAGGGTTATAGCAGGAATTAATTAATTCTGAAAAGGGGAAAAATGCATAAAAAATATAAACTACTCCCCCTAAAAAACAATAAAATATGGGAATCCACGAAAATCTAGAGCGTGTAGTGGATAATTTTAGAGGTAGTCTCCTTGCTGAAGGAATACAGCCTGCTATGGCTGATAAATTAATAGAATTGCTAAGGGAAAAAATACGGGAAGTTTTCCCGAAAGAAAGGATGCCTGATACTAGATTAGCCGAACAATACCTTGAAGGAAAATCAAGGAAAAGGATTATGTATATAGAATATAAGCAGCCCCTTTTTGAGCCAATTTTAAATGGTATTTTTGATCCTTTTCTTCTGGAAAGTCTAACTAAGCTGGCGAATAATCATGGCATGGATATAGATAAATTAGTGGGAGCCTTAAATTTATTTGTAGACAATGCTGCCAATGCCATAGAAAACAATTCTTATCGTGCAATGGCTCCATGGAATTGGGGGAAACTTTTAAGTGGATATGATCAGAATAAAGTCGCCAGAGCTATCGAAGAGGTAATAGCAAAAACAAAAGAATACACAACAGATATTGTAGCTAATTTAGACAAAAATTTTGAAAGATTTACAACATCTCAAGATGTGTTGGTAGCTGAAGCAAAGGGAAAAAACGAAGCTTTTTTACATAACCTTTTTGCAAAGCGAAACCTGGGGGGTATGGCAGGTCCAATTACGCTGATTACGCCGAGAATAGATGCAGGCAATGAAATCAAGGACACCCCAGAGTATAAGCTTGTGTATCTCATTTATTTAAATGCAGTTAGGTACGGGACAAACTTAGCTTTTCAGGTGGAATAAACAATTTCTACCCAAACCATCTCCCAAGCCCTTCCTGCTTCTCTGCGTCCTTGCCAAAAATGCTTTCCACTCCTCTTTTTGTAAGCTCTAAATTCTGCTTTAGATAAGACGGAAGATTATATTTATCAGCAAGAGATATTGCGGGCTCAAGGTATTTTATTATTGATCCTTCGGATATTGTAAAAATTATTTTGCCGCCACACTTGGTGCACTTGCCCACTAAAGGCGGCCTTCTGAATTTCTCATTGCACGTGCTGCACCTGAATTGCTGCATGGAGAATTTTCTTAAATTTCCCCTTATATCCCTGATTAAGTGCTTCTCAATAACCAGCCTCGCAACATCCGAAGCGTCGACTGCCCGTATCATATCTGCCAATTCCATCTGGCCTTTCAGCTTCTCTTCCATGGAAGGTATTGTCTTGTAGGCAGAGCACAAAACACCGGAATTGATATTAGAGATAGGATGTGTAAACCCCAGGCCGTAATATTGCTTTTCTGTGTCTAGCCTGCTGCCAAACTGCTCTACTTTAGCTTCCCTCGGCTGCTTGTATCCCATGCATGCTTCATAAAATTCCAACGAATACTTCCAGGATATATCCAGGTCAAAAGCCATGTCATCAACCTCTGCAGGAATCAGCTTTGACGTTAAAACCAGGGGTGCATCCTGTGTGGACCCCCTCCTGTCCGGCAAAAATTTTTTAGAAAAGTTAAGCAAGGCGTCCATAAGCAGTGTCACAGAGGCTTCATCGCCATCACAATCTCGACGGGTAGCAGCATGAAAAACCGGGCTGGCTAAAAATCCCTGCGTCTTGGAAAAGCCTACAATCCTGCCAATAACTGCCGCAGCTGTGTGCGGCGCAAGGACAATAACCAGCGCACCTGCCAAGTCATTCTCAGATTTATAGTTATAAAATGCCTCAAGTTTATAAAATTCTGTCAAAAGCTCATCTATAAAAAATGTGGTTTGGAGAAGTATTTTGTCTGCTCCCAGTTCGGGGCTTTCTTTACACGCGGGCAATATAATATCCTGAGGCAAAAGCTCTAAAACTTGATCCACATCTGTGAGCTCATTCCTATGGATATCCTTCCCGTACCCAAGCTCCTTAAGCCTTTCAACAGATGTCCCTACCTCCTTAGGCTTGAAATGGGTTATGGGCAGCTGGGTCATATCATACCTTGTGGTGCCATCCTTGTTAACGCAAATGTCGTATTTAGCCCTAAATATTCCTTTCACAAAATGCTCAGGTATGTGGTCTTTATTTGATGTTCCCCTCACCCCCTTTATTAAGTCTGGGTATGCCTTAAGGTTAAGTTTTTTTAGATAAGCATCAAAATAATATTTTATGTCTATTGTCTGGCTGGTGTAATTTAACGCTGCTCCGTGCTTGCATTTCTGTTCCTTAATAACCCCGCATGTTTTGCAGTGGTATCTTCTCTCAGCCATTTTATCGCAGCTCTCGCATATGCCAAATATTGTCTGTTTCTTGCATTCGCTGCAGAAAAATATTGGAAATTCTGCTGTTATCCTATTGCCTTCAAAAGCCCCCTGGAAAGATCTCAGCCTTCCGCCTTCTTCGCCTATAGGGAATAGTGTATGAGGGCTTCCGGTCAGCTTTCTCATTTTTGCTTTTTCCGGCCTGCCCATCCTTGCGCCTATAAAGTATCCTGACTTATCCCTGATTTTAACAGGCGATATTAAATTTATAATGCCCAAAGCATTTTCTTCGCTGGCCTCTTGATGCACTGGCTTCGCCGCGAAAATCTCATGCAATGCATCGGCATCTTCATCCTCAATAACAATAAACTCATTATTAGCAACCAAATGTGGGATTCCCGATTTATCCAAAGACATCTTTAACAAGTCATCGTGAGGGATAACAAGCTTGTCCACTATCCTTCCATTTACAGTTTTTTTTGAGTTGGCAATGCATCTTGAAAGGTGATTTATCTCCTCCTTGGTAAGCAATTTCCAATGATAAGTATATCTTGGATGCAGCGGCACATTGAGGTGTCTGGAAATGGCAAATGCTGTTGCTGAGCCTATCTTTGTTAACAATGGATTTTCCAGCAAATTGCGCAAAAGAGCCTTATCTGCGCCAATCAATGCCTCAAGCTTGTCAAAGTCTAGGACTCCGAATTTATCGATTGCTGCCTTTTCAGCCTCTAAAGCCCACCACTCTTCGCAATATCCTGGTGGCAATAATATATGGGCCCGATTATAAAAATCACCATAGCTGATAAGTATATCTCCTAAAAAAAGTATTTCCTTAACTTCTGCCGCCAAGAGCCTTGCTTTTTTTTCGTCGTCTAGCCTGACAACGCTGTCATCCTTCAATTTGACTATTGGCCCGTCTATAGAGTCGCAAATTGCCAGCGCCGCTGCTTTCCCGGGTCGTTCAAGCTTCAGTTGCGTTCCTATAGCAATATAATTTTTTAGGATATGCATAGTGGATGGGTGTATTGCGGCGCAAGAATACCCGGATGTCCTGCACCTGCCGTATCTAAGCCTAAATCCGCCTGGCGCCAAAGGGTGCGTCAGCACAGGCCTTCCAGCAACAAGATCATCAATAAAAGTATAGACTGGCATAACCTTGCCCTCGCTCTTTTTATCCTTTGCCTTAATCTTTTTCTGCAGCGAAACAAATTGCTCCAAAAATGCCCAGTGCTCAATCTCAAATTCTTTGGACCACTGGGAGATATTATTCCATACCTTTGATGCTTTTTGGGATATGCATTCACCAAGCACAAGGCAGGCTCCGCTCCTGATCTGATTGGTTTCTATCCTTGCTAAATCTTTGTAGTTTGAAACATCTATTTTTTCAGAAGGGTCTCCATCTATTTGCAGCGGCAGCTTCCCAACTAAAAACGTTATCTCTTCTTCACTTGGGAGGTATTGTAAGTTTGCAACTCTCTCATGGTAATCATAAAGCTCAGTAGCCATGCGCTTTATTTCAGAATCTGTCGGATCGTACACATCATAGCCCATCTTCTTTCTTATGTAGTCTGCCAGCACAAGGGAAACTGCTCCTGCCGTCCCTCCTGCGCTCCTTATGGGCCCGGAGTACATAAGGCAAAAATACTCCTTGCCATCTGCCCTTTTTTTTAGCTTTAGCTCTACAAATCCCTCGAGAGGGCTTGAAACGACGCCTAATGTAAGGTAAGCCAAACCGACCCTTATTCCCGCTTCCATTGCCTTGAGTTTGCTTTCAAAACTGCAGAACTTTCCTTCAGCGACTTCAAGAGCTACAGACATCGCAACCCTCCAGTCAAGCTTCTTAAATTGCTTCTCTATTTCCTGGATTCGTTTAGCCAGCCCGGAATTGATTATTTGTGGCACTAAAGCCCCGACAAGGCCTTCTACTCTTTCAGCCATGTTCTTGGCTAGAGGTATTCCCACCTCATTCTCAGGATCATAGCCTAGCTTTCTAGCTCGTGCAGCTAAGTCATATGCTTTTGCAGTATTGATTTCTATCCCTTCAAAATATTTGGCTATTGTTTTTTGCATAAGTAAAACACGCTCTCAGGCAATAAGATAGTATGATAGGTCTTATGGGGGATTTAAAGAGTTTGCCAAGCAATGGCTCGATTGCAAGTTTTTTGATTTTATCCTCTTAGCTAAAACAAGAGCAGTCGCGACGCTTTCATTATCGTCGGTGATGTAATTTGCCTTATTTTGCCTATTTTATCGACTTTTATGAGTTAACTTGCAATCAAGCCCAAGCAATGGCTTCATCCAAAAAATGAAGGTTGCCATCAAATGTGAGCACTTTTGAAAAGTTCATTCAGTTGGACGGGGGATGTCCCTCACGGGGTGTCCAACCTGCGAAAAACTCATTAAGTGCGAACGATGGCAACCCCGATAGGATTTTTTGGATGAAGCCCAAGCAATCACTGTTGTTCTATGCATCTCTGCCAAATTTAAGCATCTTGATTTGCCGCGTCTGTAGATTAACCAGGGGCACTCTGCTAGGCTCAGGGTTATGGCCTACTTTTTCCTGGTATGCTGTCTTGCCTTGCCAGCAGCTGCCACAAATTAAAGTTGTACCCCTGTAGTTTGCTGCTGCCGCCTTGTGCACATGCCCGCTAACAAAAAAATCCGGGATTTTGTCTACCACCAGGCAGTCTTGGTTTATATCAGGAACGTAAGGTGTGGATGTATAGGAAGGCGCCAAATGCCTCTTTTGCAGCAGGAATTTCATAAGCAGGTCTATCCTATCATAACCTCCGTTATTCCTGATAGACTCTACCTCAGAGATATAATAGTCAAATGAATATCCATGGTACACAAGAACATTAAACCCCTCAAAATCTGCTGAAGAGTGTATATTTACTATTGACGGATTTGACACCATCATGGCATTTGGCAGGCTATAAAGCGGCTCCCCAAAATCTTTGTATATTGGAAGTTGCGGCTCCGCCAGCCTCATAGCATCATGGTTTCCTGGAGAGATTATTAAGGGGATACTTTTAGGTATTTTGCTAAGCAGCTCTGCGCATGCCTTGTATTGGTCCTTGATGTCTTTTATCTCCAACTCCTTTTCCTGCCCGGGATAAACGCCGCACCCATCAACTAAATCCCCTATTATGAAGATATATTTTACTTTTGAAGCTACATCCCTTTGTGTTTTGCTGCCGAAATCACAATTAATCCACTTAAGGAAGTTATTAAAATCCTCCTTTAAAAAGTTATTAGAGCCGACATGAATATCCGACAAGAACAATGCATATGATTCGTCATTGCATTTTTTGGTGTCTTCAGTGATAGGTATATCGGGCTGTATTATATTGCTGGCAAAGATAATCCCGCTGCCATTGACGCCAGCAACACCCAATACCTCGTCTAACACAACATTCTTAGCCTTATCAAATAATTCCGGCTTATTTTTGTTCACTAAAACATTTATTTCACCAGTCATATCTTCCACAGATAGCATGCAGTTTCCGTTTTTAGTGTATTGCTTTTCCTTGACCATCCCGATTATAGAAACTTGCTCGCGATCCTTTTTGCTAGCTATTCTGCTTATAGAAAGATTATTCTGCATCTCCTGCCGGTGTTTCAGTATTTTTTCAATAGAATAGTACCTGTTATTAAAGTATAGGACAAAATCACTTGCTTCCCTTTTCTTAGGAACCTTGTCATAAGAAAAAATAACCTTTACCCCGCTACCAAAATTATTATTTTTCTCTTTGCTGCTTCTTCCATTGCCATTCTCTGGCAGAATCTGGTTATGCAAGCTGCTGCCAGTGATGCCTTTTTTTTCTGATTTTGCCCTAAGCCTTTCTATTTCAACCCAGTTTAATGCATTCTCTTTGGGGTCTAGTATCAGCGGACTTATATTACCGCTCAAAACGGCTATGCCTTCCATTTCCGTTGAAGCCCCGGCGCCTTCTATAGTCTTTACAAAACTATCAAAATTAGCTTCATCTTCCAAGTAATCCAAAAGCTCGGAGTTTACAAGAAGTCCTTTTTTTAAAAAAAAATCTACAATGGCTTTTTTTCTAGGCTCTAAAGTTTGCATTTTAGGACATGGCTAGCTGCTCTTCAAGTATTTTTTTTGTTAGAGGTATAGTTGAAGGTGTTATCGATATGGTAATCTCCCTGGTCCTGCCATACCTTCCCTTAGATATAGTCCTTGTGTTTATGATGCCTATCAGCTCATATTCGCCGATTATATCAGAAACTCTCCTTTGTGTAAGCGGCCTTAATCCGACCTTAAAGCAAAGTTTTTTGTAAACTTCATAAATTTCGCCGGAGTATAAATAGGAATTATTGCTCCTTGATGAAAGTATGGCGAATAATACTGCTTGAAATTGCTTTGGCTGGGTTTTTACAACGTCCAATATCTTATCCTTCTCTAGCTTTTCTTCTGCCTCGTCTAGGTGTTCAGTAGTTATTGTCTTTGACTTTATCCTCTCAGCTAGCTCGCCGGCAACTCTTAACAATTCTATCGCTTTTCTTGCATCCCCCTGCTCCCTTGCAACATAGGCAGCACATTTTTCAATGACGCCATGCTCAACAACATCTTTCCTGAATGCCTTTGCAGCCCTCTCCCTTAAGATGCTTTGAATCTCAATAGCGTTGTATGGTGAGAATAATATATCCTCTTCAGATAATGATGACTTAACCCTCATATCTATATTCTCAATAAAAGTTGTATCGTTGGATATTCCTACTAAAGATATTTGCGAGTTGTGGAGCTCTTCGTTTATTCTTGTTAAGTTATAAAGCACATTGTCCCCTGCCCTCTTTATAAGCTGGTCTATCTCATCAAGCACAAGCAGTATTATCCCCCCCTTTTCTTCTACTGCACTGTAAAAGATTTTATAAACTTCGTCAGTGGGCAATCCGGTAGATGGCGTTGGCTTGCCAAAAAATGAAGATAGTTGGGCAATGAGGCGGTATTCTGTATCAGCCACCCTCTTGAGCTTGCAATTGACATAAATTAGCTTTAAGGATATGTTTTTGCTTTTAGCAACCTGCTCCATATGCTCCGTCACATGCTTAACAGTTAAAGTTTTCCCAGTGCCAGTATTTCCATAAACAAAAAGATTTGAAGGCTTTTCTTGCTTCAGGGCTGGCGCCAGGATGCCAGCTATCTTGCTTATCTCATTATCTCTATAACTAATGGCTTCTGGCCTGTAATTAGACAACAAAGCGCCCCTATCAGCAAATAAAGACTCTTTATGCAGGAATTCTTCAAAAAAGGACGTTAAATTTTTCTTTAGCATGTTAATCTCCAGACGAAACGTAGTTATATAAACTTTGTGTTCTAGTGCAAAAACACACCACACCAAAAATCAAATCTATATCTTTCTAAAAGCACGTGCGGTTTTGTGTTTTTTGGGGTTTCTATATATAAAACGAATATAGACATCGCCCATCCCAACAGCAGCAAGCTAAGAGGTATTAAACCCAGAAAGGAATAAAAATAAATAATTTTCAAATGCAATTTCCTCCATGAATATGAAAACCCACAAAACTCCACTAAAAGTGCAAGGCAATATAAAAGACATGGTTATGATTTGAGAAAAATACACCACCACACCCCCATTTCATTTGGAACAACCCAAAGATTAAATTCCCTCATGCCCTTCGCATTGTTGTGTTATTACGCTATTTGTATAAATAATATAAAAATTAATAATATAAATATTTTGTAATTATATTATAAAATAACACTAATAATAAATAATGATTATATATTATTAATATATTTTAATATATTATTTACTATATAGAAAATATAAAAACTAAACAAAAAAAACAGAGATAAAACTTCCATAAGAAACGATGGGGTGCGTCTGTTATCTTATTGTATGTATTTTTTATTTGTCTTGTTATACCTTGACCTCTCTTTTGTTGATGGTAGGTTATATGTCTTATTCGTGCTTTTTATAGGTTTTTTATTTTCTTCAAAAATCAACTAACTAAACAACATTTTATCATTTTATAGTAACAAAAAAAGTAACATTTAAAAAGCACACTGTATTACCATGTCCTATGCAAGCTTACTCTGAAACAATAAAAAAGACACGTCTTTTTGGCTTGAATACATATGAAGCAAAGATATGGGTAGCTCTCCTCTCAAGAGGCACCTCAACGGCCGGCGAGCTTTCTGACATAGCTAATGTGCCAAGAAGCAGGAGCTATGATGTTCTTGAAAGCCTTGAAAAAAAAGGATTTGTTGTTATGGAGCTTGGCAAGCCAATAAAATATTTGGCAGTGCCGCCAAAGGAAGTTTTGGAGAATATAAAGAAAAAAGTTGAGCAGAGCGCAGAGTCTTGCTTAAGTGACATGGGTGGTTCTGTATTCAACAAACTAATCGAATCGCTGCAAGGTATACACCACAAAAACACCGCAGCTGGGCAGAATATCATCGCCGTGATAAAAGGAAGGGACAACATAACCAAACACTTGTCATATATGCTGAACGCTGCAAAGAGGCAAATCTACTTTTCAGCCAGCGAGCCCCATCAATATACGCTGAAGGTCCTCAGCAAGATAAAAGAGAAAAGCAGTATTTCTCTTAGTGTCTTAAATTTTGGCCCCGGTTTGTGTGTTACTGACGAAAATGATATACTAATCTACTTAACTTCTGAAAAAGAAGTTCATCCAGACTATGATATAAGCATATGGATAAAAAACCGCCAACTTTGCGCTTTCTTTTTCAACTTGTTGGCGCGACGCGCGCAATAAGTGCATATTTTTAAGCATAATGGTATGGCTAATACCTGTGTAGGACCATGACATATGCCACGACCTTATACATTTGGTATGGCTAATACGGCTCGA
>Ga0209211_10009465_pt1 | contig 12978 bp, 13 predicted proteins | sample RifGroA2_FD_183992 | JGI IMG/M metagenome (GOLD analysis project Ga0209211, IMG submission 183992) | Groundwater microbial communities from Rifle, Colorado, USA - Groundwater A2 (SPAdes) (version 2) | ecosystem: Environmental > Aquatic > Deep subsurface > Groundwater | place: Rifle, Colorado... | reverse complement strand
GCGGGCCGGTTCGTGGGGCCGCCGGGCCGCAACAGCCCTGCCCCACCCCTGCGCGGCCGCGCGCCCCCCTTGCCGCCGTTGGCGGCAAGGCCCGCGCCAACAACCGCGGCCTTGCGGGAAAAGAGAGAAGAAGCAGAGCCAGTAATGGAAAATTACTGCGGCGGGGAAAAAGAAATTTTAATCTCGGGGGAGGGTAGGGCGGGGGCAACAAAAATACTTCAGTCCAATCTCCCTCGCTTAGATATCCGTATATATGGATATACAGATATCCCTAAAAAGTAGCCGTGGTTGAACGTGTTTCTTCCTAGTCCACATCCTTAAAGAGTTACTCTAATTTCATGCATGTGGTATCCATGAGTTCTTTCGCGATATCGGCCCTGTTTTTCTTCACGATAGAATTAAAGACCTCTTGAATAAAAGGAGCCACTAAGTATTGCGATCCTTCCTCAGGAGTCAAACCACATTCGAGACTATCAAGATAATCACTCGCCGTCATATAATGCCCATTTATCTGGAAAAGGTAGGCGAAATGTAAAATAAACACGTTCTCCATGTCTTTCGAAAATCGGTCTAAGGAACCTAGTCGGCCCTTTAGGTAGACCTCATTATCGTTCACAATAACATTGTGATAAAAGTTGTAATGTGTGTGGTCGTTGCAACGGTTTCGTATATCCTTGTAAGTTGCATCTGTAAGGAGCAGTGCATTGATCTTTGTTAGATGCTTTGATTTTCTGATGTAACTCGATATCACCCTATACTCAGGTAACCGCTCTTTTCCCTGCACCCAATCATCGATCTGTTTCACTATAAAGGTATCAAGGTTAAAATTCTCTTTTATATACAGATTCAAATAAACGTTAATTATCGCCGAGTCATAATATTTTCTAAGTAAAGTGTATGCATCTCCGATTCGCCCATTTACCAGTACATGCCGCATAGACTCGATTGTTCCCTGGATGGAAGAATAAACATAAGAATCGACGTTGGGAAAGGCTTTTATCCCTGGCGTAATAAAACCTAAAACCGAAAATGAAAGGCTTTTATAAAAATCGGCATATCCGGAAAGCTGCTGAAAGACGTTGTGTTCCTGGTATGCTTTCTCAAGGTGCATGTTAATTATTTTCAAACCCGGCTTCTGCTATTCCCGAATCAAATGTTTCTATCCATTCAATAAAGAGGCCGTATATTAAACCGGCGCCGGCGACCGCATCCTTGGTGTTTTCATTTGTGGCCGTATACCCCTGCTGCCAGAGTTTATGGATGATTCGATTCCGACGTTGATTAAATTTGGTCAACTCGTCGACAAACACTGGCTTGGCCTGTCCACGCAATTTAAGGGTATCTTTATAGCGTAGAATTAGGTCCGTGAAGCGGATCTTGTCATCTTCTGCCTTAAGGAAAAGCCGAAGCAGGGACTCAAAGAGCGCGTGATAAAGCAGATACGCTTCGATGTTCCGGCCATCAGCCAGCGCACGTGCAATAGCTTGCTCGTTGTCGTTAACTATTTTCTTAAAGGATAATCTTGTCGTCACGACGGTTATTCATCCCATGTGCAGACTCAGGGCGCGTGCAGCCTCTTTGTTTATAATACAAAAATCGGCAAATAAAGCCGATTCGCCCTCAATGCACAGTCCGCTCCAACCACTGCGGCCTTGCGAAAAAAAGATTTTGCTTGACTTTGATGCTTAGAATCATTATAATTATTATTCCGGTGCGGTAGTGGTGATATGCGGTTAAATTTGTTTTCTTCGGAAAATTACGGGCAGTTGACGATTTTCTTTATGGGGATGTAGTAAAGAATTTTGTGTCACATCAATACGAAAGAGGCCCGTGTTTCAGCACGGGCCTCTTTGTTTGGACACAAAAACCGCTTGATTAGAGCGGCTTCTATGGTAGGACTGTTTTGTAATACAAATATCTTACCATATTTAGGCCGGCCTCCCTTCAAGCTGCACCGCTGGAATCGTTTTTAGGTTCCGGTGGCATATGCTGGTACGCCTATAGGCGAGGAGACGAAGTTATGGCCGATAAAGCTACGTGGTTGTCGTACGAGTTCAATAGTTACGCGCCGAGTTCCAACTGGAATGATGTTGCCGGCGTGTATATTTTCTGCGGTGTCAACGCGCAGAATCAATGGGTGCCTCTTTACGTTGGCCAGGCGGAGAGTTTCCGCGATCGCTTCTCATCACATGAGAAGTGGGCCCCTGCTGTGCAGCACGGCGCCCGGCACGTCCATGTGCGGGTGGTTCCGCAAGCCGCTCTGCGGGACGTGGTTGAGCGTGAGCTTATAAGGGCTTACCAACCGCCCTTAAACACTCAGTTGAAGTAAACCGCCCCCGGTGCCGGCGCGCCCTAGGCGTGCCGGCTTCCTGGGCATGGCAGCCAAGATGATTTCGCCCTGGTTGCTTAGTCGGATATCCGTATATATAGATATACAGGTATTCCTGCCAACGGCCGCAATTGGCCCTTGACATTACAACTTTCAGGTTGTATACTATTTACATCATGAAAGCTGTACTACCAAATTTTAAAGAGTCCATGGGAGGAAGTGATGTTCCAGGTTAAATTTTTTAAAACGTTGCGCGGAGAGAATCTTGTTAAAAGTTTTTTAGACGCCTTACAGGCGAAGCTCAGGGAGAAAGTAGTGGCAGATATAATGTTCTTAGAGGAAAAAGGCTATCAAGCTCAGCGCCCGAGGGCGGCGCTGCTAAGGGATAAGATATACGAGCTGCGCACCTCCTTAGGCCACCTGGAAGCCAGGATCCTCTACTTCTTTGACAAAGAAATAATTGTCTTGACGCACGGATTCCTTAAAAAGTCCGATGCTGTCCCCCCCACTGAGATAACGAAGGCCCTTAGCATCAGAGCGGATTACTTCTTAAGAAAAGGTTAGTTTGTTAAACACATTTGCGGCAATACAACAAAGTTCGCTTTATAGCTGAAAGGATTGTTGCCCCCCAAAAACGAATTTTATTAACCACACACAACACAAACACATAAACAAAAACAAACAAAAAACAGGGGAATAGAATGAAAAAGAATGGCGAGAGGAAAGCACAAAAAGAGGAGCATTATAACTTCGCGGATTATAAAAAGGAGATATTTAAAGATCCCGAAGTACGCGAGCGTTGCGAGTTAGCGTTCGCTGAGTTAAAACTTGCGCATCAGATCGCTGAGCTTAGGGAGAAAGCTCATATGACGCAGGCAAAGCTGGCTGTGGAGATTAATACTAAGCAGCAGGTTGTATCGCGGCTTGAAGATGAACACCACATCCCTTCTTTTATTACACTCTGGAAGGTGGCGCATGCTTTTGGGAAAAAATTGGATATAAGGTTTATCTAAGTCTTTCCCTTTAACATCGCGGGCCAATCCGGCCGGAAGCAACGAGGAGCTTCCGGCCGGATTGTTTTCTATAACTGGTAGCACAGCCATATTGGCTAGATATCCGTATATATGGATATACATATATCCCCACCAGCCGCCTGCGCCCGGGTTCGCCTTCCACCCATAAAAGCGAACTTTCCGGTATTCCCAATTCCCCCCTCCCTGCAGCGCCATATTAAAACACGCGCACATTGTTCGCCTTTTTTGTAGAATACGAACTATGTACCAATACAAACGGGAACCTTTAACCAACGAAAACGCCGACCGCCTCGCTAACGCCTGCAGCACCGGCATTGAAAAAGTAGTTATTTCCACCCTGCTCGATACCGGCCTCCGCGTTTCCGAGCTGGCCAGCCTGACTAAAGAGAATATGCTCTGGCAGGATCGCCGGCTTCTGGTCTACGGCAAAGGCGGGCCGTTCGGTAAAAAAACAAAACGCCGCATCGTGCCGCTGACCGAAAGAGCTTTCACCGTTCTGTCTAATTATTTTTCCTTAAACGATACCTTCAATTACAGCTCCAGGGGAATCCAGAAGATCGTCCGCCGCGTCTCGAACCGCGCCGGCATCACCCAAAAGGTTTCCCCCCATGTGCTGCGGCATACCTTTGCGGCCGCCTGCGTTAAAAAAGGGCTAAGCACCCGCTACCTGCAAATGTTCATGGGCCACGACCATTTAGCCACAACGGAAATTTATTTAAACGTCTCCCCCGAGGACGCCTGCGCGGAGTTTAAGAAGCGGTTTTAGTTCCCCCCCCTGGCCGGGGCAGACAACTTCTTGACAGCAATCGGGAATATTCGGTATATTTAGATATACGGATATATGGATATACGGATATATCACAAGGGGGCATCTTGATAATTGCAATTTCTAACCATAAAGGCGGCGTAGGCAAGACCACTACCGCGCTTAACCTTGCAGCTTCCCTGGCCACGCTCAAGAAAAGTGTTCTCCTGATAGACCTTGACCCGCAGGCCAGCCTGACGATCTCTACCGGGCTCAACCCCGATTCCTTCCAGGAGAACGTCTACACTTCCCTGGTCAACGACAAACCGCTCTCGCTGGTCGTTAAGACAACGTCCATAGATAAAGTTTCAATAATTCCATCCAATATCGACCTCTCCGCCTTCGAGGTCGAGTTGCAGACGACCTTGTCCAGGGAATTCAAGCTAAAACACGCCATCCAGAAGCTGCCGCATTACGACTTCATCATTATTGATTGCCCGCCGGCGCTCGGGAATCTGACCATAAACGCCCTGACCGCTTCGGACCTGGTCCTTGTCCCTGTTCAGGCCGAATACCTGGCGCTCCGGGCCCTGCAGAAACACAACGACCTGGTCGACCTGGTCAAGAAGAACACCAACCCGAAGATCCATTGTAAATACCTTATCACCATGTTCAGCAAAGGCACACTTCACGCCAACGAGGTTTTAACGGAAGCGCATAACCTCTATAAAAACATCTTTAAGACTGTTATCCCGCGGACAATAAAATTCCCGGACGCAGTTACGGCGGGCAAAGCTCTTATCCAGCTCATGCCGGCAGCGTCCGGTGCGGAAGCGTATAAAGCAGTAGCCAAGGAGCTAATATGAAAAGAGTCTCATTGATTGGTAAAGGCAAATCAGAACCGGCGCCCGCAGTAGGTGGGGGGGTAAACACATTTTTTTCACATAAAGCTCCTGTACAGGCGCAGGCTAAAAAGAAAAAGCTGCTCTTCTCCCTGCCGGTGGACGTCGCCGAGAAACTCTCTGATGTTTATTACGAACTCAAGAAAGCTCGCAAGACCATCGACAAGAGCGATATCGTCACCCTGGCTCTTACCACCCTACTCGAAGACTTCAAAAGCAAAAAAGAGCACAGTATTCTCTATAAGCACAGCTCGCGCTAGATATCTGTATATACGGATATACGGAGCGCCGTATATCCGGGCGGCAGCGTATCGGTCAAGAATCCTCTATGGCAAAACTAACTGAACCCGAACAGCAGGAAATTGCCCGCTTTATCGCGGCGGGCAAGCCCCTGCCGGACAAATACCGCTTTCTACTGTTTGAGGATAAGCGGGAGGTAGAACTGGTCTGGAATGGTAAGATGAATGAGGTCTGCAATATTGTCCTGCCGTTCCAAATTATCGAGCAGGTGGACGAGCCGCGTGCAGAGAAGCTGGAGGATACCAAGCGTAAAGACCAGGAACTACTTTTCAGCCTGGATGGCCGCGGCCGCCAGCTCAAAGGCTGGACCAACAAACTTATCTGGGGCGATAACAAACTGATTCTTTCCAGCCTTAAGAACGGCCCATTGCGCGAGGAGATCGAGAAGCAGGGGGGGCTAAAACTGATTTATATAGACCCGCCTTTCGACGTGGGCGCGGACTTCTCGATGGATATCGAGTTTGGCAGCGACACTTTCACCAAAAAGCCAAATATCCTGGAAGAAATAGCTTATCGCGACACTTGGGGGAAGGGCGCGGATTCCTTCATCGCCATGATTTACGAACGACTAAAACTGATGCTAGATTTACTAGCAGAAGATGGGAGCATCTATGTGCATTGTGATTACCGTGTAAATAGTTTTATTAGATTAGCCATGGACGAGGTGTTTGGCAAGGCTAGACTCCGTAATGAAATTATCTGGACCTATAGCGGCGGCGCTATACCAGTGAATGATTTACCCCGGAAGCACGATACAATTTTTAAGTACAGGAAATCAGACCATCATATTTTCAACACCCAGTACCGGCCCTACAACGAACTTACCGCCAAAAGGATGAAAAACATCCATAAAGGGATAATGGTTGATGTTGAGCGTGGCACTCCGGTAACAGACTGGTGGACTGACATAAAAGTGCCCACTGGCCCAGCTAACAAAGAAAAAATAGGATATCCAACTCAAAAGCCAGAAGCCTTACTTGAACGCATTATAAAAATCTCTTCCAATGAAGGCGATTTAGTCGCCGATTTCTTCTGCGGCTCCGGCACAACCGCTGCGGTAGCCGAGAAGCTCGGGCGCAAGTGGATTGTCAGTGATCTCGGTAAGTTTGCCATTCACACCACACGCAAGCGCCTAATCGGAGTTCAACGCGCCCTTAAAGCCGATGGCAAAGATTATCGCGCCTTTGAAATTCTCAACCTGGGCAAATATGAACGCCAGCACTACATCGGCGTAAACCCCAACCTGCGCGAGGTTGAACAACAGCAACAATTGGCGGCAAAAGAAGCCGCCTTCCTCGACCTAATCCTGCGGGCTTACCGCGCTGAAAAGACCACCGGCTTCGCCAGTTTTCATGGTAAACGCGCCGGGCGCCTGGTCGCCGTCGGCCCCGTGAATCTGCCGGTAACTCGCCTGTTTGTCGAAGAGATCATCCTGGAATGCCGCAAAAAGCACATCACAAAAGTGGACATCCTCGGTTTTGAATTCGAAATGGGCCTTTTTCCCAACGTGCTCGACGATGCCCGCGCCAAGGGCATTGATATCTCCCCAAAGTATATCCCAGCCGATGTCTTCGATAAGCGAGCCGTAGAAAAGAACCAAGTAGTTTTTCACGATGTCTCTTTCATCGAAGTTAAGCCGCATATAAAAAAGAACACCGTCGCGGTTGAACTCACTGACTTTTCAGTGTTTTACTCGCAGGATTCCATTGCCAACGCCGAGGCGGAACTTAAACACAAGGGCAGCCGCATCGTCGTAGAGAAAGGCCAGATAGTGAAAGTGAGTAAAGACAAAGACGGCATCGTTACCCGCGAAGTGCTCACCAAGTCCTGGACTGACTGGATTGATTATTGGTCAGTGGACTTCGATTTCGAGAGCAAGCGCGAGATCATCCGGATAAAGAATGAAGATACCGGCGAATTAGAAGAACGCTGGACCGGAGATTATGTTTTTGAAAATGAATGGCAAAGCTTCCGCACAAAAAAAGATCGCACGCTGGAATTAAAAAGCGTTTTTCATGAATGCGCGCCCGGCCGGCATAAGATCGCTGTCAAAGTAGTGGATATCTTCGGCAACGACACTATGACCATTATCGAGGCGGGCACTGGCAAAGTAGGGGGGAAGAACTAATGGCGCTGCATAAAGACTTCCCGCCATCCCCGCACGTGATTCTTGATCCCGGCATCCGCTGGTTTCCGGCCGATGAAGCGCTGCGGGATAGCAGTATGGCAAAGCTCATGCCGCCGCTCGTTGCGGAACTGCGCCGCAAAGTGAAAGAGTTCCGGGACGGCGGTTATGTGGGCGCGGCGCCCACCAGCCGGAGCCTGCTTAATTGGTGGTTCAACACACCGCATTTGTTGCCTAAGTCCGATGGGACCATGGTGGAATTCCAATACTACTTCGCCCAGCGCGAGGCGCTGGAAACAATTGTCTACCTTTACGACATTGCAGGCGTAAAAGATAAATACGATTTAATGCGTTTTGATTCCAGCGGTCTTGTCTCGGGCGACAAGTTTGACGAGACCTGGCGGCGCTTTGTAATAAAGATGGCAACCGGCAGCGGCAAGACAAAAGTGCTTAGCCTGGCATTAGCCTGGAGTTTTTACCACAAGCTGTATGAGCCGGAATCTGAGCTGGCGCGCAACTTCCTGGTTATCACGCCCAACATCATCGTCTTAGACCGGGTTTACCGGGATTTCCAAGGTCTACGGGTCTTCCATGAAGACCCGGTGTTACCCGACAATGGTTTTGATGGCCGTAATTGGCGCGATGATTTCCAGTTAACGCTGCACCTGCAGGATGAAGTTCGGATCACTCGGCCTACCGGCAATATTTTTCTAACGAATATTCACCGGGTTTATTCGGGCGACGATATCCCGCCGGCGGCGGATGATGAAGATATGAGGGATTACTTCCTGGGCAAGCGTCCCACCGGCGCAACCACGGACTCCAAGGTGGACCTGGGCATGATCGTCCGCGACATCGATGAGCTGATGGTGTTGAATGATGAGGCGCACCATATTCATGACCCGCGCATGGCCTGGTTTAAAGCAATCGAAGATATACACAACCGCCTAAAGCAGAAGGGCTCCGCTCTTTCCATGCAGGTGGACACTACGGCCACGCCCAAGCACGATAACGGTGCCATTTTCGTGCAGACAATTGCCGATTATCCGCTGGTAGAGGCAATCTCGCAGAATGTCGTTAAGCACCCGGTCCTGCCCGATGCGCCCAGCCGCGCGAAATTGCAGGAGCGTCAGAGCGCGAAGTACACAGAAAAGTATACCGACTATATTGACCTGGGCGTAATAGAATGGCGCAAGGCATACACCGAACACAAGAAGATGGGAAAGAAGGCTATCCTCTTCGTGATGACCGACGATACCCGCAATTGTGATGACGTGGCCGAATATTTAGAAGGGCATTACCCGGATTTAAAAGATGCCGTGCTGGTTATTCATACCAAGAACAACGGCGATATTTCCGAATCCGCCTCCGGCAAGGACAAAGAAGAACTGGATAAAATACGCAAACAGGCCAATGAGATTGACGGCATGGACAGCCCGTATAAAGCTATTGTTTCCGTGATGATGTTAAAAGAAGGCTGGGACGTCCGCAATGTTACCACTATCGTGGGCCTGCGCGCCTACGCTGCATTAAGCAACATTCTTCCCGAGCAAACGCTCGGCCGAGGTCTGCGTAAGATGTATCCTGGCGACGTAGAAGAATTTGTAAGCGTCGTCGGCACTAATGCTTTTATGGATTTTGTGGAATCTATCCAAGCTGAAGGAGTGGTGCTGGATCATAAAGCAATGGGCAAAGGCACGGCGCCAAAAACTCCGCTGGTAGTAGAAATAGATAAGGAAAATACCAAGAAAGATATTGCCGGGCTGGATATTGAAATTCCAGTGTTGACGCCCCGCGTCTACCGGGAATACAAAAGCCTGGGCGATTTAAATATCGCGTCTATGGGCCACCAGAAATTAGCCTATCTGGAATTCAGCAAAGAGGAACAGCGCGAGATCGTCTTTAAAGACATCACCACCGGTGAGATTACTCATACCACAATCTTAGACACAGCCGGGCTTGTCGACTACCGCAGCGTAATCGGCTACTTCGCGCAAAGCATAATGAAGGAGCTGCGCCTGGTTAGTGGTTATGACGTACTGTATGCCAAGGTTAAGGCGTTTATCCAGGAAGAGTTGTTTATCCGGCCGGTGGAACTAGAAGACCCCAACACTTTACGCAATCTGTCGGAGCTAGCCGCGACTAAAACTCTTGTTGATTCTTTTAAAAAAGCAATCAACGCGCTAACCGTTCGGAACAAAGGCGACGCCGAAATCCGGGACACGATTAAATTACGCCAGACCCGCCCTTTTGTGGCCAAGGAACAGGGCTACCTTGTTCCAAAGAAAAGCATCTTCAACCGCATTATTGGCGATAGCCCGTTGGAACTTCAGTTTGCCGCGTTCCTGGAGGGTTGTGACGACATAATTTCCTACGCCAAAAATTACATGGCCGTGCATTTCAAACTGGATTATGTAAAAGCTGATGGCGATATTTCCAATTATTACCCGGATTTTATGGTCAAGCTGTCCACCAAGCGGATAGTTATCGTAGAAACTAAAGGGCTTGAGGATCTGGATGTGCCGTTAAAATTGGCGAGATTGCGGCAGTGGTGCGAAGACATCAACCGGATCCAAAAAGACGTGGAATATGATTTTGTTTTTGTAGACCAGGAGAGCTTTGATAAATACAAGCCAACCTCATTCCGTCAGTTATTGGCGGGGTTTAAGAAATACAAGGATTAAACCGGCATTGGGGCACAGGGTAGGGCTATTTAGCTATTTCAGCGCCTCTGGGGGCCGCCAGGGGGCCGGGAATCGGCAGATAAAGAAGCTTTGGCAGCGTATAGTCAGGTAAAAGTTACTAACAATCCGTTAAAAGCCATGGGGTATCGGTGACAAAGGTATGGGCTTCGGGATAAAAAAGCGGGAAAGCCATGGGCTTCAGGATAAAAGCTATGGGCTTCGGGATAAAAGGCATGGGCTTCGGGATAAATGCCCCTCAATGAAAAACAGGGCCTTAGAATAACGTTAGAATCTTCTAGAATCTAACGATTAGAATCGTTGCGAACGATTTTTCAAAATAGGCGGGAAATCTATGGGAAGCTACATAATCGAAGAAATAATCCAACTTACCGGGGACTCCAAAAGCCGGGCTTTCTGGGAAAAAGCTGTCCGTCTTTTAGGTGAAAACATTGTTGCCGAAGAGTTCGGCGAAATGAAAGCTCAGATGCATACCAAAAACATCCGCGAACCGCGGAAGTATCTGACTGCCCTTTTAAAAACCCAACTTAAAGCCTACGAAGCTAAAAAAAGCAAACAAGCCCCGCCTGCCATCCCTGAAAAATTAAAAACCTATTTTGAAGAAAACCAGATAGCGCTATTTTCTAACCTGGTCCCCTTGCCCATAGGCGGGGAAGCAGAAAAGAAAGCTATGGAAGTTCCGTACAGTAAAGAAACCATTCCCTGGGCTACTTTTATGAGCTCTAATTTCTTTACGCTTTCCACCAATAAAGCCAAATCCGATGTTGTCCAGGCTAAGTTCCGGACCGCGGACGGGGAAGTTACGGTTATCCCGATGATCCGGGGCCGGGCTAAACCTAAAGGCGAGGAATTAGGGATCCCTACGGTCGAGCACGGCAGGATCCTGGCGGCCTTGGAAAATATCTGGGCGCAGCAGGGTTGTCCTTATCACACTTATTCCGATTCAAACGCCGTAGTTTGTTTTTGCCTAGTTTCAATCCGTGAACTGGCCCAGCTTTTAGGCCGCACCAATTTTGGCGGCCGTGATCTGGTCCAGCTTACAAATAAAGTTTGGAATTTAAAGAACATGGCGTATTACTTGGACATGGCGTCCGTTGGTTTTAAACACGCCATAAATCGGGGATTCTCGCTTCTACACAGCGTCGAACTTGCGGAAGGAATGAAGCACGGGCAGATGGAAACGATCCTGAAAGTCGAGTTCTCAACACAGCTCAGCTCGCAGCTGCTCAGCCGGCGCGCGGTTACACGTCCGAAACAGCTTGCCCATATTCAAAGTGAGTTGGGCTTCTTGATAAGATTGTTCCTTGAGCCCATCCTGTTCAGTTTAGACGGCGAGGTTTATTCAAAATCTTTGGGGGAGTTGATTAAGGATTTGGCACTGCCGGCGGCTCCCTGGCACAAATATAAATCGAAACGCCGGCAAGTATTTCAAAAAGCTTTAAAATCCATGCATAACCAAAAGACCACAGATGGACGTGGAATTGTTTTAGATATCGAAGAAGGTCTTACGGATTATCTTTTAACCGCCCGGCTGGAACCAGTCGCTTTGCCGGCCAAGGTTATTTAAAAGCGGGGGCTATGAAAAAAAAGAAGGCTGTATATAACCCAGAGATCGAGCTCGCGAAAGGCGCCACGTTGGACGCCGCCTCATACGACAAAACCCAGAAAATTAAAGTCATCGCCTCCAAAGTAACAGTCGGGGGTATTCCCGGCCGCGCAGAGATCTCCGGCATTGCCACCGGGCACATACCGGAAGCCGGGATAGAAGGCACTTGCGACCTCTGGCTTTCAATTTTCCGCTATATGCGCCCTGACGGTACAATTGATCACGTCGGGGGCTGGAATATCCCAACGGTACTAAAGCCCGGCCAGACCGCGGCTGCCACAGCAAAAGCTTTCGCGGATTATATCAACGCCGGCACCAGGCCGTACCACGCAACCGCCTCAGGCGGTAAAATAAAAATAGTCTTCACTGTAAAGTAAGCAACTGGGGGAGTATGGGGAAAAAATACGTATTAATGTCGTTCATCCTACTGTCGGCCGGGCTTGCCCAGGCGCGCGCTGTAGAAGCCAAGCCCGTCTATAAATGGGTTTCCGCCAACGAGTATTATTTTATCCTGCCAACGTCCCAGGACCTTTCCTTGTCTGGCGGCGGCGATACCCTGAGCGTTAAGCCCTGGGGCTTCGGCTTTAGGGCGGTAGGGAATGAAACTTTCTCCAAGACCGGCGGCCTGCAGTTCCAAAGCGTAAAGGTGGACAGCGCTAGAACCGGGCGAAACACCTTTTATCTTTGGGATCTCATGCTCGGGATGGAATACATAGCCCCGAAAGTCCAGGGAAAGCCTTTGCGATTTACCGCCTCGGCCGTTGCTGACCTGGGCATGTCTGATACAACGTTCTATGCGGCCCCGGTTATTTCTGCAGGGCTGCTTTACACAACCGAGGAATACGCCGATACTCCGACGGGGCTGACTTTTGATGTTTATTACAGGCTTACAGATATCGATTTGGATAACGTGGGCGGCGGCGCCGGCACGCTCAAACCGGCCCTGGGCTTCAAAGTCGGCTACATCTTCGAGGGCTTCTGGACGACCAAGGAGAAGAAAGCAGACTGAAACGGGCGGTTAGGCAGCGCCACGGCAAAAATTAGACCGAGCAGTCCCCCGGAAGCCCTAAAGCGAGTACCAATAATCGGGCATGATTTTAGCAATTCTCACGACTCATAAAATGCCCCCTGAAACGCGCCGTTAGCCCGTTTCAGCCTAAAAAAGGTTGTTAAATAGCCATATTTGGTTATATACTCAAACTATGCCCCCATCACTCGCAGAACGCCTCCGGAAA
>Ga0209211_10009463_pt1 | contig 12980 bp, 12 predicted proteins | sample RifGroA2_FD_183992 | JGI IMG/M metagenome (GOLD analysis project Ga0209211, IMG submission 183992) | Groundwater microbial communities from Rifle, Colorado, USA - Groundwater A2 (SPAdes) (version 2) | ecosystem: Environmental > Aquatic > Deep subsurface > Groundwater | place: Rifle, Colorado... | reverse complement strand
GGGAAAGGTATCTCCTTAAGGTCGAATTTTGCAATTATCCTGAGTGCAACGTCTTTATCGCTGTTTAAATATACCAAAAGGATTTTTAATTTCTCGTCGGTTTTTGAAACAATCTGCCATGCAAGAAACTCACTGGACTGCTCATCCTTCAAAAACCGATTCCATCGAGACGCTGATACCTTACAGTAAAAGAATGAGGCATTCCGAATGCTCCCGATTCGAGTTAATTCATCCGCCAAAGGTAAAAAATCGGTAAGTTTGTCTATTTCCTCTTTTCGCTGCTTGTGCTGTTTTTTAAAAGCCGAATATTTTTCATATTGAACCTGACACTCCTTGTGGATAGATTCGATATCGATGCGAGAGAATGTCTGATCCAATTCCTTTTGAGTAACTTGTAATGGGATGGGAAAGATACCTTCGACAAAACCTTTCTTTTTTTGGCTAAATATTTTCAAAATAGAAAGGATGGTATTTAATTTCTGGATATTTTTCTCTATTTCTTCGATTACCGTAGGAAATCTCTGGAAGCAAGAAATAGAAGAATCGTCAATGTGTGAAAATGTGTCCATGATATGGACGGCATTCAATTGGTAAAGTTGACTGAGAAACCATCGGGAATCTTTCGCAGGAATCGCAATAGTTACTTTATTAAGCCTGTCAATAGCCATACTAGCTCTCGTAAATGTGTTTTACTACCCACGTAACGGCGGCTTCTATGCTTTTACTATTTATATTGAGAAGTTTCTTTTTTAACAATTCAGATTCATTTCTCAAACCTTCTGCTTCAGACTTTTGCAGTTCGGCGAATCGTGCCTTTACTATTTCCAGTTTTTGACGATATTCATTTTCACAGGTTGTTTCGATAGATTCGATCTCATGGTGAACGTTAGCAGTAATCTCTCTTGCCTTCTGCCTGGCTTCATTCACAATACGGTCGGCCTCTTCCTCGATCTTCAGGATTTCTGTAATAAGATGGTCGCTCATAATTATAACAGTTCAGCTCACCGCAGAGACGCAAAAAACGCAAAGAAAAATGATACTACTCGCTGGTTCAATCGTCTTCGATTGAACCTAAACATTTAGCTTTCCATGGCGGATATTCATTTAAAGCCTATAGCCCGGTTCAAAATATCAGGTTCAATCTGCAAGATTGAACCATCTTTGAGAAAAATGATACCTTTGCGTGCTTTGCGTCTGGTTTGCGGTGAACTATTACTCATAATTTAACCTAGTATACTGGAATTGTCGATTATGTTACGTTGAAACATGCACCGTTTCAAGAAAAAATCCGCACTTGTTCGTTTAAATATGTTTGCTATTCATAAAATTGCTTTTTAGAATAGAAGAAATTATTCAAGTTAGTCCCCCTTAATAAAGGGGGAAAGAGGGGGTTGTATTTTTGGCTGCATTATTTTACAACCCCCTTACCCCCTTTTCTAAGGGGGATTTATACATCGCATATGCCATGTGAGCCGCATAAATAATATGAAAATCCCTATACAATTAAAATATTCCATTCAAGGAGGCTGCCGTAGATGGGAAATATATCTCCCCAAAAATTAGTAACACTGATATCTCAATACCTGGATAGAGAAAAACTCATGAAGGAAAATCCCTCTGTTACAAAAGAAATGATCGATGCGATCCTTCAAGACATTTTTATGGCTAAACAAGGGAAAGAACCTGATGATATCCATCAGCCGCATCACGATACTGCGCGGCACAAACAGAAAGATGTTACTGACCTTGTTATTCATACCGATGGGGCTTCCAGGGGAAATCCCGGCAAGGCAGGCATTGGTGTGGCTATCTTTGACAAGCATTATCATCTTCTTGAGGAAATATGCAAATTTATCGGTGAGTCTACCAATAATGTTGCCGAGTATCAGGCCTTGATACTGGCAGCGCAAAAGGCCGTTGCCTATAAAGCCAGAAAGGTAACTTTTAAAACCGATAGTGAACTCCTGGTTCGACAACTCAACGGCGCTTACCGTGTAAAAAGCCAAAACATCCTACCCCTCTATCATGAACTTACGATACTTCTTGGGAAAATACCTGAGTGGACAATTCAACATGTACGCAGAGAGGATAATGTTTGTGCCGATACTCTGGCCAATCAGGGAATTGACACCTCTCGCTGACAGAGAGATGAATAAAGGTTTATATTTGTGATTTACGAATTACGATTTACGACTTCGTCGTGATGGTTCGACAGGCTCTCCATGAACGGCACTGCATCCTGAGTCTATCGAAGGGTCAGTCGAACGATTAAAAAATCGTAAATCCAAAATCGCAAATCTAAAATTTAGCAGCTTTGGGCTTTTATAAGCCGCTTCTCACAATAGGGCCAAACGACTCAATTGCTTTATTGATATCCATTGCAATAAGGCCCGTTAATGTTACAAATATATAAAGGGCATTGGAACTGGCATCTTTCTTTGAGGCATCTCGTAGCCGATACATAAAATGGACATTGACTATTTCCAATTCTCTATAAAGTTTTTCAACACCCTTCAAATCCCAGTCTGGATCATTTTTGCCTTCCCTGAAAATGAGATGTTGTTTGATAAGATACGTCCCAACCAGGCGGTGCACGGTTTCTTCCAGGTCGGCAAACGGGAGGTGAAAGTGTGCCAGTGGTTTCAGCCTGGAAAGAATAGGACAACTGCCGGAGGCCATAATAAGCCCAAAAATTGACTTCAATGCCTCCTGCACATCACAGTTTTTAAAGAATGAGCGATTTTTCGTGTGCACCCATACATCAGCCCGTTCCGTGGAAATGATGTCTGCAAATTTTTTAGCAATTTCTTCAAGGTCCAGGGCAGACGGGCAGTATGTGTGAGTTGATGCCTGAAGCGGGCAATTACTGCACTGGTTATAGCTTAATTGTATCCAGAAAGAGTGGGTCTCTTTGTTTGTTTCTTCCCTGCGGTCTTGTCTGTCAATATCAACATCAAACGTATATTCCTTACCATCCTTCAATTTTAAGTTGTAAGTAATATTATCCATATATCACGTTCGTTTACAACGCCTGTGTACTGCATTTAGAAACGACTGATAATTTTTTACAACAGAAGGATACAAAGATGCAAAGAATTTTATCACATACCGTACGGAAGTGCAAGCATCATATAACCTGGAGACCTGTGAAATCTAGGGTACAGAAACTATACTTTTTACAGTAAATAGCTCATTTCCTTTTTTTAGTTTCATTATTTATTTTCCATGTTATCATTTTATTATCTCCTCTCGTAGAGCTGTCTAAAAAGGTCTCTGCATATGCAATACGTAGGGGCAATTCATGAATTGCCCCTACAGGTTCTATGCAGGAATTTATTTTTGGAACTTTTTAGACATCCTCCAAGCATGGGAGAGGGTATGGGTGAGGGGTATTTTCGTGTCAATACTATAAGGATCGTAAAACACTTGTCCAGAATATCTATCTATCTGAAATTTCTAAGGCCATTCACCCTGTTCCCACCTGCTATTGGTATGATTTCTGGCGGAATCACGGCATTTGGCGCATATCCGAAGTACGAAATTTCCCCCAAAATTGTAATCAACATCGCGTTAGGCTCCCTGATGGCAGCGCTCTTAAATGGGGCATCGAATGCCCTGAACCAGATTTACGACCTGGAAATAGATAAAATCAATAAGCCGCACCGTTACCTGCCGTCTGGCAAAATCACTGTAAAAGAGGCGTGGATAATTGCAGCAGCGCTATTTATCATATCGCTGATCCTCGCCGGTCTCGTAAACTGGCAGTGTTTCACGATGGCAGCCATTGCCACCGTTATGACCTATTTTTATTCCGCCCCTCCGCTGAGGACAAAACGACTGGGGATTGTTGCCAATATTACCATTGCCATACCGCGCGGTGTACTCCTGAAGGTATGCGGCTGGTCTACGGTAAAAACCATTTACAAATATGAACCCTGGCTGATCGGCCTAGTCTTCGGTCTGTTTTTGCTTGGGGCAACCACCACGAAGGATTTTTCTGATATCAAGGGCGACAGGGCAAACGGCTGTATGACACTTCCCATCAAATACGGTGTGAGACGTGCTGCATGGATGATTGCCGGATTTTTTATCTTTCCATTTCTGCTCATGCCGTGGGGGGTATCTCAGGGTATTTTAACAGGAAATCCCTATGTCTTGAGTATCGCCGGATACGGTTTGTCTGCATGGGGTTTATATGTTGCTGCTTTATTAGTACGGAAACCGGAGGAGTTGACGACCTCGGAAAACCATATCGCATGGAGACACATGTACTTGATGATGATGGCTACCCAGGTCATTTTCGCTGTTGCATATTTACTATGAACGTTCACCGCAAATGCCTGCCCTCATGGAAATGGGGGGTGCAAAGGAAGGACTAACTTAATGTTTAGGAGTTTTAATATTAGATGGCGGCATGGACAAACTTGTTTGTCCATCATTAACTTTATACTTTGCGTTCTTTGCGTCTTTGCGGTGAGTAGCAAATTATATGCTGCTGAGATTCCAAAGATAGTTGTTTTGGCATTTGACGGCGCCGATATGAATCTGACAAAACAGTGGATAGACGAAGGACATCTGCCCAACCTTGATAGATTACATAAAACGGGGTGTTTCAAACCCCTCGTACCGCCTTATCCGCCGCAAACACCCGTTTCGTGGGCTTCGTTTGCCACAGGTAAAAATCCGGGGAAAACCACGATCTTCGATTTTCTCAAGAGAGACCCAAAAACCTACATGCCGGATTTCGCCATGAATTCTGTGAGTAAACAGCAGGTGTTGTGGGGAAAGTGGACATCGGTTATCATCGCACCTTCGGCAGGGGCTATTTTATTTCTCATCGTATTCTTTAGCCTGTTTTTCACGCAATGTACAAGAATAAGATTGTTGGCATCTTCAATTGGCAGTGCAGCAGCCGTGTGCGGGGGATTATTTTTTTTGATCGACCGTTATCTCCCGCAGGAAAAACCCGTGGTAATTAACAACCGGCAGGGGAAGACAATCTGGGAATTATCAACTTCGCACGGAATTAAGACCCGCATCATACGCTTCCCCAATACCTTTCCGCCAGACCACATTGAAGACGGCGAAATACTATCAGGCCTGGGAGTGCCCGATATTCGCGGTACAATGGGCACATTTTCATATTACACAAATGAGGTAGTGGAACAAAACAAAGATACAGAAATGGGGGGAAAGGTTATCCGGATAACGTGGTCTGCTAATAAGGCCGAAACCATCATTTACGGTCCACGGAATAAACTCTTCAAAAGACCTCCAGGTGAAATAAATATACCGTTAACATTAGAAATTGTTCACAATATAGCAAGTCAAAACGAAGTTACCCCTCCTCTTTCTTCCCCCTCGCAAGGGGGGGGTGAAGGGGGGGGAGAAGATGTAACAGTTCGCTCCCACTCGAACCCTCCCCCATCAATGGGGAGGGAATCTGATACCTTATCAGGACATATTCTCCCCGCCCATGGTGGTGGGGGGATAGAGGGAGGGGGCGCTCAACTGGTACTGGAAAATAATAAGGATACCCGCTTATTAAAAATCGAGGCATCCGGTCAAACCCAGGTTTTAAAAGAAGGTGAATGGGGTGGCTGGTTTGTCTTAAAGTTTTCATTTAATCCTTTTGTTAAGATGTATGGCATTGCCCGATTTCATGTTATTTCTATAGAGCCGTTAAAGCTTTACTTGTCTCCGGTCAATTTCCACCCCAAACGTCCACCACTTCCCATTTCGTATCCAGATAATTACTCAAAAGACATTGCAAAAAAGATTGGTTTATATAAGACACTTGGCTGGGCTATCGATACGTGGGCGCTGAACGAGGAGCGGATTGACGAAGACGTCTTTCTGGATGACACAAATTTCACAGTAAATAAGGAAATCGAGATGTTGAAAGAATTTTTGGAAAAGCAAGATGCCCGGCTTTATATCCAGCTCTTTGAATTTACCGACCGGGTACAGCACATGTTCTGGCGGTTCAGAGAGGAAGATCATCCTGCCTACGACAGAGAAAAGGCTGAGAAATATAAGGACGTTATCTTTGATTGTTACAAAAAAATGGATGAAATTGTGGGACTGGTGATGGAGAAGCTGGATGGCAAGACCGCTTTGTTTGTGTGTTCTGACCACGGCTTCAATTCATTTAAAAAAGCGGTAAACTACAACACCTGGCTGGTCAAAAATAAATATATGACACTTACCAATGAAGGCGATACGAAAGAAAAAACCTTAGAGGATCTCTTTGGACGCGGGCAGTTCTGGCCAAATGTGGATTGGGATAACACAAAGGCATATGCGCTGGGTCTTGGGGATGTTTACATTAACTTACGGGGACGTGAAGCAAATGGTATCATACGAGCGGGGAAACAATACGAAAAATTACGAAACGAAATTAAAGAAAAACTGGAAGCATGGGTAGATGATAAAAATGGCCAGAAACCCGTCCGCCGTGTCTATAAACGGGAAGAGGTCTATAAGGGATTTGATCCGAATTTTGTCCCAGACCTGATTGTTGCCAACAACAATGGGTATCGTGTATCGTGGCAAACATCTTTGGGTGGCATACCAAAGGAAGTCCTTGAGGACAATAAAAAGAACTGGAGCGCCGATCACTGTTCACTCGACCCGGAAATTACAAAGGGTATTTTCTTGTCTAATCTGAAATATGATGTAGATGAGGCTAATATTATGGACATCTTTCCTACCATTTTACAGCTATTGAACATTCCTATTCCGGATGACGTTGATGGAAAGGCGTTGAAATAGGACTGGAATAGGACGCAGATTTTCTCGGATGTACACAGCGCAACAAAGCCACAACCAAATAACTACCCTAATTAGTGTCTGAACGAAAACTCGCAAAACTGTTATTTCGAGCGGAGCGAGAAATCTTTTGTCTATTGAAATTATTGAGTTTACAGATTTCTCCTTTCAGTCGAAATGACAAAAGGATGCGTTTTCGTTCAGGCACTAATTAGGGCTGTCTAAAAAGCCTTATGAATGTGCCATTTACCGACTATCTTGGGCTGCATTATATCATGATTAGATGGATGAAAAAATAGGTTTCAATACAAGATTAAAGACCTGGCCCCAACACATTTCTTGAGCGGGATATTTTACCTAAGCAAGCAGGACGGTCAAAGGAAAAGATGAAGTAATAATATGGGAAGCATCCCTTAAGTTCCCCTTTTGGCTTTCAGGAATTCTTTAAAAGAAAATCGGCTAAGTTTTTCAACAAACGACGGTGGCGGTCTTCCCCAATAGAACCAATGGTACCGACAATGCTGGCTCGTGGTAAAACAGCAAGAAAGCCAAGCCTTATTAATGATTTAGACAGTAATCCACTGGATTTAAAATCTGGGTCTTGAGGTGATATTATCTCATCAAAATCTTTCGAATAATGTTGAAGTTGTGTGCTTACACCACACACAAGGAAATCACCATATGTCGGCAATTCTCGTAAAATTATTGCGGGCCTGTTTTTCTTCCCCCCATCTGCCTGTGGAATTGAAGCGAGAATTACATTACTTTCCTTCATAATCAGGATTCGCCTCTTTTATTAAATCCGTAGAATATTCTTGCTCATTCTTTCCATAAGCCTGCTCCAAGCCTTTTTGAGAAATTACTATCCAGTCTTCTCGCTCTTCATCCATGTGCTTCGGTAAAACGGTTACGATGAGTTTTGTATCCGGTTCAATGTTAAATGGTTCATCTAAAAGTATTTTTTCGCCATCAAAATGAGCTTTTAAATTAATAGTCTTCATAAAAATAATCTCCTAAAAAATTCACCTTTTTTTACTTTATCATATAAAAGCATTCCTATCTTAATTTATTTTTGTCAAATTTTCCTTATTGATTTTAATGCATAATGTCCCTTGCTCAGGGGCAGAATACCCGTAGGGCAGGCTGTCCCTTGCAGCCGGAGGTTATGCATTAAATAATCTCATTAATTTCGAAGTGTTTTACAATAAATTTCCTTAATTCTTCAGTGAGAACTTTAATTTTTCGAAGTTGTTTCTTTGAAAGATTTATCGAGTTGTTATTCGGGAGTTCAATCCTGGCTCTAGGCCATAACCATTCTATACGATCACCTTCTGATCCCCTTGCTTCTTGCTCATCAATTTCTTCAAGATAAAATTTAACTTGTGAGCCTTTAGCAAATAGGAGAAAACGTAATGGACTTATCTGAGGCACTTTAACAGATAAAATCGTTTGAATATCTCTTTTTCTCAGAACAGAAGTTAATCTTGGAATTAATACATGTTGTTCTAACAAAAGCTTTTTTATCTCATCAATGCTAATATTTTTTCCGCTATTATGCTTTCCGAATAATCTTAGGATTTTATCTCCGTTCTCCAACAATATTGTTAAATCGTGATATAGGGAACACATAAGTTTGCCAACCAACTTCTTTTTATCCCTTTTAAGAGGAATAATAGAAAGCCCATTAATCAATAACTCTCCAATCGTAATTAGTTGTTCAAACATTTAATATCCTCTACTAATCATTTATTGCATAACATGGATTATACTGCCTACATGCAGTTGTTTATTACGGCTATTATGAAAATTTCTATTGTAAATGTACAATAAAATTAGCTATTCCGTCAACAAGAACTTAATATTGAAAGATGAAATCCTGAAGTGATTCCACTCCATGAAATTGCTCGATCAAGTCTGCGATGCGATACAGAAAAAGACATTATTCGATTCGTACCGAACAAGCATATTATGAAGGTAATCTAAGTTTTAAACCAGTGCTATGAAACGGAATCATGCCAAATGTCTTGGTTCAATCGAAGACGATTGAACCGGCGAAGTCGTCAAGTGAATGTTTTTAACTAAGCTCTGAGCAAAAAAGCGTGGGCGCAGAGACCGGCGCCGAAGGCTACCATGACACACCAATCGCCAGGCACAAGACCTTTATCTAAAATCCTTTGGAGCACAAAGAATGCGGTTGGTGAAGACATATTGCCATACTCTGCCAGAACATTGCGGGTTGCCAGCAATTGTACCTCAGAAAGTCCTATTTCATCCCTGACTGCGTTTATTACCTTTTCACCCCCCGGATGAAATGCCCAGTGTTTGATGTCCTCGACCTTTAGTCCGCTTGGGTTTAAAAGATCCATCACTACCCTTGCGACTGTTTTACCTGCAATTTCCGGCAAGGATACGGAAAGCTGGTTGTGGAGTTGACCGTTCTTATAAATGTATCGTATATGATCACGCGATTTCGGGTCGTAGCGGCTGGCTGAGTCGACCAGCGCTAATCCCTCTGGACGATGCCAGAGTACCGAGGCTGATGCACCATCTCCAAAGAGTGCATTCGAGATAATTAAGCTCATATCGTCTGCCATCTGAAATGTAGCGCTGCAAATCTCTACCGAAACACTAACTACCACGCCATCGCCTGATCCATGTAACATATCCTTACATATCTGTAGATTTGGAACTGCCCCGCCACAACCGCTGCCGACAAGGTCATGGGCACGTATCTTTTCAGAAAATCCTAGTTTTTCTATGAGATAGGTTGATATGCCGGGACAGATGTATCCCGTACAGGTGTTTACCACCAATCCGGATACATCATCCACCGTCAGTCCAGCCTGGGTGAGCGCCTTAATAATTGCCTGTGACGAAAGGTCAACTGCCCAGTGTATGAAGCGGGCAATGCGGCTGTCCGGATGTTCATTGACAAGGCATTCAAGGTTATCAACAGCAAGATGCCGGTTTTGTACACTTGGATGTGCAAATATCTTGTGCATGATTGCCAGGCTTTTCTGGCTCAGTTTGTCCGAATAGTGCTTTACGAGAAATGCCTCTGCCTGCGCCTGGTTTATTGCATAAGGCGGTGTAGCGGTTGCTATTGACGCTATGTGGACATTTTCATTCATGGAGTTTCATACATCCTTTGCTGGTTCAATCGTCCTCGATTGAACCGAAATGTTTCGGTTCAGGCTGCAAGCCCTGAACCAGCACAGGATAAATCTTTTATTATTCGTTATTAAAGTCTTGTAGGGGCAGGTTTCAAACCTGCCCCTACTGATGTGCGTTTCATACATCCATTCCCAAAATCCTAAGTCCGCGACGGATGAAGCGCGTATGTCTCCAGAGAGGGGACTTAATGCCTAATCTATATCCTAAACGATTTATTGTAGGCAGAAACGATAGACCAATAGTATTTGAGTTGATATAGTTCATGTGTGTAGCCAGTGCTTTGTGCATTGTTTCTGTTAACCAGTTCAGATCGAGGGCGGGAGAGACATAGAATACCGGTTCCAGCATTTCGCTTGGGGAAATTGCCAGAACTCCTTCTTCCCGTGCCCTGTGTTCAAGCTCCGTTCCTGGATATATGCGTATCCCGATATTGAAAAATGCTACATCTTTCGGACGTATGTATTGTTCCGCAAAACGCAGTGTTTCCTTGACGGTAACCTCTGATTCACCCGGACCGCCAAGCATAAATATCCAGAGGCAAGGTAAATTATGTCGTCTGATTACCTGAGCGGTATCATAGACGTCTTTTGCAGTAAAACCTTTTTTTAACTTATCCAGGACGATATCAGATGCGCTTTCAACGGTGATACCGATACCAACGAAACCAGCCCGTTCCATTGCTGTAAGAAGGGTATCATCTATGAAAAGCGGGTTCAGTTCCAGGCACTGAAGACGAGCACCGGATTGCGAGCTGGCAAGACCTTCACAAATAGCCAGTGCGTGCTCATATGGCGAATTAAACACATTATCAACGAACTCTATGTCGTGTAATCCAGCAGCAGCAAGGTTTTGGATAGCATCAATTACGCCCTCCGGGTTGCGCAATCGATAATCGTGTCCCTCGATTTTCCGGTAAGTGCAATACACGCACTTAAAGTGACACCCGAGTTTCGTTTGAATTGGTACGGTAGACAATCTAGAAAGATAGGCAGGTACATCAATCCAGCGATGGAAACTGGGGGCCAGACAGCCGTTCGAAAAACGGTCTACAGTGCTAGTATTTTTCTTAAAGACGTTGTCCTCAAGCCGTGCAATACCAGGCAGCTTGCCAGGTATCTCGCCTTGTGAAAGCGCTGATAATAATTTGGAGAAGACAACTTCTCCGTCTCCCAGTACTGCCCAGTTTGCACCTGTGTAGCGAAGCAATTCTTCGGGCATTACAGAAACCGCAGCGCCGCCAAGAACGACAGGAGCCGGTGTCTTCCTGCGAATAGTGTCCATCAGTGGCTTTAAATCCTTGAAAAACGACACAGGATTCTGCATATCATTATTGTCGATATTTCGGACAGAAAGGCCTATGAAATCTGGGTTTGATTTGTTAAGTTCCAACTCCAGGGTATTCAAGGGATTTTGCTCAAACATCAAATCCAATACCCTGACACTATGGCCAGCCAGTTCTGCGGCCTCTGCGACCAGGCAAGCGCCAACAGGCATAACAGGCACCGGGCTGCTATAATGATTGGTAATGATAATAAGAATATTTTTCATTAATTATAGTGATACTTTTTATTTCACTGTGTAACAACCCCCTAACCCCCTTTTCTAAGGGGGAATTTGTTTCCTTGTTTTCATCGCTCATTATAATTATTAATCATGCGATGCCGTCTAATTAACCTTTCGACCTCTTGTATTCAGTTGGTTAGCCTTTCACTCTACGATGAGTTTTCCATTCATTCCAAAATGCCCAAAACCACAAAAGTGAGAGCATTTAAAAGGATATGTTCCTGGTTCCCGGGCATAAAATTCAACAGTCACCTTTTCTTTTTCCGGAATAGTAACATTAATTCCATATTGCCCGATCTTGAAACCATGTGTTATATCAAGGCTCTCTATTTCCAGAATAACATGGGTGCCTTGTTTGACCAGAACTACATCGGGCGTATATTCATATCGCTTTGCAGTCATATGGATATTCTGAACAGGTGCATCAGGTGGCATTCCTTTTAAGAACTTATCTTTTTGTACAGCTGCACATCCGGAAAGAATAAAGAAGCAGAGCAGTAAAATTTTGTATTTCATAGTCTATAATTCCTTTCTTTGTGTGTTCAATTTGAAACTACAGATTTCGTATATTACACAGATAAAAAGAATACAAGTAAGCAGAGATTATTCTGATTATGATAAATAAAAAAATGTGCGATTCGGGAACCATGTTTTTGACAGATGCAAGAATCTACAGTTCTCATGGCTATTATCAATTAAGGAAGGAATAAAAGACACAGCGTAAATATTACTGTGATTTTGGGCTGAGGTCAAGAAAAAGTATGTGGTAAAGGTTGAAAGGTAACGGGTAATTATGTATAGTAGGAAAATATCCTGCATATTACATTGGATTTTAGAAAGTGAGGCGCGTAATTATGGGTGAACTCAGCGCATTTGGCAAGATTTTAATATTCTTTGGCATTATTATGATTGTCGTAGGCGGGCTATTTTTATTCGGCAGCAAGATTCCTTTTATAGGAAGGCTGCCCGGAGATATCGCTATTCAAAGAAAAAACTTCAGTTTTTACTTTCCCATTACTACCGGCATTATTATTAGCATCATCCTCTCCTTCATCATGTGGTTGTTCAGCAGACGATAGAACAAATTTACCGCAGAGAGCGCTGAGGACGCGGAGAAAACAATAATCAGGACGATGAAAAGTTGCGAAGTGGGGAAGATGTGAAAATTATAATTTTGTTTCGTTTTTTCTCAACCTCCCAATTTCTCAACGACTCCTCCCATATCGAAATTCACCCCACAAATATATCAATTAAGGTCACACCCATGAGTCCCATACTGATAAGTCCGTTCATGGTAAAAAAGGCGGTGTTGACCCTGGATAGGTCTTTGGGTTTTACCAGTGCATGTTCATAGAGAAGCAAGGCGGCAACGATATACACCCCTATTGAATAAATAATGCCCAAATCTGTATATCGGGGTAATGCTATGAGTATCCCTACCATGAAGAGATGCAATATGCCCGAAAGTATTA
>Ga0209211_10009461_pt1 | contig 12980 bp, 17 predicted proteins | sample RifGroA2_FD_183992 | JGI IMG/M metagenome (GOLD analysis project Ga0209211, IMG submission 183992) | Groundwater microbial communities from Rifle, Colorado, USA - Groundwater A2 (SPAdes) (version 2) | ecosystem: Environmental > Aquatic > Deep subsurface > Groundwater | place: Rifle, Colorado... | reverse complement strand
GGCCTGGCTGCGGCCTGTTTCATGTTCACCCTGCAACCGGAGGAGGGCAAGCCGCCCCTGCATGAGCTGCGGCATCTGATCCAGCCGAGCCAGCCGTTACGCTCCTTGGGCAGGGTTTTCTGGATTACCTTTGGGTTTGGGGAAAAGAAATGAATGCCGGCGCGGGAAGAAAGTCTGTCTCATTCGGTGCGGATTTTGCGGAAATCCCGGATGATTTTCCGGGAGAGCAGGTCAAAGAAGCTGGGGTGGAGGCGGTAGAGCCACCAGAGCAGCTTGGCGTAAAAGGGAAAGACGATGATCGGCCGGTTGCGCTCCACCCCGCGCAGGATGGTGCGGGCCGCGTCCGCGGGGGTGAGGGTTTTGATCCCCTTGGGCTGGAGGAGCTTGGCCTTGTCCGCATGGATCACGGCGATTTTGTCGTGCAGGGGCGTGACCATGAGGCCGGGGCAGACCAGATTAACCTTGACCCCGAGGTCGGCGCCCTCCGCCCGCAGGGAGTGGGAAAAGCCGACCACCGCCCATTTGCTGGCGCAGTAGGGGATCTCCTTGGGCACCGGGATGAGGCCGGCCAGCGAGCCGATGTTGACGATCTGCCCGTATCCCTGACGGGCCATGACCGCATAGGCCGGGACCGCGCCGTAGATAACCCCCCAGAGGTTCACGTCGAGAACATGGCGCCAGTGTTCAATGGTGAGGTCGCGGGTTTCTCCCTGGATGGCGGCGCCGGCGTTGTTGAAGAGCAGGTCGATCCGCCCGTATTTGTTGACGATGTCGGTGATGATCCGCTGGGCGTTTTCGTAAAGGGAGACATCCAGATAGCCGAAAATCGCCTTGCCGCCGGCCTGGTTGATTCCCGCGGCCACCGCTTCGGCGCCTTCCTGGTCGATGTCCACGCAGACCACCGTGGCCCCGCAGCGGCCAAGTTCCTCGCACAAGCAGCGGCCAAGCCCCGAGGCGCCGCCGGTGACGATGGCAATCTTGTTATGAAAGTAGTTCATGATGGTTGTTTATCCCTTATGGGGTGGATGTTGAGCTGTCTGTTCATGGTCGCCTCCTGATTCCCGGCTGGCCGGCTTCCCGGAAACGGGAAAATCGGGGGAGGTTATCAGCCTTTTCTAAAATAACTTCTGCTGCCCGATAACCCCTGGCAGCCGTTGGGGAGACTTGATCCTCAGCACCTTGTTGACATTCATTCTGCCTGACACCACTTGAATATCACGCACCGAAACGCCGAACTCCTCGGCCAGGAAGCGTACCATATAGTCCGTCGCCTTTCCGGCCCGCGGCACAGCCTTGACGCTGACGCAGAGCTGATGGCCCTTGACCTTGCCGATGGCATCCTTCTTGGCATTGGGAGTGCCGAGGATATTGAGGACCAGGACATCGCCTTCCCAAGTGTAAAACGGTCTTTCCCCCATTTAGCTAACACCTTCTGCGTGCGAATCTCTCTGTGCTGTCCGCTCGGTAGAATCGATTTTCCCAACTCCGCAGGGACTAACTCCTCGTTGTTTCGCTTCCCGCCTCACCTGCAGATGACGAGGTAAAAGTCATCTCGCTGAATTTCTCCCGGATAATCTCGTTTCCGGAAGCATCCCGGTGTACCAGCTCATCCGTTTCGAAATCATATTCCGGCAGATTCGAATCGCGCCATTTCGAAAGAAAAATCTGATAGAAGGGATGGAACAGATTACCGTGGTTCGGCGAATGTTTGAAGATATATTCAGGCATCTCCTTGATGTGCACATCGGCATGGTAGTACTTCATGAAGACATAATCGCCGAGGACCGCCAGTTTAAACAAGGGTGTCTCTGCGTAGAGCTTCAAGCGGATTATTTTTTGCGGGGAATTGAGACTCTTTAGAAAATCGATGCTTTTGGTGATCTGCTCTTTGAAATGCTCAAGGGTAACGTCGGGGTCGGGGATACACTTTGCCCTGGTGAAGGCTCCTTCACTGAAGGGGTTCAGGAGAATAATTTTTGCTTCACGGCAATTCTGCAAAACCCGGTGCAGGTCGCCCTCCGGGCTTACAAAGGTGTTGCACCCCGTTGAGCCGATGATCATCGCATCCTTTGCATGTCCGTGTTGATCCTTGAGCTTTTGTACCCGTTTTCTTGTGCGGAGATTGTCAGTATGCGCCACAAGAACAAGGCCCATATCCTTCTGCGCCATTTTAGAGAATTTCCGGTCTTTCCAGCTTCTGCCCAAAAAATTAAAGAAAATGATCAGCAATACCGCAACGGCAATTTCCATTGAAATGAGAAAGACCTTCTCGCTTTCGATCCGTGCCCAGTAGATAAGATAATTGTCCGCAATTAATTTGCCCGTGTACGGAAGGGAGAGGGCAATTGTGGCGCTCAAGGCAGTGATTACTATGTGCTGGATAATATTTTTCAGGTCGTTAAACATCCGTATCTCCTATGCCTGGTTTCTTGTGATTTTCTAGAGACAGCCGAGAGTACAAGCGGAGAGGCCCCGGGCTTTGCCGATTGGAGCGAGAGAAAAGAAGCTGCTTCAGCAGAGGATTAAAGAGCAAGGTGAGAGAGGGCGGAATGTTTCCTGGTTTGTTTTTACCGTTCACCTCACCGGGATTCATCTTGAAATCATTTGCGTTTTTCGGCGCGGTTCCCCCCTGCCCATGCTGAAACTGGTGAAGCCCTCATAATAGTATGTGGCAAGAACCTGGTTTCCGACATCATAAGCCAATTGTCATTTTTTGGCAAGTTGGCAGCCCGGTTGCGCCTTTGGTTGTCGCCGCGCCGGTGGGCAGGGCAGGCTCGCCGCCTTCTCCCGGAAAACCGGGGGATCTCTCTATTTGTCCTTCTGGATTCTCGGGGTCTTCTCCGCCAACGGTCTGCCGCCGATCTTGGTCGGGCTGCTTATCGACCTGCTGGGGATGGCCGGGTTCCGGCGCTGTTTTTTTCATCGCCGGATGTATCGGCCTGGCTGCGGCCTGCCTCATGTTCGCCCTGCCGCCGGAGGAGGGGAAGCCGCCCCTGCACGAGCTGCGGCATCTGATCCAGCCGAGTCAGCCGTTGCGTTCCCTGGGCAGGGTTTTTTTGGATTACCCTGGGGTTTGGGGCAAAGAAGGGGGGAGGAGACCGGAGATGGCCGGTGAGCCGGGGGGAGCTAGGGTTTTATTTAACTCTCTAAAAGCCGACGTTGCAAGAGGGCCTGCATGTCGCGGCGGCCATCGGCAAACAGCAAAACGTAGACGGTCCCGTCCGCAATTCTGTAGATCATCCGGTATGGTTTGAAGAAAATTTCGCGGTACTCGCGAATCCCCAGGTGCGTAGCCGGCTTCCTGCTGGCTACGCACGGCAAGGACAAAGATGGTATCGATTTCGGCAACGTAGCGGTATAGGGCCACATAGCCGTGCGAACGGCGCCCGATCACCAGTTCCCGCTTGTCATGCTTCGCGGGGTGGCTAATCAATCATGAGGTTCTTGCCGGCAATCTCCCTTGTTTTATGATGTCTTGGGCGGCCCCTGTGGTGCGCCCGGCCCCTTGGCCCTCCATCAGCTCGGTCAGGGTCTGGATATTGTCTCGCAGCATAATGGCTTGCGACATCACCGCATCGGCGACCACGGCCAGTTCCTGGGCGCTGGCCGCCAGCTGCTGGGTGCCGGTGTCCATCTCCGACACCGACTTGTTGATCTGAACGATGCCCTGGGTCTGTTCCCGGGAGGCGGTGGAGATCTCCCCAATGAGCACGCTGACCTTTTTGCTTTCCTCGCTTACATCGCTCGACTGAGCCACCACGCTGTTCACCTTGCCCAAGCCGTCGTTGACATTCTTGATCGCCCGCTCAATCAGGGCAGAAGAATTTCTCGCTGATTCCGCCGCCCGCATGGCCAGATTACGCACCTCGTCCGCCACCACCGCGAAACCAGCCCCTTGCTGCCCGGCCCTGGCCGCCTCAACCGCCGCGTTCAGCGCCAGCAGGTTGGTCTGGAAGGCGATGCCCTCGATTCCCTTGATGATGCTGGATATCTCGTCGCTGTCCTTCTTGATGTGCTGCATGCTGGTTTGCATCTCACCGATGTCCAGGTTTGCCCGGGTGCTCACCTCGGCATTACGCCGCATGGCCCCGTCCGCCTCGGAGGAATTGGAGTCGTTCTGCTGGATCATGGCGGTGACCTCCTCCAGCGAGGCGCTGGTCTCCTCCAGCGAGGCCGCCATCTCCGAGGCCATTTCCGCCAGCTGCTGAGTCGCCTCCGAGGTATGGCGCGCCTCGTCGGTAATGCGGTTGGCGGCCTGGTCCAGGTCGACGACAATGGCGTTGAGGGTGCGGACGATCATGCCTACGAAGAGCACGGAAAGCAGAATCACCATAAGCACCGAAACCGCCCCGCCCCCTATAAAGAAAAGCGACCAGTTGCGCACCTCCGCCATTGAGGTATCCTTCAGTTGTTCCCGGGCGGCGCGCAGTTCATCCGTGGCCGACTCGGTGCTGCTCAGCAGGTTTTCATGCACCGGCATGAATTCCGCGGTCAGCACCTGCATCGCCTCCTCGCCTTGCCCCGCTCTGGCCAGGGGGATGAAGCGCTCCTCGATTACCTTCCGCAACAGTCCCGCCGAAGTTTCCATCTCCTTATAGGCGGTCACCACGGCGGAATCCTCGGCCACGGCATGACATGCCCCGCAGTAGGGCCGGCTGGGGTCGTCGGATTTATTGACGATGGCGTGCATGTCCGCGGCCAGTTCCTGCTGATGGCTCACCAGTTTCACGGTTTTCTCAGCCAGGGATTCGTCGAAGGCGTGGGCCTGAGCCCGCAGCAGGTTGTTGAGCAGCAGCAGATCGACCCGGGCCTGGCTGAAATCGTCGATGAACTGGCCCTTGAGCTCCATGCCCCGGAAGGTCCACCCCCCAACCTTGATCCGGGTGATGATGAACTGGCTGATGACCATGCTGGAAATCAGCGACACCACCGCAAACCCCACCAGCAGAAACAGCTTTTTTCTCAGACTAAATTTGTTCAGCCATTTTCCCATCGTCACTCACTCCTCCGCAAAAAGGATCGCTCTTCGGAAAAAAACTATCCTACTATACCGATTTTTCAATAAGATATGAAAAAAATCAGGGAAGGAGAATAAAAATTATGGAGATTCATAAATTGCCTTCTGGATTACAGGGCAAGGTTGAGAAAACGGACACCAAAGTGCGTTTCTTTAAACGGAAAGAGGAGTGTCGGAATGGAGAGGATTCCCAACGGGAGATACACGAAAGAGTTCCGGAAAGAGGCTGTTGCAGTCGGCGGCATGCTCTCCGCGGTGGGGTTCGGGGTTCCATGATTTCGGTCAGTTAAAGCTGAGTTGAGCAGCTTGCCTGCTCAAACGAAACCTATGCCCTTTGGGTATAAAAACTGGATTCCGCGATCAGAAGCGCTTCGGAAATGACACTTTTGTGTCCAGCGGAAGATTAGGGGCCGTTAAGAAATAACCTATACTTTTTATCCATTCCTTTACGGCCCCTTATGCCGTTCATGAGACTAAAAAGTATGAGTTATTTTTGAACAACGGCTTAGCGCAAATCAGGATAAAAAATATTTGACATTTCATATTTTGATCATGTTATGTTGTCCGCAACCATATTCCTATGGTTGGCATTATTTATTGGGGGTGTTTTCCTGGCGACCGTACCTTCTTGTAATCTTGGCTGCTTGATTTGATTCAGGATTAAATCCCCTGGTTAGCGGTGCAAAAAGGACGCAAATGACACCTGATGTAAGCGTGATAATTCCTACGTTTAATAGGGCTCAACTTCTTAGTCGTGCCATAAGGAGTGTTCTGGCGCAGACCTATAGAAGTTATGAGATCATAGTTATTGATGACGCTTCCCCTGATAATACAACCGAGGTCATTCAAAACGGCTTTAAACGTGAGCTTGAGTTCGGGCGGTTGCGTTATGTGAAGAATGAGACAAATCTCGAACGCACCCGTTCAAGGAATAAGGGTGTTTCTTTGGCAAAAGGAAAATATATCGCATTTCTTGATGATGATGATATATGGCTGGCCGATCATTTGCAGACACTTATCAATTTCTTGGATCAGCATCAACAGGTCAGCTGTGTATTTGGAAAGTTTATCTGGCTTTATAAAGACGGATCGGTCGAGGATAAATTTATAAGAGATTTCCCTGAGACAAGAACTGGCAGCGGAGATCATTATAAAGATATGATTTTCAAAGGCAGAATGGTCGCTTCCTCCTGTGTACTCCTGTACAAGTCTGTGTATGAGCAATTAGACGGTTATCGGGAAGACCTGGCTAAGGTTAATGAAGATTGGGAATTTTTCAGCAGGGTTGCCATGAATTTTGATGTTGGCTATGTGAACAACGTTTCATGTCTGATGTATTCTTACGGGGAAAGTCTCTCAATCCCCAATACCGGAGAAGGGGCGTTTGTAGGAGAGAGGGTATTTAAGATAATAGAAGAGAATTCTAAGAAGTATCATTGCCCGATTAATGCCGAGACCAGAAGTTTTGTCTATATGACTCTCAGCCGCAACTTTGTGCCATATATGGCCAAATCCAGAGAGTATTTGTTTAAGGCATTAAAAGTTAAGCCTGCCTTGCTTATGAGTCTCGCAACACTTGGGCTGCTTTTTCGTGCCATGTTGGGGGAGCATTTATATGTGGCTCTAAGGGATTTAGATATTCCCAGGCTGCCTTTTGAGGGGTAGTTAAGGGAATAGTTAACTTCCGCCTTTGCATTTCCATGGAAAACTTCATTATCTCAATGCTCATCACCCTTTCCTGATCATTACGGCCACCGTTTTCCTTCTCCCTTTTTATCCTCGGCATCCAGCTTTGCTCATTATTGGGGATTACTTTTGCCAACCGTAATGGCTGATTCCCATCGGTTTGAGAAATTCTGCCCGCAGTATCTCGCCGGGGTGGATGTTGGGCTGTCTGTTCATGGTTGCCTCGTCCGGACAAAGGGTTCCGGCTATTCCCCAACCTGCATGGCGCCCATGGCCGCACGGGCAAGAAAGCCGGAGCGGGTTTCATGGTGCGCTCCGGCATAGGTGTCGATCCGACGGAGGAGCCGGGCCGGGAGGGTGATGTTCACCCGTTCCGCCTTGTCGGAAAGCAGGGTCGGGTCCACCTCCACCAGCGCCCATATCCAGCCGGTAAACTCGGGGTTGGCACGGTGGGTCTCGATTTTTCCCGGCATGGGAACCGTGCCGCCATCATCCAGCACGGTTTCAATCCACAGGCCGATGGCCTCCGCCGCGTTGGCAATGGCCTCGTCCAAGGTATCCCCGGCGGAGAAACAGCCGGGAAGGTCTGGCACCACCACGCCGAAAGCGGTTTTTGCCTCGCCAGGTTCAATGGCAATCGGGTATCTCATGGTTTGTCTCCTTTGAGTCCGGCCTGTTTCATCTGCTTGAGGAGGTCGGCGCTAGCCATGTGTGTACTACGCACTGGCGGGTATGAGTGCAAAGGGCTGTTTCCCCGACGAGCTGCTGATACAGGACGGACAAGAAGGCGGTTCGCTGTCAATTGCCCGATTCTTTAGGTCTTTTGGAGTTGAGGGAAATACAGAAATAGCAGAAAGGCAATCCCGACCCCACGCTACTCCCCGACCCCACGCTACTCATTCGACATACAATATCCAGTTCCCGTTGGATGTTGTTGCTGGTTGAAATTTTATAGCAGCAATTCAGAATAGTTAGACATATAAAAATCAAGAGAGTCGTAATTCTCGTCGTACATTATTTTGTCTAATTTGAAGTTGTAAATCCCAGAAACCCACGCTTGACAATGCCGGCTATCTCTGTAGTCGGGAAATGTTACCGGATTACGTTCTGGGGTCATCAGGGCAAACAATGCCGAAATACCAATTTCCTGATAACCAAGGTTAGAGAATAAAGCCTTGCAAAGTTGGTTGCCTTTGTGATGCCAGGTAACATTTCGATTCGAATTATTTATGAATATTTCACCATCCGAATTGAACACACATGCCTCTATACCTGCATTAAACGCCAACATTAAGAGCTGCTTGTATTCGTGGACTCTATTTTTGTTAGGCTTTCTGCTTTTAACAATGGTGGAATTTATTTCATTTTGACTACGAGAACGAATTATATAACCATCCTCTGCATTAAAAATTTCGCCTGATTTTGATTGAATCACAGTGAAACCAAATCTTTTTAGGCAATGTGCTGACCTGTGGCCATCTGGCATTCCGTGGAAATGTCTATCAAAACAAAATGGGCAAATATCCGTTGGTGCGTCAACAAAATCACGCCGTAAAATTGGATATAATTGCCCTCCGTCTCTTTCATACTCTATGTCGTATACACCATTTGCAATAGATATAATTTTTTTGTGGCCTTTAAACCACTCTCCGCGCAAATGGTGTTCTTGAAACATGAAGTGAAGAATCTTTTCTATCTTGCCATTTCCAGGAAAAGTCCCAATAATTTTAAGTCGTTCATGGTTAAAAGTTTGCGCAATTTTAAATCGTTTTTCAATATCAAATGTTATTCCTATCTTCACATGTCCACTTTCAGTTTGAAAAAAATAAATGTATTGAGTTTTCATATTTGAATGCTAACAAGGGGGCGAAAGGGGACGAGGGGCGCAAGGAACAGTTTTCCCGATGAGCTGCTGATAGCGGGTGAACAGGAAGGCGACCCGTTCGGCCTCGGTCTTGAAGCTCTTTGCGACATAGGCAGCATCCACGGCGCGGTCGAGTTGTTGATGGGCCTTGAGCAGCACCGGTGGCATGGTGAGCGGGTCGTAAAGATCGGCCAGGGTGGCGGCGGGAAATTGGGCGCGGGTGTCGAGCACGGCTTGGGCGGCGGTCTCGATGGCGGCGCGTTGTTTGTCCGTTGGTTCCGGCCAGGGAAAGTTGTTGTAGACGATGGAGGCGGAGTAGCGGTAATCGCTTTTCAGTCGACCGCAGACGGTGCGCATCCAGGCCATGTGCATGGTTGATTGCAGGACGCCGAAATGGTAGGTGGTTGCGTGGGGAATGGTAAGCACCAGATTGCTGGCGATCACCTCCGGTGGCATGAAACCAATTGGCGTGTAGCTGCGGTTTTCGGAAGAAACGCTTGGTATCAGCAGATAATTGCTGTCCGGTTGTCGGTCTTCGGTGAAAATAGAGGGGCGCATTGCCCATTCGCGAGTAGCGGCTTTTTTGCTGGCCAGTCGCATCGTGCGTACTGCTTCAACCCGTTGCAACACTTCCGGCATTCTCCGTAGTTCCTCCGGCGGGCAATCCGTGAGCCACAGGCACCAGCGGTTGATGCCGTTGATGAACTCCTCGCTGCCCAAAAAAGGCCGTATCCATCGCGATGCGGCTGGCTCCAGCGCCAGCAGTTCCTTGCGTTCCGCATCGGTTAAGAGTAGGTGGCCCCCATCGGTCGGTTGACTTCCTTTGCGCATCTCAGGCACAGCGCACAGCGGTTTGCTCCGCTTGCCCACTACAACATTCGGCCCGTCCACCAAATAGGGGTTGATGTTGGCGGCTTTCATGGCGTGGGGCTCGGACTTGGGGGTGTCGTAGTCAAAGAGCCATTTCTCGGCAACGTCCTGCAAGCCAAAGCCAATGATGACGCAATGCACCGCTGCTTTGCCCCGCGCCTCGCTGCTCCACTGGAAGGTGCGGTGGGCGAAGTGGATTTTCAGGCCATGCTTGAACAAGTCGGGTCAGAGGATGCCTACCTGTTCGCCTTGGGTGATGGAGTTGGTGGAGACAAAGGCGGCGCGGATGCCGTCATTCCGGCGCAGGCCGGAATCCAGAGGGGCTGATTGGACCCCGGCCTGAGCCGGGGTGACAACCGTCATGTATTCCGCAGCCTTGCGGTACCAACAGGCCACATAATCAAGGATCATGCACCCTTGCACTCCGGCAAAGATACGGGCCACATCGGCCCGCTGTTCCTCGTTCTGGAAATTCTTGCCGAGAAACGGCGGGTTGCCCAGCAGGTAATCAAGCCTCTCCGCCGGAATCACCTCATTCCAGTCCATTGCCAGGGCATTGCCATGCACAATGTGCGGCGCGACTTTGAGCGGCAACCGGGCAAAGTACTGGCCGAACTCCTCGGAAACCTGGAGGTTCATCTGGTGATCGGTGAGCCACAGGGCCACCTCGGCGATGCGGGCGGGCCACTCTTCGATCTCGATGCCGTAAAACTGGTCCACGTTGATGGAAATGAGTTGGAACACATTCAGATGCAACTGGCCGGACTGGCGGACATGGCGTAGCACTTCCAACTCAAGCAGGCGCAGCTCCCGGTAGGCGATGACCAGGAAGTTGCCGCAGCCGCATGCCGGGTCCAGAAATCTGAGGCGGGAAAGTTTTTTCAGGAACTCAAAAAGTTTGTTCCGGTTGTTCTTGACCTTGTGGAACTCGGCCCACAGTTCGTCCAAAAAAAGCGGGCGGATTAGGCGCAGGATGTTGGTTTCGCTGGTGTAGTGGGCTCCGGCGGCGCGACGGGCCTTGGCATCCATGATCGATTGAAAAAGTGAGCCGAAAACCGCAGGCGAGATGCGGCTCCAGTCCAGGGCGCAGCATTCGAGCAGGGCCTCGCGCATGGTCCGGTCGAAGGCGGCAATGGGCAAAACCTCTGAAAATAACTGGCCGTTGACGTAGGGGAAGGCGGCAAGGCTTTCGTCCAGGGTGGTGTGGCGTTTCTCGGCAGGAGTGTCGAGGATCTGAAAGAGCTGGGCCAGGTGCATGCCCAGGTCGGCTCCGTCCTCGCCGGTGCGCTGTTCCAGATAATCCTGAAACTGGCGGCGCTCGAACAGGGCGGTATCTTCGGCGAACATGCAGAACAGGAGGCGGACAAGAAAAACCTCAAGCGGGTGGCCTTCGTAGCCAGAGGCTTTCAGCAGGTCATGTAGTCGGCCCAACCGCTCGGCGGCCTTGATATTGACCGGGTCTTCCTGGCCGAAGCTGCGGGTTTGGTATCCGGCCATGAAGCCGAAGAGGCGGACATTGCTGTGCAGCTCGGCAAGGGGGAACTCGTGCTGTTCGTTGCTGTCGAGATCAAAGAGCCGGAAGCGGGCAAAGTCGCTGACCAGCACATAGCGGGGCAGGTCGCGATCTTTGAGGCCGGGAAAGTAGTCCAGGGCCTGACGGGCGGCGCGATCCAGATCACGACCCCGCGATTTGTGTTCCACCAGCAGTACGCCCCGCCACAGCAGATCGATAAAGCCGCCTCTGCCATCGTCTTTTTTGACCGGGGACTCGAAAGAGGCGAGCCGTCGGCGGCTAACCCCGAAGATATCGAAAAAATTATCCCAGAAGCTCTTGGCCTCTGCGTCTTCTGAAGTTTCCTCGGCCCATTCGCGGGAAAAGGCCAGGGCACGGCTGCGGATTTCATTCCAGGAAAGGGGCATGGTAGTCTCTGGTTGTGTCCTTTAGACCAACTGTTCCGGGTTCAAACCCATGGCCTTTGCCAGCTTTTCCCGCGTTGCCTTGCGCAGTTTGGCCTCGCCGGACTCCATCTGGGAGAGCGCGGCCTGGGTGATCCCGGCCCGCTCGGCAACCTCCACCAGGGTAAGGCCAAGGTATTCGCGCCAGGCGAGGAGATAGGTGAGGTTCCGTTCAATGTGCAGGCCGACGACTTCGTGAGGAACGTAATCTCCCTCCGGGATACGCGGAGTTTTTGGTTTGATCTGCGCAGCCTCGATCATCGCGTTTTTCAACCTCGTTAGTTCTGTTTTCCAAGCCCCTCGGCGATGAACGCGGCCACCATGGCATTGATGCTCACTCCTTCCGCCGCAGACCGGGCGGCCAGCCGTGCATGGATGCTTTTCGGCACCCGCTGCACCCATTTGCCGCTGTATTGCCCTGGCTCTGGGATGGCATCGCCGAACTCCCTGGCCGTTTCAAGCCACGAGTGTTCCGCATCCATGGCGTTGGCAATGGCCTCTTCGATGGTCTCGCCATCGGACATGCACCCAGGCAGGTCTGGGAAAGTCACCAGATAGCCCTTGCCATCTTCGTTTGATAAGGGGCGCACTTCGAAAGAATATTTGCTGGTTTCTGCCATGGCTTAGGTCTTTTCTCACGCAGCCAGCGGCGTGATGCGGGCAAGCGATTCCCCGGCGATTTTTTCAACTTCCTCGGTGTCGTAATCAGCTTGTAGGCCAAGCCAGAACCCCGGCGTGGTGCCGAAGGCGCGGGAAAATCGTAGGGCGGTGTCGGCGGTGACCGAGCGCTTTTCGGCGCAAATCTCGCTGATGCGCATGGCTGGAACGCCGATGGCCTTGGCCAGGCGGTATTGGCTGATTCCCATGGGTTTGAGAAATTCTTCCCGCAGTATCTCGCCGGGATGGATATTGGGCAGTCTGTTCATGGTTGCCTCCTGTTCAGTGATAGTCGCAGATTTCGACCCGCTCCGCGTTGCCGTCCGTCCAGGCAAAGCATATCCGCCACTGGTCGTTGATCCGGATGCTCCATTGTCCGTCCCGGTCTCCGGAAAGCCGTTCAAGCCGATTGGCCGGGGGAATGCGCAGGTCGTCGAGCGTGCGGGCGTTGTTTAACATTCTCAACTTGCGGCGGGCAGTGGCTTGAATCTGATTGGGTAAGCGTCGCGAAAATTCGCCGCGCCATACCTTTTCCGTGTCGCTGTCGTGGAATGCTGTGATCATGCAATATGATATTGTCTGGAGATATTATTGTCAAGCGGTATTAGTGGCGTTTTTTTTGCTTATTACTTTCGCTTGCTGCCGCTCTCCTCATCAAACACCGGGCATTTCTTCTCGGGCGTATAATTGGTGTACACCTTGTCGTTATAATCCTTGTGACAGGGCAGACATTGCCCCACCCGCAGGATGCGGGCCAGCTCTCCCTTGTTGAAGGGGCGGAGATCCGGGCGGGCACTTTTTTGCAGCGGCTTGCCCTCGATGTTCACATAGCCGTCCAGCGGCGGGGTGAGTCCGGCCTCGGTCTGCACCCCCTGGTCAACCCCGTTGAACCGCCACTGCCCTTTTTCCTTCCAGGCCGTGCCCTCGCCC
>Ga0209211_10009459_pt1 | contig 12983 bp, 11 predicted proteins | sample RifGroA2_FD_183992 | JGI IMG/M metagenome (GOLD analysis project Ga0209211, IMG submission 183992) | Groundwater microbial communities from Rifle, Colorado, USA - Groundwater A2 (SPAdes) (version 2) | ecosystem: Environmental > Aquatic > Deep subsurface > Groundwater | place: Rifle, Colorado... | reverse complement strand
AGGAAACTACTCTGTGTCAATCCAGGTGGACGATGGCCTCGGAAAGGCTGCAGTTCAGGATTATGTGATTGAAGTAACAGCTGTTCCGAACAATGCGCCTGTGCTTGAGCCCATTGCCGATATAATGGTTTCAGAGGGCGACTTTGTAAGCATCCTGCTCAATGCATCTGACCCTGAGAATGACACCCTGACATTCGATACAAATGCAACAGTCGGGACATTCATTGACATTACAGGCTTGTTTGAGTGGCTGACAGACTTCCAGTCCAGCGGGGCATATGACATCCTGTTTACCGTCACTGATACAAAAGGCGCATTTGATGCGCAGGTTGCACATATTGATGTGCTGGATGTGAACAGGCCGCCAACAATGTACATACTAGGCAACCAGTCAGTTGATGAAAATGGAACATTGCAGCTCCTGATTGTAGTTTCAGATCCTGACAATGATACCTTGACTCTTGAATTCAACTCAACCCTGCCTGGAACATATGTGTTCCATGAGCACACTGGTGAATTTAGCTGGATGCCTGGAAGGTGGAATACAGGCAATTATACCTTGACATTCATCGTGGCAGATGGTGAAAATACAATTGTCGAGTCTATTAATATCACTGTCATAAGCGTAGACAGGCCTCCAGTGCTTGAACCTTTGAATAATATCACTGTATTTGAAGGCGAACTTGTTGTGCTGCTTGCAAACGCATCTGACCCAGATATGGATCCATTAACCTACGGCATAAATGATTCAAGGTTTGTGCAGTTCTTCAATGAGTTCACCTGGCAGACCAATATCGGAGATGCAGGAGTTTATACAGTAAATGTTACTGCAACAGATGGCCTGCTGAACGATTCAAAGATTGGAACAATAACAGTATTGTCGCTGAACATGCCTCCGACACTTGAAGAAGCCGGCAATTTCACAATTTTTGAGAATGAGACCCTTAACATTGCATTGATTGCAGGCGACCCTGAAAATGATTCATTGGTTTATGGCGCAATTGCAAACATTTCAAGCCCATATCTATTTAATAGTTTGACAGGCTTGTTCACTTGGACGCCAACATTCAATGATGCTGGATTATATAATGCCATATTCAGCGTCTCAGATGGAGAATACATTGCTTATGTGACAAGCTACATTGAAGTTATCAATGTGAACAGGGCGCCTGTGCTTGAGCCAATTGCTGACATTGCAGTCAATGAAAATCAGCTTGTGAGCGTTGTTGCGAATGCATCAGACCCAGACCTTGATACAATAATTTACTCCATAAATGATTCAAGGTTCAGCCAGAATGGAAGCTTATTCACCTGGCAAACAGGATATGCAGATGCTGGAATATACGATATCACCGTTACCGCAAGCGATGGTTCATTGTCTGATTCCAAGACATTAAGGGTTACTGTGCTGAATGTGAACAGGGCTCCTGTTCTCGATGCAATTGGCAACAGGATAATTAATGTATCAGACAATTTGACAATTTTATTGAATGCAAGTGACCCTGACTTCGATCTTTTGACATATCAATTTATCGGCACCTTGCCATCACCTTATTATTTCAACGGGTCAACAGGACTATTTAGGTGGACACCGTCAATTGCAGATTATGGCATTTACAATGTCACATTTAATGTCACAGACGGAAGCTTCTATGATTATGAGACCATCAGTATAACAGTGCTTGCCCCTCCTGCTCCTCGAAACTTGTCAAGGATAATTATTGTATCCAAGGATGCATTTATCAGAAATGGTGACAAGCAGAGAAATGAGGGCGCAAATCCAATATTATACCTGCAGAAGGGCGGTGGCATGAATGTGCTAACTGAGTTTAATATCAGCAGCATCTATGTCAAGAACATTACTGAAGCTTATCTAGTCTTTAATATTGAAAAATCAGGAGATAATTTTGGCACAGCCAGGAACATCGTTGTTCACAGGCTGTTGACAACATTTGCCGAAGGAAATGGATGGAAGATTGACATGAGTCCACCGATCTCTGGTACAGGTTCTGGAGTAACCTGGACCTGCGCCATTGATACAGATATTTCAAACAACAAGGAGAATTGCGCATCTGCGTGGAACGGTGGTAAATATGCTTCATCCTCAGTTGCCAACTACTGGCATACAAACAACATGGCGGGCGAAGTTAAATATAATATTACACTTGACATCAAAAACCTTGCGTCAACCACAAAGAGTGTTGGATATATCCTCTTCAAAGAAGGCACTTCAAACAGCGGCAACCTGACCTATTATTCCAAGGAAGGCGCACAGCTCATGGACGATATGTCACTAGCGCCAAAGCTGGTAATCAAATTAAAGCCGTAAGGAATTTAGAATTTTGCAGTTGGAGTATTGCCCACACAAATGAAAATGTCAGGCATGCTAATTAAAAATAAAAAAATAGCCAAGCTTACTTGGCTTTCTTCAACTTGGAGATGGCTTCTTCAACTCCTTTCTTTTCATTTTCAAGCCATTTCCTGTAGTCTTCCAATTTTTGCGTCTTTTCCTCCGTTGTGAGGAACTGCCTTCCGCTATACTCTTCGTCTGCACAGCAATTTGTTCCGCAATTCATTTTAACTCCTCCGGAATCCCAAGCATGTTTTGGGGGGAATTAATCCATGTATCGGGCTTCCGATATTGGTTATACGATACTCCTTTATAAATTTATCGGAAATGCGATAGCAAAGCTTATATATGCGCCACGGCACATGGGATTATATGAAAGACAGCCATTGCGAAATGAAAGGCTTTTTGTCATTCCTTATACTTTGGATGCTCAGCAAGGAAAAGATGAGTGGAGCTGAGCTTGCAATGGAGCTGCAGAAAAGGAAAGGCAGCAAGCCCAGTCCTGGGACAATTTATCCTGCATTGAAGGAACTAAAAGACAAGGGCCTTATTGAATGCGACAAGAAAAAAAGATATTCCCTTTCCAAGAGGGGAAAAAAGGAGCTTGATGTGAGCCTTAATGCATTTTTTGGCATATTTTCAGATGTTGATGAGATGAGAAGCTGCTGCAGCCCAAGGTAGTGATTTTCTCAGGATTTATTTAAAACAAGCTCTGCAATTGCCTCAACATGATTTGTCTGCGGAAACATGTCGAACATAGCCACACTTTTGATTATGTAGTTCTTGAATTTCGGCAATTCTTTTGAAAGCTGCTCTGGATTGCAGGATATGTAGAGGATGGCATTTGGCTTGAGCATATTCAGGTCTGATATCACATACAACGACTGGGAAAAGGGGATTTTTTTCAGCTGCTTTGCATTTATGGCTGTTGCGCTTGCATTATGGACCCGATTTTCAACAATATTTTTCTTTGCTGCATCAATTGACTTCTTCGCAAAATCTATTATGTGGATTTCTTTGAAGGAATGGCTGTTTATTATGCCAAAGGTGCCGACTCCGCCATATAAGTCAAGCAATGTTGCATTTTTTGCCTGGTAAGAGGACAACTTTTCCCTGCAGTATTCCTGCATTTTTTCAGCCATTGTGTGATTGTTCTGAAAAAATCCCTCAATCGGGTAGAAAAATTTGAAGCCGAGATATTTATGTGCCATATATTCTGCGCCTTTCAATACAAAGAAGTTTTCATCATTTGCTTCAAGGTTATCTGAATTGTCTGGGTCTTTGTAAAGGACAGCAATATTGTCCACCTTGGTTTTTGCAGCATAAGCCTCAATTTGTTCAACTGCATGCTTAAGCCTGCTCGAGCCATCATTCAGGACAAAACATATCCCACTGCCTTCAGATGATATCCGTACAATTGCATTCATCAAGGTACCATTGCCTGTCTTAAGATTATAATAATCATTTTCCTTGAAATAGGAGTTGATCTCCCGAATGGCTTCATTTATCCTTGGCTCAGAAATGACACATTCCTCTATTCGCAGGATGCTGGATGAATTTTCCCTTTGCCTCAGGCCGATTCCTGTCGGGGCAAAGAAGAAATCCTGCCTGTTTCTGTAGTGGTAGCCATCCCCGGAAAAGACTTCAATTTTTTCAATTCCTGTTGCATGCTTAACTAAGTCGAGCTTTTGCCTAAGCTGCACTTCATGATCCAGGTGCTGTAAAGTGCAGCCTCCACATTTCCCAAAATATCTGCAAAGCGGCTCTGCCATTTTTTCCTCCGGTTTAGGCACGCATGCCCACGACATGCAATTCATCAGCAAGAAAGTTTATATACCTATCCTAATCGAAAAGAGGCATGGCAACATTTTTCCCAGTGGCAAGCGTACAGCAGTGGATGCATTATGATAAATTTGTGCATTTCACAGATACGGAACCATCGCCACGTGTTGAGCTCTATTTGGAGCATGCTCCCCGTGATTTTTTGGAGAGGTGCAGAGCATTCAAGGACAGGGTCTACAGCATGCACTTGAGCTACAGCCGCGGCCTTGGCCATGCATTCGACGAGATGAATCTGCTTCACAGGTTTAACAATGCCAAACTCGCTGTGATTCATCTAGACAAACCTAAGGATGAAGCTGAAATGGACCGTCAATTAAGAGAAATATCAAGGCAGGCCAGGCTAAAAAATGTCACAACAACAGTGGAAAATCTGCCAGATACAACTAGAAAAGCATTGACCGGAGCGTTCATAGGGGCTGAACTGGCTGGATTCATTGCCAAGAAACTGGACAGGATAAACAACCCTTACCTTGGTCTTTGTTTCGACACAGGGCATGCTGTATGCAACAACTTGCGGGATTGGGATGATCCATTGATTTACAAGTGGATTAAGCACATGCATGTCCATGACTCTAAACGTTTTCATGACCTGCATCGGCCTATTTTACCGAGCTGGGGTCAGAACCATTTTAAGCACAACCTGAAAAAATTAGTCCACAACGCCAAGTTTCCTCTTGGATTGGTTTGTGAAAATGTTGAAATAGAAAACCAGAAAAAAACATTTGCATATATAGAAACCCTAAATCCATTAAATGGATAATAGTGATATTCCTGATTTAGTTGTAATCAATCGCGGCAAATGCCCTTGAAACAACTTCTGAAAGCGCAGGATGGATGTGCACTGAATGTATGATCTCATTGACTGTTCCCTCAAACCTCATGGCAACAATGACTTCGTGTATAAGCGTTGATGCGTCTGGGCCAATTATGTGGCAGCCAAGAATTTTTCCTGTTCCTTTTTCAACAATGGCCTTTACAAATCCGTCCTTCTCCTGCATTGCAGCACCCATTCCAGTATGGCTGTAATAATATTTGCCCGAAACATAGTTCAACCCCTTGTCCTTTGCCTGCTTTTCAGTCAGGCCAACGCCGGCAATTTGAGGCGAGGAAAAAACAGCGTGGGGCATTGCGCGATAATCAACTGGCGTCTTGCTTTCTGAACTGAATGCATTATGCGCAGCATAGTTTGCCTCAAGGTTTGCTGAATGCTTGAAAAGATAGATGCCGGCAATATCGCCAAGTGCCCAAATGCCTGCAACATTCGTCTCCAGGAATTCATTCACTTTTATGTATCCCTTTTCATTGACTGCAATGCCTGACTTGCCGACATCCAGTATGTCTGAATTGGGCATCCTGCCCACAGCTACCAGAAGCGAATCAGCTGAGATTTTCTTGATGCGTGAATTCTTTATATTCTGAATTTCCAAGAATATTTTCTTTGCTTTTTTCGATGCTCCAACAGCTTTGTGGCCCAGGAGGATATTGTATTTTTTCGAAAAAAGCTCAGTGAATTTTTCTGATATTTCGTCGTCCTCTGCGCCAAGAAGCTTGTCTGTCATCTCGACAATTGTGATTTTTGTGCCTAGGCTGCCGAAGAAATGCGCAAGCTCAGCTGCGATATATCCGCCGCCCATTATTATCATTGACTTTGGCTGCTTTTTTAGGCGCAGGGCTTCTGTGCTTGTCAGGTATGGGACTTTTTCAAGGCCTGAAATTTTTGGGATAGACGGCCTTGTGCCAGCTACAATGAAGATTTTGTCAGCTGTTATTGTTTCACGGCCAACATCAATGAGCCTTGGCCCTACAAATCTTGCCGTTTCCTTGTACAATGTAAAATCCTTCTCTTCCCTGATGCCGGCTTCAATGGATTTTGAATCGTCATCAATTACCCTGCTGACCTTGCTTACAATTTTCCCAAAATCTGCCCTGGCTTTGGCTGATGTTATGCTGAATTTTGATGCTGAATTAATGGATTCCATTACATCAGCCACATGAATAAGCATCTTTGAGGGTATGCATCCACGGTTCAGGCATGTGCCTCCAAGCGGGCCATCCTCAATTATTGCAACTTTTTTGCCATGAGAAAGCGCTGCATCAGCAATTGCCATGCCTGAGCCGCTGCCTATAACTATCACGTCAAACTTTCTAACCCCTTTTTCCATTGCTGGTTTAATCTAACATGGCCTATATATATTTTGTGATGCAGAAAACATGTTTTATGATGTGGAAAAAATTCCAATAAAAAATAAAAAAAATGTTAAAAAGGCTTAGCAAAATTCACAGCCGTGCTGTTTCTTTTCTTCCTTCTTTTCCTTGGCTTCTTTTTTCTTCTTTTCCATCACATCACCTCTTCCTCTTAAGTATAAACCATATAAGTATATTAGTATACTAATTAATATACTACTTATATATAAATCTTTCGGTAGAAAGCACCAGGCCTGTCAGAAAGCATCAGGCTGAAGGCTTTAGCGAATCAGCATGGCCCATTCTCCTTATCATGTATAATATGCCATTTGCCTCCTGATGACGGATAAAATCCAGGAAGTTACTGTTGCCATCATCCACCATGACAACCAAAGGTGAGTCAGGCGCAATGGAATGCCGATAGGACTCCAGCAATTCGCCCAGCTGAAGATGCATTTTTGAACTCGAAGCCACCATTCTGATGATATGCGCTTTGACTGTGGCTGACAGGCCTTCATAAAAATTTTCAAGGGTGCTCCGTCGCAGGCGTGGGATAAAAAGGATGGACTCAGTATTGGCTGGCAACTGGTCATCCTCATTTGCAGAATTCTCTATCAGATATTTTTCAATTCCTAAAAAAGTTGGTATCCTGTACTGCCTGCTGCGGCCTCTGTCTCCCTCATTAAAGCTTCCTTTCAGTATCTCCCAGTTAGGATTTTCAAGCTTATGGAAATAAGAATGGCTATTTGCATAGTGGAGAATAGTTGGTGTGTTTGGCATTTTATGATAAAAACACGAGCCTGGAGGGATTTGAACCCCCATCAATCGGTTACTTGCAACAACTTTGCTCAGATTTCTCTTCAATGCTGGTCATTACCGAAGCCGATCGCACTTCCGGGTTATGCTACAGGCCCATGGGCATTGATACAAGAACTTGATTTATAAAAGTTATTTATTTCAGTCGAAGAAGTTCAGCCTGCTCAGCCTGTGTAATCTCCTCTTCTACCCCAAATATCTTCTTTAGCTCCGTAATATGTGCACTCATCTCCCTCAATACATTTTTATATGGGTTAAGCTGCATCTTAAAAGTTCCATCTGGCAGTTTTACAGCATTTGGATGGGCATCATGTATACCCCAATTTAATCGCAGCCAATGCCTCGCCACCTCTGTTAATTCCTCGCTTTCCTGTCTTAGGCTTGTGGTTGCACTTAGTTGTTGTATGCCATTCAGCACAATTTGTGCCTCAGACAGTAATTTGTTTTTTCTCAGCTCGTCAAGTTTTGAATCCTTTTTAATCATAGGAACAGTTTTTCCGGATAATATGCTGCGCAGTGATTCAAGTTCTCCCCTGGCCCTTGCATCGACCTTAATTAATTTCTTGGTATTTTTCCGCATGTCCTCGAGAACATCCTTACGCGGTCCATTATTTGCCATGCAGAAATTCATGGATTCATAGAATAAAAATTTTGTGGTGGCAAATTAAAAAGGTTGTAGTGAAACAAAGAAAAACCGGTGGCAGAACCGGCAAACGCTAAACCTTCCCCGGGTTTTAACAAGAAGATATTAACTGGCATATTTAAATTTTTTCTTTAATTCTTCCGAAATTTTCGCAATAGTTTTATCGTCGGAAAATCTCCGAAAAAAGCAGGGCAACCCATATAAAGAAATGTGTTTTGAAAACATCTGGCAGTGGACAAGCTGCGATGGCGGAATAGGTAGACGCGCTTGCCTTAAGAGCAAGTAACCCTCCCCGGGTTATGTGGGTCCAAATCCCACTCGCAGCGTCCACTGCCCCTTTAATTAAGGTTTAAATCTCAGCCTATGCTCTCTTCCATGCAAATCTTCTCAAGGACATCCTCTGCATTTTTTATAAATTTGTCCGCATCCTCGGTCCGTAACAGGCCACCTGCTGCATTCTTGTGGCCGCCAAATTCCGAATTGGCAAAGCCATTCAGCAGCATCCTGCATATTTCCCTTAAGTCATGTGGATTGTCCCTGGATGTAAAGCGAAGCGATATCTTTGTGAATTCAGAATCTTTATTGGATAGGGTTATGACAATCGATTTTGGCCTCAGGTTATCTGTCCTTGCCAATATTGAGCTGAAGGTGCCAATGATTGTTGAAGGAATGGCATCGCGCGCATTCAAGATTGTATATCCTTCCCTCTGGATAAAGTCAGCTGTGCCACGCTTCTCATCCAGCCATCTGAAGGCTGAGAGCAGTTTGTATTGGTATTCAAACAAAAGCTTCACAGCCCTGCCCCTTGACTCCAAATCGCCAAGGCAGCAGGCAACCCCCTCAGAGGTGTGGCCCAGCCTCCCAGCTGCATTAAGGACAGTTGCAAACTCCCTTGCATCCCTGAACTGGGAGCCCCTTTCCTCGGATTTTATTATGTAAATGCTCCCAAAAATGTCAGATGGGTCCTTCTCATGCCTTCTCTTTTCGATTATGCCATCAATAAGTTTTTGCATCTCTGTCTCTGTCAGCTGGTTCACTTTTTTCCATTCATTGTTGCTGTTCCTTGGATTTATGCCGATGTCTTTTAGAAACGCTATGGATGCGGTTTCAGAGCCAGTTACCCCCGGAATGAAATATTCTGCATTGAATTCAAGCACCTTATGCAATGGCCTTGTGCTTGTGCCGAAAAACCGAAGGCCTTCCATGACGCCAATCTTGCCCATCTTTACAGCATCGGTCAGGATTTCAGCATTCATGCCCATAAAGCCGTTGTCCTCCTGCTGGTCAGCTATTGCGCCAACAATTGCAAGGTTGGCGAAATCAACCATCCTTGCATCAACTGCCTTTGCGAATGTATAGCTCACCCCTGCCCCGCTTACCTCTGCATTGCCATCCAGGCCATGGAGGAGAGGATTTAGTTGGATGATGTTCTTGCCAAGAAGGTCAGATTTTTTGGCAGGCACATGGTGGTCAAGAATAAAAACCTTTTTTGCCTTTAGATGCTCATCTATCGCATCAAGCTGGCCACTCCCTAGATCAGAGAAGATTACAGCATCATAATTTTCTTCGGACATGCCTTTTATAAAATCAGCCGTCAGGGACTGCACATTTGTCAGGTGGAACTTCCTGTTTCCGTATATCAGCATCCTGGAAAGAATGGCTGCAGAAGTTATGCCATCTGCATCAAAATGACTGACCAGCCTTATGACTTTTGAATGAGGTATGGATTCAAATTGCTCAGCTGCCTCCCTTGCAGCCAACCTGAAACTTTCGTAATTGTCCATGTTGCAATTTCCCCATGCTGACGGAGATTGTAAAATTTCAATTTCAAAAACCTAAAATAAAAAATTATAAAAAAATTTGCCAAAACTGCATTGCATTACTGCACGAGCAGGCTGGCTGTCTTTGGATCATATTTCCAGTCCTGTGGAAGCTTGCCTGTTTTCTTGTAATATTTCATAAGCCTCTTGATTTTGGATTCAGTCAGCTGGAGACCCCTCAAGGCCGCCATGTCCTGCCTATTTTCCTCGAGATGCTTTCTCAGCAAGATTGCCTTTCCTATAAGGCTGGTCATGTCAAATGGCAGCTTTGGCATCAGGTTATGCTCCTTCAGCAAATCTGAGATGCTCTTGCCTGCCACAATCTTGACACTCGGTACCCCATAATTGTCCCTCAACAAAATGCCGATTTCCGGTGCTGACTTGCCCTCTTTTGCGAGCTTGACAATCAGATGCTCAATCTCCTTGGCGCTTCTTGTCATCCAGGCTGGCGCCCTCCTGCCAACAGGCCTGATGCTGCCTGACTTTCCTCTCTTTCTTGAATGCATGCGTGCCATCTTCACTCCTCCCTGTCTGTCTGCCCAGATAGTGCAGACAAATTTTCAAGCAATGTTAAGACAATGAGAATTCATCCCATCGCCAGCATACGAAAGCTCGCTGCCTTGCAGTTTCACCGTCGTATCTCTTGAATGTCTATAAGAAAAATCAAGCCATTTTTAAAGCTTTGGTTGACCGGGATCTGGCTGGCCCTGCATAAGTGGGGGTGGCGTACCTCGTGCATGATAGCTTTGAGGATACAAGGATGAGCCAACCTGGTCATACAGTTCAAGGTACCTTGCAAAAAATTCGCTGTTATCTCTGGCAAATTTTGATTTTTCAAATACTTCAAATGGAAGCTTGTCAACTATAACCTTGCGGACCCTCCTGAAAAAAACTTCAGTAAGCAGGCTTCCAGATTTTATGTCCGACATTAGCTGGGTAAAATTTGTCCGTATGGCCTTTGCGCCATGTGTAAATCCAGCTGATTTTAAGACATAAACATTGAGAAAAGCCAGATATTCCTCCAAAAAACCGCTCTGCCTTGCAATTTGGTCTGTGGCCACAGAAATATCCCATTTGCGTATCACTTTTTCATCTAATAGCGTTTTTGCATTGTCTGAATATTCCTGTGTCCTTGCGTATTTTTGCTGGGTGTGATGGATGGCCGAGACATCGCCAAAGTAACCAATCTCCAGCAAGGTTCTGACCCGCTTGTCCCCCAAAACCAGGTTGACAAGCTCATATCTTGTATCATCCTTGGAAATCTTTCCTTCAAGTGATTTTAGTGAGGGTAAATATTTGGAAAAATCAGTACTGCCAGCCTCTGCAGGTTTTGCAGTATTTCTTGGGTTAGGAGTCGATTTGGCTTTCTTGCTGCCTTTGGAGTACCTGTTGTATGTCTCAGTGTACACTCTTTCAAAAGCATCACTTGCGGTCAGGAATTCTGCCCTGTCTTGAGGTGTTAGGTTTCTTGCATTCGAAAGGGCCTTCTTAGCCATGGCTATGAATTTTTCAGTCACAAAAGGCTTTTTTTCAGCATCGCCATTTCTCAACGATGAAGCCAAATTGGCCACTTTTTCCAGCGTAATGCCCTCCGGAGTCAATGAATCAGTAAGATTAAGCAATTTTTGAGAAAAGCCCAGAACTGTCTCAAGGTAGGTGGATGTTTCAGACTCATTTTCCATTGCGCCGTCTGTCAAAACAAGTGCAATGTATTCAGAGTACCAATGGTCAATCTTAGCAGATGTTTGGCCAAGGATGTTTCCGGATTTTCTGGACTGCCTTGCGATGTCATTACGCTTTGCATTAATCTCATCACTATGCACCTTGTCTGTTAGGCCTTTGCCTACAGTGCGCATGAACCTTGTGTCATTTAGCATAGTCTCCAGCTGCTTCACTGGCTTTGAATCTGTCTGTATCATGGGTAGCTGAATACAAATGTGATTTATAAAGATTTGCATTTTGTTACTACTGTATGTTGGTTAATAAAAGCCGAAGACCGGGCTTGGCAAAATTTATAAGCAATAGCGAAGTCTTAATATTTTACAGCCCCGTAGTGTAGCGGCCAATCATACCTGCCTTTGGAGCTTGATTGCAAAGAAAGCAGGTGACCCAGGTTCGAATCCTGGCGGGGCTACTACTCATTTTCATGGAAAAATAGGGAACATTTATATACCAGCTTGACTATATATTTTTCATGGTTGATGATGTTAAGGATGTTCAGGGATTGGAAAAAAAGTTTGATGTTCTGTTAAGGAAATTACCAAATGATAAGAAATTAAATGCGAGAAACAAGGAATTAATTCTAAAATATCTTCATGATGGCCTTATAGGCAAAGCAGGAAAGAAAAAAATTAGCAAGGCAAGATTGTATAGGTCAGCTGGTTTGCTTAAATTAATGGCTAATGAATGGTTCAAGAAAGACCTAGACAAAGTAACTGACCAAGACACTGAAAAGTTTGTAACAGAAATTGAGAATGGCGGGATAAAGAATAACAGAAACAAACCTTACAAGCCTGAAACAAAGGCAACAATCCTAAAGTTTGTCAAGAAATATTACAGATATCTAGGAAAGCTAGAGCTTGTGAGCTGGATTGACACAACATATGAGCATGCTGTTATTGCGGCCCTAACAGAAAATGAGATAGGCCGCATTATCGATGGAAACGGCACCTTAAGGAATAAATGCATTGTTCAGCTTTTGTTTGATTCTGGGGCAAGGATTGAAGAATTCCTTAATTTGAAGTATAAAGATGTTTCAAGGCAAGGGGAATTTTACATGCTTAATCTCAGGATAAGCAAGACAAGGCCAAGAATTGTCAGCGTTGGAATGAAGAAAAGCACTGAATTATTGACAGAATGGCTTCATCAAAATGGCAAAGCTAAACAAGATGAGTTTCTGTTCAATATGTCTTATAAAAGCATTCGTGAATTGATACAAAGAATGGGACAGAAAGCCATTAACAAAAAGGTTTTTCCTCATTTATTCAGGCATTCTAGCATGACGTATTATGCCAGCAAGCTTAAGCAATATCCTTTTGCAAAAAGATATGGATTGGCGTTAAATAGCGAGGTTGTGTCACGCTACATTGATTTGTCAGGAATTGATGAAACTGAAACTGCAAATATTGTCAAGGCAACAAGGGAATTGGAGATGGAGCAACAGATAAAGGAAATGCGTTTGCAAATTAATATTCTTATGGAGCAGCAGGATGCCACACACAGAAAAATCTCAAAGAGCAAGGAAGAGCAATATATACTAGGCAGGGCTAGAAACAGATAAGTTTTTTGATGTGTCAATAAAATCCTTCAATTCTTCATTCCATACGAA
>Ga0209211_10009458_pt1 | contig 12984 bp, 10 predicted proteins | sample RifGroA2_FD_183992 | JGI IMG/M metagenome (GOLD analysis project Ga0209211, IMG submission 183992) | Groundwater microbial communities from Rifle, Colorado, USA - Groundwater A2 (SPAdes) (version 2) | ecosystem: Environmental > Aquatic > Deep subsurface > Groundwater | place: Rifle, Colorado... | reverse complement strand
TCCAGCGGGTCACGCGGGTTGGCGCTCGGGCCGGTGGCACAGCCAGTCAGCGTGCATATGACCAGCGCAAAACCAGCCCATAAACTGCGGACCATCATGCCGCTGTGTTGATTGCAAAAAGATCTCATTATTTTCCCTGGCTGGCATTCCCGTCAGTTGGCTCAGCGGCTTTACTGAACAAGAACTGGCTGATGAGATTTTCCAGCACCACGGCCGACTGGGTGCTGGAGATGGTGTCCCCCGCCACCAACGTTTTTTCCTCAGCGCCGGGCTCAATGCCCAAATACTGCTCACCCAACAAACCACTGGTCAAGATCTTGAGTGAACTGTCTTTGGGAAACATATAACGACTCTCCAGCGCCAGCGTGACCACGGCCTGGAAAGATTTGTCGTCAAAAACGATGTTGTCGACCCGCCCCACCACCACACCGGCACTGCGCACCGCCGCTTTGGGCTTGACACCACCCACATTGTCAAACTTGGCCTTGACCTGGTAGGTTTTCTGAAAACTCAGGCTCAGCAGGTTGGCAGACTGCAATGCCAAGAACAAAATGGCCACCGCACCGATGAGGACAAAAAGGCCCACCCAGACATCATTTTTTGAACGTTGCATAAAACTTCTTTCTAATCGCGTAACTGCGGTCTTTCCCACAAGGTCTTCATATCGTAAACATCATGGCCGTCAGGATGAAGTCCAGACCAAGCACAGCAAGCGACGCCACCACCACGGTGCGGGTGGTGGCGCTGGCCACACCTTCGGGCGTGGCTTGGGCCTCGAACCCTTGCAGCAGCGCGACAAAGGTCACGGTAAATCCAAACACAATGCTCTTGATGATGCCGTTGCCCACGTCTTTCCAGACATCCACACCACCTTGAATCTGGCTCCAGAACGAGCCGGCATCAACCCCGATCATGAGCACGCCCACGACCCAGCCACCGATGATGCCCATGGCACTGAACACGGCGGCCAGCAAGGGCATGGTGATCACACCCGCCCAGAAGCGCGGCGCCAAAATACGCTGCACCGGGTCCACCGCCATCATTTCCATGACGCTAATTTGTTCGCCCGCTTTCATGAGGCCAATCTCGGCAGTCAGCGAGGTGCCGGCCCGGCCGGCAAACAGCAGGGCCGTGACCACCGGCCCAAGCTCTCGCACCAGACTCAGCGCCACCAGCAGGCCCAGGGCTTCAGAGGAACCGTAGCGTTGCAAGGTGTAATAGCCCTGCAGACCAAAGACAAAGCCGACAAACAGTCCCGACACCGCAATGATGGCCAGCGAATAATTGCCCAGAAAGTGAATTTGGTCACGGATCAGGCCAAAGCGCCTGAAACTCCCGAAAAAAGTGGAGAGCAGTCGCACAAAAAGGCGGGCGCCCAGGCCCAAATCCGCCAGCTGGCGCCGCGTGGCCAGGCCGATGTCTGCAGGTTTATACCAACTCATACGCAGGCCTCCACACCAAAATCTTCGGCCACCGACGGACCCGGATAATGAAATTGCACCGGCCCGTCGGACAAGGCATTGACATATTGGTAGACCAGCGGGTCGGTGCTCTGGCGCACCTGCTCGGGTGTGCCCTGCATGGCGATCTTGCCGTTGGCCAGGATGATCACATGGTCCGAAATGGCAAAGGTTTGCTCCAGCTCATGCGAGACAAACACACTGGTCAGTCCCATCGAGTCATTGAGCTGACGGATCAGCCGCGCTGCCGTGCCCAGCGAAATGGGGTCGAGGCCGGAGAAGGGTTCGTCGTACATCACCAGCTCGGGGTCGAGCGCAATGGCGCGCGCCAAGGCAATACGCCGTGCCATGCCGCCTGACAGGTCGCTGGGCATCAGATCAACGGCGCCGCGCAGACCGACGGCATTGAGCTTCATGAGCACAATGTCGCGAATCAGGGCTTCTGGCAAATTGGTGTGCTCCCGCAGGGGAAAAGCGACGTTGTCAAACACCGACAGGTCAGCAAACAGGGCGCCAAACTGGAACAACATGCCCATACGACGCCGGGCGGCGTAGATTTGCGCCTGGTCCATGGGGGTCACGTCCTGCCCATCAAACAGCACCTGGCCGGACTGCGCCCGGTACTGCCCCCCCATCAAACGCAGGATGGTGGTCTTGCCTCCACCCGAAGCACCCATCAGCGCCGTCACCTTGCCGCGCGGAATCGACAGGCAAACGTTGTCCAGAATCACCCGCTCTCCGTACCCGAAGGTGAGATTGCGTAATTCGACAAGCGCGTCTATTGAGGGTAGGGGCATAAATAAATAGAAAGGCCGGGGATTCCCGGCCGCTCAATCATAAGGGATTACACCTAGGGGCCTGCTGGAGCCACTCTATTGACCCCCAAATCAGCGTGGCAGGTCGCTGAATCCCATCAGGAATTCATCGACCGAACGGGCTGCCTGACGGCCTTCGCGGATGGCCCACACCACCAGACTTTGACCACGACGCATGTCACCGGCCGCAAAAACCTTGGCGACGTTGGTAGCATAACCACCGGTGAAGTCAGTGCTGGCGCGGGCATTGCCGCGGTTGTCCTTGTCGACCCCAAAGGCGTCGAGTACGGTGGCCACCGGGTTGACAAAACCCATGGCCAGCAACACCAGGTCGGCCTGGTAGGTTTTTTCGGTGCCGGGGATTTCGACCATCTTGCCGTCCTTGAACTCAATGTGTACGGTTTTGAGGCCGGTCAGCTTGCCCTTTTCACCGATGAATTCCTTGGTGGAAATGGCAAATTCACGGACGCAGCCCTCGTCGTGACTGGAGCTGGTACGCAACTTCATGGGCCAGTAGGGCCAGGTCAACGGCCGATTTTCTTCCGCCGGCGGCTGCGGCATGACTTCGAACTGGGTCACACTGACCGCACCATGGCGGTTACTGGTGCCAACGCAGTCGGAACCCGTATCACCGCCGCCAATCACAATGACGTGTTTTCCGTCGGCCCGCAACTGGTTTTTGAGCTTGTCACCCGCGTTGACCTTGTTTTGCTGCGGCAGGAACTCCATCGCAAAATAAACGCCATCCAGGTCACGCCCGGGCACCGGCAGGTCGCGCGACTGCTCGGAGCCGCCGGTGAGCAACACGGCGTCAAAGTCGGCCTGCAATTGGGCGGGGGAAATGGTTTCTTTGGCCCAATTGGTCACTTTCGAGCCCTTGGGCATCTCCCCGACCAGCACGCTGGTGCGAATCGTCACGCCTTCCGCCTTGAGCTGTTCGACACGGCGGTCAATGTGGGTTTTTTCCATCTTGAAGTCGGGAATACCGTAACGCAGCAAACCACCCACACGGTCATTTTTTTCGAACAGGGTCACGTCATGGCCGACACGCGCCAACTGCTGAGCCGCTGCCATGCCCGCCGGGCCGGAGCCCACCACGGCGACTTTTTTACCGGTCTTGATCTGGGCCGGCTGCGCCTTGACCCAGCCGTGCTCCCAGGCACGGTCGATGATGGCGTGTTCGATCGACTTGATGCCCACAGCTCCGTCATTCACGTTCAGTGTGCAGGCCGCTTCGCAGGGCGCTGGGCAGATGCGCCCGGTGAACTCGGGAAAGTTGTTGGTACTGTGTAACACGTCAATGGCTTCTTTCCAGTCGCCCTGATAAACCAGGTCATTGAAGTCTGGAATGATGTTGTTGACCGGGCAACCGCTGTTGCAGAACGGCGTGCCGCAGTCCATGCAGCGCGCGGCCTGCTTGGTCGCAGCGTGGTCATCAAGCCCAATCACAAACTCTTTGTAGTTTTTCAGGCGCTCGGGCACGGGCTTGTAGCCCTCTTCGACGCGCTCGTATTCCATGAAACCGGTAACTTTTCCCATAATATTTTTCCTTGGTCGTTGGTCCGTGCCGCGTTACTTGGCTGCGACCGCTTTGACTTCTTTTTGAGTGGCCGCTTGCACACGATCCACCTTGGCTTTAGCCCCTTTTTTGGCATGAAGCTCGCCCAGCGCACGTTTGTACTCGATGGGGAACACCTTGACAAATTTCAGACGCGACGTCTCCCAGTTGTCGAGCAGTTCGCGGGCACGGCGGCTGCCGGTCCAGCGGTTGTGGTCAGCCAGCATTTGTTTGAGCTGTTCTTCGTCGCTCAAACCCCGGTGCCACAGGCTCACATCCAGCGCTTCCTGTTGTTCGGCCGTGGTCAGAACTTTTTGCAACGTCACCATGGCCGTGTTGCAGCGTTTGGCAAACTTGCCGTCTTCGTCATACACGTAGGCAATACCGCCACTCATGCCGGCGGCAAAGTTGCGACCCGTCACACCCAGCACCGCCACGGTACCACCCGTCATGTACTCGCAGCCATGGTCGCCCGTGCCTTCGACCACGGCACTGGCGCCTGACAGACGCACGGCAAAACGCTCACCGGCGACACCGCTGAAGAAGGCCTCGCCGCTGGTGGCGCCAAACATCACCGTATTGCCGACAATGGTGTTCTTGACCGCATCGCCCCGGAAGTCGATGCTGGGGCGCACCACCACGCGGCCGCCGCTGAGGCCCTTGCCGGTGTAATCGTTGGCGTCGCCAATCATGTAGAGCGTGATGCCGCGTGCCAGGAAAGCACCAAAGGACTGGCCACCGGTACCCTCTAACTGAATGCGGATGGTGTCATCGGGCAGGCCTTCCGGGTGCACCTGGGTGACCGCGCCCGAGAGCATGGCCCCCACCGAGCGGTTCACATTGCGCGCCACCTCGATGAACTGCACACGCTCACCCTTGTCAATGGCCGCACGGCTCTTGGCAATCAGCACGTTGTCCAACGCCTTGACCAGGCCGTGGTCCTGCTCTTCAAACTGGAAGCGCGGCACGTCGGCTGGCACGTTGGGCTGGGCAAACAGGCGGCTGAAGTCAAGACCACTGGCTTTCCAGTGCGCAAGCCCGGGGCGCGTGTCGAGCAGTTCCGAACGGCCAATCATGTCGTCAAACTTGCGAATACCCAGCTGCGCCATGATCTGTCGCACTTCTTCGGCGATAAAGAAGAAATAGTTCACCACATGTTCGGGCTTGCCCGAGAACTTGGCGCGCAACAGCGGGTCTTGTGTGGCCACGCCCACCGGGCAGGTGTTGAGGTGGCACTTGCGCATCATGATGCAGCCCTCGACCACCAGCGGCGCGGTGGCAAAGCCAAACTCGTCGGCCCCCAGCAGCGCGCCAATGGCGACGTCACGGCCAGTTTTCATCTGGCCGTCGGCTTGCACCCGGATGCGGCTGCGCAGGCGGTTGAGCACCAGTGTTTGCTGGGTTTCTGCCAGACCGATTTCCCACGGGCTGCCAGCGTGTTTGATGGACGACCAGGGCGAAGCGCCGGTGCCGCCATCGTGACCGGCAATCACCACATGGTCGGCCTTGCACTTGGCCACGCCCGCGGCGATGGTGCCGACGCCAATTTCACTGACCAGCTTGACGCTGATGCCGGCCTTGGGGGCGACATTTTTCAGGTCGTGAATCAGCTGTGCCAGGTCTTCAATCGAATAGATGTCGTGGTGTGGCGGTGGCGAGATCAAACCGACACCCGGCACCGAATGGCGCAGGCGACCAATGTACTCCGACACCTTGGCGCCCGGCAACTGGCCGCCCTCGCCCGGCTTGGCGCCTTGGGCCATCTTGATCTGGATCTGGTCGGCACTGCCCAGATATTCGGCCGTGACACCAAAGCGGCCGGACGCCACCTGCTTGATGCGTGAACGCAGCGAGTCGGTGGGCAGCAGCGGAATGTCAACTTCGACCACGTCATGGCCAATGATGTCGGCCATGGTCTGACCCTGCTTGATCGGGATACCCTTGAGTTCCTGGCGGTAACGCTGCGGGTCTTCGCCGCCCTCACCGGTGTTGCTCTTGCCGCCCATGCGGTTCATGGCAATGGCCAGCGTGGCATGGGCTTCGGTGGAGATCGAGCCCAGCGACATGGCACCGGTGGCAAAACGCTTGACGATCTCTTTGGCAGGCTCAACCTCGTCCAGCGGAATGGCTTTAGCAGGGTCAATCTTGAACTCGAACAGGCCGCGCAGCGTCATGTGGCGCTTGCTTTGGTCGTTGATGAGCTGCGCGTATTCCTTGTAGGTGTTCCAGTTGTTGGCGCGTGTGCTGTGCTGCAGCTTGGCAATGGCATCAGGTGTCCACATATGTTCTTCGCCGCGGGCGCGCCAGGCGTATTCACCCCCGGTGTCAAGCCGGTTGGCCAGCACCGGGTCAGTGCCGTAAGCGGCCTTGTGCATACGAATGGCTTCTTCGGCAATCTGAAACACGCCAATACCTTCGACCTTGCTCGGGGTGCCGGTGAAGTATTTGTCGATGGTGTCGGTCGACAGGCCAATGGCCTCGAACAGCTGTGCACCACAATAACTCATGTAGGTGGATACACCCATCTTGGACATGATCTTGGACAAGCCCTTGCCCACCGCCTTGACGTAGTTGTAGATGGCTTTATCGGCACTCAGGTCGCCGGGCAGGTCCTTGCAGATGCTGGCCAGGGTTTCCATGGCCAGGTAGGGGTGGATGGCCTCGGCACCATAACCTGCGAGCACACCAAAGTGGTGCACTTCACGCGCGGTGCCGGTTTCAACCACCAGACCTGCCGTGGTGCGCAAGCCCTCGCGCACCAGGTGCTGGTGGATGGCTGAGAGCGCCAACAAGGCAGGAATGGCCACCTGGGTCGCGCTGATGCCGCGGTCGCTGATGATCAGGATGTTGTTGCCGTTCTTGATGGCGTCCACGGCTTCTGCGCACAGCGAGGCCAGCTTGGCCTCGACCCCTTCACGGCCCCAGGTCAAGGGGTAGGTGATGTCGATGGTGTAGCTGTGGAACTTGCCATGGGTGTGTTTGGCAATGTCGCGCAGCTTGGCCATATCGGCAAAATTGAGCACCGGCTGGCTCACCTCCAGGCGCATCGGTGGGTTAACCTGGTTGATGTCGAGCAGGTTGGGCTTGGGGCCGATGAAACTGTTGAGACTCATCACGATGGCTTCGCGGATCGGGTCGATGGGCGGGTTCGTCACTTGGGCGAACAACTGTTTGAAGTAGTTGTACAGCGGCTTGTTTTTGTCAGACAACACCGCCAGCGGGCTGTCGTTGCCCATCGAGCCAATGGCTTCCTCGCCGTTGGCGGCCATGGGGGCGATCAAAAACTTGAGGTCTTCCTGGGTGAAACCAAAAGCTTGCTGGCGGTCCAGCAAGGTGCCCTCGGACTCGGACGCGCTGGCGGGTTCACCGCCACCCTGCACGTCGTCCAGACGAATGCGCAGGTTTTCGATCCATTGCTTGTAAGGCTTGCCGTTGGCCAGCGTGGACTTGAGCTCATCGTCATCGACCATGCGGCCCTGCTCCAGGTCGATCATGAACATCTTGCCGGGCTGCAGACGCCACTTGCGCACAATTTTGTTCTCGGGGAAGGGCAACACGCCGGACTCGGAGGCCATCACCACCAGATCGTCGTCGGTGATGCAGTAGCGTGACGGGCGCAGGCCGTTGCGGTCCAGCGTGGCGCGAATCTGACGGCCATCGGTGAAGACAATGCTGGCCGGACCGTCCCACGGTTCCAACATAGCGGCGTGGTATTCGTAGAAGGCGCGGCGGCGCTCGTCCATGCTGGTGTGGTTTTCCCAGGGTTCCGGGATCATCATCATCACCGCCTGGCTGATCGGATAACCGGCCATGGTCAGCAGTTCCAGGCAGTTGTCGAAGGTGGCGGTATCAGACTGGGTAGGAAAGCTGATGGGGTAGAGCTTTTGCAGGTCGGCGCCCAGCACTGGCGAGCTCATCACACCCTCGCGCGCCTTCATCCAGTTGTAGTTGCCCTTGACGGTATTGATCTCGCCGTTATGCGCCACATAGCGGTAGGGGTGAGCCAATGGCCATTCGGGGAAGGTGTTGGTGGAAAAGCGCTGGTGCACCAGCCCCAGGGCCGAGACGCAGCGCGGGTCTTTCAAGTCCAGGTAGTAGGTGCCAACCTGGTCAGCCAGCAACAAGCCCTTGTAAATGACCGTGCGGGTCGACATGCTGGGCACGTAATACTCTTTGCTGTGCTTGAGCTTGAGCGCCTGAATGTGAGCGCTGGCGGTTTTGCGGATCACATAAAGCTTGCGCTCCAGCGCGTCCTGAACAATCACATCATTGCCACGGCCAATAAAGATCTGGCGCAGGATGGGTTCTTTTTTACGTACATTGGGCGACATCGGCATGTCGCGGTCCACCGGCACATCACGCCAGCCCAACAGCACCTGGCCTTCAGCCTGCACCGCGCGCTCCAGTTCCTGCTCGCACGCCTGGCGACTGGCGTGTTCCTTGGGTAAAAACACCATACCCACGCCGAATTCACCGGGCGGCGGCAGGGTCACGCCCTGCGCGGCCATTTCTTCACGGTACAGCGCATCGGGCAACTGGATCAATATGCCAGCGCCGTCGCCCATGAGTTTGTCGGCACCCACGGCACCGCGGTGGTCCAGGTTCTCAAGAATCTTGAGCGCATTTTTGACAATGTCATGCGACTTGACGCCCTTGATGTGGGCCACAAAACCAACCCCGCAAGCATCGTGCTCTTGCGCTGCTGAATACAAACCGTTGTCCTGGAGATGCTTGATCTCGGCTGCCGTCGTCATGGGAGCGCTCCTAAAAATATCAGAAAGAGGTACTTTACCGCATTGCAGCATCCATGCCAAAAAAATTAATTGGGGTCAGATTCCAATTAATTTTCAAAATCAAATTTTATTGATTAATTAGGGACACAATAAAATACATAGCATTTAAGCTTTTAAATACGTTATTTTCAAAGCGTCTTCAGGCCAGGTTTATTCACTGAAAACGGCCGACCGGCACCTGTTTTGGCAACACGTCGTTCTGTTCTCTTTTGTAAATCTGCCACAAAATCTGCCTCACCCAAGGCCCAGCCGCTCAACGTGGCCTGCGTGATGGCCGCCTGCTGCACCGGATTGAGGCCGAGCTGCACCAACTCGGCGTAGGCCGCCTCGCGCGCAAAAGGGGTGTTTCCCAGCTCCCAAACCAGTGCATGCGGCGTGATCAAACGATCAACCCGCACACCCAGGTAGTGCAAATGGCTCGACCAGGGGTAGTCTTGCGGCTGCGCCACCAAACCAGCGCGCACCGGATTGAGGTCGATGTAGGCCATGCAGGCCAGCAAATAACGGTCCGTCTGGATCAGGGTTGATTTGTAGCGCCCCTCCCACAAGGTGCCGGTGCGCCTTTGGGTGTCGTTGAAATAGCGCACATAACGACGCCCCACCGCCTGCATCATTTTGGGCAAGCCCTCTAAGGTCTGCGGCGTGGCCAGCAAATGAAAGTGGTTGCTCATCAACACATAGGCGTGAATGGCGACATCGAACTTTTTGGCGTTTTCCTCAAGCAGGTCCAGCAGAACCCGATAGTCGGCCACATTGGCAAAAATGGCCTGCTTGTTATTGCCGCGCTGAATCACATGGTGCGGGTAGCCTGGCAGGGTCAGACGCGGTTGGCGGGCCATATTAGTCAGTTGAGGACAGAGCTTGTCACTGCGTGTACCACGGTCTGTCCCGCAAGGTTTCAGGTTTGTTTATCTGGGCGCCTTGGTAATCCGTACCTTGCCACCCGTGGTCACCAAAATCACAGCATCACCGGGTGTCAGGGTTTGCTCGCCCCGAGCTTGCACCACCGCGCGACGCTCACCGCCCTTGAGTTGCACCAACACCTCCACCGCCTCTTCGCGGGTGGCCATGCGTTCGATGGCGTTACCCGCAGCGGCACCCGCCACTCCCACAAGCAGCCCAATCACATTGCTCTCCGCTCTGGAGCCGCCGCGTGTGGCACCGGCTACGGCGCCAGTGACACCGCCCACTGCCGCCCCAACCCCGCTTTGACTGCCATCCACCACCACATTGCGAACCGACAGCACCACCCCGTCCTGCACTTGTGACAAGCGCTGGACATCGCCGCGCTGGATCACATCGGGACTGCTGCTGGCACAGGCCACCAACAGGCTGGCAGACAGGGCCAAAAGACCGTTTTGCATCATTCGTTTCATGGCAATTCCTCAGTTAATGTCGCATGGATGCCGCGGCGCCTGGGTCAGACTGCCGCTCTGGCGTATGGCTTGAATTGTCAGGCAACGCTGTAAAGCGTGTGTGAAGCAGGTCGCCCAGGCCAAATTCGTCCAATAGGGCCCGCAGGCGTTGCGCGGCCGCCGTCTTTTTGTGACCGGTATGGCGCGCGATGATGAGCTCATTTTTCATGCTGTGCTCCCAGCCCACGAGTTCGGTCACCGTGACCTGATAGCCACAGGCCTCCAGATACAGGCAGCGCAACACATTGGTGATCTGGCTACCCATCTCACGCGTGTGTAAGGGGTGGCGCCACAACTCCGACAGCGGCGTGCGTGAGAGCGACAGCGCCTTGTGCTGGCTCAGCACCCGCGCCACTTCCGCCTGGCAGCACGGCACCAACACCATGAAACGCGCCTGTTTTTGCAGGCCAAATGCAATCGCATCGTCGGTGGCGGTGTCGCAGGCATGCAGCGCCGTAACCATGTCGATACGCGCGGGTAACTGGTCTGACTGGGCCGACTCGGCCACCGTCAGATTCAAAAACGACATGCGCTCAAAACCCAGTTGCCGGGCCAGGGTCTGGGACTTTTGTACCAATTCAGGTCGGGTCTCGATGCCGTAGATGTGCCCCCTTGCCTGGGCCTTGAAGAACAGGTCGTACAGGATAAAGCCAAGGTAGGACTTGCCCGCGCCATGGTCCGCCAGGGTAACGCCCGGCGTGTTGCCTGCGATGTCACCCAGCTCCAGCAGCAGCTTCTCAATGAACTGGTACAGGTGGTAGACCTGCTTGAGTTTGCGCCTTGAGTCCTGATTGAGCTTGCCGTCCCGGGTCAGGATGTGCAGCTCTTTGAGCAATTCAATCGATTGACCGGGGCGAATCTCGTCGGCCAGGGCGGGCGGCGACACGGCGGCCAGCCCGGCCGCACGGTTTCGGTCTACTTGGTGCTTTTTCATGCGCTGGGCCCCACCTTCAAGGCATCCCATCCGGCGGCACCAAGCTGTTCCATGGTTTGCATATTGACCTCAAAAATCGACTCGGGGTCGGGAAAAGCCGCGACTGCGCGGTCAATGCTGTCTTCGCGCAGCAGGTGCAGCGTCGGGTAGGGCGAACGGTTGGTGTAATTGGTGATGTCATCGGCGCGTGTGCCGGCAAATTGGTACCCGGGGTGCAACGAGGCAATCTGCAACACGCCGTCAAGGTCCAGATCTGCCAGCGCCCGGTCCGCCTGGGCCAAAAAGTCATTGAAGTCCAGAAAGTCATGCATACAGTCTGGCGCGATCAACAGCGTGGTGTCGCGCAGTTTGGCATCCATGGCCACCAATGCCTGCAATTCAGCACGCAAGTCGTCCAGCAACTCTTGGGCCGTGGTGGCGCGACTCACGGCGTAATGCACCTGCCCCTTGACGTGCACACTTTTGGCAAACGGGCACAGGTTCAGACCAATCACGGCACGCTCCAGCCAGGCCTGGGTATCTGCAATCACGAGATCATGGGGAGTCATCAATGTCTTTCTGTCCAAAAGGAGCGCGCTCAAAAAGGTCCGAGCAACAGGCGCAAACCCGTCAGCCGTTGGTGTTCACGCAGCGCAAATCGGTCGGTCATGCCGGCAATATAGTCCGCAACGATCCGCGCCAAGGCATGTTCAGGCACCGGCTCGCTCAACAGCGCCGCAGCCAGCCGACGCTGATGGCTCTCGGGCATGTGATCGGGCTGCGCCAGATAACGTTCAAACAAATCGCGCACCACCTGCTGCGCTTGGCCCGTCGTCGCCAGCACTTGCGGGTGGCGGTACAGTTTTTCCAGCAAAAAGCGCTTCAGCACGTGCGATTGCTCGCGCATGGCAGCGCTGAATCGAATCAAGGGGGGCAAATGACGAACTGCATCAGACGTCGGCGGTACCGCCTTTTGCAATGCGCCCTGGGTGGCACTGATCACGTCATAGACCTGCGCGCTCAGCATGCGGCGGATCGACTCGTACAGCAGGCGCCGCCCCTGCGCCTTGTCCTGCAATGACGGAAACGCCGCCAGCGTTTGGCGCCTGAAATCATCAAACAGCGGGACTTGCTGCAACTGCGCCAGCGTGATCAGCCCGGAACGCACGCCGTCGTCAATGTCGTGCGCGTTGTAGGCAATCTCATCGGCCAGGTTGCACAACTGGGCCTCCAGGCTGGGCTGGGTACGGGCCAGAAAACGCTGACCCACCCCACCTGGCTCGGCGTGCTCAAGTTGCTCGGCATGGTAACGCGAGCAATGCTTGAGGATGCCCTCGCGCGTCTCGAACGTCAGGTTCAAGCCATCAAATTCGGGATAACGCTCTTCCAGATGGTCCACCACGCGCAGGCTTTGCAGGTTGTGCTCAAAGCCACCGAAGTCGGCCATGCAGGCATTCAGCGCGTCCTGGCCGGCGTGGCCAAACGGCGTGTGGCCCAGGTCATGCGCCAAGGCGATGGCCTCAACCAGATCTTCGTTGAGCCCGAGTGAGCGCGCCACCGAGCGCCCGAGTTGCGCCACCTCCAGCGAATGCGTCAGACGGGTGCGAAACAGGTCACCCTCGTGGTTCAAAAAAACCTGGGTTTTATAGACCAGGCGGCGAAACGCCGTGCTGTGCACAATGCGGTCACGGTCGCGCTGGTAGTCGGTGCGGGTAGGAGCCGGCGCCTGCGCGTAGCGCCGCCCGCGCGTCTTGGCCGGGTCACAGGCGTAGGGAGCCAGGGTCATGTAGAGGGCGTTAGGCTACGCAACAGGCGTCGATCACCTTGCGCACCACGTCGTCAGGGGCACCGTGCACGGCGGCCCGGCCAGGCTGCTCAATGACAACAAACTTGATTTCTCCGGCTTCGCTCTTTTTGTCCAGGCGCATCAGTTCCAGATAACGCCCGGCGTTGTCGGCATCTGACAGGCTCGGGGCTTTAACAGGCAGGCCGGCTTTTTGGATCAGGTGCACCAGTCGGTTGACAAAAAA
>Ga0209211_10009457_pt1 | contig 12987 bp, 7 predicted proteins | sample RifGroA2_FD_183992 | JGI IMG/M metagenome (GOLD analysis project Ga0209211, IMG submission 183992) | Groundwater microbial communities from Rifle, Colorado, USA - Groundwater A2 (SPAdes) (version 2) | ecosystem: Environmental > Aquatic > Deep subsurface > Groundwater | place: Rifle, Colorado... | reverse complement strand
AACCGATTATCGGCATCAATTGCGATTACGAAGAGGAAGGGAAACAACCCTATTCTTTTACTTACAGAGACTATTGCGAGGCCATCATTGCCGCAGGTGGAATCCCATTCTTATTGCCCATTATCAAGGACAAAAATGATGTGGAATTTTCGCTGAAAAAAATTGACGGATTGCTCCTCACCGGAGGAAATGACGTTCCACCTCAACGTTACGGTGAAGAAAGACATGAAAGGACTGTATGCGTCCATCCCGATAAGGATATCTCCGATTTTACTTTAGTAGAAACATCCATCCAGACGAAAAAGCCCATTCTGGCTATATGTTATGGTACGCAGCTTGTAAACGTCGCACTGGGTGGTTCTTTAATACAGGACATTCCGTCTGAAGTCAAAACACCCATAATTCATAAGGATTCAAAAAACGAGCACTATACCCATACAATAACTATTGAAAAAAACTCTCTCCTTTATCAGATTATTGGGACAGATTGTATCAAGGCCGATAGCACACATCACCAGGCAATTAAAAGGCTGGGTAATGGTTTGAAGGACACAGCCCACACTGAGGATGGTATTATTGAGGCCGTCGAATGGAAGGGTTACCCATTTCTGGTGGGCGTTCAGTGGCATCCCGAACGCATGACAGATTCACCACACCACCTAGCCTTATTCAAGACTCTTATCGCGGCCTCCAAAACTTGAAACCACAGATTTCGCAGACTTCGTCGTGAGCGCTCAGTCGAACGATTGCACAGATATTATAAAAATCTAAGAAATCCCTCGTGAGGGTTTGTAACTTGATTGTATAGGAATTTTCATTTTATTTATGCGGTTTTTAGGGCGGTATGAAGCATAAAAGTCCACCTTAGAAAAGGGGGCTAGGGGGTTGTAAACTTGTCCTCGTGAAAACGGGAAATAACCCCTGAAAAAACACAACCCCCTAAATCCCCCTTTGTTAAGGGGGACTTAAAGGGATTAACTTGACACCATTTCTTCAAAGCCAAAGTAAATGTAAAGACGCATTGCGTGCGTCTGTACCTTCTAATAAGTGAACCTGCAACGGGTACCAAAAAAATTCTTCCTAAAATCTATATTTCACAGATTATGTGTGTTTTTATCTGTGCAATCGTTCGACTGAGCGCTCACGACGAAGTCTGAGAAATCTGTGGTTCAAAAACAGTTCTAGGCGCATTCCTTGCAGGTACCGTGGAAGGATATCTGAAAGCCAGAGACGGTGTAATCTTTTTTTAGGGAGTCGGGTAATTTGATATGTGGTGAAAAATCTTCGAATATGTCGTGTATCTTTTTGCAGTTAGAACAGATGACGTGATGGTGGGTATTGATGTTGGGGTCGTAGTGTTTACGGTCTTCGTCAATAATGAGTTCCTTCACCTCTCCCAGATCCCGTAAAGTTTCCAGGGTTTTGTAGATCGTGGTAAACGACACCATAGGATAAACCCTTTTCACCTTTTTAAAGACCTCTTCAGCGGATGGATGTGAGGTATTATTCTCCAAGACTTTGAAGATCATCAACCGCTGCGGCGTGATCTTCATGCCGTGATTTCTGAGTATTCCAGTTAATTTTTCTACCGTTTCCATATTTATTTTAAATAATAAACAAAAATGATTGTTACTTAAAGTAAAATATTAGTTAAAAAATCCAGAGATGTCAATAAAAATTATTTTCTCGAAACAAATGATTCGACAAAGAGGATGCAGAGGGTGAGAAAGAGGAGGGTTACCCAGAGGGTCTTTTTGGCCTCGCCCATGAGCGCTTCACTGCCTTCGCTCACAGGGGATGTTGTTATGGTAAGATTCGTACCACCCATGAGGGCGGTAAGTTCTTTTTGACGTATCTTGTCCAGGTTGGATTCGGTGGTGTCGACATTAACAGGAAATTTTTGGGGGAATTGCGGATGAGGCTTCCCATCCACAGTAACACTATAAATCCCCGGAAGATTTGTATCGTTGTATAAAAAGGCCTTTTCGTTATTAATAAATTGGGGTTGTAAGACAGCTCTTGTGCCTTCTGGATTAGTTATTTCCAGGCTGTTAATATCTTCGGGGCAGGAAGATTGCCAATCGTGTTTGACCAGCGTTTCATTTTGTATTTCTTCTGCAATATTTCCCGTTAAAAACCTGCACAGTTGCTGTATGAGCGGCAGGAAAAAGGGTTTTACGGGCATATCCGTCCAGTCCCTATCTATCGACGATGTAAAGAGCACACACCTTCCCCGATCAACCTGTCTTTCGATAAGGGCAGGGGTATCATCCGAAAATGACAATATGGTTTTGCAATTCCCCAGCGGTGCAGGGTCGACATAAAATACACGATAAAATTTCACGGAAGACAACGTACTCATATTCGTTTCAGAAAGAATGCGTAAAGCAGGGTGTATGGGTTCTGTGGGCTTCAAATGAAGGGGTTGTTCTTCCGACAGCGGACTATCACTGGAAAAAGTCCTTGCCGTATGGAGTCGATGGGGCAGTAGTGTGCCAAATGAGTTATTGTAGTAATTTGAATCTACTTTATTCCCAAGTGAAAAAATAACTGATCCGCCTTCTTTGACGAACTTATCAAGTTCATGGATCTTTTCAAGCGGCAGGGTTTCGACATTACAAAAAAAGACAATATCGAAATTCGCAAAAACAAAATTTTTAACCTCATGGATAGAGCATATCGTTGGTTTGATAGATGATGCGTGTTCCCGTCCGGGATTTAACGCCTTCTCCAAATAAAACGTTTCACTTTCGTAGATATTTGTCTTGGGGTCGCCGTCAATCAATAGGGTATCCAATTTGTTCGATGTGTTAATAGCAAAGTACCGTTTGTTATCAACACTCAAGTTGTCTTCAGAAATTTCAACCCAGCCGGTGTGCCCTTTTCCTTTTTCCAAGCTAAAATAAAATTCCTTCGTTTCCGAAGCATTAGCCTCGATGTTGAAAAATCCTTGAGCCACTTTTTTTTGATCTAAAAAAACTTGTGCCAGGAGGTTTTTGACCCGTGTGGGTGTAAAATTAGATACGACCACCTTGATGGTGCTTTCTGCACTTCTTTCTGACACATTAATCTGTGGTTCAATATGGGGAACGGCTATATTCTTGAGTTCCTTACCTTTTGACAGGTCTATAATATGGATATTGGACACATGACTGCGGAGTTTTTCATTTCCACTCTTGAACCAGTCGATATCCCAGCCATTTCGTGTAAGGTCTGTCAGCAGGAATATCCGTTTAACGGATGACTTAGCAGAAGTTAATATCTCAACTGCTGCATCCAATGCTGGCACAATATGTGTGGTAGCAAAACCGGGTTGTAATTGTTCAATGAAGTTTAAAAGATTTTTTTTGTCATAATCGAGTTCGGGTAGGACTTGTGATCCCAAATTTGAGGAGGTAATTACAGCAGCATCGTCGTTTTTCGTTAAGTTATTGATAATCTCCTTTGCTGCGTTCTTAGCAGATATAAAAAACGATTCGTGATTGTCTGCATACTGCATACTATACGAATCATCTACTATAATGGCGTTGCTGGTAGGGACGTCTTTTCCCGGCGTCCCGCCGATAAAGTTTTTTATAAATGGTCTGGCAAGGGCTATAGCAAGGAAGGCAATCAGGGATGCCCTGAGAATTAGTAGGATCAGTTGGCGAAGTTTGAATTTTACCGAAATGCGCTTATTGGTCTGTAATATAAAATCAATCGCTGCAAATTTATGTGAAATGGCCTTCTTCTTGTTGATGAGATGGATGATGATGGGGATGGCTGCACCCAGAATGCCGAATAGCAACAGGGGATTGAGAAATGAGATCATGTCATGATTTTACTACTTATTTATGTCGGTTTAAATGAAAAAGATTGGGTATCAGGATTTGTGGGGCGGGCGTGAGGCACTTTCTCTTCTTGCCAGAAACTTGATCAATGCCTGATCCAGTGGTGTCGAGGAATCAATGAGGCAGTAATCTATTTGATTTTCAAAGCATGCCTGTTTGAATTGTCCAAGAAAGCGATTAATCTCGGAAAGATATCGGTCTTTTATGGACTTCGGGTCTGCCAGGATACGCCTTTCGTCTTCCATAGACTCAAAATACGTTATTGCTTCGAAAGGAAATGTCAATTCGTACGGGTCGAGTATATGAAACAAAATAACCTCGTTTTTCTTAAACTGAAAATACTTTACTTGCTTGATTACTTTGTTTATGTCGTCAAAAAAATCAGATATGATGATAATTAAGGATCGTCGACTTATCTTTTCGATGAATTCGTTGAGGACAACGCCAATATTTGATTTACCAGCCGGTTTTAATCCTGTGAATGCATTGAGCAGGACATGTAAGTGTATGATGCGTGACCTTGGCGGTATGTACTGGAACACCTTATCACCGAAGCTGATCAATCCTACCATGTCGGATTGTTTTAACAATAAATAGGACAAGGAGGCAGCGAGGGTAGCGGCATATTCAAATTTACTGATACCTGTAGATTTATATTCCATCGACCCGCTGGTATCAAGGAATATATAACACTTGAGATTTGTTTCCTCCTCGAATTCCTTAATGTAATATTTATCTGTCCTTGCATGCACTTTCCAATCAATGTGTTTTATCTCGTTTCCAGGAGAGTATTCTTTATGTTCCAGGAACTCGATGCTCGAACCTTTGTAAGGGCTTTTATGAATACCTGACAAGACCCCGTCTACCACGAGCCTTGCACGGAGTTCCATGCTGGCAATCTTGGACAATATTACCGGATCGAAAGGGTTTTCTGCCATAGAACTAACCGTAAAGAAATAATTTTAGATTTACAATTTGTGCCATTTACAATTTTAATGGGTAAAAAGCAAATTATAAATCTGAAATCGCAAATTTATCACGTGTGTTCTTTTATAGTGTCGAGTAACTGGTCGATGATGTGTACGGAGGTTTTTCCTTCGGCTTCGGCATGGAAGTTAGTAATAATGCGGTGTTGCAAGACAGGTTTGGCAATTGCCCTGACGTCATTACAGGTAACTGCATACCTGCCGTCCAGTAAGGAGCGTGCCTTGCCTCCAAGGATGAGATATTGCGAAGCACGAGGTCCAGCCCCCCAGCTAACCCATTTTTTAATAAAATCAGGTGAACTGGAATCAGACGGCCTTGATGCCCGTATCAATCTTATGGCATATTCAAGCACATAATCGGCAACCGGCACCCTTGTAACGAGGTCTTGAAGACTCGTTATTTCTTCAGGACTGAAAGCTTTATCTATTGTTGGTTTGTATGTGGAGGTGGTTGTTCTTACAATTTCGATTTCTTCTGCTTTTGAGGGGTACTGAACGTTAATCTGAAACATAAATCGGTCAAGTTGCGCCTCGGGCAAAGGATACGTGCCTTCCTGTTCAATGGGGTTCTGTGTGGCAAAGACGATGAAAGGAAGATCGAGAGAATAGGTGGTGCCGCTGGCAGTAACTTTATATTCCTGCATTGCCTGCAACAGCGCTGCTTGTGTCTTTGGGGGTGTGCGGTTAATCTCGTCGGCCAGCAGGATATTTGAAAAGATAGGTCCTTTGATAAATTTAAAAAATCTTTTCCCGGAGGCGTGATCTTGCTCCAATATATCAGTACCGGTAATATCGGCAGGCATCAGATCGGGTGTAAATTGAATGCGATTAAACTTTAAGTTTAAGACGTCTGCAAGGGTACTCACGAGGAGTGTTTTTGCAAGTCCAGGCACTCCCACAAACAAACAATGCCCTTTGCAAAAGAGGGCTATAAGGAGATCGTCAATAACCTCCTCCTGTCCAACAATAATCTTTGCGATTTCTTTTTTTATCTTGGCACGTCCCTGGACTATCTTGTCGATAGCCTGAAGGTCGTTCTTTTCAATTTCTGAAGCAGTCATATGAATGGGTTTAACCGCAAAGACACAAAAAGCACAAAGTAAAAGAGAAGGGAATTAATGATTTACGAATTACGACTTTAGATTAATTTCACATCGCCAAATCATAATCCGTAAATCCCAAATCAGCTAATGGGTTGTAAAATTAGAACGTTACGAAACGCTTCTTTTGACCCTCCTATCGTACCTTCTTATTTTCCTTCTTCGTGTCCTTTGTGTCTTGGTGGTTCTAAAAATTTATAAATAAAAAGAGCGTCGATGTCGAAGCTGCTCAGATAAGCCCAAAACTGAGCATGTCACTACCAAGGCTTTTCCCCGACACCAACGCTTTATTACTTTTACCAAAAAATAGGCCGTTTGTGAACGAAAATTTAAAAATTATGGCGCTTTGTTGTTTGCAATAGATACACGGGTTTCACTATCCGAAGCCTTAAACCAAAGGCTTCTTGTCCTTCAAGCCATCCATCTCTACTACCATCTAATTTGCTATACTTGGGATTATTACTTAACTCGTAACACCCCCACCCTGAGTATGTACCATACCGGTTTGTAGTATTTTCCTTTTCAACAGCATAGACATAGCCCTTGCGCTTCGTTCAGGAGAGGGATAGACAGGAAACATACGATCTTCAAATAATTGCTTGATTTTCATGGTGAACGATCCGCCCACTGTACAGATAACCGCCGGCTTCCCTGATAATTTCATCGTTTCATCGACAAGATCAACTACTTTCTCTGTCATACCCTGGGGGGCCATAAGCGGAATGATAATAGCGGCATCATATTCATCGCTTTCGATCATGCATGTACTTAAGGCTATTCGGTAGTCTTCATCGCATGCACTTCCCGTTAAATCAATGGGATTATTAACTACGTAGAACCTTGAGAATTTGCTTTTTAACTTCTCCTTCAATTGAGGTGATGGATGGGGTATCTGTAAACCATTTTCTGTGCAATAGTCGGTTACCATAACGCCAAAACCTCCGCCATTTGTAACAATAAGGATTCGATTCCCTATTGGCGGATTTTGCATGGAAAGGGCCTTTACACCATCGATAAATTCCTCCAGACCATTGGCCTCGATTATGCCTGATTTTAAAAATGCTGCCTTGTAGATTTCATATTTTCCTGCGATGGCGCCTGTATGAGATTTGGCGGCTGCAATGCCAGCCGCGCCTTTTCCAACCTTTAGCGCTATAATAGGTTTTTTCTTTGAACAGGCATTTGCCGCCTCGATAAACCTTCGTCCGTGATCAACCGATTCCATGTATATAGCAATAACCTTTGTATGAACATCATCCATTAAAAACGGCAAAAGGGTAGATTCTCCTATATCAATTCTATTCCCATAATTTACCATCTTTGCTATGCCTAACCCTTCCTGCGATGCCAGGTCTAACAACGCAATAGCAAAGGCGCCGCTTTGAGACAGTATCGATAATGCCCCTTTTTTAGGCTTGCTTATCCTTTCCCATGGCAAAAAAGACGTTGTGAAATTTGTATAATTATCCAAAACACCCAGGCAGTTAGGCCCAAGAATTCGGATATTATTTTCTATTGCAACCTGTTTGATTTTTTCTTCCATTTCAATACCTTCCGTACCCATTTCTTTAAAACCGGCGCTGATTATTATGGAATGTCGAATTCTTTTTTGTGCTTGTTGTTTCATCACATCCAACACCAACGGGGCGGGTATAGCAATCACGGTCAATGCTATTTCATCTGGAATATCAAGTATCGAGGGGAAACACTTCAAACCAAAAACGTTCCTGTATTTTGGATTTACAGGATACATTTTTCCTTTGAATCCCATGTCGAGGAGGTTTTTTAGGATGATGCCAGGCAGGCTGTTTGTTTTTTCGGTAGCGCCAACAATGGCAACAGAGGAGGGATTAAAAAAAGTTTCCATATATGTTTTACATGCTCCATGTCAGTAAGCATGAACTGATTCCGTTGAAGATTACTTTATTTATTACTCTATTAGTCACCCTTATAAGTTCTTTTTAAGTTTGTTTGAAATTTCTACGAGTAAATCTTTTGCCACTTGGTCGTTGGGATCCAGCGTAAGGGTTTGATTTAACATCTTCTCTGCAAGCTCATATTGATTCGTATTATAATATGCGTTACCAAGCATCTTGTATGCTGCAATGGATTTTCCATCTATTCTAATGGCCTGTTTACACTCAGAAGCAACTTTCCCCCAATCGGCGCTCCTTGAATATATATCAGCCAGAAGCAAATGAATATTTATATAATTGTGATTCGGATACGCCTCGTTAAATGCCTGAAGTATATTTCTTGCACTGGTGGAATCCCCCAAGTCAATGTATGTGCTGGCCAGATTATGAGTATAGATGGGATTATCGGGCTTTAGAATTACAGCCTTCTGAAATGATTCTCTAGCATCTTTTGGTTGTTTTTTCCTTTTATAAACAGCACCAAGATTGTTGTGATAATCTGCTACAGAAGGATCGAGGTCAATTAGTTTTTTATAGTAAGGTATCAATTCATCATATCTTCCTAAAGATAGATATAATTTCGTTAAATTATCCAGATAAATGGGTTCTTTTGGGTTTATTTCTATCGCCTTTTTGAATGTATTAATGGCTTCTTCATACATACCTTTTTTACTGAGTACTGCTCCAAGGTTATTGTAATACCCAGGCTCTGAAGGATTAAGCCCAATGGTCTTTCTTGAAAAATACAGCGCCTTTTCTAAATCGCCTTTTTGTAAGTAGGCATTGGCTAAACGATCCACATGGTTTAATTCTTCAGGTCTGATTAAATATGCCCGGTACAGTTCTTCAACCGCCTGATCCAGATTCCCCTTGTTAAGATATAAAGAAGCGAGATTACTATGAAAAGGGGCCTGAAATGGATCTGCTTCAATGGCTTTTTTATAATAATTAATAGCGCTATCTGCCGTCTTTCGATTGAAATGTTCTGCCAAAAATTGCTGAATCATACCCAGATGAAAAAACCCCAGGTAGTGCTGTGGAATTAATTTTAAAGAATTATTGGCCTCAACGTATGCCTTTTGTAGCCATGCCTCATCTTTTGTCTTAAATGCCATTTGTATATATGTCCTGCAGAGTTCATCGCGATAGAATGTTTCGTAAGGATTAAAGCGTATAGCATGTTTCATGAAAAACAAACCCTTTTCTGTAATAGCAGGTAGGTTTTCTTTTTCGTACTCCATGATTCTTCTTCCGTATTCAAAATAGGCATCGGCTTTGTAGAATCGAAGGACAAAAACAGTAGCGAAACCTATTGCCGTTAGCGCGATTCCACAACCTATCCATTTGCAAAAGACAGGAATTTGGGAAGGTGGGAACCTGGGAAGTTGAGCAGATACCGCCTTCCTGCCTTCCCAACCTCTCAACTTCCTATCCTCATGACATTCCTTAATCTTAGGTCCGCTTCCCTCGGTACTTAACGATATTTCTGTTTCGTTTATCTTTATTATAGAAATACAAAGTCCCATCATTACCCAAAAGAGTGTTACAATAGGCGTATTCCCAAAACTAAATTCATTTTGTATGAGGTAGCACAGTATTCCTGATAAAAGCCCTAACACAAGCATTTTATTCTGATTATTTAGTCGCCTGTAGTTTCTGCCAATATATATGCCAAAGGCGGTCAACAACCATATATAAGTACCCAATCCAAAGATACCCCGAGTAGCGGCGGTATCAAGAATATCATTATGTATCCTATCTTGCCTAGGGAAAGGAAAACCATATATATCTCCTTCTTGTACAGAATATACATTTGATAAATACTTTTGATATGCTATGCCTATAGTATCAGGACCGATACCCAATGCAGGATAATCTTTTATGATCTCTATCGCGGCTAAATATTGAAATATTCGAGAAAATGTAGATTCAGACTGAGGAAGCTTATTCGCAATCCATGGCCTTTGGTGAAATTGTATTTGTTCAGAAATTGGCAATTCTTCAATACCCTTTTTATTATAAGAAGAAACCGTAGGTTGGATATTTGTCTTTGCATCATCAGTAAAGTGCTCGATAAAACGTTTAACAATTGATGAATCATATCTTATATTGAAAAAAATTCCAATGAGAGTAAATGAAGCCACTAAAACAAAAAATTTGTATTTCTCATGTGTTTGTCTTTTAAAAATGAAAAAGAGAAATGGAGTTAAACCTCCAATAAGTGCCACAAAACATGCACGGGTATTGGTAAACCAAAATGTGGTATAGATGATCGACGACAAGACATAAAAAATCCATAAGAAATGTGCTCTTTTCGGAACAGAGGATTCTTTTTGCAGGAAAGAATTGCTTAAGAATATTCCAACGGCCAATGGTAAGGTCATAACAAGGTAGGCCGAGAAGAATACAGGATTTCCAAAGGTGGAAAATACACGCCTGGCCTCAAAACTGCTCCACTTGAATATATCAAATCCAAAGTGCTGTGCAATTCCATAAATCGACGAAACAGTCGCACCGGCTACAATTGCAAATATTGATAAATACAGCCACCTTTTTGTAGTTACAAAATTAACTGTTGCGTAAAAAATAAGTATATAGCATAAAGTCGCTGTCAAACCCTCGAATCGCTTGTATGTGCCAAAAAGGCTCATAATGGGGTTTATAGAAATGATTGATGAAATGATGAAGATAAATATATAGGCAAGGATGGGGATATCTATTGCGGTATGAGAAAATTTAAAACCGTGTTTAAAGACCAGTGCAATCGACCATACAACCAGGATGGCGATTGTTAACAGGTATAAGGCCATTAACTTGCTAAGGTCGAAAACACTATAAAGGCGTATATCAAAGAAAAGCGGGACGGCAACAACAACGGCAAGTAATAAACCTACAATTAATTTATCACTATAAAAAGTTATATTTTCAGAGATACTCTTCATACTTACAATCAAATTTTAATTCTCATGGATTTATAATAGTAGATCTAAATCATAAGAAAGCATATTCTAACTGAGTTGTTATTTTTGTTACCTATACAAACAAATGGCATTGGCAGTATTTTCAGACCCACAAGTTATTCTTTATCAAAGGTACTGGCTTTCCTTAACCATTTTTCGATATTTACCTCGCATTTCCAGAATTGACAATTTGAACACAGGGGAATACTATCGTATCTATTTTCTAAATGGGCTTCTCTTATCTTTTGTAGTCTATCGCCCTGCCATATTTCTGCAAGAGAGCCTTCCTTAATATCACCAATGACACCTTTCCCTTGGTAATCTACGCAGCATGTAGTTACACGTCCATCCCAGAGAATTACGGGATTATACCATAGAAATGTACAAGGATATCTATTTATCCCTTTAGATAGATTATCCAGATTGAACTGATTTGAACTATCTAAAGTTCCGTCCCAGGTATGATATTCGCCAATCTCGATAAAATCCGCAATACCTTTCCATTTCTTCGCAAACGGCTTAATCTCATCTTCTGTGTCAGGTGTTCGGATAATTTTTACGATAACAAGAGGTGTCTTTGAACGATGTTTTTTTTTGAGTTCAATAAGTCTCTTAACGTTCTGCTCAATGATCTCCAACTTTTCACTGCTTTTAATTTTTTTGTAGGTCTCTTTTGTAAGGGCGTCGATACTTATATGAATTGTATCAAGGCCTGACTTTATTAATTCCAAAGACTTTGGTTCGGTTAGTAATATACCATTTGTATAAAAATTAATCTTATAAGCAGCCTTCTTGTCTTTTGCATATTTAATCATTCGCGGTAGTTCTGGATGTAACAATGGCTCTCCATCCTTATTTATAGTAATTATGAGTCGTTTGCCATAGAGAATGCTCTCGTCAATAACTTTCTGGAAGAGATTAAAGTCCACGTAACCAAAAGGTCTATTTAGTTCTCTGGGACACATCGAGCAGTGCAGGTTACAATAATTGGTTGGTTCAATATTAAAACGTATGGGAAATAACAACGAAATATTTTTTTGGAGTGCTATTTTACGAATAAATTTGAACTTTTTGAATTGTTCAATAAATTTAAGGTTAAGCATAAAACAATGTATTCTTGCATATTTTTAAAATCGAATAAAAGACCATATTTTTTTCAAAATTGTGTTTTCTCTTTATCTAAATATAGAGAACCTTTGTACTAACTAACTAATGTAATGCTATTTTACCCTATAAACTAATGCAGTACCCTGGTTTGGCAAGGTATTATAAAATACTAGTTCTACAAACGGGGAATTCTGATAGGCACTCAACAATTTTCCGGATAAAAATCCTGATATAAAAATATGTGATATTTTCATGTCTTTGAATATTTTATAAGATTTTTCGTCCATAATAGTATATGCCGCATCTTGTATTTGCTTTATTTTTTTATCAATAGTTTTATCTAGATTCAAAAATTTAAACTGTACCGAGTGGTAATAATTTCTAAAAATGATTGCTTTCCTTTCTGAAACGACCGGAATCCAATATGAAATAATGTACTCTGGAATAGGATTATTTTGGGCGTTGTCATAAGGAGCATATATTAAGGTGCTTTCATAATTTGTGTTTTCCCGTAACCATTTCATTGCAGCATAATCGCTTTTTAGAATAAATTCAGGATATCGTTTTGCTTTTTTGAACTCGTATCCAATAAAACAAAAGACTAAAATAGCAAGAAATACAAGAAAACAATTATTTAAAACATTCATCTTGATATATCGTTGGCATAAACGATAAAAGATATTAAAAACCATTGCAATGGATACAGGCCAAATAATCACTCCTCCTTGCCAAGCCGAGATGAAGTTATTAGGGTTTTGCAAATACGTTGTATATAAATATTTTGCACCAAAAGTTTGTACTTCAAGCGGTCTTAGTTCAAACCAAGAGGGCGAGAACAATTGATAAAACCGCCAATTTTCTACAAACACCAAAACCATGAGAAAATATGTCCATATGTAGATATTAATAGTTTCCCTTTTAGCCGCTATAAATATAACACCAACCAGTGCCAAAATAGGCACTAGATATCCATTCCAATACGGCAAACTATCCAGAAATGTCGTTGCATGATTTTCATACAATTGTTTTGATTGCCCTTCATTTAACTTGAACACCTGAGGAAGTATAAGAATTAAAACTATACCGAT
>Ga0209211_10009455_pt1 | contig 12988 bp, 13 predicted proteins | sample RifGroA2_FD_183992 | JGI IMG/M metagenome (GOLD analysis project Ga0209211, IMG submission 183992) | Groundwater microbial communities from Rifle, Colorado, USA - Groundwater A2 (SPAdes) (version 2) | ecosystem: Environmental > Aquatic > Deep subsurface > Groundwater | place: Rifle, Colorado... | reverse complement strand
CCAGCACACCACTGGCCATGGTGGCCAACAAGCGTTTGAGCACACTCACGCGCTTGGTAAAGTCTTCGGCCAAACCAAACACAAATGCTGGTATGCCTGCCAGCAGCATGGGGGTTAGCAGCTGCCTAACGTCGGGTGCCGCCAGCCACCATGCCACCAGCAGGCCCAACGCAATGGCAATGCCACCCACACGCGCAGTGTGATGCGTGTGAACTTTTTGCACGCCAACCAAGCTGTCACCACTCAGATGCCCGTGCAGATGATCGGTGCGAACTATCACCGCACCAGACATAGTGCAAACCGTAAAGACAATGAAAAAGTTACGCATAAAGGCATTTGGCGGAAAAGCCCTATCGCCTCACATCATTCCGTATAAAAAACACCGACTCCATCATGTTTCTCAATAAATTCATGCCTCACAGTTCTTTCAAGTGCTTCGGCCAAGGGCACGGGTGGTACAAAACCGGTTTTTGAAATCGAAGTCTCAAATACTGAATCAGAACAAAACTTCTTCACACGGATGGAACTTATGGCGAACTTCTTGCCAGTGACTGCGGCCAGGGCATCAAAACACTTGCCGATGGCGTAACCCACTGCAAATGGCAACCTAAAGCCAATCTTTTCAGGCCTACCTAACATGCGGTTGACTGTGCCCACCAAAGAATTCATGCTACTGTCAGGCTTGTCAACGTAGTTGTAAATGTGCACACCTGGCTTAAATGAAGTAATGACGTATAGCAGAAAGGCAGCTAAGTTTTCTACATAAGCCATCGACTTTCTATTAAGCCCTTCACCCACCATAACAAACTTGCCTGAGGCGATTTGGCGTAACAAGTTATAGACATTGCCGCGGTTTTGCTCACCAAACGCTACAGTCGGGCGCACGATAACTAGGATGCGTGCGTCTGGCTCCTCAGCCTGCCAGGCCTTATAAACCTGCTCGGCTTCATACTTGGTGCGGCCGTAGTCGTTAAACGGCGCAATATGGCCAGACTCATCGGTGTTGATAGGCGCAAAACCATACACGGCAACTGTGCTGGTGAAGATTATGGTTTTAACATTCTTCTCTCTCGCCACAGTACAAACATTTTTTGCACCGTCAACATTTACTTCGTCATAAAGGCAAAGCGGCTTTACATCATCTCGGTGCTCGGCAGCTAAATTAATGATGATCGCATCATCAGGAATCGCGGTGGAAAGAGATTCAGCCAATCGCACATCCGCAACAACTGTTTGCTTTGGGAAAGCTCTGCTGACAGCTATATCGACAATATTGAAAGCAGCAGTTGCACGCGTGAGCAAGCGACCCAGCCGAGTGCCAATAAAACCCGAACCACCAATAATTATTATCATTTAAATACTCAATCACATAAAAAACTTATCTACCGAAATGACGGATCTGAGCTTGAACGCGAAGTCCCCGAAATTTAGACAAGACTTTTTTAATAACAAACCAAAGCCCGCCGCTACCAAGCACTTCGTTATGTGCACGAACTGATTCTTTCCATCCAAGATAATAGCTTATTAAAGAACTCGTACTCTCACCGCCATTTTGCATGACCACTAGTGAACGATTTAAATATTCACCCTTGCATTTCAACTGATTAATAATTATCAACTGCTGCTTTAAATCGCCTGAGATTCTGTATGACGGATCAAACGGCAAAATTAACTTATTAAATACACAACGTCTAATAAATAAACCAGGATGAGGGATTTGTCGCCCAACTAAACCTTCACCATCAATTCGGCCAGTTTGCCATATACGAACTATTTCGCCCGTTGTTGAAACCACCGTTATGTCGCCATAAACATAATCACAATCATTTAATTTAAACGCAAGTGCGATATCAGATAAAACACTGGAATCCATGTAATAATCATCGGAATTCAAAAAAGCCACAATGTCACCAGTGGATGCGAGGAAACCTTGATTCATTGCATCATAAATTCCGATATCTGGCTTAGAAATAACAACTACGTTTGGATTTAATAATTTGGCCAATTCAATTGTTCCATCAGTTGAACCCACATCTTTAATTACATGTTCAATATTATTATAAATTTGTGACGTGACGGACTTTACAGTCCGTTGAATGGTAAGCGCGCTATTTTTTGTGACAGTAATAATAGAAAATTTCATTAAATATTTAATCAAAGTTTAAGAACAAAAGTAAATAATTTTATAAACTCTTCTGCTTTTAACGACCAAGCCATGTTATCTAATATGTACCGCCTAGACTCTTGACCCATGTAATATCTCTCATTGTTTGATAAATGATAAATAGATTGCATTGCCGAAAAAATCTCGTCAACAGAAGGGCTAACATAAAATCCGAGCCTTCTTTCCTTTAGAACTTTCCAAGGCGTGCCAGTCGTAGTAATGACTGGCTTAGCCATACCCATACCTTCCGCAACTATATTTCCAAAATTCTCACTGTATGACGGTAAGATGACACAACTTGATTCATGAATGATTTGAAATTTTTTCTCACCATATACCCCCTCTAATCGGTATATATTGTTCTTTTCATATTCTATATTCATTTGTTTCAAGTAACCCTGATGATCTGGACCAACTATTGCAAGAGCAAAATCTAAAACAGGGTTGGCTTGAACGAAATGTGAATAGGCTCTAAGTAGAATATCGAGCCCCTTTTCTTTATCCGTTCTGGATAAAAATAGAAATACAAACTTACCTTCTGGGAAAAAACAGTTTTTTTTCGGAACAAAGTTCTCTATTAATTCGTTATCAATGCCGTTGCTGATTAGCTTTAGTTTTAAAAAACCCAAATTAATAAGATTAACATATTCATCATCTGATGTCACATGAATACAAGAAGCTTTACGCAGCAGAGGAAATGTAATCAACTTATTAAAAATGCCTTTGCGATATTTCTTTTGTTGTAAACGCCAAGGTTCAAGTCCACCCCTAACTGAAACAATGAACGGCTTGTTTTGTAGAACAGCGAATAACTGGGCAAGCGTTACTGGGAATGTAAAAATGCCATTGATAACAATCAAATCATGTTTTCTGATTAGTCTCCAAAGTGGTAAGATTAGGGCTAAGGAGAATCCAATGCGATGAAAAAATATGGATGGAAAACAACAACCATGGTCTTGAAGATGAGAATTTACAGCAGTCGAATTCTTGCTAACGCAAACCACAAAAAAAGGAATCAATCGTTGAATATATTTATGAATCTTGCTCGCGCTCTCCACTACACCGCCGAATTCATAGTCTGGCGCAAAATGAGTATTTACGTATAAGCATTTCATCACATAAATTTCTGTGAATCATATTGAAAACAGAAGTTAGAACCAGAGGCCCTATAGAGTTTGTAATTTGAACGCAACAACATCCGGCAGACAACACGGATTTTCGCCAAGCGCCACGCAGTTGGATATGCTAACTCATCGAACTCCACAAGGATACAATTCGGACGACAATGTGACTTCAATAAGTTAAATAGAACTGCCACTTCTGCCCCTTCAATATCCATTTTTAGTATTGTTGGATTACGGCCGTTAGCATCTACTATGTCCTCTATCGTCACCACCTTAAACTCTAAAGGATTTTCAGTATCTTGAAGGTTTGAGATGCTGTAGGAGTCCTCAAATAAAGATGCAGGAGGAAAAAACTTCATTGTTGTTCTGCGTGAATAAATGCCGCAAGATTCAAACTTCAAAGAAGATCCCGCGTCAACCAAACGCGACATATAATCCTCAGAATTAGGTGTTGGATCTAAGGAGCGAACATTAAATCCATAAACATGCGCCAAAATCAAATCAAAAGAAACATCGGTACCGCATCCACAACAAATAGAATCACCACCAACTGTTAGCACACTAACTGGAACCCACCATCCACCATATTCTGTACCAATAAATCTCAAAGAATTTGATGAACGAAATGCTGCCAAACTATACCTCCCCAGACCGACTCTCCAACAATATTGAAAACCGCGAATTGATTTTCGTAGAAAAAATGGAATAAGCGACCTAATCATTTCGTTGTCAATTCTAAATAATTTTGATATTGTGCTTCCACTTTCTGGGCGGAAGGTCTCATACCGGGAAGAAAAAGATAATAATTCTCGCTCAGAGGAATTGCATCTAGATCAATCGCAAGATTTTTAATTTTACTATCAATGCAGTTACCGATGACTGGCACTCCCAAAACCATTGAAGCAATAACACCGTGATATCTCTCCGAAACAATACATTTGGCTCGCGATAATATATTTGTAATATCGACCAATCCATTAAACGTACCATCGTAAATTGTTACCAATTGATCTATCGTTTTACTCTCAAATCTATCTGTCGAACAAAAACCAACACCCCCAGAGCGTTGCATATCAACGCGATAATAGACATCTGATCTATCTATCTCTGAAAATGGCCAGTACCTAATTACGTTCAAATGATCAAAATCAAGTGAATTAGTTTCCCCACCCCCTGTTAACTTATGGAAAGGGAAGGAAAAAACTGAATCCGGAATTACATATGCATCGTAGCGACCGGTCAATTCCGAAACAGCAACAAATGATGAATAGTCACGAACTGCCATATAGTCGCATGAACCCATACACGCACGAAAGAACCTTTTTCGAACAAGCTTTCTATCCACACCCAACGACATGTATATGCTAGGAAGCGTAACCTTGCTGGGTAGAAAAACATCTCTAATGAGATATGACAGCTTAGATTTTAGATTGTATTGTGAAGAGAAAATTGTACCGCCCAAGTGGATGGATAAATAGCCTCCCTCTAATTGCATTAACTCACGTTCACAGATATATGCTACGAGTGGGACACTATGTATCAATTTTTGGGCATTAATAGTCATTTCTGAAAGCCGTATCGATTTCACAAAATAACGGACACTTCTGTCTTTATAATACAAATTCAGCAGACGAATACCCGATAAAAATAATAAATCGTCACCGTAATTTGAATTATCTTGTATTAATAATAATATATTAAGCTGCATATAGCAAAACCCCCATGCAAGCGATAGAAATAAAAAATGTGTGATTCCATTGATCTTTAAACTGCTTCGTAAAATAGGCGTAGCTAACAGTAGCCATTATGAATGACAATATTATGCTTACTTTCGGCGATGCAAACTGAAGAATAAAAGGATACGTAAAGACTAATACAGATGGACTGATTAGAGTTCTATTAAAATTAACCCTAATTAGGTTATGTAAAAACGCTGATTTAGCAACATATGCGAGTGATGGCAATACTGCCATTAGTATGGCGGTTCGGTGCGATATTAACGCGAAACACATTAAAATAATCGATGTAAATGATAAACCAATTTCAGCAAACACAAGTCTTTTTGTAGCTAACATCAGATCTACGCATGCTCGGATCAATAAATTTCCAGTCAAAGCAATTCTCAATATAAATAGCTCAGTGAGATTTTCATTTGCTAAATTTTGCTCTACCCCGAGCATTAACAAGAAAGGTACTAAGCCATTTAGAAATCCAGAAACAAGGAGATAGAAAACTTTATTACCCTGAAATAGAACTGCTACGCGCTTTCTTCTCCTCAAACCACCTCGTAATACTCCATAAATAATCGCATAACAAAACAATAATATTGATATGACTACTACTAAATATATCAGGAACTTGATATCCCTCATCAAAGGTGAAACTGATATAATGACCCTAAGTAAACTTACAACCACCAGCTCAGACGAAATCTTAGATCTTCGATTTAAATATCGAGTGAACCCAGCCGAACGAAAAATTAACAATATTCCATCAACTACGGTTAGCGCCGAAGCAATCAACACAAGTTCCGACGATACAGTTTTATTGCTCAACAGTGCTAAACTTATCATTCCAACAATTGCAGCTGGAAAAGTAACAACAAATAAACGCAACAGAAATCGCTCGACCACTATTTTCTGTTTTGCCAAGACAATCGTTGCTTGCCCACAAACAATTCCGTAAACTCCCACACCGGCCGCAGCTAAAAATTGACTCGTGATAACAATTGTCGCTTCTTGTGTGCTTAAAAATAAATAGGAAAAAACGGATAAAAGTACATTTCCTACAATTGGTAGATAATATATTAAACTGCCGGTTATAATTTTCTTCAAAGTCGACACTCGATAAAATCTGCAATTTTTGCGGATGCCAAGCCATTTCCCAAAAGGGTTGAAGGTGAAACAGATTTTGCAGATGATGATATTATCGACAGCAACTGACTCGTTGGGTTGTAAGGAAAGTCATTACATAACTCTACGTATTGAGCGTCTAATACTTCTGGCCGTTCAGTTTCAGATCTAAATATTAAAGTAGGTTTGTTTAGATATGTCACCTCCTCCTGTATTCCACCACTATCTGTTATTACACCATCTACATTATTCAATAAAATTACAAAATCACGATAACCCAGTGGTTCAACAAAAGTGACATTTGAGCAATTTTTTAAACCAACCTCATATATGGAATTAACATTTGGATTGGGATGTAGCATAACCAAATAATTGATTTGTGAATTTTGCGCGGTCTTCATATCAGAACAGAGTAGTGATAATGCAACATCCCTATTCTCTCGCCGATGACATGCAACTAATATATTTAAACCATTCCGCAATAATTTTTGACATCGTTCACCACCCTCCTCAGCCTTAATCAAAGCTATCGCATCAATTACTGTATTCCCCGTTACGGTGATATTTTCACGCACAACTCCCTCTGCAAGTAAGTTTGTTTGGCATTGATCAGTTGGCGCTGCATGAAACGTCGCAAGTTTAGATACTAATTGTCTATTAATTTCTTCAGGAAATGGACTTGCAGTACTCCCACTTCTCAATCCAGCCTCTACATGCAAAATTGGCGTTTTTGAATAGAAGGCAGCTTGGGCACCAATCAATGTGCTGTTGGTGTCGCCATGAACAACACAAAGGTCAAATTTATTTCTCTTTAAATATGTTTCAACTTCACAAATTTGCGAAGCAAATTGACTAGATAGATTGCCATCTATTCTTGGTAGAGATAGGCAATCATAACGGACATCTCTAATAAATCGGCATAAATATTCTTGAACGGCACCTTTTTGTTGCTGTGTGTCAAGAACTATAACATGGTGAACTCGTCTAATAAATTCCTTGACTACAGGAAATAACTTAATTGCTTCGGGGCGAGTTCCAAGAATAAAACAAATATTCATAGTCCCTTAAACTCCCAGTATTTCGGTTCCATACCTGAGTTTTTTCTTAAAACAACAAGACTTGAATCGGTAAAAAATGGATTCAAGAAGCGAATTCCATCTATAGGGTTAGTTCTATATTTAAACAGATGCCAAAAAAATCGAAGAGTACGAACAAACACTTGTCGTCTACACTTCGGATACTGGTTAACTATCTCATAATCACGGTTCTTTATGATGAAGCTTAATACCTTTTGTTTCTGCTTATAAAAACAATCATGGAAGGCAATCAATCCGCCGTCATTTAAAAATTCATGTCCAATTAAAAAATCAACGAGAGTGCTATCAAAACTGTGATAACCATCTACCAGTATTAAATCAAACTTAAGATCAAGATCATTTAGGCTAGGTTTAGCCTCAATTGATTTACTTTCAACCAGTATAATTTTTTCTTTTGCAATATTCAATAAATCACATAACTTAATCAAAGAATTATTGTGTTCGCTCGATTGATAAGGATCAATACCAACTACCTTATTTACATTTTCCATGCTTGCAAACAATGCAGTACTTACACCCTTACCTACACCTATATCTAATACATTTATATTTTTTTTTAAAACGATCGAAGAGAAAAAATCTATTTCTTCAATTTCAATTGCGCCGACAATCTTAAAGACTTCTCCATCGCGAGATTTGAACTCACCAGCCATGCGCAGCTTGTTTAGCTCAATACTTTTTGAGACCGCATCTAAACAATCGCCAAATTTTATATTCATTTACACGCCTTCTTTTGTTAATTAAATAACTATCTATTATCAAATCTGTGGAATGACTTCAAGGGCTATTTGGATAACTCATAGTCTATTAGCAATCTATAAATTAAAACATTCAGTGTAAGGTACTTAAGACCAGCACGACCATCAAGAAATCCAAGCCGTACTATATACAAGTATAGAAAATACCCAAATGATCGCATCACTAATGGCGATTTAATCCAAACTTTTCTAAAAATATTTGTTTTCGTTGCTTTTTGCTCCCAGTCTGCCTCGCGAATAGCATTACTTCTAATTTTTTCTAACTCTTGTAAAGACCCAGACTTTCGATCATTGTGCAAGACTGGACTTCGGGCTTTGCACACCGTAGTGGCGACGAAATACTCACGAGCGCCTTGATCCACTCCATGAAACTCATCAACCTTAAAAAGTCGCTGAACAACAGGATGTCGATAAGCGTACTTTAACTCAACTCCGCAATAGATGAACTTGAAAGAAAATGAGAGCCCGTTAGCATTTTCCTCTATTGCTTCATTAATTTCAAAAATATTTTGTGGCGATAGCAACTCATCGGCATCAATAAACAATAGATGTGTCACATTGAACCGCTCTTTTGCTTGTAATTGCAAGAAAGACCTTTGGTCAGCAAATCCTCTAAATTGGTTCGATATAACAGCAATTCCTCTATTTGATAAGGCATCTACAGAACCATCCTTACTTCCACCATCCACCAATAAGTAGGCAGATGACTTCTGAATGTTATTTACAATAAATTCCAAATTAGCAAGTTCATTTTGCATCATGATGCAAAGGCAGCAGCTACCGCTAAGAGTTATATCTTGATAAGTATTCACAGAATAATTTTTCATTTTGGTAAAGATGAGGGTGACACGGAATGATTCTATTTTCATCATACAAGCATGAATGTAATTCCGCCCATCGATGCCGTGGGAACTTGTCCAAACCTGACATTACAGAGCCATCAGCGAAGGAGATCGAGCTGCGAAATAAACGTTGAGCGCAGGCTGCGGCAAAATTTTTAATCACTAATAACGATGAGGGGCGCATTAGACGCGATTGAATTAGTGGCCGCAACTTATATTGCGACATAATAGAAGAAATTCTGTTCAAGGATCGCATCACATAAATTCTTTTATGTGCATTTTGATGAAAGTCAATCATAGCAGGAGTAATCCCATACTCAACTATTTTATTTAATTGTGCTAACACTTCAGCCGCAGCAGCATCCACATTATTCGGTAACTGTCCATTTAAGAAGGGACCTTCCACCAAATCAACATGCAGATTAATTCTGCCTTGAAAATTATCTTGAAGCTTGACAATTCCATTTAAGCTAACTCTGTTTGCCATGACCGATATTGCACAATTTTCGATGTTCGGAGCGTATGACAAAATTATGCTATTAACTTCGTTGTTCATACCATAGTCGTCAAAGTTCAACATCAGGCAAGCAACCCTTCAGCCAGCAACTCCATTTTTAATGTATTAGGACTATCGCAGACGATTTTGCACCCAGCTAGCTTATAACTATGGACTTTATTCGGAGCACAAAATGTGTTATTTAAACTATCCATCGGATATGAGAGTATACCTCGCTCATAATTAGAAATTATTGAGACTTCATCGCTCATCTCATAACTGCCCTTATAGCTACACCCATAAGCTGCACAAAGATGATTTATGTATTGAATGTCACCTTTCCCATACAAGTCAATTCTACTACCTGGATATTTTGATCTTACCGTAGTCAGTACATTATCCAACGGACGTGATCGGTACATTACTCCCGTGTAGACAGTACCTTCGCGCTTATTTCGATCTAGCTTCGTAAACGGTTTCTGATAGACATTATTCGAAATGTGAATACACTTGTTCGGAACAAAATATTTGGCTGAAAATATCTTTTCTCTTTCCCTGCTGGGCAAGACTATAGTTGTAAAAAATCTGCCAGAGGTGTTCAGGATTGCCGATGCAATTCTTCTGTCGTCGTACAACTCGGGCAAGTATAAAATTATTTTTTTTCGCACCATGTTAAAAAGAATGGCAGTCAATAAATTCACTTCTGGTTGACCTATCGCAAAGAGAAAAGTTTCTTTACTATTAAGCAACTGCATGCAGCTTTTCAAGAGTTTAATTATTCCGAAGAATGATCGTACATCTTCTATAAGAATTAGTTTTGCGAAATAGTCAGACTCCATTTTTTTAATGGTTGCTGTATTTTTGTATGCAAGTCTATCTGTTATTAATATCATGTTGTAGCTTTACGCATTTATTGTGAAAAATGCCATTATCAATGAAAATAGTACCAGAGGAATTACTAAGTATTTAGCTATCCGAGTATCTGAGTTTTTATATGTCTTTGAAATAATAATAGGTTCTAACCAGCTAATCATAAGATGATGCCTCCCTTGGCCGGAAATAATTGCGATTATGGTCGTAGCAAATATATAAATTATTACATTTCTCCTTTGCTCTCCTTGATTTTTTATTAGCCCACGAAAAAGTGAAATAAATAAATTTGACAAATAAATGCAATTGATTGGAATGATTAGATTTTGCCATAACACGTAAGGATCAAAATTTTTTTTATATTGAACTACGCCGGTCAGTCCATTATGTGCAACATAGGTATCAAGCAACTTATTTGGTACTAACGGGCGAACAATCATAAGTAAAGGTGCAAATATTGGCGTTGATAATGTGTTCGCAGATAATTTACTTTTACCCTCACTAACCCGCTCACTTCTTGCAGATACAACATCCTCAATTTCAAAGTTCTGCCCCGCAATGACAGCGTTTGGTACCAGTATGAACTTAGTCAATTCATCTAGTGAGATCACCGAAAACAATATCACTGTTATTACTCCTCCAGTGATAAATACTTTTTTCATCGGAAACAAAAAAACTGAAACAATCAATCCAAAAGGTCTTAATAAGGCTAAACAACCGAGGGCAAGCATCTTTATCCAGTTGACGCTTGGTGTATTTGCAATTAATAATATACACAGTAGTATATATAAATCTCGCATAAAAAAAACTGTAACAAATAATATTTCAAAACTTGTTGCCACCCATAAGAATATCCATATATCAGCTTTGCTAATTGCGCATAAATTGCGAATTTGACGCAATAAAATAAGCAATAAGGCGACCTGCAATACGAGATTAATCAGATATAATTGAAATAATTCCAATCCAAAATATTTAAACAGTCGAAGAAATGAGATATTAGGATAGAAGTATTCAATCCCTGAATAATCCGCGTAAAACACGGCTGCCCAGAAATATCCGTCATCCCCCTTCCCTGAGACCATATAGTCCCCTTGTGTTGCCGCAACAATCGCAAATAAAACTAGCAATATCAAAACAGTTATGTCGAGGAAGAAAATATTTCTCCCGTAGCCGATTGGTTTATATATTTCACTCATACCGGGTTACTCTTTCTCCAAATTTATTACAGCTATGTAGCTTATCCACGACTTTGAAATTGTCGTCAATTTTTAGATAAATGCTCAATGTGCCAGATTCAAAGATGCATGTCATCGCTTAATCTTTCCAAAAAGATCACGCGTATACACTTTGTCTGTGACATCCACCAATTCCTCACTCATACGAGTTGACACGATCAAAACCGCCTCTTTCTTAAATTGGGAGATGTCGGTGACGGAGCGGAAGTGGAAGAAAGTGGGTTCTTTCATCGCAAGTTCGTAGATGTTGACTTCGATGCTTTTTTATGCGTTTCATGTTGCCCTGGATGCCAATGACGCGAAGATGATGAGGTTCACGGGTTGCTTCATCTTATGGTTGGCGGAAGTTTGACTTCCACCGGATGATATCCATCGGTTTTGGTGGCACACCTAAATTCGATCAGGCTACCTTGAGTTGTTTGAGCCGGCGTTGTATGTTTTTGGTCCTGTTTTGGAGCGCGTCGGCTGTGGATGGCGTTCGCATGCCAGGTTTTTTCTTGCGAGTTGAACGAAGGCGTTTCCTTCCTAATTTTCTTCCTTGCTCTTGTTTTTTGGCAGTGCAGCAGTTGGATCGTTTCCAGCCACTGGCTTGCGGTGTACGGTGGCAACGAATGGGCAGCCCTCGCGGTCGTCAAAAAAGTCAATCTCCGGCCACAGTGTCAGGCTGCGTAAGATTCCTGAACCCGGTCCGTGGAACTTCAGCAACCCCTTGGTCACGTCAGAGATCAAAATCGGTGGGTGAAATGAAGCATGGGGTGTTAGCTGCTGTGTGCTTTAAGCCATGCGTAGCCTTTAGCTGTCAATACCAAACAGATCGCGGGTGTAGACCTTGCCCGTCACATCTTGCAAATCGTTAGTCATGCGGTTAGCCACGATAACAACTGATTCTTGCTTGAACTTGTCGAGGTCGGTGAGGACGCGGCTGTTGTAGAAGCTAGCTTCTTTCAGGGCGGGTTCATAGACGATGACCTCTACGCCTTTGGCTTTGATGCGTTTCATGATGCCCTGGATGCTGCTGGCGCGAAAGTTGTCTGAGCCGGCTTTCATGACCAGGCGGTGGATGCCGACGACCGGAAGTGCTGGGTGCTGAGTGCTGAGTGCTGAGGGTTTGGACCGCAGCGCATCTAGTTTTTTAAGGATGTCGGCGGCTATGAAGTCTTTGCGGGTGGTGTTGCTGTCCACAATGGCTTGCATGATGGATTGCGGCACAGCGGCGTAGTTGGCCAGCAGTTGTTTGGTGTCTTTGGGCAGACAGTAGCCGCCGTAGCCAAAGCTGGGGTTGTTGTAGCCCTGGCCTATGCGGGGGTCCAGGCAAACGCCGTTAATAATCTGCCGGGTGTCCAGGCCGTGGGTGGCTGCGTAGGTGTCTAGCTCGTTAAAGTAGGCCACGCGCATGGCCAGGTAGGTGTTGGCAAAGAGCTTGATGGCTTCGGCTTCTGTGCTGCCGGTGTAGAGCACATCTATGTTTTGTTTGATGGCGCCTTGTTGCAGCAGGGCGGCGAACTGTTTGGCCTGGTGTTCTTGGGCGGGGTGGTGGCCGATGATGA
>Ga0209211_10009454_pt1 | contig 12990 bp, 10 predicted proteins | sample RifGroA2_FD_183992 | JGI IMG/M metagenome (GOLD analysis project Ga0209211, IMG submission 183992) | Groundwater microbial communities from Rifle, Colorado, USA - Groundwater A2 (SPAdes) (version 2) | ecosystem: Environmental > Aquatic > Deep subsurface > Groundwater | place: Rifle, Colorado... | reverse complement strand
TTCTGGTCATCGGCGTGGTGATGGGCAAGATGTACGCCAACAAGATGGAAGAAGATACCCGCAAGGCCGGCAAGTAATATTGCTTCTGATCCTTTCGCTCATTGAGCGCTGAGGCTCCTGAACCCCTGATCGGTTGGCCGATCGGGGGTTTGTTTTTTTCATTGAGAGCGGCGAAACTGAGGCATGCTGACTCGTGCCTTGCTCATTTCGGTTTTCTTGCATTTTGTGATCTTGCTTTCAGCAAGTCGCCCCGGCGTATTGGCCCCGCCAGCCACTTCAGGGCGTGGTATGAGTACCTTGGAAATGCGCATTGGTACGCACGATATGCATGAATTGCATTCTCCCCAAATCTCGACTCAGGGAGTTTCCAACGCGAAGCCTGAAATGACCGTTCGAAAATCCGGGGTAACGTCCGATGTTAAAACGGGGAATTTGAATATTGGCCGTTTTTTCCGGTCGACCGTGGAAGTGGTGGATTCGGGAGGCGCTAAACTCGATCACGCACATGGTATCGAGTCCTCCAAGTCGCAATCGACCACAGTGGAGGAACTCGGGCAATATCGCTTGAATGTTGCCCGTAGCGCGCGCCAATTCAAGGTTTATCCATCGCTAGCGCGAGACAATGGATGGGAGGGCGTGGTCCATGTCTCTGTCGTCATGGCCATTGGTATGGGGGGGCCTACCGTCTCGCTAGATCGCTCGTCGGGTCATGGGGTTCTGGATCGGCAGGCGCTTGACATGGTTGAGCAGGCGGTGAGTCTGGCAATCATGCCGGAAGGCATGCGTGGCAGGAATCTGAGTATTTCGCTGCCGGTCGAATATCGCCTTGCCGATTGAAGGCGCTTAAGCTGCCGGAAGCTCTGTCTCGTGAAAGCGGTAGGTTCCCTTCGCGCGGTCGGCGAGGTAGTACTCAAGACACAAGCTGACGCTACGAAAGGCCAACTCGCTCCAGGGGATCTGTTCTGGATGGCACAGGCTGACCTCAAGGCTCTCCTCGCCAGCGGCAAAGTGCGGGTCGGTCATGCGGCCGCGATAGAACAAATGGACTTGGTTGATATGTGCGATGCTGATCATGGCGAACGGCGCATCGATCAATATCCTTGCTCCTGCCTCTTCGTGGGTTTCACGAACTGCCGCCTGCGAAGTGGTTTCGCCATTTTCCATAAAACCGGCCGGAAGCGTCCAGAACCCGTGTCGCGGCTCGATGGCTCGGCGGCACAGAAGGATTCGATCCTCCCATTCAGCGACGCAACCGACCACCAGGCGGGGATTTTCATAGTGGATGTGGCCGCACGCATTGCAGACGTGTCGCGGTAGCGAATCTCCCGGCGGAACGGTAAAAGTCACATTCGCGCCGCAATGGTTACAGTATTGGATCATGGGGCGTGGATCTGCTTGGCAATGTGCCTCAGTCTACCACCGGGTCTTTCCTTAAAGCCGAAGATCGGCTGATGTCGGCCCTCTCTTTCTTTGCACTCCGGCAATTCAAGTGGCTACAATAGCGAAAACCAATTACCGGGCGGATCTGCGCTGGTTCTAGCCGGCGCGACAGGGGGCTTTGCATGTTTTTGATTGTTGGTTACGTCATCATTCTGGCTTCGGCGCTGGGAACGTATGCACTGCATGGGAGTCTCCTCGCCCTTTGGGTGCCGCTGTAATATGTGGCGATTATCGGTCTGACGATCGGGTATTTCGTTGCAGCAAACGATATCAAGATCATCAAGGCGACGGTCGGCGCCGTTCCCGGCATACTCAAGGGCTCAAAGTACAACAAGGCGTTTTATGTCGATGCCCTGGCCATGCTTTTTGAGATTCTTGGCAAGGTGCGCAAGGAGGGCTTGATGTCCATCGAAGGCGACATCGAAAACCCAGAAGCCAGCCCGATCTTCAGCAAATATCCAAATCTGGTGCACGACCATCATGTGATGGAGTTTACCTGCGACTACCTACGGATGATGGTTGGCGGCAACCTGAATACGGTTGAAATCGAGAGCCTGATGGACGTCGAGCTCGAAACGCATCACCACGAGGCTGCTGAGCCGGGTCATGTCGTGTCAAGCATCGCCGGTGCCGTGCCTGCCTTCGGTATCGTGGTGGCCGTGATGGGCGTCGTGAACGTGATGGGCTCAGTTGGTAGCCCTCCGGCGGTTCTCGGCAAGATGATCGGCGGAGCGCTGGTCGGAACCTTCCTTGGTATCCTGATTTCCTATGGTTTCGTTGAGCCAGTAGCCAAGCTTCTGGAGCAAAAAGCCAATGAAGGGGCCACTATCTACAAGACCATCAAGATGGTTCTTTTGGCTTCGATGTCCGGTTATGCACCACAGGTAGCCATCGAGTTCGGTCGAAAGACGCTGGGGTCGCATGAACGTCCCAGCTTTACGGAGCTCGAAGAAGAACTGAAAGCTCGCAAAGGTAAATAGCCTGTCGCCAGGCATTAAATAAATACGATGAGCGACGATTCCACACGTCCCATAATTATCAAGCGCAAGAAGGTCGTTGCGGGTGGCGCGCACGGCGGCGCCTGGAAGATCGCCTATGCTGACTTCGTAACGGCGATGATGGCTTTCTTCCTTTTGATGTGGTTGCTTGGTTCCACTGCCAAGGGCGACCTGCAGGGCATTGCTGATTTTTTCCAGAACCCGCTGAAGGTCTCCAGCCAGGGGGGCAGTGGTTCGGGCGATGCCACCAGTGTGCTTCAGGGGGGGGGCAAGGATTTGACTCGCCAGTCCGGGCAGGTCAAGCGGGGTGATGTCGAGGCCAAAAAATCAACATCCTTTTCCAAAGAGGCTCAGGCGGAGTTTCGTCGCAAGGAGCAGGAACGCCTGGAAAGCTTGAAGGCTGATATCGAAAAAATGATTGAGCAAAGCCCGCAGTTGGCACAGTTCAAGAAGCAGATGCTCCTTGATATAACGTCAGAGGGATTGCGCATCCAGATTGTAGATGAGCAAAACCGTCCGATGTTTGACTCCAGCAGCGCCGACCTTAAACCCTATACCAGGGACATCCTGCGCCAGATTGGCAAGGCTCTGAATGGTGTTACGAACCGGATCAGTTTGGCCGGGCATACTGATGCATCTCAATTTTCAGGCGGTGAAAAAGGTTTTTCAAACTGGGAACTGTCTGCAAACCGGGCGAATGCATCGCGACGCGAGTTGGTGCTCGGCGGTATGGACGATAGCAAGGTCTTGCGTGTCGTCGGGCTCTCCTCGACTGTCCTTTTCGACAAGAATGATCCTCTGAACTCGGTTAACCGGAGAATCAGCATCGTTGTCCTGAACCGCAAAACAGAGATGGCTATTTTGCAGGAGGAAGGGCCTGAGTCGGAGGCCGGGGGGGAGGAACTGCTTCCAGAAGGGTTAAAGCTGCCAATGGGCGGGAAAGGTACCTCTGGATGACATGCAGCCCTGTCGTGCCAGGTAGGTGGCATGAATGTGCCGCGGGGGAGGGCTCCGTTTAAGCTTGCCAGGGTCGTCGCCTCCAGCGTGAGCGATGTGGTCAAGAAGCGAACAGAGCGACAGACGAAGGTGTAGGCAACAAAAAGCAGATCCGTTTTTTGCAAAACAGCGCGACCTCAGCGAAAGCCTTGGCGCTTTTTTTGGGATTATTGGTTGGTGTTTTGGTCATATTTCGCAAAAAATCAGTGTCGTTTCGCAAAAAGTGGGCAATAATCCGCTGGTCAAACAGGCTCCGGCAGTAAGGAGTTTGAGTTGTTCAGACTTATATCGAGGAAAAAATGGCAAAAACCATTCTTGCAGTTGACGATTCCGCATCCATCCGTCAGATGGTGTCCTTTACCCTGAAGAGTGCTGGTTACGACGTTGTCGAAGCTGTCGATGGGCAGGATGGCCTCGACAAAGCCAAAACCAAGAGCATCAATCTGGTGCTGACCGACCAGAACATGCCGCGCATGGATGGGCTGACGTTGATCAAGAGTCTTCGTGGAATGCCCCAGTATGCGTCGACTCCCATTTTGATGCTGACAACCGAGTCGTCGGATGCGATGAAATCGCAAGGGCGCGCAGCCGGCGCCACCGGTTGGCTGGTCAAGCCTTTCGACCCCCAAAAACTGATCGAAGTCGTACGCAAGGTGATCGGCTAAGTTAAGCCGGCGGACCTGTAACAGGGCGGGTCTTTTGCATTCAATTTTCGGTCTCCTGCTTAAGGGGCGCCGAGATCAGGGGGTGGCATGACTATCGACATGAGTCAGTTCTACCAGGTTTTTTTTGAGGAATCGGCAGAGCATTTGGCAGCGATGGAGGGGTTGTTGCTTGAACTGGATATTGAAAATCCGGATTCAGAGCAACTCAATGCGATTTTTCGCGCTGCACATTCCATCAAGGGGAGCGCGGGTACCTTCGGTTTCACTGACCTTGCTGAAACGACGCATATCCTGGAAAACCTGCTGGACCGTATTCGCAAGCAGGAACTGGGATTGCGAGCTGATATGGTCGATGCCTTCCTGGAGTCGGGTGATCTCCTGCGGGAAATGCTTGAAGCCCATCAGGGACGAGGAGAGGTCGATCCAAATGCGGTAGCGTCGATATGCGCTCGTCTGCGCCAGTTATCTGCTGACACGCCTGCTGCTGCGCCGCAATCGGCGACGACGCAAGCCGATGGGGCCATGAAGCACGAAAAACTGGTTGATGCGCGTACTTTCGATATCCAGTTTGTGCCGACAGCGGTTTCGGCCAAGGGCGATGGTGTATCCCACTTACTCGAAGCGCTACGCTCTCTGGGGGCTTTGGAAATACTGAGTCAGCCAGCCTCTGATATGAACAATGTTGGATATTGGCAACTTCGTTTGCTAACTAATGCGGGGCTGGATGACTTTTCGGATCAGATTGACTTTATTGCTGAAAACGGTGCGTGGCGTGTAGTTGAAGAGTCTGTCGTGAATGACCACAACGGGGCGTTCGGTATTTTCGACGATTCTCCTGGGGCGCCAAATGAGGACCAGAGCTACGGTTTTTTTGAACCGCTCGATAGTGCGCCATCCCTCGTGTCAGCTATCGCTGAAGTTGAAGCAAAAGATGACGGGTACGGGTTTTTCGATCCGCTTCCATCGGCCGTGGAGAGCTTGCGAGTTGTCGAAACGGCTGTAGGTGACGATGGTGATGGCTACGGGTTTTTTGCCCCGCTATCCCAGCAAGTTGCTGTACAGCCGTTGGCAGAGGAGGGTGATGGATTTGGTTTCTTCGAACCCCTCCCTCCCGTTACTGCTCCTCCTTCACAGGTATCGTCCGCGGTTGCACCAAGTGCTGCCACCCCGAAGCCGGTCGAGAAAAAGGCTGATGAATTGCACACCCGGGCTGCCAAGTCGGCACCCGCGGCTACTGCAAGTGACTCTTCCATTCGTGTCAGCATCGAAAAAGTGGATCAGTTGATCAATCTGGTTGGCGAACTGGTCATCACGCAGGCGATGTTGCTGCAGACGACGGCGCAGATGCAGGAAAGCGCACCAGAGCGTCTGGTAAATGGCTTGGCGCAACTGGAGCGAAATACCCGTGATCTGCAGGAGTCAGTCATGTCCATCCGGATGATGCAGATATCCTTCGTGTTTTCACGGTTTCCGCGTGTTGTTCGTGATCTTTCCGCCAAGTTGGGCAAGCAGGTCGAGTTGAAGACGTCGGGTGAAACAACAGAATTGGACAAGGGGCTGATTGAGCGGATTGCCGATCCTTTGACTCACCTCATTCGAAATAGCCTTGATCACGGCATCGAATTGCCGGATACGCGGATAGCTGCTGGCAAGAGTCCGGTTGGGACCATCACTTTGAAGGCCTATCACCAGGGAGGCAATATTGTCATTGAGGTGGGTGACGATGGTGCTGGGTTGCCTCGCAACAAGATATTGGCCAAGGCTCGTGAGCGCGGATTGCCTGTTTCCGATCAGATGACGGATCAGGAGGTTTTCCTTCTGATTTTCGAAGCCGGTTTTTCGACGGCCGATCAGGTCACCGATGTGTCCGGGCGAGGGGTGGGGATGGATGTCGTCCGCCGCAATATTCAGTCGATGGGCGGGCGTGTCGAGATCGAATCCATGCTGGGAGTGGGGACGCGGATGACGGTTCGTTTGCCGCTGACGCTGGCCATTCTTGATGGAATGTCGATCGCTGTCGGAGACCAGACCTACATTTTGCCGCTTTCATATGTGGTCGAGTCCTTCCAGCCACAGGCCGGCGATATCAAGACGTTATCCAATCAGGCGCGGGTGATTCAAGTTCGCGGTGAGTATTTGCCCGTGGTGGTACTGCACGAGTTATTCAATATCAAGTCGTGCTCGAATAGCTTCACGCAAGGCATCATGGTTGTTGTCGATGCGGATGGAATCAAGGCGGCATTGTTTGTCGATGCCTTGGTTGGCCAGCATCAGGTCGTCATCAAGAGTCTGGAGGCGAACTATCGCCGTGTGCAGGGAATTTCCGGCGCGACCATCATGGGCGATGGCCATGTGGCGCTCATTCTTGATGTGTCGGCTATCGCCGGTATGGCGAAGACTAGCCTGCAAAAAGTCGGCTGACAGTTGAATTAAGGAGCAAGAGATGGAAGCGATGAACCATGGCAGTGGCGCGGCAAGCGATGACGATCTGGTGCCAAGTGAATACCTGACCTTCACTCTGGGCAGTGAAGAGTATGCAATCGATATCCTCAAGGTGCAGGAGATTCGCGGCTACGAGCCACCAACGCTGATTGCCAATGCTCCTCCATTCATAAAGGGAGTGATCAACCTGCGGGGCATCATCGTTCCAATCGTTGATCTGCGTATCAAATTCAATCTTGGCAAAATCGAATACACGCCCTTTACGGTGGTGATCATTCTCAATATCGCGGGCCGTGTGATCGGTGCTGTGGTCGACAGCGTTTCTGATGTGTTTTCGCTGACGCGTTCGCAGATTCGCCAGGCACCAGATTTTTCCGGGACTTTCGATACCAAATACATTCTTGGTCTGGCAACGATCGATAACCGCATGATGATCGTCACTGACATCGAGCGACTGATGACCAGCGCGGATATGGCGCTCATCGATTCGGCCAGCGAATAACGTACAGCCCTCAACCAGGAGCCGTAGCATGTTGAATTTACGTAATTACAAGATTGGCACTCGCCTGATCTTGACGACTGTTGGTGCACTGGCGCTGATGATCGCGTTTGTTGCGATTGCTTGGCTTAGCCTGAATTCGATTAGCGACAAGGTTGATCACATCGCCAATAACAATATCAAGAAGACTGAGTTGGCGGTTGACATGCGCGCGCGGAACCTGTTGATCAGCAGGCACGTGCTTACCGCCATGATCTACGAGGAGACGGAGAAGCAGCTAGGTGAGGAAAAGAAGGTCAGTGCCGATCTCCAGGCTTACGTGGCGTCAGAAAACCAGATTGGTGAAACGCTTGGCTCGGCGCGCGGGAAGGAAATACACGAGCGTATCGTGTTGGCAAGGAAAGCAGCAGAGATATCTATCTCCCGAATGTTCGCGCTGATAAAGGCAGGGAACCGCCCGGAGCTTGAAGATCATTTCTTCAATGGGTTTCGCCCAAAAATGCAAGCGTGGTTCGATGCGGTTGATGAAATCCTGCTGCTCCAAAAGGAAAATAACCTTCGCGACTTGGCTGAAATTGACACAGTCAAGTCGGGTGTCCAAACCACCATGCTATTTATGATTGGATTGGCGCTGATCATCATGGTGCCGGCCGGACTGTGGGTGACCCGCCAGATCACCGGCCCGCTCGGCGAGGCTGTTGGCGTCGCTGATGCGGTCGCTACGGGCAAACTTGATAACAGCATTGATGTAAGCGGCAACGACGAACCCGCGCAGTTAATGAATGCGCTCAGTCGCATGCAGACTGATCTCAAGGCACGTACCGAGGCGGAGCGCAAGGTGGCCAATGAGGCGCTTCGCATCAAGGTGGCTCTGGATGTGACATCAAACAGCGTAATGGTTGCTGATCCGGATGGGATGATTGTCTATTGCAATACTGCGGTGCTGGAAATGATGCGGGTGGCCGAGGCGGATATTCGCAAAGACCTGCCGTCATTCAGGGCAAATTCGATCCTGGGTTCGAATTTTGATATTTACCACAAGAATACCGCGCATCAGCGCAATCTTCTGGCTGGGCTGAAAGGCATGCATCGCACCCAAATTCTGGTGGGTGGCCGTACGTTCAGATTGGTTGCCAGCCCTATCGTCAATGAACGGAATGAGCGTCTCGGAACGGTTGTCGAATGGACGGATCGAACCGCTGAAGTGGCAGTCGAGGAGGAGGTCGGCAGCATTATTGCCGCCGCTGCTTCTGGCGATTTCTCGCGCCGTATTAATGCCAGCGAGATGAGCGGCTTCTTCCGGCAGATTTCCACCGGCATTAATGATCTTCTCGAAGTAAATAGCCGGGCGCTAGGTGATGTTGGGGCCATGCTGACGCGACTTTCGCAAGGAGATCTGACGCGCAAGATCGATACTGAGTATCAGGGGGTGCTTGGCCGCCTGAAGGATGATGCCAACGTTACGGTCGACAACCTCCAGGAGATTATTTTCTCGATCAAGAGCGCGACCGACGCCATTAATACGGCTGCGCAGGAAATCGCCAGCGGCAACCAGGATTTGTCAGGGCGTACCGAGCAGCAGGCATCGAGCCTCGAAGAAACCGCGTCAAGCATGGAACAGCTGACCAGCACGGTCAAACAAAATGCTGACAACGCTCGCCAAGCCAACGAACTGGCGGGTAGCGCGCAGCGGGTTGCAGAAAAGGGTGGCTTGGTGGTTGGGCAGGTTGTGGAAACCATGGGGGCGATTCACCAGGCTTCGAACAGAATCTCGGACATCATCAGTGTTATTGACGGTATTGCTTTCCAGACGAATATCCTGGCACTTAATGCGGCTGTCGAAGCGGCTCGTGCCGGTGAACAGGGGCGTGGTTTTGCCGTGGTGGCAACTGAAGTCCGAAATCTCGCTCAGCGCAGCGCCGCTGCGGCCAAGGAAATAAAGAGCCTGATTTCCGATTCCGTCGATAAGGTGCAAACCGGTGGACGTTTGGTCGATCAGGCAGGGCAGACCATGGGTGAAGTGGTGGCAAGTATCCAGCGTGTCGCCAAGATCATGTCTGATATTTCATACGCCAGTCGCGAGCAGACTGCGGGTATAGAGCAGGTTGGCCTGGCGGTTAGCCAGATGGACGAAATGACGCAGCAGAATGCCGCGCTGGTAGAACAAGCCGCAGCGGCAGCTGAAAGCCTGGAAGAACAGGCGCGCAATTTGGCAGAGTCGGTTGCGGTGTTCCGTCTGTCGGGCGGGTTGATCGTTCAGGGGCAGTCGGAACTTGCCGGCCTGGATTTTGATGGTGCGATAGCCGCGCATGGAAAATGGAAGCAACGCCTGCTCGATTATGTAGCCGGAGGTGGTGAGCAGCTTGATCCGGCTATCGTCGGGCGTGACGACCAGTGTGCGCTCGGTTGCTGGATCCACGGCGATGGCCGCGCGTTGCGCGGTAACTCCAAATACACCGAGCTCAAAGGTGAGCATGCCGGATTCCATCGTTGTGCAGCGGATGTCATTCGCACCCAGTTGGCCGGCAACACGGATGGCGCGCGGGCGCAAATATCCGGCGAATTTACCAATCGATCTGCACGCGTTATCGGATTGCTGGAAAGCATGCGTGGGGGCGGGAAAAGTACGCCTCCCAAGCAGTTGACCGCAGCAGCCCCCAAGAGTGTTTCCTCGGTCAAGATACCGGCGCTCGTTGAGCCGGATGATGACGAGTGGGAAGAGTTCTAAGACGACAGGTTCATAGAGAAAAAAGATGCGAATTAATCAGCCTGTGACCAATGTGGAAGTCGAATTGCATGAGCGTACGCTTATCGCGTCCAAGACCGACGTAAAGGGCCAGATTACCTATGTAAACAAAGAGTTTATCGATATCAGCGGGTACTCTGAATCCGAATTGATCGGCCAGCCGCACAACATTGTGCGTCATCCGGATATGCCAGCAGAGGCCTTCGTCGATATGTGGCGGGATCTTCAGGATGGCCGCCCATGGACAGGCTTGGTGAAGAATCGCTGCAAGAATGGCGACTATTATTGGGTGCTTGCTACCGCGACCCCGGTGTACGACGGTGGCCGGTTGGCCGGCTACATGTCAGTTCGCCGCAAGCCGACGCGGCAGCAGATCGATGCCGCGGAAAACGCATATCGGCTGTTCCGTGAAAAAAAGGCGGGTGGTCTGCAGATTCGTCACGGCGAAGTGGTCAAGGGAGGCGAAGGCCTTCTTGCCGGATGGTCTTTGAAGAACCGGCTGGTGGCTGGTTTCGGGATGCTATTAGCGGCCATGGTAGTCGTCGCAGGGTTGGGCGTCTGGGGGATGGCGAATACCAATAGCGCGGTCGGCGGTCTTTACAATAATCGCTTGCAGCCGACCCAGGCGCTGGCCACCATCGGCAAGCTAATGGCCGATAACCGGTCGCAGGTTCTGTTGTCTTTGCAGCATGATCCGGTTGGTCAGCATGCCAAGCTGCATGATCATCCACTGGATTTTCACATCAAGCAGATCGATGCCAATCTTGCCGAGATTGGAGGGCAGTGGGAGCGCTACAAGAAGACGCTGGACTCCGATGAGCACCGTCAACTGGCGGATGCTTTCGAGCAAGCTGGCAAGCGTTACGTTGCAGAAGGACTCTTGCCGGCAAAGGAAGCGTTGCTTGCTGGACGTTTCGAGGAGGCAAACCTGATCCTGCTCACGCAGATCAATCCGAATTACACTGCTACCGCAAAAAAGGCTTCGGAACTGTTCAAGTTTCAGGTTGAGCAAGGGCAGGCTCAATTGACTGAAAGCGAGCAAGCATTCGCCAGCGAACGACTCTGGATTGTTTTTGTTGTGCTTTCGGCGCTTGCTGTTGGTGCGGGGATTGCGGTGGCGATGATTCGCTCGATAACCCGTCCTATCGACTCGATTCTCGATACCTTTCGGGCCTTGGCGAATGGCGACTTTACACGCAATGTCAATCTGTCGCGCAATGACGAACTGGGCAAAGTTCTTCAGGGCCTGCAGTCGATGCAGATTCAGCAGGGGTTCAATGTTGCTGAGACGCAGCGAATTGCCAACGATAATCTCCGTATCCGTATCGCGCTCGATTGCGTTTCGGCCAATCTGCGGATTGCCGATGACGATGGGACGGTGATCTATGCCAACAAGGGGCTGTTGAGCACTTTGCGCCAGATAGAACCGGGCCTTCGTGAGCAGCAGCCGGATTTCACTGTGGACGGGTTTGTTGGCAGCAATATCGGGGGGTTTTATCAGGACCCCGCTGCGGCACTCAAAAGCCTGCGCGAGTTGCAGGGTACTCGCCGGACAGAGCTCGATATCGGTCGGCGGATCTACAGCATCATTACCAATCCGATCATCAACGAGCGCGGCGAACGGCTTGGCACGGTGGGCGAATGGGTCGATCGTACGGCCGAGTTGAATGCGCAGCGATCAGTTGCTGATCTCGTGTCGCGTGCTTCGGCCGGCGATCTTGCGGCGCGCCTCGAGACTTCGTCGCTGGAAGGCTTTTACAAGGAGCTTGGTACCGGGATCAATAGCTTGGTTGAAACCAGCGGTGCGGCGATCGGCGAGATTGCCGACCTGTTGTCCAGAGTGGCCGATGGCGACCTGACTCAGACGCTGACCAGCACGTATCAGGGGACCTTTGGTCGCCTGCGCGATGATGCCAACCAGACTGTCACGAAGTTACGCAATCTGGTTGGCGAGATTCAACTATCTGCGCAGACGATCAATACGGCGGCCAAGGAGATTGCATCGGGCAACCAGGATCTGTCGGGGCGGACCGAAGAGCAGGCCAGCAGTCTTGAAGAGACGGCGTCGAGCATGGAGCAATTGACCAGTACCGTGAAACAGAATGCCGACAACGCGCGCCAGGCGAACGAGTTGGCCGGCGTAGCGCAGCGGGTTGCCGACAAGGGGGGCGAAGTGGTGGGCCAAGTGGTCAACACCATGAGCGCCATCCATCAGTCGAGCAGCAAGATTGCCGACATCATCGGGGTGATCGACGGTATCGCCTTCCAGACCAACATTCTCGCGCTCAACGCGGCAGTCGAGGCTGCGCGGGCAGGAGAACAGGGCCGCGGCTTTGCGGTGGTGGCTACCGAGGTGCGCAATTTGGCCCAGCGCAGTGCTGCTGCGGCGAAGGAAATCAAGGGGCTGATCTCTGACTCGGTCGAAAAGGTCGAAACCGGCAACAAATTGGTTGATCAGGCCGGCCGGACGATGGAGGAGGTTGTCTCGAGCATCAAGCGCGTAGCCAAAATCATGGGGGATATTTCCGACGCGAGTGCCGAGCAGAGCGCGGGTATCGAGCAAGTTGGTTTGGCGGTAAGCCAGATGGATGAGGTGACGCAGCAGAATGCAGCACTCGTTGAGCAGGCTGCGGCAGCAGCCGAGAGCCTGGAAGAGCAGGCGCATCAATTGGCGCAGACTGTTGCGGTATTCCGGATCGGCAATGGCAAAGTAACTTCACGTCTTGCTTCGCCGCCACCTCGAATCGAGCGTAAGGCTGAGTCCGCAATGAAAAATGAGCCGCCCAGAGCCCCAAAGGCACAGGTGCAACATGTCAGTCTTGATGACGAGTGGGAAGAGTTCTAGCCATGGTCGATATTCGAAATGCTGCTCCGCCTGTTTCGGCGATCCGGTCATCGCTGTCAGCCAGTCTGCCGGCTCGAGATGGCAACGTACGGGAGTTTACGTTTTCGACCACCGATTTTGAGCGCGTTCGCAAACTGATCTATCAGCACGCCGGCATTTCATTGTCGCCGGTCAAACAGGACATGGTGTATTCGCGTCTGGCGAGACGTCTACGCGCCACGGGCATGCGGTCTTTTGCGGAGTATCTTGATGGGCTGGAGCGAAATGGCGGCGATGAGTGGGAGCGCTTCGTCAATTCGCTGACAACAAATCTGACCTCTTTTTTTCGCGAGCCTCATCACTTTCCGATATTTGCCGAT
>Ga0209211_10009453_pt1 | contig 12993 bp, 9 predicted proteins | sample RifGroA2_FD_183992 | JGI IMG/M metagenome (GOLD analysis project Ga0209211, IMG submission 183992) | Groundwater microbial communities from Rifle, Colorado, USA - Groundwater A2 (SPAdes) (version 2) | ecosystem: Environmental > Aquatic > Deep subsurface > Groundwater | place: Rifle, Colorado... | reverse complement strand
AGTAATGGCGCCAAGTACTTTGCCCTTGTAGGTAAGCGGGAATCCAAATCGCGAGTGTATTCCTTCTTTATATAATACATTGTCTGTCCAAAAACGACCTTTTCCCGTATTATTGACTATTACAGGCTCTCCAGTCTTAATAACCTCTTCAAGCAGACTGCCGGACAACGGAAAAGATCCACCTTCGTTAATCTCACTAAAGTTGTACGTTTTCGTTAGTGCAAACACCTGAAACCATTGCCCTTGTTCATTTGAAATAATCAAACAAGCACGATCAAATGAAATAACCCTCCTTAATTCACTGCATATACTTGGAAAGACTTCCCGTATATCCAAACTGATGGCTATAGCTTTATTGATGTTGTTAATAATTTCCTTCTCTACCAGTGACTTTTTAAGACTTGCTTCCAATTGCTGCTTGTAAAGGGCTTTCTCGACAGTTTTCTTTAAATAATCAGGATCAAAAGGTTTCAGCATGTAGTCAACGGTATCTAAACACAAGTTATTGATTACCGTCTTAATTTTACTTTGGTCAATCATGATGAGTATAATGGTATTCGGCGATGCTTCTTTAATTTTGCTTACTAACGAAAGCTCTCTGTCATCGTAAAGTCTCAGATCAAACAGAATTAAATCTACATTGTTTTTGTCCAGAGTCTGAACGGCCTCGTCTCCGTTAGACACCGTATAAACGGGGTATCCATTTTCTTCCAATAGACTTTTTAATGATACTCGCATGAGTTTATCATCATCGATAACGAGAATATTATTTCTCTTTTGCATCATAAATTTATTTAGCTTATAAATGTAGTTGTAACTATTGGACATATCAAAGTTTATTATACTAATATTATAGAAAATTTATGTCAAGAATAAAGCACAATATCAGGTAACAATTTAGTTATTTGAAAAAGTAGGGGCGAAGCATTTGCTGGTCTAGGTATGAACGTATTTATGCCAGTTATAGCAAATGCTTCGCCCCTACACAGCGCGGGGAACATCGTTATTATTGGAATTTTTCAAAAAACTAAATTGTTACAACAAAATAAAGCATTGACAAGCATCAGTGAGTAATTACAATTAGTAGTTTAGATTTCTTTGTGTCCTCTGTGGCTAGATTTTAACAATACTTTTGTTTCCAAGAGGTGTCTGGAATGATATTCAAACAATTAAATAAGGCTTCCTGTAAAACCTACCTTATTGGCTCAGAAAATACAAAAGAGGTGATTGTGGTAGACCCTTTACTGGAGCATGTGAATGAATATGTGTCACTCATTAAGAATGAGGGTCTGAAACTGACTCATGTGCTAGATACTCATACACACGCAGACCATATTTCAGGGGCTGGCGCACTGTCCGACCGGACGGGCGCTGTATACGTCATGCATCAAGAATCACCTGTCCGCTGTGTGACCTTCCACGTCCCAGATGGATTTGATTGCCACTCGAGCGATATGCCTGTCAAGGTCATACACACACCGGGTCATACCAAAGATAGCATGTGCTTGATTTTTTCAGATCGTATTTTAACAGGGGATACATTGTTTTTGGATGACGGTGGAGCGGGTCGTACAGATTTACCTGGTGGAGACCCCGGAGAACACTGGGAATCTCTGCAGAAAATCATGAAATTGCCTGATCATTTGATTGTATATCCTGCCCACGAATATCGCGGGCGTAAGCCTTCCAGTTTGGGTGAACAAAAGAAACGCAATTCGAATTTACAACCACGTACGAAAGAAGCGTATGTTAAATGGCTCACCGATATGAAATTAGGGACTGCCGATTGGATGAAAGATGTCCTGAAGGCTAATTATGAATGTACACGAGATCCCAAGGCTGCGTGGATTCCGGTAGATGCACCAGCCTGTGAGATAAAGGGAACAATGTCGCCTGGGGTCAATGAACTGCAAGTGCCGGCCATTCCCGCAGCAGAGGTTAAACGACGTATCAAGGAAAATCAGTTAGATGGCACGATGATCCTGGATGTCAGAGAGCCTGCCGAACTGAGGGGAGAGCTGGGTGCTATACAGGGGGAAATAAATATCCCTGTTGGGCAGATAACTCAAAGATTAAATGAATTAAAAAAATATAAAGAAAAGGAAATTATCACGATCTGCCGTAGTGGCGGTCGTGCCTCAACCGCGGCTGCTATTTTGCTGAAGGCAGGGTTCAAAAAGGTCTTTACCATGAGCGGCGGCATGAAGGCTTTTCGGGAAGCAGAAAAATCAGATAAAATGTGATTTTCCTGTTTTTGTTTTTTGGCAAAATTTCGCGAAATAAGCCAAGAGAGAAAATTGATGACTGTGAAAATAATTGTAAAGGACGCCCTCGAAAAGGGTGACTTTTTTTTCAGACGCACCACCCGCCAATGGAGAGTTTTACCTGATTTTCTTATAGTTGGAGCTCAGAAATGCGGCACGTCTTCCCTTTACAGGAATTTAATTAAACATCCCTCGGTTATTCCCGCATTCGAAAAAGAAATTTACTTTTTTAATACCAAATACTTTCGGAAAGGCGTCAATTGGTACAGGGCATATTTTCCGTTGTTGCCTTATAAATATTACGTTACTCAGATAGGTAAACGGGACTTTCTAACAGGAGAAGCGACTCCTGGCTATATGTTTCATCCGCACGCACCCAGAAGAATTTCCGAACTTTTACCGGATGTTAAGATAATAGTCCTTCTCAGAAATCCCGTGGATAGGGCATATTCACACTATTACCATGAGGTTCGGAAAAACCGCGAAAGAGCGTCCTTCGAAGATGCAATAAAAATGGAAGAAGAAAGACTGAGAGGAGAGTTTGATAAAATTGTAAAAAATGAAAATTACTATAGCTCTAATTATGTGCACTGTTCGTATCTTGCAAGGGGAATTTACGTTGAACAATTAGAACGGTTGCACCAGTATTTTAAAAAAGAACACATATTAATTCTAAGAAGTGAGGATTTTTTTAAAGACGCACAAGCGTCTTTTGAACAGGTGCTTCGATTCCTGGACTTGCCGGGTTGGCAACTGAAAGACTTTAAAAAGGCCAACGTTGGTTCCTATCCAAAAATGGATGCTGCCATAAGAAGCCGTTTGCTCAATTATTTTGAACCGCATAATCACCGACTGTATGAATACCTGGGCATTAACTTTGGCTGGGATAAATAAAAATCAATGAAGTTTATAGTCGCTAATATACCGATAGAATTATCTGGAAACGGAGAGGTTTATAATAATATTTCAAAAGAGCTTTCTGGTTATCCGGAAACAAATGAAACTCCCGAAGTAATTTTTAGAATCAGTACAAAAATATTTGAGATCCCCCATAATGTTACCGTTGCATCTGATATTCTTTATAATGCCCGCTACTTTGCTTTAAAAAATGCTTCATTAAATTTTGAGATAAAAGGAAAGATTTTTGAAAAAGGGCAACTGGAGGTAAATGTTTGCCCTGTTATTAAAAAAAAGGGAATCTTGAAAATTAGGCAAAGATTCAGGGATTGGAATTTCTTTACAATTGAAGAAACGCTTGCGAAAAATTTTATGTACAACATTTTTGATTTCATCATGGAATTAAAATTTTTAGTCAAGGGTTCGAGTTTTATCCATGCAAGTAGTATAGAAAAGAATGGGAAGGCAATAGTATTCGTTGCAGCAGGTGGGGTTGGTAAAACAAGCATTATGTTGCAAATACTTAAAAAAACGGATTGGAGATATTTGTCCGACGATCTCAGCATTGTAGACAGTGACGGACGCGTATATTTTAATCCGAAATATATTCAAATTTACCCTTACAATGTAAAAAACGATTTTGAGTTATATAATTTGTTGATGAAAGACAGAGGCGTTTTCGATAAATTAAATTGGTTTTATAGAAAATTAAGATACGGGGAAAATTTAGTTCGACGAAGAGTCGATCCCCAAAAATTTTTTGGGGCTGGAAAGGTGAGTAAGTCTGCATCTATACATAAAGTCATTAGCCTGGTAAGGACAAGTGTGAAGGATTTCGAAATAGGTGAAGTCAATCCTCATATAGTTAGCAAGATAGCTTCTGAAATACTATCACTTGAAATCAGTCCGTTTTTTAAATATTCTTGTTTGTGTAATGGCGGTGGGACAGACAGCCCATTTCCTAAAATTGAGGAAATAAAAGAAAGATCGGCACAAAGATTTCAAGAAATATTTAAAAACGTCCCATGTTCTCAATTAAAAATTCCCTTAAGAGCATCACCGCAGGATCTATACGAGTACATTGATAAAAATACACCAATATTTTACGTTTGACATCATAGGCTTAGTATGAGAATAGCCTTTATTGTCAGCAGGTTTCCAGCCTTATCACAGACTTTCATTCTCAATCAGATTACTGGCTTAATAGATCGTGAACATAGGGTTGATATTTATGCAGTTCAGTCAGATAACAATCCCAGGATACATCCTGACGTAACAAAATATAACCTATTAAATCATACGTATTATTTCCGGGAATTACCCTCAGGCAAGTTGCGACGTTATATAGGAATCACAGGTCTTATAATCAAATATTTTTATAAAAAACCCGGGAGCCTGTTGAAAACATGGCTTTTAAGCAGTCGTGGGAAGGGTTCGATTCTAAAAATATTATGTGCAGGCTTTCCTTTTTTAGATAAACATCCGTATGATATTATTCATTGTCATTTCGGGCCGAACGGTATTTTGGGCACGACACTGAAAGATATAGGTGTTATTGAAGGAAAAGTGGTTACCACATTCCATGGTTATGACATTTCATCCTATATAAGGAAACACGGGGACAATGTATACAATAGCCTTTTCTTGAAGGGCGATATGTTTCTCCCTATTAGCGAACGCTGGAAAAATAAGTTGGTAGAATTAGGCTGTAGTGAGCGAAAAATTGTCGTGCACAGGATGGGTATAGATACGAATAAATTCCATTTTGTATCTGATAGGCACAGGAGAGATGGTAAAGTACGATTGTTAACAATCGCACGGCTTATTGAAAAGAAAGGGATACAATATGCGGTACAAGCAGTTGGTGTGGCGCTCAAGAAGTATCCAAATATTGAATACTGCGTAGTTGGTGACGGACCATTAAAAATTACGCTGAAAGGTTTAATCGAAGAATTGAATATCGGGAATAATGTCAAACTTTTAGGCTGGAAGCAACAAGAAGAAATTCTAGAATTAATGAAAAACACAGATATATTAATAGCCCCAAGTGTTGTTAGTAAAGACGGGGACGAAGAAGGAATTCCTGTAGTATTAATGGAAGCGCTGGCCCAGGGTATACCCGTCCTTAGCACGCAGCATAGCGGAATACCTGAAGTAGTTGAGGATGGGAAATCCGGGTTCCTTGTCCCGGAGAGAGACGTCGACGCATTAGCAGAAAAATTAGTGTTTTTTATAGAACACCCGGAAAGCTGGACAAAGATGGGTCAGGCGGGGCGGGAATACGTAGAAAAATGTTATAATATTGACACATTAAATGACAAACTTGTTGATCTTTACCAGCATTTGATTGATGGAAAACTTACTCAATAGATTGCATGAATACCCTATTCGTATTGAAAATGGGAAAAAGAAGTTTTTACAGGATAAAGCCCGAAGGGCTGACAGAGTATAGCCCAGGGCGAGAGCCCTGGAAGGGCGATACATTGTCTTAATTCAATTACATTGCCCATGTTCCCTCGCCCCTTGTGGGAGAGGGTTGGGGTGAGGGGTATTTTCGTATCAATACTATATACTGGCAAACGTTACGTATATTATAAAAAAGATGTGTTCGTAGTTTCTACAAACAGCAATGTCCTTTATAAACATAAAGAAATATAAGAAACGGTTAATTGGTTACTTGAAAGATCGGTTCGCCACCATTAATGAAACTCCTATTATTGTATTAGGAAACCAGAAATCCGGCACATCTGCTATTGCGCACCTGCTGGCAGATTTTGGGGGATTATCCAAAACAATTGATATTCCTCCTCTGTGGGTGCCTGTTGTATTTAAGATAATGAATGGACAGATTGATTTCCAGGATATGGTCAGACGTCATCGGTTTTACTTTTCGACTGATCTCATTAAAGAACCCAACATGACCTTCTTTGCTGACCGTGTATTGATAGCGTTTCCCAAAGCCAGATATGTATTTATAGTGCGTGATCCCCGCGATAATATTCGGAGCTTATTAAATCGAATGAAAATCCCCGGAAATCTTGCGGAAGTTAATGAGCATGTTTTCCACGACAAATCTTTAGACAGGTTCAGGATGACGCTTGATGCAAGTGTGTGGGGAGGAGATGAAGCTGAAAATTACATTGGCGCACTGGCACATAAATGGAACAAGGCGGTTGATAATTACTTACTTTATCGCGACCGGATGATTCTGGTAAAATATGAAGACTTTCTGGTTGATAAGTACAGATTTATAGATGCGCTTGCCAACCAGCTAGGAGTTACAAAAAAAAATGATATTACGAATAAATTGGATGTACAATACCAACCGCAGGGTAATCGTGATGTCTCGCTGGAAAAATTTTTCGGAATAAAAAATTTGATAATTATCGAACGGATTTGCGGTTCACGGATGAAGGAATTTGGATATCATAGCCTAAAATTCGAATGAAAAATTTAAGAGATAAGACTATCAGTGGGATTGCATGGAATATAGTGAGCAATGTAGGGCAGCAGGTGCTCGGATTTGTTATAGGGGCCATACTTGCCCATTTGCTGTCCCCGAAAGAATTTGGTCTTATTGCGATGATTACAGTTATTACAGGCTTTGCCGGCATTTTCTCTGAATTAGGATTCAGTGCGGCATTAGTTCAGAAACGTAATATAGGTCAGGAGCATCTGTCGACCGTGTTCTGGATAAACATAGCGGCAGGTTTATTGTTAATGCTCATTTTTATGGCAGGTTCTCCCCTCATTGCTGGTTTCTATAAGGAGCCACAACTGGTTCTCATTACGATATTCATCTCAGTTAATTTTCTGATAAATTCTCTGTGTATTGTCCAGAAAACGTTGATGACCAGAGACCTAGATTTCCGGACACTTTCAATTGTAGAAATTGCTACTGTTGTTGTGCCTGGCCTGGCGGCCATAGTGATGGCTTACTCCGGATTTGGTGTCTGGAGTCTGGTAATCCAGTCAATTGTCACTTCAATTAGTAGGGTTACTTTTTTATGGCGGCTCAGTAAATGGCGTCCTCGTTTTGAGTTTCACTGGTGGGCGATTAGAAATCTCATCGGATTCAGTTCGAATTTTTTAGGAACTAAATCGCTCAATTACTGGGCACGAAACCTTGATAATCTTCTGATCGGTAGGTTTCTGGGGATGGATGCACTCGGCGTTTACAGCCGTGCATATTCGGTGATGATGACGCCTTTAACGAATGTATCACGGGTAATTTCCCGTGTTATGTTTCCTTCATTCTCGGTCATTCAGGAGGACAAACAGAAGATTAAGGAAGTTTATTTGAAGATAACGCGTACCATCGCCCTGGTTACGTTTCCACTCATGTTCGGGCTTTTCGTTTTAGTGAAACCTTTTGTTATGGTGGTATTCGGTCCAAAGTGGACCGAGATGATTCCTCTCCTGCAGGTGCTTTGCCTGCTGGGTATTCCTCAATCTATAGGAACTCTTAATGGGAACCTTTATCTATCGCAGGGCCGGGCAGACGTGCAATTCAGGATTAGCCTTATACTCAAAGCCAACACTTTGCTGAGTATTATTGTGGGGCTTCGTTGGGGAGTTATGGGGGTTGCAATTGGGTACACAATCGCTTCATTGATAAATTCATATCCGAGTATTTCTTATGCCGTGAGGTTAATTAACATGACTTTTTTTGACCTCTTACGAAATCTCTCAGGTATATTTATGAGTGCGACAATGATGGCTGCTGCCGTTTGGGTATTTGGGTTAATGGTACCGGATGGCTGGTCATACTGGGTGTGTCTGGCAATACAGGTACCTTTTGGCATACTAATATATTTCATGCTGCTCCATACATTTAAACTGAAGGCTTATCTGGATATTAAAAAATTTATCCATGAGCAGTGGCAGATAAGATTTGTAAAATCGGCAAGGGGATTTAACGCTTAAGAAATAATCCTGTCGCAGCATAGCCGCACCAATCAATCTACCCCCTCTTTCTCCCATTTGCAAGGGGAGAATATAAGAGGGGTAAAAACTTTCTAAAACATGTCCTCATGAAACTCGTCCTCGCGAAACTTGTCCTCGTGGAAACGGGGAGCGGGGAATGGGGAAAAGAAGTTTTTAAAAAGTACTCTATATGGAAAAACAGGACAAGAAAATTAATTTTATATTTTTATGGCGGCAGAATGATTGGGGATTGTTCAAACGCAGAAACGAGGCGCTTTTGCTGGAACTTTCCCGTAGGGATTCTGTTGAAAGTGCACTTCATATAGAGCCTCTTACCCCGAAAGGAATTATAGGTCTTATCGTACGGTGGTGGCAGGCAAGAGACGATAGTGTGAGACGAATATACAGGCTTCATTTTAAAAAGGCCTTTTCCCGTACTCCTGTGCCGGTTGATGGAGAAAATAATGTTTATGTGAACAGCATATTTGTTCTTCACTCCAAAGACAATAGAGTACTAAAGAGATTGAGTAACTTTTTGATAAGGCTCCAGGTAAATATTTTAAATAGAAAATTTATTCAGGCAAAAAAGAATGTAGCGCTCGTTGTGTATCCTCCTTCAGGCTATCAGAGAGAAGTAATAAATACGATAAGGCACGATGTTTTGATAGCCGATCTGGTTGACGATGTGATTGCAAGGACAAAAAATCCTGTTATGAAAAATACATTTATAAATGTTTGTAAAACCATTTTGCCAAAATGCAAATGGATATTTTCGACTTCTCCTGCGCTGGGGGAATACAGGGATTACGCCGGACAGGAAATCGAATATTTGCCTAATGCAGTGGATGCTCATGAATTTTCCATAAATATTTCTAAAAAATATTTTGAGAATCACACCCGTAAAACTGCCGGATATGTGGGGAACATAAATCAACTCGTGGACTTGGATTTGCTGGAATATAGTATTGTAAATTGTCCGCAGGTTGATTTTGTTCTTATCGGCCGTATTGATAGAGAGACATCGAAGGGTGTTAAAAAAATAATTAATCAGTATAAAAATTGCCAGTATCTTGGCGAACGCAGATTTACTGAAATTCCCGGATATTTATCGAGCTTTGACGTCCTGATAAGTTTTAAAAAAGACGACGACAGTACCCGTGGTAACGAGTCTATGAAGATATATCAATATCTGTTATCAGGTAAACCCATAGTATCGCTGCCACTTTCACCGGCCGACCGCTTTGCTGGCCTGATTTATGTTGCCTCGGACAAATTCCAATTTGCTGAGTATTTAAAAAAAGCCCTAGAGGAAAATGATCCTGAGATTAGAAATAAGAGGATAAATACTGCTCTGGAGAATACCTGGACAAAGAGGGCTGATGTTATTCATAATAGGGTATTACGGTATTTTGGTATTTCAACATCAAATACCTGTAACTGACTGGATTAATAGAGAAATATTTGTTCACGAGGAAAAACACTGAATGACCACCAGACCCCATGATGTGGTTATGCTTTCTACGGCAGATTGGGACAATCCTTTCTGGACTAATAAGCAGCATGTCGCAGTTCAGCTTGCTGCATCGGGGTATCGGGTTTTTTATATTGAGTCATTGGGCTTGCGACGTCCAAGTGCAAGCGCTCAGGACACCAAAAGAATTTTTAGGCGACTGCAGAAGTCAGTTACAGGGCCACGCAAGGTACGGGAAAATATCTGGGTATGGTCGCCTTTTGTAATTCCTCTCCAGAAATATGGCCTCATTCGGAGACTCAACAGATTCCTGCTGTCTGCAATGCTGAAGTTCTATGTCAGAAAAACAGGGATTAAGCGAGAAATCTTATGGACGTATAATCCGCTGACGGTTCATTTGTTAAATATAAAAGGTTTTAAAAAAATTATTTACCACTGCGTTGATGATATTAAAGCTCAACCCGGTATGGCGGCAAAAATTTTTGAACAAGCCGAAAAAGATTTAGTTGAGAGATCACACATTGTTTTTGCCACATCTCCAAAATTAGCGGAAACGAGAATCGTGTGGAATCCGAATACATATTATTTCCCGAATGTTGCTGATTTTAGACATTTTTCAAAGGCTCGTGATGCAGAAACCATTATTCCAAATGACCTTTTAAAAGTACCGTCCCCTCGCATAGGCTTTATTGGAGCCATTAGCGATTACAAAGTGGATTTCAATCTTTTACGTTGTATAGCAAAAGCACGACCTGATTGGTCTTTAGTGCTTATTGGGAAGGTGGGGGAAGGCGATCCGTGGACTAAAACCAGGTTATTCCAGGACATTCCGAATATCCATCTCATGGGTCCCCGCCCTTACGCCGAACTACCTTGTTACCTTAAAGGGCTAGATGTTACTATATTACCAAATGTATTAAATGAATATACAGAATCTATGTTCCCCATGAAGTTTTTTGAGTATTTGGCAGCCGGAAAACCTGTGGTCAGCGTTGATTTGCCCGCATTGCGTGAATATCGGAACGTTGTGCGTATTGCCCAGTCGCCTCAGGATTTTATTAGAGGTATTGATGAGGCTTTGAAAGGTAATATAGCGCCACTGGAAGAACGTATTTCAGTGGCTAAGGAACACACATATGAAATACGTACGAATAAAATGTTGCAACTCGTTGAAACTTTATAGATAACCAAAAGAATAACTGTTTTAGCTATGAACGAACTTATTAAACCCTACACAAGTCGAGTCTCAGAATATGCGTTTATTACCTATTTTTTTATCCTCTCTTTTTTCCCATTCAACGCAGATATTATTAAATTATTGTGTTTCTTGACGGTGATCGGATGTTGGATAGCAAGGATGGTATCTGAAAAAAAGATATTGTTTACCAAAACATCAATTAATATCCCTGTCTTTTCCTTTCTTTTCTGCTCGTTGGCCGCTTCATTTCATTCGGCTCATATCAAAAACAGTCTCGAAACTGTAGCACATGATTATCTCATATACTTTCTTATCTTTTTTTGTATGGTCAATACTATTCACAGCCAGGAACAAGCTAAGCGAATCTTAAAAGCTATGCTTATTACTTGTGGTTTGGTGTGCGCTTACGGATTGTACGGATATTACACAGGGATAGCCATTCGGGACGGAAGGCTTGTGGCTACCTTTGAATATCATTCCAGAATTGCAAAATATATATCGTTGTTATTGCCCATTGCCGTATGTCTATTCCTTTGGTACAAAGATATAGTGTCTCGCCTGTCTCTTGCCCTGTTGATCCTCCTGTGTAGTTTTTCCCTGATTTTAACGATGAGCAGAACAAGCTGGATTGCCATTTTGATTACCATGTTCTTTATCGGCTTTGCGGTTAAAAAGAAGTTATTAATGGTTATAGTTATCGGTGTATGTGCATTACTTTTTTTCGTTTTACCTTCTAAGTTCAGTACACATGCCAAAACCTTTACACAGCTTAATAAACTTTTCGCTTCCAAAAAGATACTTGGAGAACGGTTGTTATGCTGGAAGGCGTCGATCGCCATGATTCAGGATCATCCTGTGTTAGGCATTGGACCCGGCAAGAAGAATTTCCGGGATGCCTTTCAACAATACGGGGGAAAGATAAAAGAAGCAGAAAAACAGCAGAAAAACGAAAATACTTCAGAACAGTCAAAAGAAATAAAGATTAAAAAAAGGAATGCCGTTAAGGGGGTTGAAAGGCTATCCACTGCACACAATATCTTTCTTCATATAGGAGTAGAAAGTGGTATTGTGGGGGTATTGATCTTCCTATGGTTATTCACGAAAGTATTTTACACAGCAATAAAATCATGGCGGTCTTTAAAAGCAGGATATGAAAAGGCACTCTTGCTGGGTATTACGGCGAGTCTCATTTCGATTTTTTCACACGGATTGACGGATAGTTTCTGGAAGAAACCTGATGCCTTGTTTCTTTGGTATATCATCGGTATACTGTTTGTTATTATTCGAAGTGCATCAAGCCGCGATCAAACGCATTCACTGCAATATTCTGGATAATTTCTTATGAAGAAGATTGCTATTATTCATGATTGGCTTACTGGCGTGCAAGGGAGGGGAGAAGGTCTTAGCATAAACATTGGGTTTCATTTCACTCAACCCAACCTACTGAAACTGCTCCTTTTATATTGGAAAAAGCATATTCCGATTTCATGTCTTCTTTTTTCGTTGTCATCATCCCATTCAAATGTAAGCTTCATGTAACCCTACTTAAAAGCAGTTTATCTCATTTTACCGGATAACGTTTTAAATCCACCGATGCGCTTTTTGCGGTCAGATGGATTGTCTTTTTGGTAGGTTGGGTGAAGCGGAGCGCACCCAACAAATCATAGAATGGCTTTGCTTAACCCATCCTTACTTGACTCGAACTAATGCCAAGAGGAAAGACCTGCCCCCCCATTGTTCTCTCCATTCCCTATTTTCGTTGACACATTCCGCTATCCCGATTATATTCATACTATGAAAGAAACGAAGCCAATACCTTACAGACATAGACCCAAGGGCTTAACTATTCTCTATGAAGACAGTGATATTATTGTTATTGATAAGAGCGCCGGCTTATTGACGGTGAAAGCAGCGTATGAAAAAGAAAATACAACCCATCACATTTTAACCAATTATATACGCAAGGGCAGCTTTAAATCGAAAAAAGAACTTTTTGTTGTGCATCGTTTAGACCGTGACACCTCTGGTGTTCTTGTGTTTGCCAAGAGTTTTGAAGCCAAAGAAAATCTTAAACTGCAATGGAAAAACGTCAAGAAAAAATATCTAGCGGTGGTTCATGGAATATTAACGGAAAAAAGCGGGACAATCACTTCGTATTTAGCTGAAAACGATGATTACGAAGTTTCTTCGGTTAAGGATCCCAGAAAAGGGGAATTAGCAAAAACCCGTTATAAAGT